>Ga0179593_1381469_pt1 | contig 14075 bp, 14 predicted proteins | sample CZODoug2_1_08_16_FD_185931 | JGI IMG/M metagenome (GOLD analysis project Ga0179593, IMG submission 185931) | Vadose zone soil fungal communities from Angelo Coast Range Reserve, California, USA - CZODoug2_1_08_16fungal (PacBio error correction) | ecosystem: Environmental > Terrestrial > Soil >...
CACTTCGCGCCCTGGTTAGTCACAAGACAAACCAATATTCAAAACAAAGAAGGATGGAAGGATTATGCTCGGGTGGTTGGGGGGGGGGAAAGGGAAAAGCGATCAAGGAGTAAAGAAAAACCAATCATTCAGGCAATCTGCTCTAAAACTGGACGCAAGAGGAAAACTGGAAAGAGGAAGCCAACTTCTAGATCCGAAATGGGGCTGAAAGGGTAAGGGGGGAAGGAATGACTTGGGGAAGGTTGACGGGGTGATCGACCCGTTTGGAAATCCTGTCACCGCAGATCGATGAGACGACCTTCCTCGGAAATACAAAATCTCAAGAAATGAGACAGGCGGAGCCCAAAAAATGAGGAAAAAAGAAAGCTTCCTCCCGGGTGAAGAAAGGTCATTTTGGTATCAGGTAAACCTCAATATAGGCGTGCTCGACCGGGATTAAAAAAAAAACGGTAAGTACTGCAGAAAGGAGTGGACCAAAGGGAGTGGGAACCTTCTCTGGGATAACATTGCCCTGTGGGGTAGGCAGACGAACTCCCCTTATCCTCTCGACCGGCTTGGGAAAACAAAAAATCGCGGTGGTGCAAACGACCCTCGCCGGTGGGGCGGAGGAGTAGACGCAGGGAGGGGGTCTAGCCCCTATACCAGGCTATCTGGAACTGCAAAATTCGTGTACATGGGCGCGGGGTCGCTGGGGCGAAGAGGACGGAAAAGCGGGATCATGAAACACGGAACGGTAATCAGAGTTAGGCAAACACAAGGTTGGGACTTGTGACCGAATTGGAAGACCCTCTACGTCATGGTCGAAGGCTAAAAAGGGACTTCGAAAAAACGGAAAAAAAAACTGAAAAAAGAAGTCACCATAGGAAAATTAAGACGGTACAAGAAAAACGGATACTTCACCGACAGAGAAATAAAAAACAAAAAAACGAGTAGGATGAAGAGGAGGTTCTGGGGAAGAAACAAGAAGTCTGGAAAGCAATGGTTAGTCGCCAGGGAGGGGTGACCTAGGAGGGTCTTAGATCCGGCCGCCGCACGGCCTCCCTCGGCTGCGAATCAAAAAAAGAGCCTGAAAATCAGGAGAGCGTTGGAAGGAGGAAAAACACTCAAGGAGTAAAAGTCCACCCCGCGGTAGGAAGAAACAGAGATAAACTGCGTCAAAAAGATTCGATGTGAAGAAGAAAATTCGTCCCACAAAGAGAAAAAAAACCGAATAACGGGGAAACGAGAGCCAAGCGTATCGGGAAAAAAAAAGAAGGGGAGGGAGACTATATACGGACACCGAAGGCTGCGGGTGGGGGAAAAAAGAGAACAGGAGAATTAAAGATAGAGGATAAGGCGACGTCCGGGAGCATAACTAAAAAGAAAAACGGTATACCATAGCATGTGCACTTTGAAGGAAAAGGACGGAGGTGCACTATAAGTCCCGATCCGACAAGACTATAGGGAAGAAAAACGCGCCAAAAATGCAGCGTGAAACCAGGGAGACAGCTTGTAAAAAAAAGGTGCAAGCAGTCTTAAAATCCCGTCAAACGGGAGAGGGACCTTCAAATGAGAGGGAGGCTCGCGAAATAGAGAGAGGATCACTTGACAAGACGGGGGGGGGAGTCCAACCGTGACGAAGAAAACAAGCAAAAGGCTGGACGTCCTGAAAATAAAAAAATGGGCCGAAAAAGGGTAAAACGTACAATCCTCAGAAAGAGTGGATGTCAAAAGGCGCAACCAATAGGGGGGGCGCAGCTCGATCCTCTGGGACCTCTTCGGCGCAGATCATTAAAAACTTCTGATCTACTCAAAGTCAATCAACCGCAAAAAAAGACAGCACTTTCCCTACGAGTGGAAAAGTTGGGGGGGGGGGGAAGAAAAACAAGCGCGAAGATCCTTTTAACAGGAGGGAAAGAGGTGCAAGTGAACGTCCGCAAAAGACAAAGAACATTTCTGGGTACGACATCCCGCGTCAGTACCGAGAAGAGAGCCAAGAGGGGTATTGGTCGCTAAAGAGGGGCTCCGGTGGGGTCCACTGGGCCATCCCGCGGAGACATCTGGAAATGGGGGAAACGCAAAACTATGGTAGGGCATAAGAAAAAAGGAGGAAGGGGGGGGGAACTGTTTTTGGTGGTAAATTGGGGTAAGGTGTGGGGGGTTTCGATAGGGTGCAACGAAAAGAAAATTGACATTAGGGCCCGCTGCAATGGGTAGACAGTGCCGGCATGAATGACGAATCAAGATTGAGTAGAAGAATCAAGGGGGAAAAAGAGCTTCGAAAGACGGCAAAGAGTATTTTCTTTTAGGGGGTAATGGTCGCGAAACCCTCAAACAGGAACGGAGCAAGACAACAGGTCATGTCGGAGTAAGAACCGGTCGCTCAGGGTGAATTAAAAAGAAGGGAGAAGGATAGACGGCTGACATTGGGGGAACCTTGAAAGGCAGAGAAAAACCATGATCGATGGTCGTGAGAAGCATAATTAGCAAAGGGACGCGGACGAGAACGGAGGAACTTACCTTGATCTGAAGAATAAAAGGCCGAAACACCAAGAAACAACCTGCGGAGAGATGTCTGTTCCGGGGGAAGGAATAAACCTGCTGGCGCTTCCCTCAGGCAAAGGAATAAACGCAGGAAAATGAAGGAAAAATAAAATAAGCAAATTGCTGGGGGACGGATGGGGAACAGCCGTGATAAATTTCGGACTTAGCGGGGGAGTACCAAGAACACAGTGATTTCCTTCGAAAACACCAAGGTCAGAGGGAGAGAATCCAGGGTGAACAACATCACCCAAATGTGTGGAAACGGCCTACCGCTCGGGAACTCGCGCTCACCGAATACAAGGAGACAAGGCAAAAAACCAAAAAATAAACCATCTAATTGGCAGGTTCTCACAGGCAGGACGAAGCGAGGGGATAAAAACAAGCATATTCTAAAATGAGTCAAGACTGTACTGGAAATGAGGAAACGCTTCACAACCAAAGGCGAAGTGAACAATACCTTAGACATACCAGACCCCCTACTGAGCAATCTGGCGAGGGGAGTGGAAAAGGAAAAATCAGAGAAAAAAAGAGGAGAGCCTTGTGAAAAAGAGTAACAGCTACCGATCAATGTCTGGTGAAATTCCGTTGTCGGAGACTTTAAAATAGGAATCCAACGGGAAAAAAATCGATGGAAAAGGGGAAAAAGACCTGACTTCAGTGAAGGGGTCCAGAAGGGGGAGGTCGGTTTTTCAAATAAATATAAGGGGGGGTGCGCTCGCCAAACAGTGGCACGAGACAAGCCCGAAATTCACGTCTACGGGGTAAACGGGTCTTTAGAGAAAGGCGCGAGAGACGAGCACTGAAACTCACTGAAAAGTATAAAATAGAAGAGGGGGACCGCAATGGCGCTGTTTGCGCACTCACTCAAAGTCACACAGGAGGTAGACGACCGCACCGCTGTCTCGTCAGCAAGCAGAGGGGGCACGAGAGGAAGACTACGCCGCGATGGGAACAAAGGACGGTGCGGGCGATGGAAACGGAGAATCTATTGCTCAACGAGAAGATCTAAAAATTGGGGAACAGAAGAAAAGCTTCCGTTAACCGAGACTAGTCCTATGACGAGGATGAATTCAAGACTAGGATAGATTAGTCAAAGGGCGGGTGAAGGAGAGGGGCATCGCCATCTGATGAGGATTTCCGCAGGATGGACCGGCCCACTCGTTCATACATCGAAACTCTCACAAACAATAAGGAAAGAGGGCGGAAGGATGACGCGTCGCTGCATTGAAAGGGAGAATGACTGGGTCAAAGGGGGTGCGAAACGAATTAAAGAACCGTGAATGATCACTCCCTGGCTTCAAAAAGGACCTCCCTGAGTTCAACGTGGGGAGGAGGGCAAATATGGCAAAACGTCTGCAGTAATACCAACTTATACTTGTCAACGAAAACTTCTCCAAACAATATCGAAAAAAAAGAAACAGCGAGGGAGGAAACCGAGTGAGGGAAGAGAATGCATTGCACAATTCACCTTTGTGACGCTGTCATGCTGACAAAAGAGGCTGTCGACAGAAGTATATAGAAAAATCTGGGAAAAAACTATATCAAGCAGCAATGAGGATCAGAATCAAAAAAACAACGTAGGGATGAGGAGAAGATCGCGTGGGGATGCAATCTCTTGTAGGAAACGTGAGAAAAATATTACGGAACGCCAGAAAGACACGGGAGGACGGACAGCCTGAAACGAGAAAAATTGCATAGGTAATGCATCTCTGCAGGGGAAAAACGTCGCCTTTAATACCCCATCCTGTTGCGGGAGAGAGTGCTGAAAAAAACAGAAGGGGGGGGAAAAGAAGCGCGGAGGTGCAAGCTGGGAGGAGCAAAAATGGAATGATTGTGCACCCGAAAATAACGGCACGCGCCTGATGGGCAAGGGGGGGGACGCAGATGTAATAGGGAAAAGCTAGGTGCTCGAAACCTAGACCGGATTCGCCCCGGGCAGAAATAAAAAGGGCAAGACCTGAAAAAATCTTAAGAGAAATGGTCAAGGGGATGAAGGATGAACAAAAGCCTGGGAGGATGACACTCTGTAAGGCGGACATCAGAGAAGCACTGGCTATGCAAAGAAAGATAACACGCAATCGCACTCCGAAACATCACAAAAAAAAAAAAGGGAATCGAAAAAAACTCGTATCATCAAGGCAGCATCTCTGAAGAAAAGAGGCCCCTCAACAACGGCAACATGAGATCAGGGCTCGTCGGGAGAAAGAATTTCAGGAAATAAAAACAGACTCGGCCGCCGACGACCCATGCAGCGCGCAAGAGTCGTCCCTCCGGCACTGAAGGGGAGAAGGAACGGACGGGCTACAAAGTGGGGGACGGACAGAAAAGAAGGGGGTGACTGTAAAGTGTAACCAAAAAACAGAGCTGCTGCAAGATCGCGAGGAGATGAAAAAAGTAGCATATGAAAAGACCGAGACCGAGCGAATTCCTAAAGCCCGTGGTACCGTAGAACTTAAAAAGGAGGGGAGGGGGGAGACTTGCAAAAAAATGGGGGAAGGCAGAACCACCTCGATATCAGAAGGCGAAAACGCATCATTTATTGAAATAGGAAACACAAAGGGCCATTAAAGGAACTGAACCCCACAAATGATTGGGAAAAAAAGAATTGGGAGAAAGGTTCCCTTTTCCAAGAAAACAGAAAAAGGAAGTCGCCCACAAGCAAAAACCTGTCTGTGAAGGAGGTTCCTACTTTTGGTGGGGCCGGGTCGCTCAAACGCCGAGTCCTTATTGTTGGCCCGGGAAAAGGGGGCCGGCACTTTAAGAAGAGGGGGGCATGGTCCTGACGGACACTCTAGTTCAAATGTCAGGACCGGGTGCTTGAAGATGTAAACAGGTGCAACGGAAAGTCTTTATCCTGGGGGGGGCCATCCGAGTGTCTGAAAACACTAGTAAAAGACCGGCACGACCTGACTCGATGTGAGGGGTCGAAGGGAAAGGTAGGGGCTCTGGTTACGAAAAAACAAAAAGATCTCAGATCAAGGAAAGGGTCAAAACAAAAGGTTTGCATGGGTGTGACAAAGGGCGGCGAGGAAAGGTCACTAGTTGTGCACCTTCCCTCAGGAAGGCGGGGGAGAACAAACGCAGGCTCGAAGATCTAGTTAAACCAGAAGGGAGAAAAGGTGCGCTCGAATCGATTAAACGGGAAACCTGATGGCAAGGGGGAAAAAAAGGCCGGGTCACGAGGCGCAGACGAAACAGAGCAAGGACCGCGCCAGCAGAAGAGCGAAGGTGGAAGGGTGTCGCAGGAGTTCGAAAGCTCTAAAACCATCATGACCGATAAGGTCGAGACAGGGAAGGTCTCGACTACGCCAAACGGGAGTCTGGGAAAGACACTCGATTAGCTGGCGCCTCAGCGGGCCAACACCTTCCTATTAAACCGCAGCATCAATGCCAAGAATTACCAGATACCAAGGGAGCTTACGCACAGTCCTCTTTCGCAAAAGCAGAAAGGTTGCTTTCAGAGAGAAAAGACCCCTAAAAACGAAAAAAAGACTTTAAGAAATGGAGAAGATTGCCCGCTGTCGTCAAGAAGAGAGAGGAAGGAAAACACACCCAGGTGGTCAGAAGGACGTCCAGCTTCGAGAACGTGTCCCTTTGTTATGTGAAAAAAAAAAAGAATGAAAATGAGGGGCCCGAAGGGAAAAACCTAAGCTAAAAACCCATACATAGGAAAAAAATAAATTACACAAAAACGGGTAACCCGTAATCGAGCTGGGAAAGGTACGGCCATTTTAACCTGAAAGAGGACGGGGGGCAAATTTGTGTCCAAAAGGGCTTTGCCTTCAGGGAGCGAATGAGGGCCAGGACGTACACTTAACCAAAAGGAGAGATGGTAACCAAAGAAAAAAAAAAAATTCAGGGAGAGATTAAAGGCAGTTCATCGGTTAGAGGAACAGCAGATTATCGTGACCAGTAGTGCCTGACCACTATATCGGATAAGTCAACAGGAGGAGACAGGACGGACTTCTCTAAATGGTTTCACCCTACTCCAAAAATATGTCAACCACATCCGTTCAAAAAGGGCCTTGCTTGATGTGGGCTTCTTTGGTTGGAACTAGTCCAGAGGCAGCAGACGCGCAAAAGAAGGGGAAGCTTCTCGAGAGACGCTACGATCTGGGGAAAGCGCTGCGAGGGGAAAATCTCCTGGGGAAGGCAGAGTGCCCGTTTCACTGCTGAAAGGGGAGGAAAGGAGTTTTGGGGAATGAAAAGAAAGGTTGCCGTGTTGCTCAAGGTCAAATGGGGGCACGATCCGGTCGAAGTCACCAGGGAAGGAGGTTAAAGAGAAGCAAACTTACGCACTGAAAGGGAAGCAGCTGACAATTAAAAAGAGGGGACGCCCACGTCTCAGTCTAAGCTGGTCGCCATTGGGCGAAACGCTGCAGTGGGGGAAAAAGGACTAGAGCAAATATGACTTTTTCAGCAGTCCGCAAATGAAAATAAGAGGGGGCCAAGAAAAAAGGTCTATTCATGTAAAAGGGGTTTTGGGAAAAGGCGGCGGGAAAGCGTTGTCAAAAGGGGGCACGCCGTAACGCGACTCAGGAGCCCTCTAAGTCCGGCTTGCAGTCAGAAGAAAGATCGGGGGGGGGGAAAACCGCAAGGCGGACGGGTCGGCCGGACGACGCCGATTTGTTTTCGAGCAGAAGTCTGACTATCGGGTAACTGAATCAAAAGAATGGGTTCCGGGTCTCGAATAGGAAAGGGAAAAAAAATACGATCCATGCGTGGGAAGCACTTGGATCGCGTTCGCCGAAAAGAGAACCTTGTGGAACGTTAAACAAGGGAGAATGATAAAAACCAAAATTGAAGGAGCGAGGAGGTCGGATAAAAAAAGTGCTGCTGGCCGGAGCCGACTACACGCAGGGGGTCAAGAATAGAGAGGAGACGGTACCCAATTGACTAACTTCGCGAAGGAAAACGGGGACATAGAGACGAAACAAACCCACGAGTGATGAAGGGGGAAAGGTAGGTGCCGAAGGGATAATTTCTTACGCTTACATTCCCACATTGTGTATATGGGGGGACATTATTCGGTGAAGGAGTATAAGGCCATAAACGGACCGAGGGTCTATCGCCTCGACGTCAAGAAAGGCCATCGGGGATCTTGGTGTATAGTCCAAAAAAGTAAACCGACAAACCCTGCGCGGAACGACCAAATAAACGTGGCGTCCCAGAATGGCGTATTTTTTCGCTCTTTGAGGGGCCCAGCGAGAAACTAAACACTGTCCCAGAATACGTCCCGATAGCCAGAAGGTCGGGGCGCAGTCAAAAAAGGAAGGCGGAGAAGAGTGCTCACCCTTAAAGTAGGGGGGAAAACCCGCTACCAGGTCCAGTGGTACCAATCCTACGGAGACGAGGATAAGGCGAGAAGGACCGTCACTGAAAGAGACAACTCTTGGGATCAAAGAGAAAAGTGTCAAAATAACGTGGACAAGCAAGGGGGGAAATAAGATGTGGGCGAGAGGCTGGGCCAGAAAAAGCCAAGCCATTTTGAACCACGCTCCCCCACTGCAGGAAGTCAAACCTTGAACAGGGGGGGACTATTTCACGGGGTAGAACACCCCCAAACCAAAAACACAACCCCCCCCGCCAACCCTGGGGTTCCCCACCCAAAACCCCCACCCCCCCCCAACCCCAACAAAAAAAAACCCCCCCCACCCAACCCACCCCACAAAAAAACCCCCAACCCCCCCCCCCCCCAAAACCCCCCCCAAACCCCAACCCCACCACCACCACCCCCCCCCCCCGCCACCCCCCCCCGCCCCCCCCCGCCCCCCCCCCCACACCCCCCGGCCCCCCCCAACCCCCCCCCCAAACCCCCAACCCCCCCCACCACAAAACCCCCCCCCCCCCACCCCCCCCACCCCGAACCGAGCCCCACCTCTTCAAAGAATCTTTAAGGGGGAGAACTTTCAACGTTCTAATTAATGAGAGAACGAGCGAGAGGCTCAAACCTTATAAGAAAAACAGGGGGGTACGTCTATGACCACGGGAAACCAAACCAACCACAACCCCCCCAAATCCGGACAAGGAACCAGTCCAAAAGAAGACCAGGCAGGAACAGAACGTCTGGCTCCTCAATTAAGGATTTTCTCAAGAGCGCGCCAGCTCTCCTCTCGGGACTCTTGCAAACCCAGTTCTTAGGGACTAGCATGATGGAGAGGGGGGGGCGGGCGCATCGTTCAAGAATAACAAATACCCCCACGACACAGGACCGACTGAGGTGGGTGGAGGTATGTGTTTGGTTTCTTAGGGTTCCAGGCAAAGCAGTGACCGGATGAAGGAGGTGCAAAGGGTTTCCCGGAGAGGGGGGGTCAGGCAATCCTGTAAAAATAAGACTGGCTTGACGGACATCCCGCGTCAGTTGCCAAAGAGGACATATCGCCCTCAGAGAGGATTTTCAGAATCGATACGTTCGGGAGGGAACCGGGAAACAGTCGCTTCGGAATCATACAGGATCCAAGTTTCAACGACAAAGAGGGTAGGGGCAGGCCGTACTCCAGATGGATGCCAAAGGGGGGGGGGGTGTCAAGGAATTTAACTCTGATATGGTGGTAAGTTTGAACGCGGGCCCGGCCTGTCCTTTGACTGAAAATGCGAAGGGTAGAAAAGCCGGGCCAAAATAAGGACCAGGGGACCCCGTCGGCGACTCAGCGGAAAGAAGCGAAATCTTACAGGTATTGGTGAAGGTGATGGTTCACAGGGATAGTACCGCCCAGACGGGAGGGGGGCGTGATGACGAGTTCCGGCTGCAGAGAAGGGGAGAAGGGGACTGACTTGGTCTGAAGGAGGGCGAGACGGCGGAGGGGAAACTCTTCGGCACAGTGCAGGGGCGGGATCATATCAATGACGGGGGGAGCGTCGAGAAGGTCGTAGATACGGGAGTACCTTGAGAGGGAGGGGGAAAAATAACCTTCATAAACCCTTCCACCTCACAAGCTTCTGCGAAGGGAAGTCAAGAAGAAGACTAGAAACGGAATTAGGAACTCAGTGATCAAGTAGATCGAGGATGGCTCAGGCGGAACCACTAGGTCAGTTGAGAGAAGTGATCTGGTACGACCCAACCCGCACGGGGGGCAACGGCTCAAAAAAGAGAGGTCGATCTGGCTCACCAATGGAAAACAAGCCACGGTGGGGGGGCCCCGTGACGGGCTGTAACAAAAAGCGCAACCGCGAGCGAACCTTCGAAGACCAAAAAGAGGGACTTTCGTTCTGACTCATCTAAAGTCAAGGTAAAAAAAAGAGAGGCCGACATGATCAAAGGTCCAACCTGATAAAGCTTCACGCCCAAGTCGGAGGCTAAGGGGGGGGAAGAAAAAAAAAACCGCTGGAAAAGAAGGAGGACTGAACCGGTGCCAAAGGGAAAAATACAGTAAAAAGACCAGGGATAGCCGGTTGAGAAGAAGTAACCGCAACAGATCACGGGCGGGGGAGAAGGAAGTTTGTCGGCGGAACGAAAAAAGCTGCCAAAAGGAAAAAAACGAGGTAAAAACAGGGGAAAAGAGGGATGGACGAGGGAAATCAAGGTCTTTGGGAGGAAGCAGAAGCGAGGGGGTTTAGCGCAAACGTGAAAAACCCAGCCCGCCATTCCGTCGACGTACAAACGGAGGGAGGGAGCTCGAGAGGGTATACATCTCGCTCCGGCTTTAACAATAACCGAAAACTTTAGCAAGGAGCGGTAGGCCGCTAACTAGAAAGCAACTCTCCAGGGGAGCTCCTCAAGAGCTAGGGGCAAACAATGGACCAGCGCCGCAGGAGGAAAACTTCTCCTCGATATTAAGGGGAGTAGGCGGCGAGATCGAGAGGAGGAAAGTAAGAAAGAAGTGAGCTGAAGAGCAGGCAGGAAAATGTTGCCGCGCTCGAAAAGAGGGGACGCGGATGACGCGCTCGAAGAAAAGAGAAGTTTTGAGCCTTCAATGCACTCGTCTAGGGATTAGTAAGGCAAAACGTATTGGGGGGGAAGAAGGGAGGAGTGCAACGGCCAGCTTTCGAGGGCTGCCAGCCGTAGACACAAGTCGGGCAAAGAGCCTTCAAAAAGAAAGGAAGGGAAATTTCAGACGTTTTGACTCAGGTCGAGCAAAACTGTGGTGAGAAGCGGGTTTTCTAGGTTTGAAAAAAAGGGCACCGTTGAAAAAGCTCACTCCATGCGGGGCACCAACCAAACAGCAGGTCAATCTGAGGAATGCAACTCATTCAAAAAAAAGTGCTGGGACTCAGAAAAAAGTGAGAGCCGGAGCTGATCAGCTTGAACCCCAAGAAGAAAGAAACAGGATGGGCTTAACCGGCGCCGGTGGCCTATAATGCAGGTAAAAAATGGAGAAATGTGCGCTGTCAGGAGGAAAGCGCCGCAGGGGGTGATGCTCCGTACTAGGTCGACCGCTTCGACGCGAAGAAATCTATCTCGACTCAAAAAAAACGTATGATGATGAGAGGTCTGGCGGGGAGGATGAGACCTGCTGGAACGAAGCTGGAAAAGTGACGGAGCCATCCGGCCCTTCATCTTAGGTAATGAACGGCAAAAGGGTATGTGAAAGAGGAGAGGAAGCAAAGTAACTTGAATACCACCTTTGACAATAAAAAAAAAAAAAAAAAATATTGGGGCTCTATCCGATCGGAGAATTGAGGAGTACGAGGGTATGAGCGACTTAAGATTGCAGCCGAATCAGCGTGCACAGCCAAAGAACTGGAATAAAGGGAAGCGTCTTAACAACGGAGGTGACGGGGCTCGAAAACCGCAAAGGGGATCCCCTGTGCCGCGCGAATGGAAATACACGAAATCTTCAAGCGGGTTCCAAAACGTTCTGGAAGAGATCAGCACCGCCGTGGCGGCGACACACGGCACCCCTCCGACAACTGTGGGGGAGGGCACCACGAAGCTCAGGGAACCCGAAACGCAATAAGAAATACTAAAGCCACGGAAGGAAAAACCCGAGAAGAAGCCATCGATCGCGGTCCCAGCGCCTAGCCGAGCGCGGCAACATGCGAAAACTTCACGAGTTTCGAATCAAAACCAATCCCGCACCGAAACAAGAACTCCTCCCAGAAAAAGCTGAGGATGGTAGGGGAATATAGGAAGCCTGCGAGAGTGAGTAGAAGGAGTATAGAAAGACGTGGTGACAGACCGGACCGGGCCAAAGATCTTGCTGCAAGATCAAAAGAGGGGGTATTTTCTCCGCAAGCAGTATATCATCGGCTACAGTCTAGAAGGCCCGGTGGTACCGGAGAAGTCGAAGGAACTGCGGCTGGGATATTTCCAAATGGGGGGGGCGAGCGCCACCACAAGTATAACGTATAAAACGCTCATTTAGGGACAGAACAATCACGAGGTGTTCCCGGTTCTTGTCTCACTGGCAAGAGAGGGGGTCCAGCAGAGATTTCCGGTGGGAAGACGAACCGTTAATTCTCCCACAAGAAAAAAGGGAGATGGATGTTCCTTGTTATGAACCGGCGGGCGCTAACGAGGCCGTCAGGATTGGGAAAAAAAAAGAGGCACATGGGGAAAGGAGCCACGCGTGCGCATCGTGGAAGGGGGATTAAGGAACGATTTCACTTCGACCGGTGGCGAAAATGTGAACGAAGGAAGTCTTGATCAGAACCCTCTGCGGGTCCATTCTCAGAGGGGGGAGGAAGAAGCACGAAAGACCTGAACGTCTCTGCTTTAAGGGGCCCCTTCAAGCGTGATGCGCTAAGGAGAAGAGCCGGCAAGTCAACAAAGGTTGGCAGTGGGTCCAAATAACGGCGCCGCAGAATCAGGAAGGGGGGGAGGTGAGAAGGACCTAAGTGCCCAGTGTAGAACAGCTCAAGGCTCGAAAGATCGAAGGGTAAAGGCGGAAAGGGGGGAGCCGGTCGATTAAACGGACATGAAGGGGCCGATTCCGTCGGAGAACAGGAGAAGGCCTTGAAAAGCAAAAGGACAGTGCTCTGGGGAGGGTGAGGCGGCAGGTATATGAAGATACCCATCTCAAGGGAACCGGGAAAACGAGAGGGAGGAGAGGGGCGCGCCCGTAAATATATCAAAAAAATCAGATTAATGCCATCAAGCGCCATTGAAAAAGGAATCGCCCGGCAGCAGCAGGAAGAAAAAGATAGGGAAATCGAGTAACCCATTGCACGCATCACAAAGGCCTCAGGTGAGTGAGAAAACCCAAAAAAAAACGAAAAAGAATCCTGGACAGTTGAAAGCAGATTGGCAACTATAGGCGAAAGTAGATATTAACCATTGAAGTAAAGCCTAAAGGCGGACTAACCGCTTTCCAAAATTTACAAAAAAAGGTCCGAACAGACCTTAAGTTTACAGAAAGGACAAAAAAAAATACGATATATTTAAAAAATCCATTAAAACAAAACGGGGGTTCCCTACATCAGGAGTACGACGTCCGAAACTAACAATAGGGGCGTGGGCAAATTTCCACCTTGCTGATTCCGAAGGAAGTAGTGCAAGGAAGACACTCAAATTAGAGATCCTAAAACCGAGCCGTCGGCCTATTCTAGACAAGGGGGAAGCAAGTCACCGCATGATCTGGTAAAGGGAGGGGACGGCAGACCCTCCGCAAACGAGCAATGGCACCTCGGTGGACAGAAGAAAGGATCCTTCCGCTAAGGGAGGAACAAGACTCCACAACAAAATGAACCATCAATCGGGCCCCTTTCGTGAGGCTGTCTGGGTGAGGAAAAAAGGAGGGAGGAGACCGAGTCTCAAAAAGGGAACCAAAAAAAACATGGGAACCGGCTCGAGCTGCGCGATCTAGGGAAAATCGAACACGTCCTGATGGCAGCGAACCCGTTATCCAGGAAGATGGTAAGGATGAGTTAACAGGAGGGGGAAGTGGGGGGCTTTCTCGACTGTACCCCCGGGGGGGAAACATCCGGAGAGCCGAAGCTCTGGGCGGATACACTGCGTCCAGGCGGAACCGGATCAAAGAAGAGGGACGCGGCGGTACGCCCACGAAGGAGAAAAGCTCAAAGGGTGCGAAAATTCATTTTTTGGGAGCCAGTGTCAGGAAAGAGAGAGGTTCTCGACTAGGAGTAAACAGCCTGGGGTTAAAACTGGTCGGAAGAATGGAAACCCAGGGGGAAAAACACCTTCTCTAATCGGTTGTTAAGGTAGGAGACTGACTCCAGACTTATCCTCTTCAAGAAGAGGGAAGAAGTCTCCCTGACGCGTGAAAAAAACGCAGCCCCTTCAAAGGGGGAACTTCTCATCTCGGAGGTCCTTCTTTGGGGTGCGGGGTATAAAAAATACAGTCTGCGCTGCAGGGGAAGCAAGGAGGTGACAGTGTTGTCGCTTTAGATTGGGGGCGAACGAGACGTAAAATCGATCATTACTTGGGGGAGACGCCATACCAAACGGTTATCGATTGGGTCAAAAAACCTCGACAGTGGGGGGGACGGGACTCATTATTTAGAATAAAAAGCGAAGAGATTTTAAGGGCTCTATAGGGGCCAAGGCCGGTGCTGGGACTGGCCGATAAAACCTTACTGAAAAACGGAGGTCACCATTCTACAATGGATGACGTACAAAGTGAGGACGAGCTTCTATGGGACGCACAAGGGAA
>Ga0179593_1524012_pt1 | contig 14075 bp, 22 predicted proteins | sample CZODoug2_1_08_16_FD_185931 | JGI IMG/M metagenome (GOLD analysis project Ga0179593, IMG submission 185931) | Vadose zone soil fungal communities from Angelo Coast Range Reserve, California, USA - CZODoug2_1_08_16fungal (PacBio error correction) | ecosystem: Environmental > Terrestrial > Soil >...
AGGGAGGGCTCTCCAGAAAGTTACCAAGGGACCACGATGAAAAAGGGGGGAAAATCTCCGAAATAAGAGGGGCCCGGTGGACCAAGCGAGGGGAATTCGGCCACGTGCGAAAAACTCTCGGGTCGGTACATCTCGTTCGCATCACATTCAGGAAGATGGAAGAATTTGAGGAGAGGGAAAAAAAGACACTGAGGGAGAAGTCTAGAGAGGGGGACAGGAAGGACGGAATGAAAAACAGCCACTTCTCGAGATTGGTTGAAAACAGGGTCTCCCATAAGCGTGTGCAAAGGGAGAAGGAATTTGAGAGAAGAACCTCGTACGAGAAGGAAACAGGAAGGATAGCACGACACGTCGACCTTCTCGGTGACCATGGACTCGAGGAGGGAGGAACTTCACAAGGAGGGAAAAAAGGTGCGGGGGGGGGGAAACCTTACAGAAACATTGTTGGAGGCGGGGGAAGACGGGGGGGAGTTAACCATGGAAGGAATGGTTGACCAACAAACAGGTATTTTTTCATAGAACCAAAAAGTCCTGGGAGAGAAAGATCCGGCAAGGGACCATCCCGGAAAAAACTGAGGAATAAGGCACATAACCATTAAAAAAGCGGCTAGCAGGTCGTAAGGGATCTTAGTCCGTAATGACAATGGATTATGGAGCTAAGGGGAAAGAGGACGGTCGAAAAGTACCAAGTAACGAGAAAAAGGGCAGCGGTAAGGGACCGTACTCGGGGGCCGAAAACGAAAAACGCAGTGGTTGTTTCATTTACACCATAAACCAACGCAAGGTAGGAGGAGCATCAAAAAATAAGTCAACATAGGATCGAAAAAGGGGGAAATGTGCCGAAACTCTTCGTACGGACTAGTGGGGAACGAGGAATATGAAAGGACTGGCCGGAAATCAAAAGAGGATTGGGGAACAGCCGGAGATTAAGGTTAGATATATGTTTTCAGCCGTGATAAGTGCGTCACGGTGGAAAAACCAGAGAGAAACGAGGGGGGGGTGGAGGGGGAAAGCTCACTGATGTCAAACCGGCCTGTCGAATGGGATTTATTTCTGGAAAGAGGGGCTCTTAGGGGATTTAGAATCGAAGAAAGAATAAAACGGAAGCACGGGGGTGGGTTAAGGGGGGAACGGGGGGAGTCCTGTTTCACTGCCAAAATGGAACGCGGAAGGAAGAAGATCTAATGGGGGAAACAAGAAAAGGGAAAAAATAACGAGGTACCTGGCGTAACATAGGTCAACCGCTGATCGCGACGGACCATCGCGAAGAAGAAAAATGTTGAAAAGGAAAAAACATCGGGGAAAAGGATCTGGTAAAAAAAGAAGGGAATCAACGGAGATTAAGGTTGCCTGGAAGGCGTGGCAACGTCGGGGACAAACACGTCAGTTCGTGGGGGGATTGTTGCAAGGGGAACCACGAGGGGAAGCATTAGTCTTCTTGCGGGAAGGAAAAAACAATAAAAGAACTTGGTTGGGTCGCGGGGGGGAAATGTGAAGCGTCACACATTATATGGCAGGGGGGCGCTCAGATGTGAGCCTCAACAAGGGAGAGAAAATGTAAAAAAGCTCTATCAAAGAAAAAAAACAAGAAGAAAGGGAGAAAAGAGCGACAAGGGGATTCATTCGATGTAAGAAATCAGTGTTGAGTGGCTGCAAGGACTGATGTTAAGGCCCGCTCATTGGGGACGGAAATGACCCAAAAAAAAAAGGTGTGAAAGAATCAGGGAAAAGAGGAGAATTGAAGCCTGAGCAGGCACACAAGTCACCGAACTGACGCGCCGTTTGCCGCAAGGAAGAGAGGTGAGTCACAGGAAAGAAAAAGCGCCGAAGAAAATCCAGAGGAAATTATTAATGTACACCGGGGTTCCGGAGAGTGTACGCGATAGAAGCAGAAGTGGGGATGTAATGTTAGGGGCGATCATCCCGGAACCTTATATAATCTCGGAGGAGTCAAACGGGGAAAAGAACCCTGAGGAAAAAAACCTCGCCGCGAAAGGTGAATCCCGAAAAAGTACTATCCCAGAGGAACTAAAAAGGAGATGCTACATGAAGGAAAGGGAAAAAAAACTGGGGAAAGGGGAAGGGTAGGAAAAACTAAGTAAACAATTCGGCTATGTTTTATAATAACTGGAACGCGGATAACTGGAGAAAGCTATCGAGAAAGTAGGGACAAGCTTGGGCATGGCCGGAAGAGGCCAACGTTGCTATCGGAGGACGACGGTGGTGTCCCCTCGGTAAAGGAAACGACAGGTCTGCACGGCACATGTCCAAAAACTTCGAAGAGGGGAAAAATGGCGCACCGCAGAAACTAAAGGGGGAAGCGTGGGAAAACACCGGTAGACGATCGGCACCGGGAATCTATTCCTTTAAAAAGGACAACTCCTGCACCCTAGGACCAGGGATATATGGAAAAAGATCTAAAAGAAAATAAACTCGGGGGGGGGGGGGTACGGCCTGAGATCCCGCACTACATCAAGTCTAGTAATCGTTGGAACCGTAGAAACAGTGGGTGGTGTGCAGGGAGGCGAGTTTCGGAAAGAGGCGGTCACTATTGGAGAACGATGCGGGTTCGAGAAGACACCTGCAAGGGGAAAAATAAAAACCGTCTTAGTATCCCGGGCCCGAAACAAGCCCGAAAGGCTTGAGTGGTGACCGCACAGACTGAAATTGTGCCAGGGGACGAAGAAGGGGACAGGGGGGACCAAAAGTAGAAGACGGTCAATCACCTACTGTGCAACCTGCTCGGGGGACCGAAGCCAAAGTCCAGAAGCCGCACGAGCGCTTTGAATGAAAAAAAAGGTCGCGAAAGAAAAGAATGGGGAACCCAGACATAAACAGGCCGACATTGGTTCACTGTGGGGCTCTTCATCTATGCATACACTCGAAAGGAAGCAAACCAAAAAAAAAAAAAAAAAACGATCTCGAAGAAAGGAACTGTCAAACCTGGAGGGGGGGATGGACCGAAAGGTCCAACTGGAGGGGAGCACGTGGCCGAATAAAGGACCTCCGGTCGTCAAACTCTTAGGCGGGCGGAGGATCCGGATACCTGACCAGAGGAACGTGTTGCGAAGAAGGGCTTGGAAAAAAAACCATATCGGCCAATGTAGAGGGGCGGGAATCCGCTTCCACCGACCGGTAAACGCAGGCCTTTCAGCAATCAATCCGTGCCTGTCCGGGTCTCAGGCAAACTACTACCGCAAGAAAAGGCACTACAGAAAAAAGAGTTTATTCGAAGAATAAAACTCGGCTCATCTCCGTTCAGCACATGCACCTCTGTTCAGGAAAGGTCAATCGACCGTCACAACTGAGGAGGTATTCGATCTGTATGTTGGGCTGCGGGATGAGGGGAAAAGGTCAAGAGAAATAGCCAACAAAGGGGAGAGATCCGAAAAATGGTCAAGGTGAAACTGTGGGACCCGTCCCCGGATGGGCCCTGTAACTCGGGGGAATAGGCTTGTGATGTAAGGGACCAAGGAAAAAAAGGGGAAGAAAGTGGGGGGAAAAGGGGCCGGCAAGAGCTCGAGGGGGAGGCCAACGGCCAAAACAAGGGAGTCAGCGTTTCGGTTATTGGGTAGCCACGGCCGCGACAGGAGGGGGGAAGCCAGGGTTGTAGTGCAACGAGAGGGGTGTAAAAATAGAGACTTGTTGGACGGGTATTTGACTAGCTTCAGCAGGCGGTCGATCCGCCATAGTTGGACTGGCCATCAAGTAGGCGAAGGACGACCTGCAGGAGTGCCAAGAAAAAAAAAGAACGATCCCAAGGTGAAAAAAAAAGTCAGTGAAAAGGAAGCCGGGAAGGGGTGTAAGGATAGTCGGAAAAGGAACACATCTCGTCGTAACGGAAGGTCCTTCGTGCTGTCCGTTCCCGGAAGCGATGACGTTAAGGAGAGTCCCAAAAAAGGGGGTGTAAAAAACCACACGGAGAGGACCAGATTGAAAGGGGGGACGGCCACGGGGGGCCATCATCCATAAATATCCAGGTTGGGAGGTTCCGACAGAGAGTACTTGAAAGGAGGGAACAAGGGCCCTTTGGGAAGAGAGGCTTGATTGGGGGGCCAAGAGAGGCGACTACTTTGTATATGTTTTGACGAAGGGTTATAGGGGGGGGAAACGCTCAAAAGATTAAAAACCCGGGAGAAAGTTGTTTCGAAGCAGGATCAAGAAAATTTTCAAAAACCGTAGGGGTCGATGTATGATGGGGGGTTAGGAATCGTCGGAGAAATTAGACAAATGCCACGCTCAACTTTTGGTGGGGAAGACCTCGTGCGTCGAATGGAAAATAGGCCCGACCGCCGAGACTCCTGGAAAAGGAAGAAAACAATAAAGGGAAATGCCAACAAAAAGAGGTGAACTGGACAGATTCACTCGTTATCGCCCGTCCCATCGAAAGTAAGGAAAAGGGGGGTGTATCTAAAAGAAAAAGGAAAAGGACCCAGGATCTGAAAATCGTATCCTTCTTCTTAGGGAAAAGTCCTCTAGCTGGGAGGCCGGGGCCTAACAGATGGGAGAGGAAAAAAGAAAAGAAAAAACGTCAGGGGAAGGGGGAAAAAAAAAAAAAAAAAAAATGTGGTGGAAGAGGGGACTGGCGCACGTAGATAGAACAGGTCTGTCTCGGATGCCTAAATGACCAAATTACACAAACCGTTTGGAGGCGAGAGTCAAAATTGGTGAGAAGGGGAAAATTGATAAATGGAGTGCAAGAATTGAGGTGAAGAGATGACCCAGAGACCAGAGGACAAAAACACTGAGGAGGAAAAGGAAATGAGGATAGATGTCTTCTACGGGGGGAAGAGGAGATCTCAAAAAAGGGGCACTCTGGAAACTACTGGGATCATTACACAAAAAGAGCCAACGGGTGTGTAATTGGTCATAGCAGTGCAAGGACATCCAGGAGAAGATACGTTTGGAAGAAAAGAAAGGCACACGGGAAAAAGCGTGTGGAAGACCTGAGAAAGGGGCAATCGGAGAAAAACGAAGAACTGAAACATATCTGAAAACACTTCCCGATGGAGGAGGATGTACAAACCGGGAGAGGAGATTGGGAGAAGGCCACTAAAAAAATTCAAGAGGAGAGCAAGGGGTTCCTTGTCGAGACATCCTTCAATGATATCGCGGAAAAGAATTAAGAAATGGAAGAAGGGCTCTGAAGAACGGAAACGGAGAGAAAGGCAAGACAATATCAAGAAAAAACAGCGCCTCTACAGAATCCAGAGACACATGTGTGGAATCAAAAGTGAAGGAGGGACAACAAAGAAAAAAAGCCGCACAGGAGGGAGAGGTGTTTAGAAATTACGCGATCAGCGTCACAACATCGCTCACCGGTATCTCTAGAAGGGGAAAGGGCTCTGGAAAAAGAAGAGGAAAGGGGGGACGCTAAAAGGCCGTTGGCCCATCGGTGACAGTAGTCCGCGACTTGAAAGCTAAGAGAGGAAAAGAAAAGAAGAAACTCCAAGAGGAAGAAAGAGACAAGAGAACGGGGAACGTGGACACACTGTCGGGGGTGGACACGATCTTCACCGGGGAGACTATTACTGGCAGGGAAAAAAAAATGGAAAGAAAGGGAAAAAAAAAACGAAAAGATATCACAGGAAAAAAAAATCATAACGAGAAGGACGGGAAGGAAAGCAAGAACGCAGGGGGAAAGGGATCGTGAAACAAGGGGTATGTGCATGGAAAAAAAAAGTGCGCAGTTCTTCGCTACATGGTCCTGGAACATTGAGGATCCCCAGGAAAGAACGGGGAAAACGGAGATGTTCGAGGAAAAAATACAAAAAAAGGGGAGGGAACAAAGCGTGAACAAAATCTCAGAGTTCTAGACGTCTTAACCAATAACACCCGGGTGCTGTGGGTACGGAGTGAAAAAGCCTCAAGAAGTCGGACGGTGGGGGGTAACACAGAGGAGAAAAGCAGAGTGTACCGAAAAAAGCCCTTCCAAGGTTACGAGTGAGGCCGACGAGAACATGAGTCTCACAGAAAAGCACCCTCGAAAAAAAGACGCCGATAAAGGGCTAAGAAGAACACCATCAAAGCAAACCCCAGAAAAAGAAGAAAGAGAAGAATTTTGTGGGGAGGCCTAGTACCTGCGCCGGCATCAAAGGGCCATAGGCGAATGGGCACATGCTGAAGAGATGGGGAAAAGAAGGCCACTTTTCCGAAGAAGACGCCAAAAGAGGAGAAAGGTTCGTAGGGAAAAAAAGAAAACAGCCGGGGGGAAAGAGGGAAAAAAACGTCCTGGTCCCTTCTTTGAAGGCGCTGCTGATCTCACACCCGATCTTCGCCGACAAAAAAAACGGGGAGGAGGGATGCGTAGAACGGAAAGAAGCCGGGGGGAGGGGCAATAAATGGACCGATGAGGAGAAGGCTCCTAGCCGCCTCAGCGGAGGTCCGACCTGCCGTCCAAAAAAATGGGTATTCTGCCAAAAAGGTCTCTGAAAGAGAAGAAAGAAGGACATCGCGGGAAGAAATTAGGGGGCGCAGGGACCAAGGAAAAATCAATAGGGTCGGGGGGGGGGATGCGGATGAGTGGTCCAAGGCCTGTCATCGCTGACGTAAAAACGCCAGTGAAAAGGGAGGGAGAGGCTGGTTGGGAAGGAAAAAGTATCGGGGGGGGAATTCCGGAAAGGAAACTCGAAAATGTCTGGGGGAGAAAGGGACCGAACAGTAAGGTGCGCCAGGAACGTCTACCTTTCTCGGTTAGTCCTCGCGAGGACACGGAACCCAAATGAAGGGTACAAAAGAGGTATTGGATAAGAGAACTGGGTTGTGCGGAGTCAGCGGTTGAGGTCACTCCCCACAAGGGGGGAAAGGTACTTTCTGTACCACCCGGGGAGGTTTCCGAGGGGAAAAAAGTCCAGAAAAATCATCGCCGCCAAAAGAAAGAAGGAGAGAACGAGCAAAACCCCTTGGGGAAAAAAAGATCCGGTCCACAGATTCCGAAAGGTCTGGAGTGATCGTCAGGCCGTAAGGATACCAAGGGGAGGGTAATATGCAGTAAATCGAGGGGAAGTCGGGGGAAGGTGCGGGAGTAAGTAAAGTAAGGTGCCGAGAGGATCCACAACCCAGTTGTTCCAAAACAGAGGTCGCGTGGAAAAAAGTTGTAAAGAAATCAGAAAGGGGGGAAGAGCGTGACGCAAAACAGGGTCCGTCACAAGATTATTCAACAATTTTCATCTGCACCGTACGGAAAAGCCACTAAAAGTAGGGGGGAACGCCTGGAGAAATAGGGGAGAGGGCCGCCGTGAGGGTGGAAAAGCCCTGGGACCGAACAGACGGAAAGGGGGGGGTCCTGCGTAATTTGGGGACGTAAACGTCCGGAGAAAGAGACAAAACGGCCGGTTCAGATGGAGGTGATTCAGATTCTCGGGGAAGGTGTCAGTCGAATTTTCGAAAGGAAAAAACAAAAAAATTTGTGGGGGGGGGGGACATCATCGGCCATGGGAAAAGAGGCCGCCTGTCTCCGGGAACAGTGATCTACACGAACAACTTCTTAAAGACATCCAACGCTGCTGGACCTGAAATTCAAAAAGAGGAGAGGGAGGTCCATCGAAATGTGGCCAAAATAGGAGTGAAAAGGAGAGGCTCAGCAGTCCTTCTTCAAGACGAAGCGTAGTCGTGCCGAAAGACCTGCTGGGGCGAGGGCCCACGTCAGTTCGGTGATTTAGGGGTTTGTTCGAGGCGAAGAGGGGCCTCAGAAAAAAAGAGGTCCGAAGGTGACCAAAGAAGGGTAGCGGCGGGGACAAGTTAGCCCAGTCACAAGGGGAAAAGGCCGGAAACAGGGGCCACTAACAACCAAGAGTGAAGACAATGAATCAAAGAAGATACAAAAACAACAAAGTAGGGCGAGGATAAAATAGAGGTCGTCGCAGGATTCATTCTATTTACGAACTCAGTGTGGGAGTGCTGAAGGGAGGTGAGCCCCGAAAAGGTGGGGGAAATCTCAGGGGAACAAAAGGGGAATGGGGGAGGGCATCCTGACCAACGCAGGAGAGTGATCAGGCAAAGCTGATCAAGAAAAAAGAAAAATAAAACGAACGGAAGTGGGGAGTACTTGAACAAAAAAGGTTTCGACAAAAAAAAAAAGAAAAGAAAAGCAGATCCTGCACTTCTCCAGATTACTAAACGTTCTCTTCTCTATTTACTTCTCTCCTCGGAATGATGTTCCAGGTCAACAAAGTTGGATGATTTTGCAGGTTCGGAACGGCGGAGGAGGAAGGATTGCCCTCGGCTTGCCCCAACAAGCTCATCCGTGCAGATTATCTAAGCCGACCTCTACTATCAAGATGAACAAGGATCTCCTCTTACAGAATAATAATCGACCACACTGGGGTGGGGTTAGAAAGGGGAGGCACAAAGGGGAAAGGGAAGGAGGCGAAAGGGGTTTTTCACGTTGACGAGGCCACCATCCTCTCACCCTTTCCTTCGGCGAAGGGGAAACTTGAGGGGAAAAAAGAATACGAGGGGGAAGTGGGAATTCAGGAAGAGGCACCAAAGGATAGACTGGACCGACTTTTTCTCTTTTCAGTCCACGAGAAGCTCACAATGTTCAGGCTACTCAGAGAAACTGAGGGTGTCGAACGCCAAAAGAGAACGACCTAAGGGTGACAACCCTGCGGGTACTGCCCTACTATCTTCCCCTTTCAAGAGGGAAAGGGAAACAAGGTACCACACAAAACGACAGTTAGGGGAGGGGGTCAGGGGAGAAGAAGGAACAGTCTGCAAGCGGAGGTACAGTCCTGAAGATCCCGCACTAAAAAAAACGAGAATCGGGACCGAGCAAAGTTTATGTCATAGGTCGCGGGTCTGAGAGGGGAACTCTTTTCCGGGGAGAAAAGGACTGCGGTCGGCCCGGGGAACAAGGGGCAAAAAATGGGTGGGAGAAAAAAAACCTCTTAAGTACCCCCGGGCCGCAAGAATCTCGGGGAAGAGGAAGTTGTATTGAACCGGAAGAAAGGGTGGGGTAGGATAGAACGGATGTCAACGACAGAAGAAAATTGCGCAACTTTCTGGTATCCCAGATGGACCGCATCAAAGCGGAAAACCCCCGCTGAAGAGGGGCCGACATAAAAGAAAAAACACCGAAAAAGGTTCAACAACAGAGAAGGAAGTGTAACGGGGAGGGGAGAAAGAACGGCAGGACACTCATCCCGAACCCACCTCGATCTCTCCTACGGAAAGTTTTGGACGGTCGAGGAAGCGCTGCCAAGCAAACGGGAGTCCAAAGCGGAAAGAGGAGGGAACCAGCAAAGAGCGCAACACAAGCCGTGGACAGGGTCGTTCTCCTTTCCTCTTCAAAGGCGTATTTAGAAGGAAAAACCGCGCGAAGCGGGGAAATGAAAAAGGTCCTTCGGTCTGGTGAAACCCTATAAAAAAAAAAAAAAAAGGGGAGGGAGAGAAGAGGTCGGCCTAAAAGAGCAACGAAAGGGGCAGTCGCAATCACGATGAGCGTTTCCTGAACATGCTCCACGCACCCCCTCAGAGGCCTAACGGAACAGAAAAAAATTGTGATTCAGGAAAAAGGGACCGCGAAGGAGAGGGAAACACATTCGACTCGGGGGGGGGGAAAAAGGGAAGGAGCATGGAAAAGAAAAAACTCTCTCGGTCGTCAAAAGGAGGTGGTGCTGCTGGCGAGCCTGCCGTCAATCGCGGACCAGTCCAATAACAGGGGGAAATGTCTGCCGAAAAAGGGGGAAAAGGCAGGGAGGGGGGAAGAGGGGCGTCAAAAAAAAGGGGGCCCCAGACTCTGGCGGAAGGCTGGGGGGAAAACCAAGAGGAAGTTCGCCACGAAGAGTCTCCGGGAAGAATCAAAAAAAAAAAAGACCGGGAGGAAACATGTCAAGTCGGGTATTGTAAGCACGTCCCTCGAAACGATCGGCTTTGGAGAAAGTACTGGACAAGAGGGGGAATCTCCCAAAAAAAAGGGGGGGGGGGGGGTTGTGAAAGGGGGAGGGGGACCACGAAAAACAACCGAAAGAATCAGGGGGGGGAGACCCCATTATTGACCTGCATCCCGACGAGACTGCTCGACCGGGAGAAACATACCCCGTGTGACAAGAGAGTAACCGAGGAAGGGCGGGGATAAAAGAGGGACACGGGGAAAAAAGGGGGGGGAGTAACATCGGACATAGAAATCCTTGCGGCGGTCCTTGGGAGTAAACTCGATGAATTTGAAAAAAGGATCGCGGTCGTCCCACAACGAGGGTTGTGAACGAAAAGGGAGCGTTTCAAGGGAAGAGCCATAAGAAAGAGAGGTAGCCGTTGAGGTTCCGCGACGCGGAAACTGGAACCGAGTGAAACAGTTCGGGCAGAAAAGTTTTCCAAAAAAACGACGGAACACTAAAAAGAGTGGAGTCGGACGACGGTGAAAAAGTTTGGGGGGGCCTGGGAAGTGATCTCGGCCACCGGATAAAACCAAGCGGAGCCTCTGGGGGGGGGCGAACGAAAGGAGACACGGGGAGGCAAGAGGGGAATTGGGGGATTCATGTATAGGCGGGATGGTCATCTTTATCGTCTATTTTCAGACCTCGTCGATCATCTGCACTCGAGCCCCCGTGGGAGCGCACGTGTTTGGGTAACTGTCACATCCGAAAAAAGCAGGGGAAAGTGGTGATAGGGGGAAACAAAGGAAGACATCCACCTTGCTGGACCTGGCCGGATTCCCGCGGCTCGCTCCGTCCACGGCGCCGAAAGACCCGTGGGCCTCCGAAATACAAATAAAAAATCGGATCCTAGGAGAGGAGAAGTGTGAGGGGGCACCAGGAGTGGCGAACGTCTGGTTCCCACTTAGTTCGTGGGGGGTCTTCTTGGGTCCTTGCTCATGGAGACAAAACGTCGTCTCCTCTGTACGAAAAAAGACCAAGGAAAAAAAAAAAAACAATTGGTGTCGGTCGGGAGCGTTTCAATGTGAAAGAAATTCACACATTGGAGGTCCTTAACCTAACACCACTCACAAGGTTCTTCCATCGAATTATCCCGAGTCCCTCTAAAAGCTAGACTCAACAACAACCCATGGGAGAGGGAGAGAGGGGAGATTGACGGGAACTGGTGTTGAGTGGCTGAGGCTTGTTAATGCCCTCGCAAGTGTTAGCTGGAGAAACAGTGTACACTCTCCGCCAGCCAAACGGTTCCTGGAGAATCCGAAAGAAGAAAAAAAGAAGGGAGAAGGCAAAGAGAAGGAACAAACATAACCGAAATTGACCGACACGAGAAACCACTCCGGGCGACCTACGGTGGAAAACCGTACTAAAGGAGGCAAAGGAAACGAAGGAGAATGGAGACTCCCGAAAAAGAAAAGAGGGAATCAGGCAACGAGGAGGGAGGGGGGGAGAATCCGAGGGCATGGGGGTGAAAGGGACAACGTTGGCTTGGAGGGGAGTTTTGCCAAAATGTTATCCTCCCATTCCCGGAGATCGTTCGGAAGAAAGGAAGGGGCCCTCGACGCCGTAAAAAAAAAATCCACAACAATTATAAAAAAAAGAAAAAGAAGATCCAGCCTCAAAGGACAGAAAAAAAGCCGTTTTGACATCATTGAGAAGTTCTCCACCCAAAAGAGAAACGTCACCCCGCCGCCAGTTCGGGGTTTTCTCCAAACCGGAAGGAGACTTCCCAAATCGAGAACAAACGAATACTGAGGATAAAATGTCGGGGAAGGAGGCCGCGGGCCCCACGGTGGCTGCTTCCTCCGTTGGAAAACACTCGGTGAGGAAAACTATTCGAATAGAACTGCAAAAGTGGGGGGGGGGGGAAAGGAAAATGCAACGACCTGCGCTACGCGTGGTGGGAAAACACTGTTTTTGGGATCGCCCTTCATCGACGGGACCAAAGGGAAAAAAGGACCGAAGGAAAAAGGCGAAGGAAGGGGAAAACTACCAAATCCTCAGGGAGAAGTACTTCCTGAAGATGGACGACCTCGGGCGGGGAGGACCTGAATCGTGAATGCGAAAAAAAGAGGACGTCCAACAGAGGAAGAGAAAAAAAAGCCTTCAAAATATGAAGGTTTACAACAAGTACGGCAAAATGGGAGCACTACAAAAGGTGAAGTACAGGGACCGCAACAAGCACGAAGCGTATAAGAGAACAGAGGCCTAGTTCCTCATCCGCGAGGAAAAGGTGTCCCCTAGAAAGGTCGAGTCAATTCGCACCAGAAGGGGGACCCTGCCAGGGGAGCCCTTCAGCACGAGGGGGGGAAGAACCAGGGGAGGGGGAAAGAAAAAAAAGGATCAAAGAGGGATGCTACGTTCCGCTATGACTAAGAACACTCATCCCAAAACACCGACGATTAGAGAAGGGAAAAAAATCATAATTGGGGGGACTGCGCAAAGAAGTCAAGGAATTTGACGTAAAGAGGACAAGGAAGAGAACGTGGCCGAATACAACGGGGGACAGTGTCAGGACGGCCGCCTTAGGCTGGCGGAAAGGAGCAAAAGGAACCTGACCGGAAGTGAGAGTGATTAGGACTCCTGGGTTGGAGGCAAAAAAAGTCCGGAGATAGAAAAAACAACTAGGTAAGAGAACGGGGACAGTGCTGATCCCCGCAACCGTTACGAATTAAAGACCGGTCTCAATCACGATTCCGGATCCGGTCGGAGAGACTCCCAGCCTAAGGGGGAAAAAGGGGCGGTCAAAGGGGGGAGTGAAAACTTGCTCGCGAGAAGGAAATCTCGTTCAATCAGCACGTACTCTGTAAGGTGATTAAATGTCCTCGACCGTCCCCAACTAGTCTCGCGAATCTAGGTGGGGGGGGATCCTGCCAATAACTACGTCGAAAGCCATTGAAAGGACTGGTTGTGATGCAGGGCCATTCTCTTTGACGGTAGCAGGGTTCGGGAGAATTTGGAAGAAGAAGCTAGAAAACCAAAACAGTAGTGCGCCCTTGAAGGCTACCTGAGAGGGGGGGGCCTCGCGATGGGGGGAAACCATTCAACGTTGGGAAAGTGTAAAAAGAGAAGGAGCGGTGGGGGGACGGCCCCGGGTACTACGTTTGTATTTCTCCACCCGGGGGCCGTACTTGGTTGTAACCAAGGTATTTTTCCTCGGGGAAAAAAAGAGGAGACGTGTGCGGAAAATCGGGGGGAAAACGAACGAAAGAAAAAGACTCAGATAAAAAGGGGTACCGATCCGCAACACGATTCCTCTCTGAGTGCGGGAGCTTCAGGCGTACTGAGCAGGAGGTTAGGGAGGTACGGCTTGCAAGAAGGCCTTGGCGAAGGGTTGGCGCGGTCCTTGCGGGAACCTTTTCCCTTACTCGAGGGTGCCGATCGCGGGGGAGCACGCAGTGTTGTTAACCCGAAGAAGCTGGCGTTGGGACGTGGCCATCGCCAATCAGAAAAAAAGGAAAGTGAATATGTGCCGCGACCTTCTTACTTCAAAAGTGGAACACAGGGATGGGCATGAAGTTGTGCACGAGGAAAAAGGAAGGGAAAAGGCGGATTGGGGAACGCGTGAAACGAAAAAAAGGTGAGATATATGGGGGGGCCCTCGGAGCTCGTCACCTTGGTATAACCCTCGAGTAAAGCGGGGGGGGGGAAAGGGAGCATCTGTAAAAACCGGAGTTTCTAATGTATTTAGGAAATGTAGAGGACGCTTGATGCATCAGGGGGAGTAGAAGATGACGGGAACGGGCAAAAGGGGGGGGAAGGTGGGCACTTCTATTTCCCTCGGAAAGGCCCGCGCGCCGAGATCAAGGGGAATGTTAGTTATGGGGGGGGGGAAACCAAAAAGAGCCAGGAAAAAGAGGGGGGGGACTGGAGGAACAAGGGAACGAAGGATCGCGCCGTCCAGCCTCCGAAAAGGTTGTCCTTCTAAAACTCGAAGTACTGTGATAAGAACCGCATTAATCTTCTTCAGAATCCTTCTTCGTCACCATTCTCGAGATGCCGAAAAGGGGCGGGAAAACCAAGTCATGGAGTTTCTGTGGGGGCAGAGCAGGGGCCTGCTCAACGTCTCTTCTCAGGCCGGTCCGGATGGAAAATGGGGATGACAAAGGAAAAAAAAAGGGGGCGAAAAAATGTTATGGAAGAAAAAAATGATGGGAACATAAAAACCACTCAACACTGGGGTTACATCATTAATCCCAGGAG
>Ga0179593_1728390_pt1 | contig 14074 bp, 18 predicted proteins | sample CZODoug2_1_08_16_FD_185931 | JGI IMG/M metagenome (GOLD analysis project Ga0179593, IMG submission 185931) | Vadose zone soil fungal communities from Angelo Coast Range Reserve, California, USA - CZODoug2_1_08_16fungal (PacBio error correction) | ecosystem: Environmental > Terrestrial > Soil >...
AGACCGTGTTTCCAAGGAACCTGGCGCTTGGCCACCTTCCAGAAAGAATTGTGTATGGCCACGACGGGGGGGAAGGACTTGTGGGACAAAAAAAAAAAGGGGAGCGGGATCACGGCCACCACCGAGTTAAGGGGTGAAGGGAAAATAATCTTTCTCCTCCGCGGTCTTCCCGAAATCTCTTGTAAAGGGGAAGGGGGAACTCCATCTTATAGTGCCAAGAAAGAGGAGGGGGGAGGACGCGACAAGAATTCGTAAAAAAGCCTGGGAACGTCGAACAGGGGGTGACGTTGTCAGTTATTTGAAAGGAAAAGGGGGACAAGGCCGAAAGCTTTCCTATCCTTTTTCAGAAGGGGAAAAGGAAGGATTCGTCTCGAACTGGAGAAAAGAAAAATGCTCGATAAAACATCACGGTTAGGAGAAAAAGCCCCCGTCCTCACCCAGGCAACGAGGAAGGGAAAAGAGGCGTGACCTTTCAATGTGATACTATGGGAGATGGAAGGAAAGGTTTTCGAAACGGAGGGGCCGTCCTCCCCGCTTGTTGCAGGGGGGACCTGATTTGCCTGCGGGAGGGGATCAGTCCGGTCTCATACAAAACCTTCGACGGGAAAAGAAAGTCAAACCCAGGAGAAATGAAGCACGCGTTTGCCACGCAAAAAAGAAGGGGCTTACGACATTTAACAAATCCTTTGGCTCAGAGACCAGTGGCGTCGAAAGATATAGCGATGGGAAGGAAGGGCAGCAGCTCTTTCGAAAAAAAGGTCATGGATAAGGAAATTTGTACTGGGAGAGGGGGGGGGGGGGGAACTTGCACCCTGCCGATGACAGAAAAAGGAAGGAAGCAGCTATTCCCTTGCTGAGGCCGGGAAACCCTTTCCTTCAGTCATTGGGAGCGAACGTTGGAAGGGGGAAAAGTGAGATCTCACGAAATGAAAACAGTTCCTGCGAGCGGGGGAAAAAGACGCTCGAGCCATTTATTAAAGGAAAGACTGTTCCCATAACTCAAAAAAAGGGAAAGCCCTTGACATAACTCCCCCTACGCTGTAAAAAAAAGGAACTGAGAATGGACCAATTTGTGGCTCAACAGTAAGAAGGAAAAGGGGAAGGTGGTTGCTGATTAAAGTATCGGCTTCCATCTGAGGGAGTCTCTGCTTCAATTAAAAGGAAAAAAAGGGGCTCACATGAGTTTCCGCCCTGGTCCTCGGTGCAATTGGAGTGAAGGGAGATCTCAACAACAAAAAAAAGAAAGAACCCGGCGTAAAAACGAAAATTGCCAAAAAGGATTCTGCAGTTAGTTTGAATGGTCGGAAAGGGAGGGGGGGTGTAAACGAAAAGGGCAAGGGAGGGAACAGGACCAGTAACATCAAAAAAAAAAGAGAAAAAAAGTTCGTCCTGCAGAAGGACCCAGAATTCCCTTCAGGACATCGGAAAAGAGAGGAGGGGGGAGTTTCCAATCCCTTTGAATGTGACACTGATGTTGGGGGGGGGGGGGGGAGGGGTGGGGGTGGGAACAGTAAAGGCCCTTTCATAATTGCTCGAAAAGAAGGCACTTTTTTTCATTCGCGGGAAAAAAAGGGGACTAAAACTCCGGTTCGCTTCCCACTTTCCCTGGTTCGGGGGGAAACAGGGGATCGACAGGTTCAGGAAAAAAGGAGAGGCGGACCGCCGCACTTGATATCTGGCGGAGGACATAAAATCGCAGGGTAAGAAGTCGGAGAAGACAGGTACACTTTCCCGGGGAGAAAGAAAAAAGTGTGCTTGTGTTCAGAAAGAGCTGAGGGGAAGGACGCTATAGATTTCGCGACCACGGGAGGAGGAAAGGTCGGAGCAATGTCGTTACGCCATTAAAGGGGAAGTGGTGAAACCTCGTGTGAGTTCAGAATGTTCGGGATTTGACTTGTCAGGGGGGAAGGGAGTTTTTTTGTCTGAGGAGGAGGAAGAGTCGCCGTCCAGCACAGGTATCAGGAGAAAGAAAAGGGCCTGTAAAAACAAGCGTGAGGAAAGGGGGGAACTCCGAAAATAGCGTGTCGCGTAATTAAAGAGAAGGAACATGGGTGGTAAACCTAGCAGGAAAAGGGTTTGCCTAGATCCAGAGGGAGGGTGCTCCGGGGGATAAGGCGGGAAAAGCCGAAGTCTAACCGTGAGGGGGGGAGAAGAGGGAGGAAGGAAAATCACGGAGGTTAGCCATAGCTGCGCATACTTGAGAAAAAGGATATAAAAGAGAGAATACAGAAGGTGATATCAATAACTTGACAACGGGACACTAAGAAAGGAAAAGGGGCCTTCGACGTTTCCCATGGGCCGGGGGGGACCAGATGAGGGACTAAAAAGAAGGAGAAGCGCCTCGGTCATCTCATAAAAAGGGAGAAAAGGCGAAGCACAAGAGTTTCTGAAGATTTGGGGAAGAGAAGGAACGAGGAGGGAGTGAATTGACCTTGGACAAAGAAGAGGGACGTGAGGTCATGCGGCTACCCGGTGGGGAACCATGAAGTCACCCTCACGCACGCCGGAAAAAGAAAAAAAACCCGAGAACGACCTTTGTCGGGCAGTAAGCTCCAGCGGGGGAAAACACGGTCTAGTCTATTGAGATCAAGCGTTTACAACGCTATACGAAGTGAGGCCGAAGAGGGAGGGAAGACCCCTACAGGTTCTTAAAGGGGGGAGAACTATACTCGCGAGAAAGGAAAGGGGTCAACCCCCTAAAGATTTCCGGACATGGAGAAAGGGAGGAAAAAAGCTGGCGCTCGGCGGCAATATCGACAAAGGAAAAAGAGATGATTTCATATTTCTTAACAAAGAAAAAAGAAGTGACTCACAATATCCTCGATCGAGCAGCATGTCACGTGCACCGCCTGATCTTCGAGTGGAAAGAAAAGGTCGGGCATGCGCTCAACAAAGGGGGAAAGGGGAAGAAAGAGTCGACTACTTTGTAGGAAGGAGAGGAGCCTATCTCCTCACATCTAATCAAAGAGAAGAGTCGGTGACTTCTTGCCTCATGCTCGAAAAATAGGGTCCGGATCCATCTGCGGAAACTAGCGGAAGGGAGGGAAAAAGTCAGCACTGGTCCGTCCTGATGGGGAGAGACCGATCCTTTCGACTGGGGGAAGAAAAGGTGGTCCGGGGGCGAGAACGCCGATGTTGTGTTCGATGAAGGGAGAAGGAGGCCCGCACGACGGCGGTTGGAAAAAAAGAAAGGGGCAGGACGCTGGATTGGGAAGAGGGGGCCTGGTGTGGCTCGCTAACAGAAGAAGAAAGGGCGAAACGATCTAATATTTCCTGCATGAGGCCAAAGGTCGCGGGAGGCCGGATTGCGAGCGCCGAAGTCCGCCGCTCAGTAACGAGGGGGGAAATTGGTGCCGGCCGCTGCGCGAACAGGGAGAAGGGAAAAAAGCTGCGATAGATTGCACGAGGAGGGAAAAAACCTGCTTCAGGTCGCGTCTCTACCAACAACAACGGAAGGGAAGGGGGAAAATCCTCAAAAACTCTACCTGCAGCAGGGTCTCAGCGAACAAGCGTGCGCATCTAAATGTCAGACGCTGCCAAAAGGGAAATGCCGTCACCATCTTTCAGGGGGACGGCTGACATTCGGCCAAGGAAGGAGTCGCAACTGCACAGTCGACCTGGGCAGCAGGAAGAAGAGAGGCGGAACGCACTCATAGACCCCGGAAGGGGAAAAAAAAGGATTGGATGTCCGTCTCAGACCGACGGTCAACACAACTCCGCGTTGCCTGCCGGAGGACACAAGGGCCGTTCTGCGCGAACTCCTCGGGAGGTCAAACAGAGAAAAATAGGCGGGAGTGAGAAAGAAAAAGGAGGCCGTCCTTTCTTACTGGAGGAGGGGAACCCTCTTTGCCGGGAACGAAGCAGGTTTCTAGCATGGGGGGAAGAGCCTAAATCAGCACATCCCGAAGGAGTCGGCGCATCCGCGACTAAATAAACGTAGTCTCATCCGACATCATCGGACGAAAAAAAAGTGGGGGAGAGAAGGCCCCGAAGGGGGGGGAGGGCCCGCCGAGAAGGGAGGGGTCGCCTGATCGCATCGAGGATCTTGGAGATCGGGGGGACCGTCCTTCTTTCAGCACTCTGACATCATCGAGAAAATGGGAGGGGGAAAGGCGAGAGACAGATTGTGCGCGCGCAGAGGAGAAAAAAAAAGGAAAGGGGGGAGGTACACCTTGCCGGAACGCGTCGTCGTCGTTATCGCCCTTTACGACACGGAGGAGATCTTAGCTACTTCAGGGGGGGAAACAATAAAACGCTGATCGAGAGAATCACCGCCTGGCGCTTGGAAAAAAAGGAGGGAGGAAGATTGATGCCACGGATGAAGTGGGCGGCTAGTCCGGGTGTGGGGCGACCACTGGTTTACCCCTTTTCCGGACAAGGAGCCCGGCTTCACCCGCCAAGGCATTGAGGATTTTTGTCACCACTTGGGATAAACCCCGGAGAGACGTGCGGGGCCAGGATCGCATGGTTAATAACAATCTGGCGGGATCGGGGGAGGATGCGGGGTTTAGGGAGGGATGCTTGCTCATTGGAGCGGCCGGAGCGGCGAGGGAAGCATGTGCGGGCATACGTGTAGGGCGCGAGAAACTCCCCCTGGACGCGGGATAGAACATATTTTCTAGAGGTGATCCTGGCGGTTGGGATTGATATGGGAGTAACTGGGGTCGGGGAGGGGGGAAACAAGAGGAAGAGGAAGGGGGAACGTGGGGGTTTTGGAGGGATTGCGGCGGGGGTAGGGGAATAGGGGATTGGGGGGGGGAGGGGGAGAAGGGAGCGGTCCAACGTATTGGAAGAGCGTTATAAGAGAGGCGCGGGGTGGGCTTGGGGATTAGGCCTGTCGTAGAGGGTAGGGCTTGCTCAGTTGAACATGGCGATTAAGTATGGAAGGGAGGGGGAAGGTCGATAAGGAGGATACTGGAAAGTATATGTCTCGCCACTGGATTGACGGGGTGTGCAAAAAGGCTGTGGGTATTGGGCATGGAGGCATCGGTGGTATGGGTGAGGGGAAAAAAGTGGTCGTTTCCGTCTGAAAAAAGCGGGAGGTTGTCGGGGTGGTAACTTCCAGGGGTGAAATACGAGCTCCTGTGAGGAGAGGTGGTAGGTTGATGGGAGGGTAGGGAGACTGTGATGAAACCTTGTATTTTAGGTAAGGGGATATGGAGGGGGGAGGTGATCCCTTTGGATTTGATACAGAGTGGTCCCGCGGGAGGTGGGATTAAAGTGAGGGGGTAAAGGGGTCGGAGTCAACAATTTTATGTACCGGGAGAATGAACAGCGCATAAGCGGAAGAAGAAGGTTTATGTAGACGACACGAAGTAGGGATGGGGGCCGCCGAGGTCACTCTCCTAAGTTTAGTCAGCGTGAGGGAGGGAGGAGGAGAAAGGGGGGATACTCCCTTTAACAGGAGGATCCAGAGTCGTTTGCCGATGGAGTGCTTGAGGGAGGGTTCCTTGCGCCAGAGGGTCTCCCGGGCGCTAGGAGGTGGCTGGTGGGGGGGGGAGTATGCGGTAGGATGGGGGGTTTGGGGAAGAGAGGGGAGGGGAGAAAAGATAATGAGGGAGAAATAGGTGCTGTTTACGTGAGGGTGATCCTAAAATGCGGATTCGTCTCTATTATCGGCTGACAGTCATCGAGTAGATACCTTCGGATTTTGTCGCAGAGGAGGGACCTGGATCTACCGCTGGAACATAGGAGGTGGCCCCCCTCCCCGGTGTGGCGTGCAGAGTGGCCCCGAGGAGATGAATGGGGAAAAGAGGCGAAGGGAGGGGGCCCCTCTTGGGGTGGGGACCGACCGTGTAGGGAAGTGTTCTGACTGTGGTGGGGGCCGATCCGATGGTTGTATCACACTGCTGGTTTCGAATGAAGGCATGGGCTAGGAGTGTGAGATATTGGAATCTTGGAGCTGCTGAACTCGTGACGAAGAGGTTGATGTTTGAGGAGGGTAGGGCGCAAAGTGGAGGGAACAACTTCTTATCCGTAATACGATTGTGGGAATCACAGGGGGGGGAGTGGCGCTCAAGAGTCATTGTAATTGGGTATAGGGGGAGGCGTGGGTCTGAATCCGATTCAAACAAGTCACCTTAGCAGGTGTGATGTCGCGTCTTCCTGCGACCTGTGGAGGGTCGATGAATGCTAGGCAGTAGGGGACCGCTGACCCGTCACACTGAGCGGTCATATCACTGGCGATGAAGAAGAATCACCAATCCTCAGGGGGGGATGAGCCAACGTTAGAGGGGTAACCCCCGTCGTGGCCACTGAATCATCTGGTGGCGAGAAGCCGTCCCAAGCCGCTTGGTTTATGCGCGAGATGAGCCTGAGCGAGAGGGGTGGATTGCTCGCGAGTTGGGGGGGTCGATTTGGGCTGGGGTCCTCGGGTAAAGGCGGCGACAATGGCCAATCACCAAGCTGTCCTTTTTCGAGGTGCTCGCCCGAAAGGACTTACCACCACAATAGAGGAATCTTGTAAGGGCGGTGGGAGAAATGCATTCTCGATCCGAAGGAGCAGAGAAGCTAACGGACTTGCCCGATCCAAGTGGGATGGCGCGTTGTCTCCGCCGCGTCGCATCCGGCTTATCGATCTCCCGGGGAAAATGGGGGAGCTTATCGAAGAGAGGAAAAGTGTTCACGACATAGATGGGTATCGACTTGTTTGAGGGGATGTGCATGATTACGGTTCTAAAGAGGGGTAGCAGGATTCGCCCGAAGGCAGTAGAACGATTTGAGCTAGGAGCTTGCCTTATGGAGGGGGGGAGTGGACGCTGGGGCAGGAATATAGGGAGCGAGGTGGTGGGGATGCGAAGCGTCTTTAGTAGGGGGGGAGGGAGGTGGAAGCACGCTCTCGGTGCATGAGCAGAATGATTTCTGTGTGAAATGTCCAAGGGCAGATGAATCGTAGTTTGGGTGGGCCAAAATTGCTCACAGAGCTGAGAAGGGTGGAAAAGTCTGCAGGAGAAAGGGGAGGTAGGCAGTTAGTTAGTTTAGCCGAGAGAAGGTGAGCAAGGGGCCATTCGAGCGCGCGAGGGTAGCGGCGTAACCAACTTTTCGGGCGTAGTGGCGTGGGGTGATGTTGCAATGGTTCCCTATGAGGGTTAGTGAGAACAAGTATTGGTTTCTCTCGGAAAAGGGAGGGGGGTCCCAAGGAAGGGGAAGCTGGGGAAAATCGGGGTCGGCAAAGTTGCTATTACTCAGAACGGGCGGACGGCTACATCTCTTCAGGCCGGTATTTTGCTATTCAAGGTCCCATACAAGAAACCGTGCAGTTAGGGGGGGGGGTACCTGTACGGGTACAAAGGGAGGGATGTCTGCTCTACCGGAAGTAGGAGAGAGGAGACTACCCCCCACACTCTTTATTTTAGGTTAAAGACAAATTTAAATCCTACCAATACGTATGGAGGCTCATCTATCAGTAATTCAAACCCAGGGGGCTCCAGGAATACGAGTCCGTTTTCCTTGAAGAAAGGGTCACTTTTGGGGGGGGAATTTTTCCGGCTTCGGTCGCTGGAGAGGGCTTTCACACACCGGAGAAGGGGTTGAGACGCACCTTCAACTACCTCCGTCATCCATAAAGGAGGTTCAATTTCGTTTACGCCGGTGGAGTGATAGTGAGATATAACCCGCGTAACGAAAATTGCACCGAGACCAGGCAGAAAATGAATAATGAGGGGCTTTAAGGTGGGGGGCGGGGGATTGAAGCATTGATCGCAAGAGAATGGTCAGCGATCAGATACAGAACCATAATCAAAATCTTATAGAGGTTTGCGCCACCAATGGGAAAGGGAAAAAAAGAAAATCGTACTGAGCGTGTATGTCCCTTGTAATGGAACAAAAACTTGGGTGAACAGTCATTCCAAGTTGCTTTCAAAGTGGGAGAGGAAGCCTTGGCGGACACACGAGGAAGGAGAGGTTTTCCATTTCGCGGGCTAAGGAAAAGGAAAGCCCACTTCACACGTTCGCTGCAAAGCCTGGTTCTTTAACAATGCCTGCTCGAACCAGGAAAAAGGGACGAAGACTCCCTGAAGAGAGGAAAAAAAAAAGGGGGCATTCATCGGAACGATTGAAACAGGCACTTTCCCTGTGTTTCAAAAGGAAATGGGGAGGGGGTTCAGAAAGAGCTGTAAAAGAGGGAGAAATCGCTATAGATTTTCTAAGACCAATCTTTGTAGCCAAAGGGAAATCAATGGATTAACCGCCATTCACGAGTGGGGGAAAACTCTGGGGGGAGGAAAAAGAGTTTCGGAGGTGTGAAGGGGCGAATTTTTGGAAGTCTGGTCCGAGTCGATTCAGCATCATTTAGCCGCAGAAAGAAGAGGGATGGGAAGAAAGGAAAATCTTGAGCGGGAAAGAAAAGGAAGAAGAATTAGAAAAAGAGCGGTCGCGAAATTCAGCTCCAAAAAAAATTGTCAAACTCACCGAGGGTCAAGGGGGGGGTGAATATACCTAGTTTCCTTGGGTGCGGGGGAAGAGCTGCGCTAATGCCGAGGAGACTTTTTGAAAAGTCCTGATGTATCGCATTTAGGAGACTAATCTTAAATTCTGCGCGAGGAGAAAAAAGGGTATTAAAAAGATGAGAGGATCATTCAAATGGTACAGGGTGATATCAAATACTTGACAACGTCAGGTAACGCGTCCTTCTAATTCCCCATGGCTGGTTTGGGAAAGAGAGGAAAGAATCTTTCCCGGTCATAACAAGCGCGAAGATTCAAGTCATCAAACCGTTCGAAACAAAAAGAGTTCAGGTAATATTTGGGGGGGAAGAAATGAAGCAAGATATTGGAATTGACCAACTAACTCTAACTCGGGGGGAAACAATGGCTGGACCGTTTGTTTATCAAAACCCTTAAAGCACAAGGAAAAGGCCTTCCGTCGTTGCGCCAAAAAAAAGGCTAACGACTGGTAACATGGGGCCCAGCGCCGGCTTTTACTAACCCGGAAAACACGAGAAGAGTCAAGCGTTGGGGGGGGGGCGCCGCTATGACGAATTGAGCAGAAAATCTCGTTCCCTACAGGTCGTAAAGGTCAGCGCATAGGTTTAATGGTCCTTCAATGTGTACCCCTATAATTTGAAGGAAAGCGCTCTCGCACATCTGAAGAAACTCCATTTAAAGCGAGTGTCTTGAGCTAAGACGGCCTGGAGGGGAAGAGTGAGGGAAGGGGGGGGATCTTGGGGAGGGACCTGATCGTCGAGTTTCAGCGGGAAAAGAGGGGGAATGCCGAGAAAGGGGGGTTTGCGGAGAAATGCGACACGTGGGCGTGTAAGCGGGATGCGCCGATCAAAGGGGGAACCCTCCGTGAGGGGAGGGGGGGGGATGAGAGCGTACGGCCCAAACCAAAAACACTCTGCCTCTCGGCAGGGGGGGGGAAAAGGAAAAGGTTCAAAAAGAAAGAGGAGGAAAAAAAAGGGATGGCAGGGCGTCTCACTCCCGCACGGAGGAAAAACGAGAAAACTCTCGATGAGTTCTCAAAGAAGGTGGTTCGAGCCTTTCTCCGGCACCTGAGCGTTTGGGGGTGTTCCCTGCGGAGAGGGGGGAAAGGACGGTTATTGGGGAAGGGAGGGTTGGTCTCGAACGCATAACGGGGCTTCCTCTACTCTAATCTTTTCCCTAGGGGGAACAGGGGTGAAGGGGAGGGCTTCTGCGGCGGATTCGGCGGGGGAAGAGACGCTCATAAAACATCTACTATGGGCTGCGAGCATTTCGCAGGCGTAAAGGGAAAGGCAAAGGGAGCACTCTGAAAGGAGTAAACTGCTTTCGGTCGCGGGCTAAAAAAACAACGGATTATTAGGAAAAAACGGAGACCCCATCAGGGTCCTAATCTCCCTCGTTCAGAGATAGGGAAAAGACGCTGTCATACGGGGTAGGGAAAAAAGGAAGGAAGAATGGCTATGTTACTGAGCGTCGGACCAGGGGGAGCTCCATCCGCCGCATGCCTGCACCGCAGGAAAAAAATTGGTATCGCGGACGTCTCATAGACCCCGTGCCTTGGGGAAAAAAAAAAGGGAAAAGGGTTGATTTCCTTCGCAATACATAAGGAAAAAGAGAACGACCGTCGTGCCCGGTTGCCAAGCGGCTGTGCGGCGCGAACAAGGAAGATCAAAAGGGAGTGAGACACACCCATCCGTGCGGCCGGGGAGGGTGTGAACGTCATCTAACGAGAGGGGGGGAAGAGAGGCGACGACGCTTTTGACGAGAAGGAAAAATCCAGCCCGACGATCCCGTCAAAGGGTTGAATCTGCAGCATCCGCGTACGAAAGGAGAAAAGACTCCCACTTAGTAAAAAGAAAAAAAAAACAGCAGCGTACAGCAAACACGGGGGAATCGCATTCCCCGACGGGGACGATCAAAAGCCTTTGGACCCATGCAACAGATAGAGGAAGCAGGAGAGATGATCTTGAGGAAGAATAAGACGTCCTCGTAGTCTCGGCCGGGGGAAAGAGAAATCATCGGCACAATGGCGTTGAAGAATAATAATATTGTGCGGCGCGCATCGTCTCCAGGTCAGGGAGAGGGGGTTCTGTGAAAAAGGGGGAGACTTCCACGCGCTCGTGAAGGCGTGATCGCAAAATGAGGCGCTTCATCTCTTCGCTCACTTCGGAAAGGGAAAGAAAAACGCTTGATCGTCATAGACCGTGGTGGGGGAGGAAAGAGTCACCGCCTTGCGCGCACTGAAGGTCTGTACCCGGACTTGGTGGGGCCAGAAGGGGGCGGGGGGGAAGTCCTGGTTGTGGGGGAGAAAAAAAAGTTCGCCGCCTTGCAATAAAAGGAAAAAGGGGCCCCAGTTCAATTCCAATAATCTGGAAAAGTAACTGCCATCTTACCTACACTCTTTTGACTTCGCTAGGGAAAGAAGACTGAGAGTGCCCCGAGGCGAGGGGGGAGAAGACAAGAATTCTTCCTCTCATCGGGAGAAAAAACGTCGAACGGACCTGCGCATTTGATCCCCTTTAAAGGGAACCTTTGCCATGACTTCGGAAGAAGAGAAGGAAGAACGGTATGGCGCAGAAATGGAAGAAGGAGGAAAGGCGCCCGCCCGTGTTTCTCTCCGCAGAAAGCGAAAGTTTAGACTTAGGAAGGGGGTTCGCCGTATGACCTGCCGCACCCAAGCAAAAGAAAGAAGAAACAAAAGGGGAAAAAAAGAGGTGACCATTTCAACGAAGCTGATCTGGAAGGATGTGAGGTAATCTGGGAATCTCCGTCCCGAAGGGGAGGCCATCCTTCGGAAAGGGAAAAGGAAGCGCCCTGCTGGGCGGCTCGACCAAAAAGAAAGTCGACGGAACCCCTCAAAGCCTTAAAGACCCTCGTTTCCACGGGGAGAGGGGGGAGGTAACGACATTGGTAAGAACTTTGGCTCAAAAAGAAAAAGAAATCTATAGCTATTTTGAGGAGCTGGACTTCACACCACGAAAATGTCATGGAGAAATTACGTGAACAGGAGGGGGGGGATCTGCGACGGGAAAAGGAAAATCCATTCCCGGGTTGCCGAAAAAAAGGCCGCATATTGGAAATTGCGAAAAGTGTTCCGAAAAAAGTGGAAGCGAACGGTGACGTGCATGGAAATGGCCAGAGGGCACACGCTGAAATAAAAAAGAAGTCGTGGACGCCAAGGAAGCAAGGGGCAGCAACTTTGCATTACTGGGGAAAAAGACAAGTTGGATTCCAATTGAATAACACCCTACTCTGGAACGTCAAGGAGGATGTACCAATGGGGGGAAGGTAGCAGAAGTAACGGTCGCGTCAGAAGGTGGGGAGGGGCCTGTATCTGATCTGCTGCCAGAGGGGGGGGAAGCTAGGGAGACAATCCGCACCATTCAACGACCGCGCTCACATTTGGATTGGGGAAGAGGGATTTTCTTTAAGGCCGGGGGAGAGAAAACACAGGAGGCGGAAACGAGAGCTATAACCGAAGGAAGGAAACCGAGGACTCATGCGGCCAATCCATTGAATGGACGGATTGTAAGAATTGATCCTCGGTGTTGTGAAAGCGGAAAGGCAGCGAGAAAAAAGAACGGAACCCGTAATTGAAGAAAGAAGACGCGTTCCTTTCTTAACCAAGGGGTCAGGAATTCCCTCGAAACACTCGTCGCTGAGAGAAAGCTTTATGGTTAGTTTCGGGGGAAAGGGAAAACTGAGGTGGCGGTTGCGTGGGGACCAAGTTGCTTGTCCAAGGGGGATTGGCTTCCACTCAAGAAGGGGGAAGGGGAAGCGGCGCGAGCACGCTGGCCAAAAAAAAAAATTCACTTCACCTTTCTCTACCTGTTCCTGCCACAATTAAGCGCTCACCGTTTTCGGAAAGGGAGACCGCCGCCGAATAGAGGGGAGGAAAAGGGAATGTGGCATGAATAGGAGATGCACCAAGTACAACTGGAAAAAATGAGCCAAGGACCTTTTTGCTGGTTTTCAGAAAGAAGCTGCTGGAGAGGGGAAGGGGGGGAAAAATCGTCATAAAGGGAAAAAGCACCACGGGAGCAAATTGTTGGTCGGTGAAGGGGAAAGCCATCCCGAGAAAGGGGGAAAGGGAAACCGCGGGTGCGGAAGTCGGAGGTGTTACTTGAGGGAAAATTGGCTTCGACTTCCTGGGGGGAGGAAGAAAAAAAAAGCAGGTAAAGACAAAGAAAGAAAAAAGGCTGGAAAAAAAAGCGGAAGGAAAGAGATTCCTCCTATTAAAAATAGCGTGTCCAAGAGGGAAATGGTCAAAGAGCCTCGTCAAGGGGGGGAGAGAACTCGTTGAACTTGGTTTGCGGGAACGTCTCTTCCAAGAGCTCAAACCGTGCTGTTTTCTCGAAGGAGAAGAAGGTTATGGAGCAAAGGGAGGGAAAAAGGAAAAAAAAAGGAATTCTGCGCATACCGGTAGAAAAAGAGTGACTCCATGGGGGGTTGTTGAACAAATAACCTTGAAAACTTCAAAACACTCAAAGAAAGGGTAAGGAAAGGAGCCCCATGGCTGTTTGGGAACCCAGATGAGGGACGAATTCTGGGTCGACATCGCCTCTGTATCTATCATGTATGGCCGGGCCATCCCCGAAAAAGGGGAAAAAAGGGTCGGGAAGATTTGGGGGGGAAAGGGGAGAAAGGGAAAGATGAGCAAGATTAGTGGAGGGGGACAACTAACTCGGGGGGGGAAGGCGCTGGGGTTGAGCCCAACCAGGAGGCACCCGAAAAAGAAAGTAAGTCGTGGACAGAAACTCAACGAACTGGTCGTGGCAGGTTGCCAAAGCAGGAGGGAAAAAAAAAGGAAAAACACTTTCTAGGAGAAAGGAGGATGGGACGCCGCTAGGGAGAATGGCGCTTGCCCTAAAGGTTCGTAAAAGGTCGAGAACTACTAACAAGAAGGGGAGGAAAAAGGGGACGGCAAAGGGTACAGAAAAAGAAGTCGACCTGGAGAGAAGGAGCACAATCTTGCGCTCAGAAGAGTACAACGAAAGGGGGGGGAAGATGGCTAGTGCTGAACGAGATGCGCTACGAGGGGGAGGTAAGAAAGCCCCTCGATTCGATCGGCGACAGAGACCGGGCAAAGAAGGAGAACGCGAGTTCGCTGGAGAGGGTCGCTAAAAAAAGTAGATAAAGGACGGAGGAAAAACTTTGTAGGAGGCTCCTTCGACACGCGGAAAGAATCCTACAAAATGGACCATCGGCGGTCTGCTAGCCGAGGAAAGAAAACCCTCGGGGCAGGGTCGCCTCCTCTTGGGAACTCGCGGAATCACTAAGCTTCAGCACGAAAGGGAAAGGTATTGATGGAGAGTCACCCCTCATAGGTTCTACTGGTGAGCAAACCTCTAGGAAGTTGGGAGAGCCGAGGGAGATGCCCTTTCTCTGCAACCGGCACTCCGGCTGGGGCTTAAATGGGCAAGACTTTGTATTGCTAAGAAGGGGAAAATTGTGTGGGGAGAGGAGCCAAGGCACGGGGGAGGGGGGGCCGCGATGGGGCGTCCCAGTCTCGGTGGGCGGAGAAGAGACTCTGGGGGGGCAGAGCCGCTCAGTAACATCTGGGGGAATTGTGCGGCAGGGGACAGATTTTCTGCATCGTCTGAAATAGGGGGAAAAGCAGGGAAATAAGTGGAGCTGCAGGTCAGCGTTTAGGA
>Ga0179593_1360502_pt1 | contig 14073 bp, 28 predicted proteins | sample CZODoug2_1_08_16_FD_185931 | JGI IMG/M metagenome (GOLD analysis project Ga0179593, IMG submission 185931) | Vadose zone soil fungal communities from Angelo Coast Range Reserve, California, USA - CZODoug2_1_08_16fungal (PacBio error correction) | ecosystem: Environmental > Terrestrial > Soil >...
CGAAAACTCAAGAGGGTAGAACGAGAAAAGAGGGAAAAGACAGGAAATTCCAACACGGGAAACAAGTAAATTCGAGCCATACAATAGAGCATAGTATCGGAAAAAGGGGGGAAAAAGTCAGCAAAAAAGCTGCACAAAAAAGAAGAAAAAAGGGATCACATTGCGAAAATCAGTGGCGAAAACGGATAAAGCTAAATATGCCAAATGGGGAGGAAAAAAGAAAAAGGGCCCAACATGGGTGGGAAGTGGTAAACGGGAGAAGAGAAGGAAACGAAGAAAAGTGAGCGGGGAGGCATCAGAACTGAGCTTCCACAGGGGGGCGATCAAGGGGTGAAGAGACATGTAAAAACGGAAGTGGGGAAAAAGTGACGCATGATAAGGCTCATGTTGGGGGGGGTACACTTAACGGGTCGTACCGCCATGAAAACAGGAGGGCAGGGAAAGGCGAAAAATCCTTCAAAGGGGGTCGAAGGGAGAAGTTGAAATTCCATAGCCCCCGACCTCAAGAAGGCCCCGGAAGGTGCAATGGGACGGGAAAAAGGGAAAGAGTAGGCTTGGAAAATGTTGGGCAGGAGGGCGCATTCCAGAGAGGAACCGAACACGTGACTGCCCTTGTGTGGGAACAACTTCCACTTAACCAAATTGGAGTAGGGGGGGGGGGAGAGGGGGGGGAAAAATAACGGGGAACTCCGCGAGGTTTGACAAGGCCGAACGCCGCACAAGGGTGAGAAGAAAACCGGCCCGGTGCCAAAGTTAGGGTTACAGAAAAACTCGGGGAACGCTTGGTTGGACAAGGGGGAGAAAAGGGGGTCATTAGGAAACCCGGGGGGGGAGCCGCAAACACGGTCCGATCACCTGTGCGCAGTATGCGCGAATAGTTCAGGGAAACTGGGTTCTTCGGCGGGGGGGAAAAAAAGAAAAAGAAGGGTACGGAAATACCCGCACCAAACGGAGGGGGCTATCGCGGACAAAACCGAGAGTGCCAGTTTGCGTCCATACGAGACTGGGAATGGGGGGTAAGAAAGAAGAAAGATTCATATCGACAAGGCGAGACAAATAGCTTGAGCAAAGTGTAGTTGAAAGGGTGGGCCGACAACAGCGCCGGGCCTGCGACCGACAGTTTCTGGTGTTGACGCCCACGACGGAAGGATTTCAGTCAGATTAATCTGAGCAAAAAAAGGGCAAGGGAAAGGGTACCGAGAAAAATGACAAGGTATTACAAATACTTTCAATAGGCCAGATGGCCTTGCGCACCACTGGGGATTTGTAAGTTCCCGCGCAAAACGCACAAAGGTTGTGAAGACCTACGAAGAGCACAGACCAGAGGAAAACAGGAGGCGTCAAAGGGGGGTTCAGTGAAAGAGAGGACCTTGTTCTTGGCGGGGGGGAAAAAGATAAAAGAAGGTGGTTCCTGAGAAGCAGGAAGAAAAAAGGGCCGCCGGGCTGACAAAAGATAATTAAAAGGGGGGCGGGGAAAACATAAAAACCCCCCTGGGGCCTCGACTCAAGTGCGGCATCCAGCTCGGGGGGGGGGAAAAACTTGGGTAATGCTAACTGACAACTGGGAAAAACGGAGGGTTCAAAGGTTGTTGGAGACACGACACGGAAAACAGCATGGAAAATGTTCGGCCGCTCCGAATGCAATGATCTCCCCGGGTCCCGGCTCAAAGCGGGTTCTCTTAAGAAAAGAAACAATCTAAGGAAGCACAAAAAGAAAAAACAACTTAGAAACAAATACAAGGAGGCAGGAGGAGGATACTGTCTTAGGGGGGGATGGCAGCCGGAGGTGGAAAAAAGAACCGCTCTCTTCTAGTCAAAAAAACTTAGGAGAAAAAAAAGGAATCAGCGGTAATATAATCAAAAAAAACAAAAAAAGACAGGGGGGACAAGACACAAGACAGCCAACGGGAGAGACTCCGTAGCGGATACGAACGGTTGACGGCCCTTAAAATAACAACGAAAGGGACCGGAGTGTAAAGGAAAAAAGGCACTTCCATTTCCAACGATCCAGGCACATAAGACCGAACCATATCATCAAGGGGGGGGCACGTTGGTCGATGTACAAACAGAATGGGACTTGGAAAAGCCATGGAAAAGGGAACAAGGGGGAGAATTGGCGGTACCAAAACTGCCGGGGAAAGCAGGGGAAAGAGCAAGGTGGGAAGGTCGACATACCAACTTGTGGGGGGAGGGGAACGGAAGGCGAACAAGGGGAAAATCGACTGACGAGGGGTAGTCTTAGCGGGTGACCCACCCACAAAAGCTTTACCTATAACACTGGGAACGAAAAAGAGAAACCAAAAAGACCGAGGTGAGCGTAGTTAAAAAGGTAAACCTTGAAAAGGAGGGGGGGTCGGTGGGAACTTAAAAACAGAAGAGTGGCGTGACGGCGGGGGGGAAACTCGACAAATCCGGGGGGTGGGGGCAGAAAGGTGGGCCAAAATTGCTAATCCCGGGGAAGGGGTTGGGGTGTTAAGGACTCTGGTAACGAGGTAAAGGGGAACAAAGTGCAATGTGGGATGCAAAAAAAGCCATATGAAAAAATATCCTTTTATGAAAGCAGGAGGGGACGCGGGGGACCAAGACTGCGCCGGGAGGGAAATCGACAACACCTTGACGACAAAACGAAAGTGAATACCACGTTGCGACCAAGTGCAGACGGGGCACTACGTTGGTTCGAGACCCCGGACGGTAAATCTAGGAACCGGGCAACCAAAATGAAAACTAACTCTCCCTTTTGGGGGTACCGTTCAACGGATAGAACTCGGGGGGGGGGGGGGAGGAGAAATCGTGAGTACCGGACGCAGCGAATCCGAAAGCCCACAGAAAACCCAGCCAGTGTAATTAATAAGGGGAGAGCATAAAAAAGGGGGACCAGCTGGTAAATTGGGAAGTAGAAAACCGTGGAGTGGCTCCTCTGGAAGGGAGGCATCCGAATGAAGGGGCAAGGTTAAATGGCCAACAAGCCACCGAGAGAAGGAAGAACGACCTGCTGCTCCGTAATTTCAAAAGGAAATTGGCAAAGGTCCCGTTGGAGGTGGGGGAAAAATGCTGCCAGCACAAAGCACAATCGTGCCGGCGAACCGAGAAGCCGGAAAACATTCGAGGGGAAAAAAGCGCAAAAGGAAAAACGAGTCCACAAACGAACCCTCAAGGGCTGGTAAATCAGCAAAAAAGTTTTCACGGGGCAAAATGAAAAGGGTGGACTTGTAAAAAGAAGTCAGGGGGAAAAGGGCCCCGACCCGCAAGTCCCAAATGGAAAAAGAAAAACCAAGCATGCATCTGTCCGGACGAGGTGGCACATGGGCCAAGGCAAAAGGGGGGGCCACGTTAAAACTGCTTCAAGGGATGATGATACACATGAAAAGTTCCCCCTTCGATTGACGAAACGGGGATGACCGACCTACGGGGAGGATCCGAACGTGGGAAACTGCTGCCACCGCCCCCACCCAACATGGGGGGAGACCGGGACGATCATGGGCAAGCTGACAAAAGGAGGCCCCTGGGCAGACAAGTTGCAAGCAAAAAGGAAATCGAAACCCGCCAAGTCCCCCGAGGAAGGAAGACTCGTGGGGGATTAAAGCTCGAAACCCCGCAGTCGTCCCAAGGTTGAGAGCGAAGGGGTCCTCCAAGGTGGGAAACGGGGGGAAAAAACAGGGGTCGTCAGAAAAGCACATGGGGAAAATTTCTTACGGAAGGGGGGGGGTAAGTAGCAGAGCGCATTTGAGGACGCACTCTGTTGTCATGGGGTCGGGCTGACCTTGGTCGGCCGGACGGGACTCCCTTCAATTAAACGAAAAAAGCCTTTCGTGATACGCAGATGAAGATCTATGGGTATGGGGTGCTCTGAACAATACACTCGCACGGGTAGGGGGAAAAAAAAGACAGGTGGATTTGAGAAGTGAATAACAAAAAAACACAGCACTGGTTTGTTGGTGGGGGGGAAGATACGGACATAAAACAAACACGGAATGGGAGGTTAAAATATAGAACCTGGGTCCAAACTAAAAAAAAATGCAACAAACACCAGTCGTTTTGGGAGAACTATAAAAAAGAAATCTGTGATGGCAATCACCCAGGAAAAGAAAGTTACACAAGGAAGAGAAGAGCTTGCGGGGATCCGACAAAAGGAGGGTGAGAAGTCAAGCAGGAGCGGGACGAAAAAGGGAAAATAAGAAACTCAAATGGGGAAAGAATGCGGCCAAAACAAAAACAGAACGGAGGGAGAAGAATATGCAACATGAAAATTTTTCAGGGACCGCCAACTTTTGGAAGTTTGTGACACAGGAGAAATAAAACAAACCGACCAGGGGAAAGGAGCAACGGGTGATGGGGTAGGCGAAAGAGGAGGGTGGAGAGTGAAACGATCAGTTGGATCGGGCAATGTATCAAGAAGGGGGAGTCCGCGGGAAATGTACCCCCCTGTAACTGTGGGGGGGGGAAGTACGTACGGGGTCAAGAAGACGTTAAAAAAAGCGGTTCGGACTTATTAATCATTCAAAAAAAGGGGAGGCGGTAAAGGAGAAAATGGGGCAAAAGAAGAGACGCAGTAAGGGAAAGGGAAAGGGTAAACAAGAAAAGAAAGCCTGAGGCAGAGGAACCTTGTGGGGGGGAAAAGGGTCGCGGGAAGGCAAAGAAAAGACGGAAACGAAAACAAATCGGGGGGTGTTCAACCAGTTTGACCAACTTTGGGGTCAAAAATTGCAAAGGGGAGGGGGGGACGCGGTGCATTTGCGCCCCGAAGGGGGGGGGAAAAGGGAAGGCGACGAACAACACACCGGGGGCTGGACAAAATCAGAAAACAGACGTCCGGTAAAAGAAATTACGGGAGAAAGAAAAAGGAGTCGGAAAAATCAATGGATACGGAAGGGAGGGAGACCGTTTGCGAATCAGGGGGACAAACCAAAAAAAAGGTAGCCTCAACCTGGTTCCCACAAACAAGTATGCGAGAAAGGAAAGGAACCAAGGTGGTGTATTCGACTTGGGAAAAAAAAGGACGACACAGGTGTCCTTGACGAAAGCAACCAAAGGCAGGTCTTTGATCATGAACGTGACAAAAAAAAAAAGGCAAAAACTAAAGGTGGGTTCTGAACAGGGGGAACGAAGAAGGGGGTGGACATTTCCGATAAGAGGGGGAAAAAAATAAAAAAAGAGTCACGACGGCTAAAAGAGAAGGAATAAACAGGGGGGGGGAAAGGGAAGCCGTTGGAGGACACCCACGGCAGGTCTCTGGGAAACAAGGGAAAGGGGAGCATTCCACTCGGGACTCAAGAAAGGAAGGGTCGGCAGTGTTTTCAAGCTGAAAGCCAACAGGACCCCTAAAAGAATGAACAGGAGTAGGGCAAGGTGAAAAAAAATAAAACTATATCATACGGGCACAGGGGACCAAAAAAGGGGGGTTTCAGAGTTTCGGGCGCAGCAAAAAAAAAGCTGGGCAAAATGAGAAAAAAAAAGATCCATCTCGGGAACCCGTTCGGAGGGGAAAGCTCAAAAAGGGGGGGTTGAAAAGGGTCAGAAAGGAAGAAGGGGCAGGGATGGTGAGATGTTTGGGTTCGGGGCGGTAGATTGGGTGACCCCCTCTCCTCCACGGAGGAGTTCTGATCGCAAGGAGAAAAACGGGGGGCCCCCGGCACGATAAAGGACCAGGTTGGAAGACAAGAAACAATGCCTCAGACTAAACGGGGGGTACGCAAATCGGGGGAAAAGGGGGGAATGCTAAATGGGGAAACTGACCAGGGGGAAAGGGGGGTCCAATTTTAGCACGAATACAAAAAAAACGCCTGTGATCTGGGGTTGGAAACAGGGTGTCCAATGAAGGAAAACGGGGTCCAAAAGGAACTCGTTTGGGAATGGAGGAAAGGGGGGGAATAAGCACGAACGCGCCGCAAGGCCCAATCAAGTATGTCAGCAGACAAAGGGAGGCTCGGGCCTGGGGGCAACCAAGGGAGGGGGGTGACGATTGCGGGAACAGGTTTTTAAGCATTCTTTCTGAACAAAAACAAAGAAAAGATGAGAAGAGCCTGGGCGGGGAAAAAAAAAACGCAAGGCAAAATCCAGGACAATGACCAAGCAACCCCAGGACTCAGAAAAAAAAAAAAGACCACGAAAAGGAGAAAAGAGGAAAGTTTCGCAAACTTGGCACGGGGCAAAAAAAAAAGAGGCCTCACTTAAAAAAAGAAATCCACCAACGAAGGGGGGTAACCTCAAAAAACCCAGGAAAAAGAATGAAAAATGCACATGAGCTCCAAGGAACAGATCAGAAAGGGGAGGGGTTGGCTTGTCGGGGAACGAACTAAACGGCAAAAAGGGAAGGCAGGCCATTTTCTCAGGTCAAAAAAAAAAAAGGGGGACCCCAACCCCGAAAGAAAAAACTGCAAACGTTGAGGGGGAAGCAATGGGGGGACGTCGCGAAATGTTAAAAGTGAAAAAAGATCACTGAGAAGGAAGCCCGTGAAGAAAAAAAACCGAATAAGGGGAATGCTGGGGAAGGATGGGGTGGCAACCCCAAACACCGAACAAGGGGAACAGTCACAAGTGGTCCTAAAATCCTTTACGACAATCTCAAAAAACTGCCGAGGGGGATCTCCGACGTTGGAGAAAAGCCGGGGGAAGGGAGGGTTCAGGGCTTCAAGAAGCGGTGAAGTAAGCGGGGAACTAAAAAGCCAGTGGGCGCAAGGAAAGGGTATCCGTAGGAAGGGTTTCCCTACTGAATTCGGGGGGGGAGGGGAAAAGGGTGCAAAAAGGGTGGCGGTCAGATGATTATCGGAAGGGAAAAAACCCGGCAGGGGAGAGGGGACCAACACAAACGAAATAAAATCCCGTGTCGCACCAAAAAAAAAAAAAAGGGAAAGGGGGTTTCGGGGAGGCCAAACCGTCCCGGTCAAAAAAAAGAAACCCCCGGTTGCCTCAAAAAAAAAGAGGTAGAGTCCAGCGGGCTATTCAAAGGGACCTAGGTAATCGGGGGTAAGGTAAAAAAGAGTCGGATAAAGAACGTGGGAAAGAACAGTTTTGGGCGCGATAAAAGAGAAACGAGGTTTGGGGGGGGGAGGAAAACGGGGATCATTAAAGGGGACGGCTCGAAAGGGCAGGGTCCCGAAAAGCCCGTGAACAGGAATTCGCGCGCGGTGGGAGGGTGAGGCGGCCAAAAGGGGAATGCGGGAGAGGAATTAGGAACATAACAGGGAATGACGGCCAACCGAGGAAAAAAAAAAAAGCCCCAAAAGCGAGCCCAATCCTTCTCGTAGTTAGAAAGGAAAACAAAAACCCGTGGGGGGGGAATGCAGGGGGAACCACCAGGCGTGTCGGGGGCGAAGAGACTCGGTAAACGCAGGAAGGAGGGGAAAGTCAAAGACACACGACCTCAACCTGTCAGCAAAAAAAAAAAGTGGACAAAGGGGGGCAAGCAGGCAAGTGTGGCCTGGGGTCAAATCTGAAGGCGAAAAGAGGGGAAAAAAGGGGCCACAGCTCAGGCAAAAAAGCTGTCAGCATAAAGGTTATGAAAAAAAAAAACCAGGAACTTACGTGCGAACGGAATGAATACTGAAACGGCATGACAGAAAGGTGTGGCTGGGAGGACGGTCCGCAACCGGGTAAATAAAAAAAGCAAAAGATGGGAAAACCAAGGGACAGGAATAACGCGCGCGGACAAAACAAACATGTCCAGTGCCGCAAAAACAGGAGTAACAACGGGGGGGGGGGGGCAGGGGGGGTGCAAAAATACGCTTTGGGATCAAATAAGAAGGGAAAAAACCGCGACGGGGAAAAACTAAGCTAACCCAAATCGGGGGGGTCAAAGGGGCGGGAGCGCGAAAAATGGAGCTTCATCCAAAGGGGAAAAAGTTCCAAACAGGGGGTGGGGGGCTGTCAAAAGGGAAAAAGCCATGGGCCATAAAATTGTAGAACTTAAACGGGTAGCACTGATTGTCAACCATCAATTTTTCGGATTGGCCCGGCAGCCAAGGGCTAGGGGTTCTTCAGGCCCGCAAATCCTTTGGGGGGGAGCAGAAAAACTTGTATCGCAAGGAGAAAAACTTTCAACGGATTCATCAGAGTGGAGGCATTTCCATTTGTTGCACTTGTGGGGGGGATGGGTATCAAAAAACAACAACAAAAGGTGGGGGGAGGGTAAAAGAGAAGAGATCAAAAAAACAAGCAACAAAAAAAGGGTAGAGAACCTAGAAAAAAGGAACTTGGGAATCACCCCGGCCAAAAGTATTGGGATCCTAACCATAGATATTCAACATAGCTGGGGAGTGGGAAAAAAGAAAAAAAGAAAAAAGAGGAATGCCATCAATAGGGGAGCGACGAAATGCAAAATTCTCAAGAGACCCTGCGAAAAATCAATGAAACATTCTGACTAAAGGGAGGTCAAAATGGGGGGGGGAGGAAAAAAAAGGGGGGGGGGGTTGGAAGTTGTGGAAAATATCTCTTAACCGAAAATGGGAGCGGGAGTATCCCAGAGCTTCACGAGGTCAATTGGTGGGATCAACAACACGAAGAAAAGGCTCCTGAACAATGATCGTCGGCTTCCAAGTGTGGGGGGGAAAGTAGTAGGGGACCGATTCCGAAGGGGGTTCTCGTGATCAGTCATAAAAGAAAGGCACAGGAACATGGGGGGAGCAAGGAACATTACAAAAAGGCGACAGCAGGACTGCCCCTGGAAAAAAGGCAAACTGGCTCACAGAAGGCCGACTGGAAGCTGTAGCTGGGGGGGGAAATGGTGCGGCGTTAAAAAATCGAATCAAAGAAACCAGAAGAGGGGCCTTTGTAACCTTCAGAGGAGTGGGGACGTTGCTCGTGGGGTGGGAAAAAGAAAGAATGGGACGCGGGAAAAAGGTTGGGAAGGGAGTCTCGGTCGCCGAGGGCACAGGGTGGGGCCACAACCACCACGCAACGTGCAATTTCGGAAAATGGACGCAGACGGGAGTCGCTGTGGAGCACAAGAAGAAGGGAAAGGAGACGAAAAGGAAAACGGAAAGTTGGCAAAAACCACCACAGGGGGACAAAGCTTACGGTCGACAGTAAAAGGCGAATCGGGTCACAGGCTGGGGAGAACCTTGAGACACTAAGAAGAAGACGATTTGAACCGCAGCACCAAGAGGAGGGAGATGGGGGAAACCGGACCAAAAACCTGCGAGGAGTGCATTTTGCCCTAATATACGAGAGGGAAAAAAAAAAAAAAAAAATTGCATGACCTGGGATCGGAAAAAAAAAGGAAACGGGGGACTCTCGAAAAAGAAGAGAAACCGAGGTGTATTGGAGGAACGGTGGGTGGAGACCACCCGCGGGCGCTGACGACCGGAGACAGTCGACCGGGGGTGGGACGGCAAAAAAGTCGGTCAAAAAAAAATACTGGAGCAAGCCACAGGAAAAAAAGGGAACCCCCGCTACCGAGATACAAGGACAAATACTTCATAAAAAATTGCCACTGGAACCAAACGGGAGTTTTGTCGAACCGGGCCCGACACAAAAACGAAGAGAAAAAAAGAGGGACAAAAGAAAGGAGCGGCCAGAAAAAAGAAAGGCATGAAGAGGGTCGGGAAAGAGGACCTGAATGGGGAAACCTGGTGAAAAGAGAAAAAAAGCCTCGAGTCCAGTGATAACCAGGGGGGCAGGACTTCCTCTAACAAACGAAAGGGAGTTGGGGGGGGGATAGGGGGGCAGGGGCCAAAAACCATGCTACAAAGCAACCAAGCTGGCGGAAAGGACAAGATCGGTGGACGGGAATGGACGAAAAATCCTGGGAACCATATGGGTTGAAAAAAGTTTCGAAAAGGCGCTACATCAAGACCAAACGGAACATCCCAGTGGAGGATTGTGGCTACTAATGGAGAACGGCCTACTAACTAGGTTTGGGGGGACAAGAAAAAGGGGACAGACTCTGGAAGAAGAAAATTACAGAAAATCCCAGAAAGTATGTCCGCCGTTGATTCTCCGAGGTCCTGTTGGATGTTCGGAGATGATTGGCAAGTTGAAAAAGGAGGAAGAACTCGAAAAACTCAAAACAAAAAAGGAGGAAGAAAGACGCGGGTAATGTCAACAACGCAAGAACCGAAGGAAAAAACAAGACAAGCCCAAACGCAGGAAGATCAACCACCAGAAAAAGGGGTTCGAAGGCTAAAGACGATCCGCAAGGGAGGGTTTTGAGGGGAAAACAGAATACCAACGAGTTAGCCCAAAACCGGGAGGCACAGGAAAAAAAAAGGCAACTAATCAGGGGGGAGTGTTCCTTTGTGATATGTAGTAGGGAATACAAAAAAGGGGGAACCAGCATGGTAGAACAGTTTCGCATTCCGAAAAACCCGAGCACATTGACCAGTCAGACGGGGGAAGACAGTGTGGGAACTGAAGCACAAACAAACTGGGGAAAAGTGAGAGTGTCAGGGCGAAAAAAGAGGACACCCAGTGTCGAAACCGTCCAGAACAGATTCTTAGCTTGGGTACCCCCACCCGCCAATGAAGGAAAGGCAAAGAAATCTGTGGTTGACGACAACCGCGCAACGAGGTGAGAGACGGAGTGCTCGGCAGGGAACAAGGGAAGGAAAAGCGTGGCGGCCAAAAAAAGGTTCGACTCAGGGGTTTGGTTGAGGTTTGGCAAAGATGGCCTTAAAAATCACTGGGGAAAAAAAGGGGTTGTGTTGCCCTAACGGAAGAGAAAGAGAGAGGGGACGGGGGTGGCGCCACAAGGAGATATCTTGATGAACAAGCGGCAAGTGCCAAAAACAAAACAACACAAAAAGAAAAGAAAACCGGGGAGTTCCAGACCGGGGGGTCGGCCGCAACCTTCAAACACCCGTAAAAATCACAAAAAGACAAGTTGTGGGAGAACTCAAGCTATTTCGAGGAAAAAAGCGGAGGACTCTAGTATAAACGACAAGGAATCAAAGCCCCCCACAAAATGCAAAATGAACTAAAGGGGGTTTTTTCGTGAGGAAGAGGAAACGAAGAACTGAGTGGGAGGAGCCATCGGAGAAAAGTAAACCGAAAATCAAAAGAAGAAAGGGGACGAGAGAAAAGACCCAATCAGGGAAAAATTTCGCGCACGCGGGAGGGAGGGACCCCGTGGTAAGGCCCCTAAAAGGGAAAAATAGACAGCCTAAGGGGAACGAAGCCTCATTCAGGAATCCATCAAGGACTCCAGGAGTGCAATTTCGATTTCAAAAAAGGACCAAGGGGGGCCCGTGGAGGGGGACTGCAGCACAACACACAGGGCGGTAGGGCGAAAACGATACAAGCAACCGAACGGGGGAAGCGCAGATTGGAATCATGCAAAAAAAGATCACAACGACCTCAAAGGGCCTGGTGTCACCAAGGTTTGAACAAGGCTAGGGGGAGGGGGAAAAAATCTGAACGACGAAAGGGACCAAAGGTCCTCCACTTAAAAAGCGCCTTCGGGGAGTGGCCCTGGATTCTTTACAGGGGGCAATAAAAAGGGGGTGCGTGATAGGGGGGGGGGAATTAACGGGGGGGAAGAAAGGAACAGAATAAAAATTCTGTGAATGAAGCCGAATAAGACGGTACGTAGGGTTCAAATCAAGGGGACTGTAAAACACCACCAAAACCAGAGAATCAAATGGTCGGATCGGAACAATGGGAGCAGCAGGAAGAAATTGCGCGAGAAAAAAAAAACAAATGAATGCCCCGCCGACCACCCCAATTTCAGAGCTCGGATTCAGTGGTGAGAGAAGGTAAAAACCGGGGGTTAAAAAAGGAAAAAATTGGGGCGTAACATGAAAGCCATGGGAAACATATTTATGGAAAGCCTGGTAGCACGGGAGTGGGACGCCAGGAGCCTGTGGGGAATGAGGGGGGGGGTGGCATTGGGCACTGCCGGCGCAGACCCGGGAGGCCTTATAAGAAAAGTAACAAAAAATGAACCAGGACCGAAGAGGAAAAAGACTAGGTATGCGAATCGAATAGACGACTTAAAAAACAGCGTGGGTGAAAGGGCACATCAAGAGGTTTGCAGGAGTTCCAGACGCAAACGCGTTTGGGTATTGGGAATGGGAGGCGACTGGGGATCAAAACACAAAGGGAGGGAAGTAAAAGAGGAGAAGCGAAACAAGAAAAAAAATTGGTAAGAGAAGCCACTAAGGATGGGGTGGGAAAAAAAATCAACAACCGATTATTAGCAAAAACAAAAATGACAATCTTGTGGGGCCGTGAGTAAATGGAGGGAAAAAAAAGGGGGCAGAACAACGAAAGTTCGTCCGATAAAATGCAAAGCCAGAAAACCGCCGGAGAAACAATCAAGTGGGGGCTACCACCAAAAAAATGGGGAAATAGGCCTGAAGAATAAGGAAAATTCGAACGCCCACGTGGGTCTAAACAGGATAAAAGCTAAGAAAGAGGCGGGTGATAAGCGCTGCGGTCCACGCTATGAAGTTAGACGAAATGTAAAAGACCTAATTGGGCCCGAAAGGTGAACGAACCATGAAAAGAAGGCTGGAAAGGGTTGGGGGGGAACGGTAACGGACGGAGAAAAGAAAAAGGTACTTACTGGTAGAGAAACGGCTCGGCCAATTTTCCAAAGGGGGGAGGTTGGTCCCATGGGGGACAGGGGAAAAAAAAGGGGCAAGGGGGAGAACGCAGGAGTGGCCTGGAATAAAAGGAAAAACTTCGTCGACGAAGGTCGCACAAAACAGACTTGGGTGGCGGTGTCAAAAAAGGGAACTCCCTTAGATCGAAAACCGAACGAGCGGAAAAATTGGGGGCACTCTTGGGGGCCGATGGGGGGAGCCCAAATTGGTGGTGGAGAAGCGTCCGAGGAGGGGGGGGCAACTGTGGGCATCCGCCCACGTAGCCAATGGGGCGGAAGACTCCCGGCACGTTGCCATTAACACTAAAAAAGGCGGTATCCAAAAAAAGTTGAGTAGAGGGGGGGGGGTGCCATTATGTCCAGAAAGGCTGGGTCAACGTTCATTAGGATGAACCTGTTTTTCCCGCCACAAAAAATGTGTCGAAAAGGGAAAAGGGTGAAAAAACCAAAAAACGCGAAAGTTGCGCGAAAAAAAAACTTCACGGGGTCCCCGTAGATCATTGATTAGAAAGAAAAAAAGCGGTACTGATAAAGAAAGGAGGAAAAAAAGGCACAAAAAAAGCCCTCGGATCTATCGAAACGGAAAAAAAACCTGCGAATTAGGGTTGACCTGGGAAAAAGGGGGCAGAAAAAAGGAAAGAAGGAGTAGGGGGTCCCTTAACGAGTACAAGAAAGGCGACGAAGGAACTACGATGTTGACGAAGCGAAAGGCAAACATGGAAGGGTGCCTGGGGGGATGCCAACAAACAGGGGCCGCTGACAAAAGAAGGAGCAGTCAGGGGGGTGGCGGAAAAAAGCCCGAAAAAAATCGGGGTCGAAAGATATCAATCAAAAAAGATAAACCAAACAAAAGGAAAAGGGAACCCCCGCAACGAGAGAAAAGCCAGGACCAAAAGGAACTAAATACTGAACATAAGGGAATAAAAATAAACATGTAAACTCGCGCCCGAAAAACTGGGATGGTGGCCCTCAAAACGACCAAAAAAAAAGGAGGTGCCACCGCGATCCACAAAATTCCAACGGAAGAAAAAGACGCAAACAGGCTTTTGTGTGCTATTTGTGGGTCCAAAGAGAGAAGGACATTAAAAAAAAGGGGGCGGGGTACGGGGAAAAGAGGAAGACGTGTTCCTTATGAGGAGGCACGGGCCCGCCCGGCGACGTAAAAACAGTTTGGGTCTAGGGGGGGGGGGGAAAAACCATGCCAAGAAGAAATACAAGCTGGCCTGCAGAAGGAATCTTGTGGGAAGGGGGGGAATGCGACTGGATGGGCCATGCTTTTTGCCAAAAAAAGTTTTGCGAGGAAGACACTACGGAAAAAAAAAAGACAAACCTTGGAAGACTGTTCCGTCAGGCTCAAAGGTCATGTCAGAAAACGTTGGGTCGGCTTAAGTGGGGAAGGGTCAGCTTGACTCCAGGGGAAAAAAAAAAGAAAAGCGAAAAAGGCACCCTCGGAGGCCGACACGGGGAGTGAAGGGGGTGGTGGATAAAAAAACGAAATTGCAAAAAGGAAGGGGGGTGAAAAGGACAGCAAAAAA
>Ga0179593_1491970_pt1 | contig 14073 bp, 8 predicted proteins | sample CZODoug2_1_08_16_FD_185931 | JGI IMG/M metagenome (GOLD analysis project Ga0179593, IMG submission 185931) | Vadose zone soil fungal communities from Angelo Coast Range Reserve, California, USA - CZODoug2_1_08_16fungal (PacBio error correction) | ecosystem: Environmental > Terrestrial > Soil >...
GACAAAAAGGTATTACTCGTGGAAGTATAGGGGCGGGGAAATACCTGGAACCAGAGGTAGTTACAAAACGGGGCAACGAAGTGTGTGGGAACCACGGGACCGCAGAAAAGACGATCATCAGATTACATTTCTTGTGCGGAGAGCAAGATATTCGGAGCGGAAAAACGCCTGCGCGGGTGTGGGACTTCAATACCCGGATCAACTCACTCGTGGCGTACTTGAAGGGGTCAGAACCCATGGCGCGGGCAGGGAGACCCTACTGTTGGAACTGAAGCGAATTCCACGTCAGGGATAAGGCCAAACTGACACGCTTCAGACAAAAAATCCTGGAGACCTACTCTGCACATACATGGGAAAACGGCCAAGGCCCTACACCCTCTCATACATCAAAGACCACCCCTGAATTGAGTAAAAGAAAGAGGGAATCGTCAGGGTAGGTTTAAGAAAGTAGATGCAACCTAAACTGGAAAGCTCGTGGACAATAAGATTCGTCGGCCATCAATGGAACTGAATTGTCGGTCCACAACCAATTTAAGGGTCCCGTTACAAGAGTCACCTGGATTCCAAGCTCTTCAAAGCAACCTGTAATACCACGGTTAGTCGAAGGGGAAGGGCTTCTCTAGCAAAAAGAATGAAGCGAAATGAAAATGACTTAAGTGCTGTCAAAACAAAAGGTGGACCTAAACGCTGGCAGGCCAAAATATGCAAAAGCTAAGAAAAATCCAGGGAGGGTGAGAAGAATGGACGATCGGTAGTCCTCTTAGATTTGGAACCGTGGTATATCATAAGGCGAGGGTTTTGGTTCCCGTCGAGGGAAAAAAGGGATGGAGCACAGAAGGGCAGGGGGATACGACGGGGGCTAGGCGAAGAACAGCAGCTTATCGATAGCGCCCGAGAATCGGGATGAAAAGAAAGTATGCACCTCAAAGGGGACAGGAGAGGCGAGAGGCTGTGCGACAATGAGTCGAACTCCTCTTTCAGCCGTGGGTGGGGCACAGGCTCTCTCTTTTTCATTTTCCTGTATCAAATGCGAGGCGGTGGGGAAAAAGCTTTAGCGAAGCCAAAAAAGAGCTGAAGTGAGCGAGTAACGGGCAGGGAAAAATGGGAGTCGTACCTAGGGGGAGGAGGGAGTGTGAGGAGAAGGAAGGAACGATAAAAACTCGGCAAATGCAGAGAAGGTTTGGGGGTTGTTCGCTCGGACGTTCAGAGGGGGGAGAAGAGGCTCAGAGGAAAGGTATTCGGGGAGGGAGGATGGAGGGGGTGGGGGAGCCTTCTCGTAATTGTAAGGGTGCAGGGGGCGGCTTGAACTAGGGAAGATAGATAAGAATAAAAAAGGACTATGTAGCCTTTAATCAAAAAGGGGACAAGTGAAAGGGAAGGGGGCAAGAGAGGGGGGGCTCAGAAGGAAGTGGTGTAAATCGTAAAAATGCGCTGGAGATCTGCACCGAAATGATGGGCGCAGCAAGGGAAGTTGGCAGAAGCATAGGTCCCCTAAAAAAGGAGAAGAAAATGGGAAGAAGGAGAAAGCCTGCAGGAATAAAACCTCCCTGCGATTCGTTGGGTCTGGAAGACCCTAACCAGTGGGATGGAAGATTTCCGAGGGGACACTGACAATCCGCTACATGGGGAAACCTAATTAACAGGTCCGTGACCGAACGGTGGACCAGGGGGTGTTGGGAGGACCGGGCACGGGGGGGGTAGCACGGGATAGGGGCGGAAGTAAAGAAAAAATATCGGTAAGGACACGTCAATGGACTAAACGCCTTTCGGAAGGGGGGAAGAGAGGTTATGTGTGGCAAAAGGAAGGTTGAATAGGGCAAAACTGGTGGGAAGAACAATCAGCCTGGGTGCTGAAGAGGATTGCTTCAAATCAAATGAGCCATCGTAGGAAGAAAGAACCGTTTATTAGAGCTCTGGAACTGTTTTCAAGGGTTGAACTCCGAGATGAAGGTCTTTGAAGCTAAGGGGAGACGAAAGAGTGAAAGAGTCTGGTTCTAATGTACAACGGAGCAAGGAATGAGTTCTCAAATCGTAGATTAAAGCACGCCTAGTGGGAAACTGGTGGTACTTCCAGGAGTGACCAGTTCAGGGATTTAGCTGTTCCCGTGGCAATGTTGAAAGAGAAGCGAGGTGAGCTGTCGCTCTCAACAACGCGAGATTAAAAAGACGAGCGCGTACCCTAAGAAGACGGAGGAAGAAGTTTAAAAGTTGGTCACACAGCACACCGAAAAGGGCACAGAGAAGGCACAGATGGGAGTGAACTTTTCAAGGAAGGAGACGCTTTGGAGCGAGAAAGGGCGGAGAAAAACGGAGCAGATTACACGAACCGTAGCCAACTGGCAAAGACAAAGGGCTCCGGGATCTATTAAAGAAGACCGGAGAGATCGGAAAGGGGTAAATCGTGTCAACGTCAGACAAGCTTTCAGGTAGGGTATAAAACGGGAGGATTCCCTAGGTGTATAGAACAAGGTAGGTTCGTCAGACAGATATCAATGCAATCCCTGAGGGGGGCGTGTCTTAGTTCAAAGAGCCTCCCGCAAAAAAGAGAATCCGGCTCGATACAGAAACTCAGAAAGTTACCAGTCGACATATCTGGGGGGAATTTCTGGTCATTCGAAAGATTCCGACTGAAATGCGGATCTGTACGTAAAGGCGCAGGTCTAGGGCAGGCGGGCTCCACCCAAGGTAGACACATGGGGGCAGGACTTTGACCCGAATATGTAGAGGTGTTGAAATGTAGAAAGGTCCGTCAAAAGTACTGGGGTTCAGTCTTAAAACTGCATTATTGTTGAAGAACTACTCTTTAACCCCTCCTAGCAAAAAAGGGGGGAACTTCGTTCCCGAGAGTGGGTGCCTCTTCGAAATTATACTCTCTTCCATCTCTTTCTTGGGCTTAAGGAGGCTGTGGCGCTGAAAAGTGCACAGTCGGAAGAACTGCAGTTTGGACCCGCCGGCGCAAAAAAGAAACCGGGGGAGCCATTGCGCGTGTCCGAAAAAGGGGGAGGGGCCGACGACTGACCAGGAAGATCACGACGATGTCTCAAAAGCCTGTGCAAACCGGGGGTCCGGGAATTTGGAGAGTCGGACACAGAAAGGGGCTGGTGGTAACATAACATGGGTGAAGGCGGACTTACTGTCAAGCAAATCTGGAAAAAAACGCGCGCCAGCAACCCCCAACAAACATACGGACACTCTGCCTCAAGAAAAGCCGCAATGAAGTCAGTCGAAGGAGGAAAAAAAAGAGCGGCGGAGGCGGCGGGTTCTATGTCAGGTCTTCTACAAACGAAAAAATAAGCCAAATCTCGAAAGCGTGAAGGCCCAAGGCACGCCAAATCCAAATCACCCAACGAGTGCGGGAAGAGGTCGACAACTCCCGAGGTTAATAGAAAAGATGAGGCCAGGGCCGGCAAGCAAAGTGGAGAGGGGAGAGACGCTAGCGTCTCTACGAAGGAGGGTTAACAAACACACATCCTACTTTTACAAAAAACAAGCACGGAAGTCTGGAACGGAGGACATACGGAGGGGGGGGGTCAACTCTTCTGCGAGCGCGGACTTGAGAACCCAGCAATCAAAAGTAGAAGGGCAAAAATCGTCAGCTGAAACACAAACAGAGGAATTCGAAACGCCCACAAAAAGCATCACGGGGAAAAAATTATAGCTTTCAAACTTAGAGCTACCAATATTTGGGGGGAAGGGGGCAGGGGCATAAGCAGGCCACACCGTTTAAAACCAACGGGCAGAAACGAAGGTGTGCCGACAGAGACGGAAGGGTAAAGCGAGTCAGGAGAAGGTCTGCGGAAGCACGATCAAGACCGAGCGTGACCAAAGGCAAAAATCCATATTCTGGGGCAAGAAAGGAAGAAAAAACGTTGGACATCACGACAAAGCCAAGAAGAAAACCTTCAGAGGAGGGGAAGAACACAAGCTCGGGGAAATAACAGACAAGAGATAAAAAGCCTGATCTCAAACAAAAAAGGAGAGAAGAGTAGATCGTAGAGGGAAAGGAAGGCAAGAGGCTTGTGTCAACTCGGGGAGCGAATTGCACTAATCACTATGCAGTTGGGGGTTCACCTGAAGTGCTGAGATTTGAGGGCCGCTGTCCCGGAGTCCAAAAACAACTCTTAACGGGGGGGAATGGGACGCTCGTGTAGCTTTACGTCTGATCCTCTCAGTCATATAAAACAGGGACTGACTAAGTTATGAGATGGAAAACCTAGTCTCCCCGTGGTTGTAAAGCGGGGTTACACACGTCCAAAACACTTTCGAAGTCTACTACGCATTGGAAGTCTAGGAAAGTTAAGGAAGACGAGGCCTCTTGAGGAGTGGGGTTTTTTGGAAAAAGGGTGTAGTATAATAAGCTGGGTACTGAGAGGAGGGGGGCAGTGTGCAAAAAATTATTTTAACAGGCGAGCTATGAAAAAAAAACGCGGGCCTGTAGCAGGGACCTAGCAAAAACGAGAATAGGGAAAGGACGGCCCCTGGGGTGGTCAGTAGGATTTAACCCAGAAGCAGCGGGGGGAAACCGGGAGGGAAGACGTCCTGCCTAGTTCGGTTAAAGAAAAATTTTTGGACTTGGGGGTTTGAATGGTTCTGTGGCCTTGATAAAGCTCGGGAAATGATGAGGGAGGCCAGCGGGTTAAGTGCGAGGAATGGCGGGATAGGGAAGCCCAGTGGGAGAGGAGGCGTGAAAGATAAGAACAAAAACAGAACGCCCGCCGAGAGGGGACAAACTCGGTCAAAAGCAGCCTCGGCAGTTCCCTCGGGGGGAAAAAAAAAAAAGGATTCCTTTTCTTAGGGAATCCGGGTGAGGTGGTGGAACTCGGCCTCACTATGAGGGACGGGAGAAGGGAGGATTGGCACAAAATAGCAGCCAATGGATAGAAAAAAAATTTTCTACAAAGAAAATTTCCCCATTACAAAAAAGGGAGGGTTCAGGTACTTGGGTTAATCTGCTGGAGTGACCGAATCGAACACGTGACCTACACAACCTTATGGAACGACGAAAGGGAAGGCAAAGGAGGAAGGGCCTAAGGCGAGCCGCGAGGGTTAGCTGGGGAGGAAGCCTCCCTTGAAGAAGTCTGAAAAGCGGCCACCGAAGGGATGTGGTCTCCATATGGTTGACCGGACCGGGACATTACCAACCGAATACATATTGTCGGGGGAAAAGCAAGGGGAGTTCACCCGAATTTTACGATCGAAAAAAAAACACGGAGCTTGTATAGTGGCAAAGGGGACTATAAAGAGACACAAAACGCGCGTTTCAACGGAGTCGGGAGGAATACGGGCTAAGTGGTGGAATGTTTGAACGCAGAAAAAGGGGGCAGGAGAGACGTCAACGAGAGGGGGTAGGCAAACCTGTGATCGCAGCATGTTAGGCAGGAAGGACGAGGATTGGCGGAAGGGGGGAAAAAGGATTGAGACTGGGGTGGATAGTGCTTGGAGTGGGAGAAAAGATAAGGAAGGTCGGCATTTCTTCTGACAGATGTCTCACTGGCAAGAGTCGGGCGGGGGTAGGTGAAATGTGGCGGAAAGGATTTGGAGAAAGGAAGATCCCTAAGCGTTGTATAAAGACACAAACACCGGGAGATATAGAGTCCCACTCCTGGAACAATTCCACTTGAAACCAACGCACGCATGACTTCAACTCCCAGGGCAGAAAAGGGAGAGGGCCGTGGGAAGGATCTAAAATTGAGACAAGAAAACGAAAAGTTACAAACCTTCCCAAAAAACTACCAGGGCCGGCTCCTGATAACTGGGCACACCGACCTTCGGAATAGAACGTTCAACATCATTACAGGACAAAAAGGGAGGGAGTTGAGCGTAAAAATGATAGTGGTAAGATGCGGGACGAACAAGAGAACAAGTCGAAGGTCTGGCGGGAAAGACCCATCACACGCCTAACGAAAAAGAAACCTCATCGTTCAACGCAGAGGGGATGCTAAGGAAGTAGCGGAGGCAGGGTCAACTGTGATAAAAGAAAAAGGGCGCTTGGATGGTCTTCAAGTGAACTCCTCCCCAGTATAAAGCGAGGACTGGAACAAAGCCGACAAACACGGGGGGGGGGTGTTTGGTGCACTTGCGTTGACGTTCAAGGAACATCTGGACTCTTCCCTACGGAGTGACCAAAAGGATGCAACGAATCGCAAGAGGAGAATCTTGGGGGGGGAAGGCGGCGAGAATGCTGACGGGGAGGTCCCCATCATGAACCCTTCTGGGAGAGCCCTAAAGGAGGGAGAAGGGGAGATTAGCTGCGAATACAAATGAGAAAGGAAAACCTATGAAACTACTAATACAACGACTGGTTTCAGTAACGGGGAAATGGTGAGTCACAGGCCCGACATAAGAAGGGGTTGGGAGCCATTGGAATGTCATCTGCGAAAAACGCTGGGAAAAAAGGTCTCAGCACGAAAAAAACCGAATATCGGGGAAGCGATGGCGCCACGCAAAGAAAACAAATGACGCCTGTCGGATAGAAAAAAAAGAATTCAATAGGGACAAGTAGAGAATTTAGGAGAAAAAAAAGGGAAGGCATCCGAGCGGCGGGGTCGGTGCGGCTTCTACTAAAAAGAAAAATCCCCAAATCGGGGGAAAACCGCGCGCGCCATCCTGCAACGCACCCAGAGAAAAAAGACACCAAGGAGAACAAAAAAACAAGGGCATCATACAATTAAAATTAAAAATATCAAGGGGAAACCAAAGGCAAAACTCGAAAACAAGAATCGGATTGAGCAAGCCGTTTCACAAGAGAGGGGGGGGGAGGAAGTACTGGGTCGTGCCTCGGTAGCGCTCAAAGGTTACGGGGCACCTCGCGAATGTCGTAACAACGCTAATAACTACGCATAGACAAAAGTAGAGATTGCCCCACGCAGCTAAAAAGGGTAAACACCAACCGCAGACTTATGAGAGAGAAAAATCGATGGCTCACTAACAACTACAGCACGAACCGGGAAGCGTTTTCACTTGCTACTGAAAAAGAGGTGTTGGTGGTCGGGGAGTCCTTAAATGGGGGGGCAGTTAAAAAGCGATTGAACAAACCCGACAAAAGACATAACTTCGGGGAAGGGGGCGATCAAGAGGAAGGGTTGCTTGAGTAGTCGCTCGCAAAATACCGTGATACAAGAAAAAAAAAAACTACCTCCTCGTTGGGGAAAGAAGAGTGGGGGTGCACCGTGACAGAGCAGACTCAGTGGGGGAAAGGAACACGGCAAGGAATTGGAAGCAGAACAAATCAGAGGATAACAAAAATCCTCTACCTAGAGGCCTGTATCCCGGGACCAGAAAGGCCGAGCAAAAAACAAGGGTGATGTGAGGAAAAGATCAGCTGTTGAAGTGAAAGGCCAAGGAGAGACGGGGCGAAAGATAGAATAGAGCAGGACCTAACCAAAAGTAAAAAAGGAATCACACCAGGCGGGCGTGACTCTGTCCCGAGCAAATCCAGCTAGGTAAAAGGCCTGGGAAGAGGGAATAGAAAACGGTGAAGCGTATTAAAAAGAGAAGGCATTCAAATTTTCTAAAACAAAAGAAAACCGAGTCGGCACCTAAGTGTGTGAAAGCGATAAATACGGGGAAGGAAAAACATAGAAAAAGAGAAGAAAAAGTAAAATCCAAGAGTCTGAAGTGGGACATCTAAGGTAGAGAGGGTAATGTTGTTATGGAAAAAAGAAATGGGCGTATCATAAGTTGGGGGTTAATAGCGATTTGAGGGGCTGGGAAGCGGGAATTTGAGGGTGAGAGCGCGATAGGAAAAAACCAACGACTAAAAGGAGGCGGATATGGAGGAGTATCACGTAGACACACGGCAAAAGAGCAGACCAGGGGCGTCCCGGAAAAGTAAGAAGGCTCCTGGAAACACTCATCTCCTCGACTTTGGCTTTGCCTGCCGCTGCTCAGGCAAGGGGGGAAAAATTCAACTAGAAACAGAATGACTTTGGGGAACTCGTTCGCAAACGAACCCTGGAAGGGGAGTGCAGCTTGGGCATGAAATAGGGGAAGCCCGCAATTAATAAAAGGGGGAGGAGAGGTGGATAGAAGCATCATCACGACGCTCAATTCTTCACTCGGTTGGGGGGGGGGGCACGACTAGATGACGAAGGAGAAGGGCGGGTTATAAAAAAGGAGCTTAGTCTGGTCTTTGAATCACTTTATTGAGGCCCGGTCTCTATCTTTGGTTTGCGGAGGAGAGCCGACTAGTTGGAGTGAGAAGACAGAAAAAAGGGCTCAATAAAGATGGGGCCACTAGAAACAACTTTCCCCGGTCTAGTTGGCAAGGGGTTTCTCGAACTTGGTCCCTCGGGAAGAAAAGAAGGGGGCAGCGCAGGCCGTCAACTGCAAACGCCGTTTATTTCAGGGAAGCAGGGAGAAGACCAATACGTCTAAAGCCGGAAATGTGGGGAATCGATCCCCGAAGATACCAAAGGCAAGTGCGTTGCCTTGGAGAGTTGACCTACGATAACGCGTCCAGATGTGGAGGGGAAGGGCTCACGGAACAAAAAAGAGACATAAATCCTGAGGGGAAAAAATAAACTGCAAAGTTGGACGATGAAGGGGGGTGGGACACATGCCGACAAGTTGCCGCTCCGGAATCAAAGATGAAATGGGAAGGCACGAGACCGCGAAAGAACAAAAAAGAGGCTTTAAGGGAACTATTGGTTGGATCTAAGGGGATTGGGCAGTGGGAGGGGGTGATGACCCGCCAGAAACGAAGGGTGCATCTGGACTGGGAGAATCGATCGGAAGCAGTATTCTGTCGCGCATCTCGAAAGGTGGTTTGCCCTGGCCTGCGAAGGTGGAAAAGGGAGAGAAAGGGAGAACGTGCATCGGAAGGAAAGACTCCAAGTAGTTGAGTACTTGAAGCGTAAAGGATGACCAGCCGATTGGGCAATCGTAGAAGTAGCACCTGGGACCGAGTGGGTAAGGTAGTAGGGTGTTAGCTTTCCATCGGATTTGCCTTACTGACCAACGGAGGAGGGAGGGGGGGGGAGAGGAAAAAAAAAAACGATACTATATATGAAAGAACAAATAATTCTTTAAGGGAAAGGGGAGACCACAAAGACCATCACCTACCAGTTGCGTCTGGTACTTCTAACTTTGGCAGAAAAAAGGGGGTGCTCAAGCAGGCCCTGGAGACGAAAAACTACATCACGGAGGATCTCGCAAGCCGAAGGAGGCGTATCGGGGGAAAAAAGAAGAAAAAAATTGAAAACCCATGCTAGCGCGAAGGGAAGAAAACTATTCGTGGTAGACTAACATCATCTCTAGCCCAAGGGGAGAAATTCCGAAGACCCTCCAACGAACCCAACCCGACAACCAGTCGCTTCCTACGACATCAGTTCCTCCGGGGAGCTTCGGTCGGGGGGAGGAAAGGCCAGGATGGACGTACAAGCACTGACTGACGCGAAGCGCGGGACTCGGAACGTGGGAAACTAAAAAAGGATAAAAATGGGGCAGGCAAATGTTTTCCAAGACATTAAATTCGGTTGGGGTAGTGGAGTCGCATCAAAATCGGGGCCAGCGGCCAAGCACGGGGGGGAACGCGCAAAAGATCTGCACGGGGGGAAAACTTAATGCTTCACGATATGGAAAGAGCTTTCGACTGTAGGGAAAAGCAAATGTGAAGACTGGGGCGGCGCAAAGATTAAAAAATTGAAAATCCTGAGGAGGACCCACCTGAACTATCTCACCCCGAGGAAACCACTCGGGAAAGGGGGAACAGGAAGGGAAGGGTATGAGTCAGCAGAAACGCCTCGGGCTTTTAAAAGAGATCAGTCTAAAACAGGCAAACGGTGTGCAAGCCCATCGACGCCGCCGAAGACCGCGAGGGGGAGAAACCGAAAGAAAGCCCGACAAAGAGGAGAAGAGATTGCACTCAAAACCGGGGGAATTCTGTCAGCGGCCTGTCGAGGAAAAAGCCGGCAACGAGTCGGCTCGGAGGGGGGAAGTGATGACCAGCACGACCTCCGAAAAAGTCTTGAAAGATCGCCTTGAGAAACAAACTCACTCACCACGAGAGGGGTTGCCAAGCATTTAAACACAACCAAGAGAAAGGAGAGAATTGGAATTATCCACAATGACGGAAAAAGGACAAAGCTGAGGATATCTCTAGAAGAAGGTGCAACTCAGGTCTAAGGGATCGGGAGTAAGCCGAAGGGGTAGGAATCCGAGAGCGCATGAGACGTGCTGGAAGACCTTCAAGGAGTAAGCGTAGCGGCACGCACATATAAAAAAAGAAAGCCTCCAGCAAAGGAAGGGTACACCAACAAGGAAGGAGAGATAAAAAAAGGTTCGGGACGAACAAAATCAAAACAATATACCTAAGTCCGGGGCCTATACTTAAAGGAAAGTTGGGTAGTGGTCAAGGACGCCGGGAGGTGGGGGGGGCATACATCCAGTACCACACCAACTGGGCTAAGAAGGGGGGACAAAAAAAATCATTAGCAAGCGACGAATAAAACGGGATGGGCGTCGAGCAGGATTCTGCGGCTCGACCAAAGAGGAGACCGGAAAAAGAGAGGAACCCTGCTAAAAAAAATCGGAGAGAGGGAGGGGGAACTCCAAAAACTGGCAACGGAGGAAGGGCAAAAAAGGCGACTGCCAGTAATGGCCGAACAACAGGACGAGAGGGAAGGAGAAAACGACTTCGAAAGAGACACGCCTCAGAGGTTAGGAAAAACGACCTAGGTGTAAATCACAACAACCGAGGGAGTAATAGCTAATCGTCGAACGTTTGGACAACGACTGCGACGGACTACAGAAAGGTCAAAGTCCGCTCCGGGGCATGCGCTCTCCTGAGTGTGTCCAAAGTGGGGAAGGGTCTTGCGACTGGCAAGGTGCATCAAAGAGCAAGGGGAGATTAGGATGGGCTGACGGGACTCGTCGGGGGTTAGGTAGACGAAAGGAACTGCGAGAAACACCCAGGGACTTGATCGGTGAGGACTGCCATTTATTTCTAGGGACACGCAAACCTGGTGGAAAGGAAGGCAGGGGGGGGCCAGGGGAAGGAAAAAACGGAAAACCTATACGACAAGGCACCATCCCTTTTGCTGATAGAAATCATCGAATTCCTCTCTGATTGTTATGCGAATAGAGGTGGTAAGAAGAAAAAAACAAGGCGGGGGGGGGCAGCCGGGGGGAGGAAAGGGGGGCAACTACCTGGGAATGTGGTTCAATATAATGCTCTATTATTTAGGACGCGACGCCGTATAACGAAATAGCGGAAGTAAACGTAGAAGCGAACCGAGAGAGGGGGGAAAGACCAAGTAAGGAACTCCCCGAGCCAAGACTGGGAAACTTCATCATCATAGGAAACTCCCTTCCGGTTTGTTTGTCGTCCGCAGGGAGAAGATTTTGTAGGGAACCGATGAGAAGGTTAAAAGTCCAACTAGCGGGGGTGCATTGGCTAAGGCGGGAAAAGAAAAAACTCATGAGGGGCATTGAAAGATTGGGCGTAGGTCTTTTGGGTGCAAGCAATCACGAAAAAACCGCCCAAGCTCACGCATTGGGGTTGAAGCAAGAGACAAAGAAAGGATCAAAGGAAATTTAGAGCGGGGGAAGAAGAGGAAGTTGTCAGAAGGTTCCGCTGTGGCCCTTCGCTAAGAAAAAGTTTTCTTCGCGAGACGAGAGCGGGAAATAGAAAAAAAAGTCGTGATAGAGGAGGGAGTAAGACTCATCCTAAAGAATCAATCTTCTCGCTGGAAGGGGGTTCCTGAAGGAAGGATCTGAATGGAGACGTCCATCGAAAGGAACTTCGCCTTTCCTAAGAAGGGGATGTCCGGGGGGTCAGCCTGGTGCCATATCCAGCTAGGTAAATAGCTAGAGAAGGCCAAATAGGGGAGCCCACGGAATGCGAAGGAGTTGAGACAAATAAGAAGGGCCGGGTACCTACCTACTCCACAGAAAAAACCGAATGTAAAAATGCCTGTCGACCCCAGTACATCAAAAGGGTCTATTCAATTATTAGGGCAAAGGGGAAGTCGCCACAAAAAAATATTACTGCAAGTGTCAGCAGGTAAAAAAAAGGATAATCAAAAGAGAGGGAAGGGGATTGGACGGGGAAAAGGGTCTGAGGAAGACGGGAAAGGTTTCAAAATATAAGGGGTCTTGGGGTGTTGCCCGGCAGACTGGGTGCAGAGCTGCTGTTCCCACGATACGGAGGAAGAAGGGGATGAGCTCAAAACAGGGGGCCCGGAAAAGGGTTGGAACGAATAAAAAGGATAAGGGACATACGACCCCCGTTTTGTATCTGGCATGGGAGATCGAGGGGAACGAACTTGCTGAAAAAAAAGGGGGTAAGAAGACTGACAAACTAAATCGGTCTACGGTAGGTGAAGGGGGGGGGAAAAGGGACGTTTAGAAGTTGGATGCCGCAGGAAAGGGCGGGCTAGATCAGAAAAAAAGGAGAGGAAAAGAGAGAGACCGAACAAGAGAAGGCCAGTTCCAACTACCGGAAAAAGAAGGAAAAGACGGAACTTCATACGACAGTTAAGAAAGGCAGTTACTCTGCGAGTGAGGCAAGGGCTGAGAAGCAGGCCTGAGAAAAATATCAACTACCAGGCAGGGAAGGAGGAGGACACAGTACTAAGGAGCTCTGCCACGTGAAAAAAGTAGGAAGAAACCAACGCGAACATCGCGTGCCTACTTATGAAAGAGCAAGACTAGCACCAGAGGAGGGGAGGGGGCCCGAAGTCAAAAAAAAAACCCACGGCCTAGAACCGGCCAGAAGACCAGAAAAAAGAAACCCAAAACGTTCCCTCGACGCGAACGTTGAGTCCACAGTGGGACCTGGAGAATCTGACTAAGACAACTGAAAGCACTGACTAAGAAACCAATTTAAGCCAACATGGGGGCCTTTCAAAGCCTGTTGTTCTTGTTTGTGAAAGGTCGAGTGAGAAGGGTCAAATCGGACAGAATCAATCCAGGGGGGAAAGGAACAAAGAAAAAGTGCTTTGCTTCCTAAAATTTGTCCCGGAGCTCCTGCTCAGGGAAATTTTCGACTGTGTGCCCAACTGGGGAAAACGGAAAGGCGGCGCCGAAGAGACAGTTGCAATGAAGGCCTGAGGGGGGGAAGAAACTGACTTTAGAGCAGCCGAAACCAACACGTACTCGAGCAGATAATGGTGACGTTATGGGGAAAGGGTGGGGGGGTCACGAAAAAAAGAAACACCCATGGAGGGGGGAGCTCAAGGGGTCACTAGTCCGCGGCACACGTCTCGCCAAACACTATCTCAGAATGAAAACAGGAACATCAAAAAAAAGGAGAGCTTCGCACTGCACGGCCGTTCAAGTCATAAGCTAGCTTTCGAAACAACCGGACAAGGTGCAAGAAGGAGGGGGCGTTGGGTGCGGGATGAAGAAGGGGGGGGAAAACCAAAGCCAAACAGACTCTCAAAAAAGGGACCCAATACCGCACTCACTCTCCACGGGAGTTCTGGGAGAAGCAGTTCCAAAGCCCAAGGGGAAAGAAAGAAATGGAAAAAGTTAACAACCTCGCCCGGAAAAAAGGGAAGAAACCGCGAAGGAATTGAGCAGCTATCGACGGGGCGAGGGAGGAAGACATACGGGGTAAAGTAATAAACAGAGAGACGCCGGGGGGGGGAGAGATAGGGTTTCACGATGGCACTAATACGCGGCATGCGCTAATATCGCACGCAATAAGAAATCAAGGCGGGGGAAAAACCCCTACAATCCAAAACGAGATATACTACCTTCCCTAACAAACTCCATAAAAAAAAGGAACTAGGCGGTGGCACTGAAGGGAAGGAAAACGGATTGGTTTCGTAAGCGGGCCGAGGTGGGGACGTGGCCCAGCCGAGGACAGGGGGGAAGAAAAAAGGGGGGGGGAGGACAAAGAAAAAAAGGGCTGGCCGACGATGCAGCTGTCATCGGTTAATCAGGAGCTGAGCGAGAACCACGAACGAAGTGGGAGGAGCGTCCCCGACAGAGCTCTTGAACGGGGTCCCTGGGAATACCTGTGGTGACAGTCACTAGCGTTGACAAGTAACAAGAAAACTGGCCCGGGCGAGAAAAGAAGATCAGCAGGACGACGCAACAGTCTGGAAAAGATTGGTCTTAAAAAAA
>Ga0179593_1633658_pt1 | contig 14073 bp, 20 predicted proteins | sample CZODoug2_1_08_16_FD_185931 | JGI IMG/M metagenome (GOLD analysis project Ga0179593, IMG submission 185931) | Vadose zone soil fungal communities from Angelo Coast Range Reserve, California, USA - CZODoug2_1_08_16fungal (PacBio error correction) | ecosystem: Environmental > Terrestrial > Soil >...
AAGGGGGAGAGAGGAAAATTCTAAGAGAAGCCCCATGCCCTTAATTGCAGAAAAAAGGAACCTACCGGGTTGCCCGAAAAAGACGAACTGCTTCCTCGGAAAGGAAAGGGCCGAAGTGAAAATGCCCCCATGGAAGGTGTAAAATAATCAAGGCGTGAAGGGAAACCCCCGCTCTATCTCAGGGCCGCCCCTTCAAATACAAAGAAAAGTGGAATGACCTTAATTCCACCGAAGGGGGGGAAAACGCTCCCTAACAGGGGGAAAGGAAAGAACAGGGTTTTTTTACCCAGAATCAGGACGACAAATCCCCTGAATGAAGGAAGGTTGGTTAATAAAAAGAGGGTGGGCTCCCCAGCGGAGGGGAAGAAGGTTGACTGAGGGGCACCAATCTCTTAATTTTGGGGGGGTTGTCATTGGACAAAGCTTTTGTTTGCTCAAGAAAAAGGAAAAGCCAATGGGGGTTAAAAACGGCCAACCCAGGAAGGGGTCACTCATGCGTGAAAAGGGTGGTCGAAAAAGGGGGGTTTCGCGCCTCCCCAGGAAGTGGTGGCTTGTGCAAAGGAGCGAGGCAAAATTTTCCATGCCAGGAAACAAAAGTTTCGTTGGGGGGGGGTTTTGGGGGGGGGAGGGAGAAAAAAAGAGATTGAAAAAGGGACGCGTGCATAAAAGGGCTTTGGCTGAAGGAAGAGGAAGGAGCCTTTTGGAAACAAGCCCGCAAAAAATGCGCTTTAGAGGAAAAAAAAAAAAGGTTTTCGCGCCAAGGGCTGGCTTTCAAAAAGAAAAAAAAACCGGAGGTCGGCTCGTTGGGGGGGGGGGGAGCGAGTTGGGGACAAACAGCTTCAGGAAAAGGAGGGCCTAATCAGAGCTTTGGAGGTCAAGTTGGGGGTTTTTGGGTTTTTTTGGGGGAACCGCGCGGGACAGAAATTTTGTTTTGCCAAGAAGGGCCCACGGTCCCCGGGAAAAAGGGAACCCTACAGAGGGGTACAAGAGGTGACGAGAATACTCCGGGCCCTAGGAGGCAAAAGATTTTCCGAAAAAAAGTCCACGAGCGTGGAGCAGCCAAGAAAGTGGAAAAAGTCCGTTTTGAAAACGAAACCAATGACCGTTGGGAAAGAAGGGAAAACGCCCTTAAGAAGGAGGACCGGGCCATTTGGAAAAGTTGGGGGAACCTCCCACAATACTTTCGGAAATGGATTTGCCCAGGGGGCACCGGACTTGGAAAGGTAGCCGGGGGCGCGAAACTACGAGGACGAAAGATGCTCAAAACAAGGAAAAGAGATCACCGTACCAGCGGGAAAAAAAAAAAATCACACGGGGGGGGAAAATAATCGAAAAAAAAAAAACAATGTCAAAGTTCATGTTAAGGGTAAAATTTTTTTTGAAGAAGAGACTGAGGGAAGGTGTTTTGGTGGACAAGAACAGGCTCCAATACCGAAGGGGGGGGACACTAAAAGTTTTCTTTTGCAATCCGGGACCCCTTTTAAAAAAGGGCAACAGTTGCACTTGTGGGGGAGGAGGAAAATGAACAAAACGGGGGAAAGGTTTTTTTGGGGAAAAGGGTTCCAGAAAATGACAAGCCCGTTGAGAAAGGGAACACAAAAACGGGGGTCGCAATCACCAAAAAAAATATGTGTACCGGGGGAGGGGGGGAGAAATTTAGGAACGCCATTGGAGAATAGCCAGTCCTCCTGCAAGAACGGCTGAGAATTTCCCCTCGGTGGGGGGGAGAAGGGAAAGAAATTTCCTGTTGGCCCCGGTGGGCCCCCGACAAAATGGAGGTTTCCGGGGGGGGTTTCCGCCCAAGAGTATCCCCCCAGGAGGTTTGGGGGGAACTTGTTGTGGGGGAGGCGGCGGAAGGGAAAAAAGACGGTGGGGTTCCAGCCATTAATCGACACGGATTCAATGGAAAAAGTTCCCCCTCCGAGAAAAGAAATTTGTGGGGGGGCCCCCTCCCGAAGGAAAGAAAGTCATGGAAACGCCAAAAAGGGAAAATCTTTCAGATTAAAGAAAGAAGGAAGCTGCCAGAAAAAGAATCAAGGACCCCGGTAAAAGGGAAAAGACCCTGGGGGAAAGACCCATCTGGGGGAGGAGTCCAGCATCCTGGGGGAAAGCGTCAAAGGAAAAACATCCTGAGGATCAAGGAATGGGACTCAAAAGAATCCGTCTGTCTCCTCCAAAGAAAAAAGTGAATATTACGTTCCTGAACGACATTTTTGGGAGGGGGCTTCCTTCTTGGCCAGAAGGGGAAACTTGGGGGGGGGGGGGGGGGGGGAAAGGGGTTAGGCCCCCCCGAAGGAAAACTCCCGAAGGGGGTAGATTGAGGTAAATAATTTTGCTCGAAAGCAAAAAATAGCACCTCGAGGAAAAATCTTTCCGAAAAAGATTTGCTTCGGAAAAAACCCCCTTCCCGATCGGAAAGGAAATTGGCAAAAATTGCCCTTGAGAAGAGACAAACCGGGAAGGGGGAAATCTATGCAGGGGGAGAACCCCCTTTGGGAGGGAGAGGCGTCAGAGTTTTTCATCAAAGTTTTCCAGGGGGGGTTCCCGCCAAGAAGCTTGGAAACCAACTTAATCTGACAAAAAGACAGGGGAGAGATCCCAGAAAAGAAAAAAAACCTCAAGGAACCTTTTCAACAAGAACGGGGTTTGGGGGAGCCCTTCTGCAAGAGCAGGAGGCATGTTTTTCCTATTTTTTGGGGAGAGAAGGCAACCCATGGGAATGGGGCCGCGAAAAAAAGGGGGGAAATACCAAGCCCAGAAGGGGGGAGAAGTTCAAAAGGTGGGGGTTTCTGTTTTTTCAAAGCAAACCGTCCCGTAGAAAACGGACAACGTTTCCAGAACAAACCAGCAAGGGGGCCGTGCCGTTGTTCTGAAAAAGAAAGGTTTTTTTTGGGGGAAGCTCTTGGGGGGTTTGTAAAAGGGCTTCTGCGCACAAAAGGCAGGGGGCCCAGGGGAACCTGGTAAACGGCCACAAAGAAACGCAAAAGTTTGTCCACGACGGCACCGTTGAAGAGTTTGAACAGGGGGAAGGGGGGCTGTGGGGTTGTTCACTTGGGCCCAAGCCGTCCGGGCGGGAAAACATTACCTTTGGGGGGGGGGGGAGGGAAAAAGGCAAAAAAATCCACTTAAGTGGGAAAAAAGGGGGTAAGGGAAAAGCTGGGTTTTCCGGAAGAAAAAGCCCAAGGACCGAGAGGAAACTTCCGGGGAGAAAAAGGGAAAAGCAGAAGTGTTCTCCTGGGTTTTTCCAGACGGATGAAAGACGCCAAAATTCTGGTGACGAAGAAGGAAGGAAAAGCCCTACCAGGAGGATAATATATCCTTACGGAAGAGAGGGCAACTGAAGATTCTTAAGGAAAACACAAGGGCAACGAAAGGGCTGGGGGACGAGAGACCCTTGGGGGTGGGGGGCGTCAAAAAAAAACTAAACTTAAATGAAAAAAAAAAAACCCCCTACTAATCCGGAGGGGGTGGGAGCTTTTTTGCAAAATGGTGATTCAACAAAAATATCTTAAACAGGGTGGTTGCGGTAAAAGAGGGGAGGGGTCCCCCCAATTAATTAGGGAAAAAAAGAAAAAAAATTCTTTCGGAGAGAAGGAAGGCTGGTTCTTTCGAGAGGGGGTGGAATCCCCCGAAGGACCCTCATAATGCCAAGGGGGGCGATTTCACGCTTTATTTAAAGGAAAGCCTTCAGAGAGGGAAAGTGGCTTTGGTGGGGACGATTGCAGGGAGGGGGAGAGAACTGGAGGGAAAGACCAGTAAACCCTCCGAGAAGGGAAAGAATCCTTAAGCCTCGAAGAGAGGGATCTAATGGGAGAAGGCCGGGTCAGCGAAAACATATTGAGGGAAGGGGGAAAAAAGAACCGGAAAGCCGTTGTAGGGGGATAAGAAAAAAAAAAAAAAAGAAACGGAGGAGGAGGAAAGGGAAATATCCCGGAAAAAAAATCAAGGAGTGGCGCAAAAAATGACCTCCGAAAAGGACTCCCGGCGACTAAATGAAAAAAAAGGGAAAGGGAACCATCAAGAATCTCCTTGAGAAGGAGCAGGGAGGACTCGGAGGGGCTACTTGTCAAGGAGGAAAAAAGGTCAGGAATCACCATCAGAGGAAAAAGCACCTGGTTTGTCCAAGGAGGGGCCTTCGAAGGAAGGGAATTCGTAACACGTCAGGAGAAGAGCACAGAGAGGAAAAAGACCAGGAGAGGAGAACGCTCTGGGCAAAGGGGGGGGGAAAGAACACTAATTTCCCTTGGGAAAAAAGAAAGGGGGGGTTTTCCGCAAATCTGGAAAAGAAAAAAACGAATTCCTTGTTGTCACAGAAAAAAGGTTGTGCAGTGGAAAAGGTATCATTAATCGTGGGGGTCCGGTAAGAAAGGAAACCCTGCGCCAAACCAAAAAAGGAGTAGTTTCCCTGTTGGGATAAGAAACGGCATAGGTAAATTTTGGGGGAAAAAAAAAGGAGTTGACAGTACCGGAAAATTGAAAACCCATTCCTGGGGAAAAGAAAACCAGTCCCTCATGTGCGGGAAAAAATGAAGTAGCTGCATACTGGATGTCCCACCGTGGCAAAAGGGGACTTTCATGGAGGAAGAAGTGTTTTTTCAAAGAAGGGGAATTGCGGCAGGGAAACCCAAGAGGGGGGGAAAAAACACATCAAAAGAATTCACTTAAAAAGGGGAAGGTTTTTTTTCGAAGGATAAGCAGGAAAAAAACAAATGCCCTTCAAAGGAAAAACCAATCCCGGAGAAGAAGACACGGGCGATGTACAAGAAAGAAGTCCCTGGGTTCCACAGGGGAAAGGAAATCACATTGCCCAAAGGGGAAAGATGGCGCATAGAAGGGACGTAAAAACTTTGGGGAAGAGAAGCCTCACACAAAAAAAAAAAAAAGGGGGAACAAGTCACGTTCTAAAGGGGGAGTGTGGTCTGGAATGTGGGGTTCCGCTGGGAAGAACGGCCGTTGGGTTGAGAAAAAAAAACAAGAACAAACCTTTCGGACTCCGAAAAGAGAAAGGTCGGCGTGGGAAAGGAAAAAGGCCTAGGGGGGAAAAACATCCCCTGGCCCGCTAGAATTCCGGCAACATAAAGAAGCTCTTTTGAAGAAAATTTGGTAAAGGGGTACAACAAGGGGGGGGGTTTTCCAAGAGGGGAGAAAAAGGCTAAGACTTGAAAGAAGCGGTGTCAGCCAGGGGAAAAAAAGGGGAATCCTCTTGAAAAACAACTGGAAAGAAAGGCAACAAAAAAGACTCCTTCCGACGGAAAAAAAAAGCACTCCTCGAAGAAAAATGTGAAAGGGGGGGGGAAATTAGAGCATTCCAAAAGGGAGAAAGGAAAAAGGGGTTGCCCGAAGCAATATTATAGAAAAAGAAGGTTGATGATTCTAAAAAAAAAAGGCGAGCCCCACTTAGGGAGGGAAGGGGGGGTAACCGCGATTAAAAAAAAGGGGACTTACCCAAGTGGGAAGGGATACGAGCCCGTACAAGTGTGGGAAAAAAAAGTATCTACGCGGTCCCCAAAAGAAGACAGACGGCTTCGATTCATGGGGGGGAAGGTGAGCTAAGCAAATACGGCAATGGGAAAAAAAAGGGGAACCTGAAAAGAAAAAAGGGGGGGGGATCTTCCTCGCAACATAGGGGAGGGGGCCCATGGTAAAAAAGAAATAATTAGAGCTACTTGCAGAGGAGGAGAAAGGCTCTTTCAGGGAGAAAAAGAAAAGACCCGTGGGGGGGGAAAACAGTCCCCACGGAAGGTGAAAGTGGAGACCAAAATGAAAAAAAACTCTAGAAGACCTTCCGACAGGGGTTTTTTGGGGGAATCCCCTTTAGGGAGAAAAAGGGGTGTCAAGAAAGAAACGAATCACTTTTGACAGGGGGAAGAAAAGAAAGGGGTTTGGGCCGTCCCCAAAAAATTAACTAATGCGGGAAAAAAAGCCAACAACGTAAATCTCGCAAAAAAAGGGACCGATCTACGTGTTGAAGAGAGGGAAAAATATTCCTTCTTGCGGGGGGATATTTCACACGGGGAAAAAAATCTTTTGGGGGGGGGGGAGCCGACCCGCCGGCGGGAAAAAAAAGGAAAACGGGCGTCTCGACATGGGGGGGGAAATTAACCACGTGGGTTTCAAAAAAAAAAAACTCGGCATCTGGTTTACAGCCAAAAACCGACCCCCACGTGGACATGGGGGGAGCCTTAGCCCTGGGAAAAAGACGGGTTTTTAAAATGGGAAAAGAGGGGGAAAGTCCTGAAAGGGGGGGAAAACCACCTTCCAAGAAAGTGGGGGAATGGCAAATACCAGGAAAAGAACCTTCATCGTGAAAGAGGAAAAGGGGGCGCTAATTTGAAAAAGAAAAAAAGTATGCGTTGCGAGGGGCAAACGGTGGGTTTCTCTTGTTTTTGAGTTTCTTTTGGGGAAGCATTTCTCCCCCCCACAAACCCCCCCCCCCAACCCCACCCCCCCCAAAACAAAACCGAAGACGTTGGCAGGGGTCACGGACAAGAGGGGAAGTTCCGTAATGAAAAAATAAATGTAAACGCCAATGAGTAAAAAGAGGACTCAAAGGAGGTGCCCTCTCTAGAGGAAAGCTCGATGGGAAAGAAAAATGCGCTTTGAGGTCAGAACCGTGAAGGCCTGGGAAGGCGCCCCGCTTTCCTAGGTTTTTTTTGGGGGGGGGGGGAAAACAGCCCCTCAATCAAGGGAGAAAGTGTTGTCCCGCAAATCCCTTGGAAGGATGTCGCCCGAACGGAAGAGGGGAAACGGCTGGTCCAAAACGGGGATACCAAAAGAGGTCAAAAACAAAAGAAAAGGAGCTTTTTGGCAGAAAAATTCGACAGATGGTGCACTCTAGAAAAAAAAAAAATACCACCTGTCCCCAGGGGGAAGAAAGCCCGGGCCATTCGCGAAAAGAGGAAAAAACAGAAGCGCAATAGAGAAAAAAAGGAGTGTTTCAAAAAAGCTAAAACTTGAACTCAAGAACACGGCAGAAAGGAAAAAAAGGGTTTTTTTTGGGGAAAAGGGAGGCCGTGGTATCAAAAAAAAAAAACGGGTGCCTCCCTACAGGAAAAGAAAATTTTCCTCAAGAGGAACCCCGCCCACCCAGGACGTGCGAAACGTCAAAACCCCTATTTTACGAAAGAAGGGTGAAAAAAGGGGGTTTTTTTTTTGAAAAAAAGGAAAGCGCGGCGGGAATTTGGAGGGGGCAACAAAAAGTTTACGGGACCAGTTGCCAAGAAAAAACGCACCCTTTCCAGAAGGGGAGGAAACGCAGCGCGCCCCTTTGGGGGGGAGAGAAACTCTTGTGGAAACCACAAAGGCGAAAGCAAAATTCATGGGGGGTCCGCGGCCTTGAAAAACAGAAGGGGGGGAAAATTTCTTTCGCTGGAACAAAAAAAAACTAAACGATTACCCTTCCCAGCACAAGGGGGGGTATCAGAAAAAAAGAGCCCTGACCTCCTAGAGGAAAAAAACGTGCCTTTTAAGGGGGGGGACCAAAGCGAAAGGTCTTTGGCCAAAGGAAAAAAAAAAAAGGAAGGCTCGCCAGCGCCCCTTGGGAAAAAAGGGAGGCCCCTCCGGCAGCAGGAAAAAAAAAGCATTGTCCCTCTAGCCAGAAGGAGTAAACGCAAACAAAAACGGTAGGGGGGGAGGAAAAAGAAAAAAGAAAAGATTGGCCCTAGGAGGAGAAACCGCTCATTCTTCCAAGGCCCATTTCCGCTCCTTTGAAACAGGGGGTCCCTTCTTAAGGAAAAAGGGGAGGCCGATTTAACAAAAGGAGAAACCACAAGCCGTTGGTTAAACATAAGAAAAGAAAGACCTCCCCTATAGGTGCAAAAGAAGGGCCACCCGCCCTTACATAAAAACCAGTGATGGGGAATCGAGGGGGTTTTCTAAGGAACGAGGAAAAAAAAGCACCCTCTGCACCGGGGGAAAAAAAAAAGACAATCACAGAAATGGAAAAGGAGGATTGGGGGTTGATAACAAGCGTGAAAAAAAAAAACGCGCCCGAATGAAAGGAGGGCCCGCCCATCGACGGGAGGGGGACCGGCATTTCAAAACACTGTCCCCCCAAGGGGGAGGACAAAAAAAGAAAGATTTCCTCCGGGAGGAGGGGGGGGACCGCGGGACGCCATGAAAAAAGTTCTGCTTTCTTCCCAGCGGAGTTCATCCTGGGATGAATTTGTTAATTCTCTCCGAGGGAAGAAGGGGTGTTTTGAAGGAGGAGAAAATCTGGGTCAAACAGTGGCCTGAGGCGCAGTTGGGAGGGGTTTTGGGGCCTCACTGCGCAAAGAGTAAGAAAAAGGTCCCATGCCTTCGGAGGAGGAACCTTTGAGAGAAAGGGGGGGAAAAACCGCTCCGGGCGATTTGCGCTGGGAGGAGGGTGAACAATCCCCTTTTTAGGAAGAAAAATGGGCTCGGAAAAGGGAGCAGAAAAGGGTAACGCTCTTGGGGGGGGGGGTGAATTCCTAGTTTCAAAAACAGCGCGGGAGCAAGGTTCTATCGAAAAGGGGACCCATTTTTGTGGGTGAAACCTAAAAGTCTTACATACAATACCAAGCCTAGGTTCGGGATTCGGGGGAGGGCGACAGAAAATATTGGAAGGGAAAAAAAAAGGCCCTTTGGCCCTGGCGAAGGAATTTCCTTACCAAGAGAGCGTGGTCCGCGCAAAAAAAAAGAACCTGAAGGGAAAAGAGGGTTGAAGCAATCTCAAAAAAATAAAAAGTAATTTTCAAGAAGGGAAAACTCGGTAAAAGAAAAACGGCCAGTCCCGTTGGGGGGGGGAGTCCCCTCAAAAAAAGGAGAAAGGGAGACCGGGGGGGGAAGGGGGGTGGTCCATGCAGAGGCCTTGTCCGCGAAAAAAAAAGGGGCGGAATAAAAGGGAGAAAGAACACAGACAAACCGAGAGCACAGGGAAGAAAAAAAGGAATAACCGTGTGTACATTAGCGCCACGAGAGAAAGAAAAAGGGTTAATTATGGGAAGGGGGGTAACTGCCATCGGGGGGGTGGTTTTCAAGAGAAAAAAATAACGATGGTGAAAAAGAAAAGTGTTTCGTTTGCCAAAGTCTAAGCACAACAGTTGTTGAAGGGGGGGGGGTTTACGGGTGAAAACCTAATGAGGGAGGTAAGGGGTGGGAACAGGGGAGAAAATTAGAAAAGAAAGGTTTTTTGAAGAAGCAACCGAGGGAAAAGGTAAAAAACAACCACTCCCGCTGGGGGGAAAAGGGGGGACAATTAAAGAACCCGAAAGTATGAACTAAAACAGAATCAGAAAAAAGAAACCCTCTTGGGGAAAAAGGGGACTTGAAAACTTGGGGGGAAAACGTGGGGGCCAAAGATTTTCCCGGTGGTTTGCCAAAACCCACCCGCTTGCGGGCAGGTGGGTCAAATTGGGAGAACGAGGCCCCGAAAAGGGTTATTGTTTTCCCCGCAAAAAAGGAAGCTCCAAAAACAAAATGAAGGGGAAATCCCCCCCCCCCTACTCCCAAAAAAAGATTTGGTTTGGTCAAGGAAAAGACCGCGTAAACAAGGGGAAAAACCGTTTTCAAGAGGAAGATAGAAAAATAGCCGGGAAAAAGAAAATGCCAGTCCCCGCGGCACACCTTGAGGGGGGGGACGGGAAAGACATCTTTGCAGAGGAAAGAAAAATCTTCCTTGGTTCCCACCAAGCACCAAATTTAAAAAAGATGCTGGCCTAGAGGAAAATGATCGAGAAGAGGGGTCCACTGGGAGGAGGAAAAAAAGAATTTGTACTACACCCAGAAAAAAAAGGTTGTTTTTTAAATCTTCAAATATGCCGATACCCAAATTTGGGGTAGCAAGGCGTAAGTCGCGTACTCGCCGGTAAAGGGGGCAGAAGTGGGCTCGAAAGGCAGAAAAAAGAGCAAAAAAGGCGTTGCCGAAAATATCCCTTGGCCAAGGGAAAAAACCTTCGTTAAAGAGGGGGGGATTCAAGACATGCCTCGGGGAAAAAATGGACAAAGGGGGAAAATCACGAGGCGGGGCCGGAGGAAAATCGTCGATTTCAGGGGGAAAGGGGTGGAAAGGTTTTTGGACTCACTAGAAGGGAAAAAAAAAAAGGAAAATTCTGACCCCGGGGGGGGGGTCCATAAAAAACTCCAATACCAAGGAACGATAAATACGTAACTATGATGAAGAGTGGCTTGCCTGGGGGGGGCCTAAATGGTGGGGGACGAGGCCAACACCAGAAATAGGAAAATTTGACAGGAAGAAGAAGAGAGGTGTGTTGGGAAGACACCAATTCCGAATGAGGGGGGAAAAAAAGAGTTGGTGGGTGGGTAAGAAAAGCCGTCCTTAGGAAACCACTTGAAGAAAACCCGAAGTGTTGAATTGGACTGGAGATAATGGCCCAAAAAAACTTTTTGTTTCGGAATCTTCTCCGTTTGGGCAAGTTTTTTTGGGGGGGGGACGAAAAAAAGAAAGGGTGGCGTCGCAAGCATCCTGAAAGGGTTGGGCCTGGTAGGGCCCCCCATCCGAAAGCAGGGAACCATCGCCCCGGAAAGGGGGGAACACCCTGCCCTGAGGGGAAAGGGGGTATGGTAGTCCCAAAAAGGGAAGGGGCGCAACCCGCCCTTTACCGTAAATTGGGAAGACCACCTTCCGAAAAAATGTTTAATAGTGAAAATAGGAAGGCACACTTTTGGTAGAAAAGAGAGGTAAACCTCGATTACACCTTCCAGAAAAAACGACATAAATTACAGGAAAGAGCGCCTTTTTCCAGGAAAGGAGGGCGCGTCAAATTCCCATTGGAAATCCCCCAGGGGGGGGGGGGGTGTATCTACCGGGATAAATAGGATACTATATTGAAAAAACGTAAAGGTTAATGGGACAATGTACACTACTAAAAGCTTGTGTTGGTGTGGGAGTGAAAAAGAAAATTTTCCCCCGAAAGGGAAAAAGGGGGTTTTGGGGTGGGCCGCAAAAAAAAAGGGGGGTGCAAAAACTTTTTTGAAGGAAGAAAATATCCTACTCTGGAGATAAAATGGGCGGGAACACGATAATTGTGGGAAAAAAAAGGGGAGGAGTGGAAGCCGTACCGGAAGCAGGAGTTTTTTGAGAAGAGAGAGAGCTTTGGACCTCGTCCAAGGGGGAGTTTTTTCAGAAGAACACGGCTAATCGAAGAAAAACCTTCAAAATAGGCACAAGGTGGCGTTTTGTGTTTTTTGGGTGGTGGTGCGCGCCTGGGGCAAGGAAAAAATTCCCTATAAGGGCTTTAGCCTGAAAAAGAAATGGCATCCATCAGAAGAAAAGTACGACTGGCTGGGAGGGAAAAATTTTTCCCTCCCAAAAAAACAAGCTACATAGGAATGAAAGTAGACCAATTTTTTTGCGGCCCGAAAAGGTCTTTGGGTAATTCGAAGGGAAATCACCAAAAAACGTCTGTCGGAAGGAAAAAGGGATACCTCACCAAGAAAAAGGGAAAAAAGGAACTCCCTTTTGAGATAAAAAGAAATTAAGCTTCATAAGAAAAGGGGTAACTCCGGAAAAAAACGAAGGACATAAGGAGAAAAGTTTCCGAGTACGTGAAGGAAAAAAAAGAAAAGTTCTACGCAAAAAGAGAAAAAAAAGCCCCTTTGTAAGAGGAGAGGGCACCGGAGGAGAGGGCGGTACAAGCCTAAGGCAAGAAAAAGAAAGAACACTCCGCCCCAGAAAAAAAAATACGCCGGCTAAAGCCTTCAAGAAAAAAAAGGGGCAAACGATCCCCGGTGTATTCGTTGGGTTTGGGGGGTCAGCAATCTAAAGGAAAAAAGTTTCCTTGGGCAAAAAGGGGGTGGGCCAACGGGGCCCAAAGGAGAGGTTTTTTCAAGGGGACGTTTCCGTCTTCTCCAAAAAAAACCGTGGGGGGAGGAAAAGTTGGGGGTTCAAAAAAAAAGGGGGTCCAGGAAAAGAGGTAGTTTTTTTGTGGGAAAAAAAATCATAGACAGTAAGATAGGGGCTCCTCCGGGGGAGACAATTTGGAAAAGACCATAGGGGTGCCAGGTAAAGATCCGAACGTCCCGCTGGAAAAAGTACGGCCTTGGGATGCCTGAACTGTCTGTGGGGGAAAAGAGAGGTTTCCTCCAAAAAAACAGCGGTTGGGAACCCTGCGGGGAGGAAAAAAATCGTTGGGGGACTTCCCTGCAGAAAAGCAAACATAGGGTAAAGCCCGGGAATTCCAGGGGGTTTCGGGAAAAGGAAGCGTGAAAAACTCACCGAAGGCCGCCAAGAAAAATCCGGCAAAAAATCTCACGGGCTCTGGGGGAAAGGAAATTAAGAAGGCTTTGGGCAACAGAAGCCCCCTAAAGGGAACGCCATGAGTGGTCGAAAGGGGTTTCTTAAAAATTTTGAGAAATCTCCCCCAGGGAATGAAAAAAAAGTCCCCCCGGAAAAGAAAGGGGGGGCGGTTGTATTTTTGAAAAAAGGGGTGGGTTGAAGTTTAAAAAAAAGACGACGTGGGGGGAAAAAATAGACAACCACGTCACAAAGAAAAGGCGGGATTGGGAGGGAAAAAAAAGGGCGGTCAACGAAAGGGTTTTTTCCTGGAGAAACAAATGGCCGGGCACCCCGCCAAAAGAAATTGCAGATAGGGGGAGGGGAAAAGGTGAAATGGGGGCAAAAGGAGGGTCCTGGGGGGTAACAGGAAAACAATACTGGGGGGGGGGAGGAAAAAAAACAGGCTGTAATCGAGTGCTTTAGACAAGAAAAAAAAAGCCCGAACTCTTTAAAAAGAGGAAAAGCCAAAAAACAAGCCCTGCGAAAAAAAGGGAAAAGTTGGTATGATAAGAAAAAAGGGGGGGATCTCGTGAACCTAAGTTTTGAAAAAAAAAAAGAGATGCGAACTCTTGGGGGGTATGAGGCCTTTGTTTGGTGAGAGAGCCCCACCTTTATTATCATGGGGGGGTTACCCGAGGGGAACGCTGGCTACGAAAGGGTTAGAGAGAATACAAGGGGGGGGGAAGGGGCCTTGAAGACGTAAATCAAAAACGTGGGAAGAGCCGAAAAACAGAGGGAGGTAGGGGGGAGAATAGAAAAAAAGACGGTGGCATGCCAGGGGGGGACCCAAGGAGATGTGAACAGAGGAAAAAGATGGTCCCTGATCAAGAAGCGATAATCGGGAAAAAGGGGAAAAGGGTTAACGGCTTTCCTTCTAAGCGTGGGGGAAGAAAGGGTTTTAGGGGGGAGGGGGGAACCCCTTTCCTTTTGAAAAGAAATTTCGGCGTCCTGAAGAAAGAAAAAAAAAGGTTTGGAGATGAAAAAAAAAAAAAGGAAAACGTTCCCCTGGGAAAGGCTTAAAAACTTTGGAACAGTGGCGGTCAACACAGATAATTCTTAAAAAAAACGTCCCCAAACGTCATCTCGACAACGAGGGTAACGATCTCAACGGGGGGTTGCCACCTGAATTCCTGACGGAGAAAAAAGTTGCTTTGAGGGGGGAAACCGGTACAAAGGGGGGTGCCTTGCCGACCAAAAGCCGGGGCTTTTCCTAAGGGGGAAGGGCGGCGCGTATGGGGGAAAAAGGGGGAAAAAAAACGGGTGGTAAAAGCCACTCGCATCCCGGTTGGAAAAAAACCTTCCGTAAAAAGACCAAACAACTGGGAAAAAAGATAAAGGGGGGAAACGAAAATTTTTAGAGAAGGACGGTTTAGGGAGCCGTTGGCGGTGAAAAAGCCTCATAATGGAAAATTACCCTCCCTTAAACAGAAAAGAAAATCGCGTTGGCCTCCAAAGAAACCCCGTGGGGGGCCAAAGGCTTGCTTGAGGGGAGGCCGTTTTTTGGGGGGGGGTATGGGGGAAAATCTTCCGACCCAGGATTGAAGCGCAAAGAGAAAAGGGGAAAGGAAGAAAATTCCAGTAACGAAAGGGGCTAACGCCAAAAAAGGAACCCGCCGAATTTTAAGGAGGGAAGAGTAGAGGCCGCTTTTTGCACTGGGAGAAAAGAGTGGAAGGCTTTGGCCTCGGACCAGGAAAAAAAGGAAGGGGGGTTCCTGAAAAAAAGGGAAAAAAAAAGCACAACGGCAGGAAGGAGTCACGACCCATCGGGAAAGGGATCCGCCGAAACGATCCCAGGAAGAAGGGCTTTTGGCAAAAAA
>Ga0179593_1523215_pt1 | contig 14072 bp, 19 predicted proteins | sample CZODoug2_1_08_16_FD_185931 | JGI IMG/M metagenome (GOLD analysis project Ga0179593, IMG submission 185931) | Vadose zone soil fungal communities from Angelo Coast Range Reserve, California, USA - CZODoug2_1_08_16fungal (PacBio error correction) | ecosystem: Environmental > Terrestrial > Soil >...
TAGGGAATTTCAAAAAACGGGGGGACTCCATCGAGAAGGGGGGGAAAATCAACAAAGGCCACTATGGTGGGTCCGAATTAACGCCCGACTTACTTCCGCGCGGGGCAGGAGGGGCGCACCACCCAGGGGGTGGTCAGCCTGGAAACGCATCCGGTCGCCCGGAAGGCCACCGCACGGATGAAAAACGCGCCCCTGAGTTACGGAGGAAAAGGGGGACATCAATCAGGAAAACGCGTCGTCACGGAACATAAGAGCCACAAGCGGGCGGATATCCAGACCTTCGACCTAGAAAGGGTCAAGAAGGGAAAAGCGCTTGCAGACGCCTCGTCTCGACGCTTCAAGGGAATGATGAAGGGAGGATGCGAAACCAAGACGTCATCAATCGCAAAAAACCGCAAAAAAAGTTTTCGTGAGAAATGGAAAAGTGGCGTCCCCGGGCCGTGCAAAAAACAAAAAAACGCACCCAACTGCCGGCGGTCGGGAGACCGCCTAAAAAAAAAAGTTGGGCCAAGGCAGGGAAAAAAGAACCAATTATTCGAATCGTGAAACGTACTCGCACAAGGGGTGAAACGAACGAAAGGAGGAAAAAAATGGCAATGCGCACACTCATCTATGCCCAACGGCCAATGAGGACCGTGACTCACTAGCGCCTTGCGGAGAAAGGGAGGGGTGGAGGAAAAAAGGAGCGCTTGTAAGGGGAGAACGTGGAGCTGAACGAAGGGGCATAGTTGTGGGGAAAGAGTGTCAGAAAGAAAAAGAGCCGGCAGAAAAATGAAGTAAGAAAGGGGAGAGCGAAAACCTTCGAAAAGAAAAACGATTTCTTTTCGGGACTAAAAAAGGCAGGAAGGGGGGGTGAAGGACGGATATACGCGGGGGGAAAAGGATGGGGAGGGGGAAAGAGCTCAATGCGGAATAGCAGAGATAGCCGCAACTAGTTGTGAAGAGGGGGAGATCAGGAATTTCGGGGTGGGGGTTGCTTGGGGAGAGGGGGAGATCTTTGGGGGCGTGACAAGTGGCCAAAGAGCCCATTTGCGCAAGAAAGGGAGAGGGAACGGAACTACATACTCTGGTCAAGAGGGTGGGGAAAAGAAAGAAGAGGTTTGTCAGAGGCCAAATGGTGCCCGGGGAGTCAACAGGTCGAGAGGTCTAAGGCAAGGGAAGGGATGGGGAGAGGGCGTAAATGGAAAAGAGCCGAGGAGAAAAAACAGGAAAAGAAGAGCAGCAGAATCCTCAGGGCATCAATCGTGGGGAAAAAGGAGAAGAAGCAGAAGAGAAAAACCTTGCGGGGGAGGCGATGGTCAGGGGGTTCAGGGGATCGAAAAGAAGACCAGCGATTTAGGAAAAGATCGCATCAACGAGAAGAGAAAAAAAAAGAGGAAAAAAGGGTGGACCGAAGCACTATCACCGGAAGTAGGAGATCAACAACCGGAAAGTGCAGCAAACGCAAGTGGCGCGGGGGAAGGCACGCGATCGGCGCAACGAGAAAATATGGGGGAAACAAGGTCAAACTGCCAAAGGGAGAACCACACTTGGGGTCAGTTAAGCCGGCTGAAGCGCAGGGCAACAGTCACGGGGGGAGCGGCGGCGTCTCGACTCAACCCGAGGTCAAAAAGGCCCCTAGACCCTGGCGCAAGAACGCCCCTCAGCCGTGGGCAGGGCCTCGCGTGTCTCGATAGTAGCCGGTCCGCGGGAAAATGTGACATTAAGGACAGGCAAAAATCTTAGAAAGCGCTTCAAAACTGATCCATGTTCGCGACCCGCGATCTCTTAGGGGAAAGAGGGTTACCACCGAAACCCGAGTAGAGGGCGGTAATGACCATGAAAAGTCCCGGACCCAGACAGGTGTACCAGACGGGGGGGTGGGGTATGTTTCGAAGAAGGAAGGGGCCCAAATTCCAAAAACAAAGCTTCAACTGGGGGTCAGAAGTCTCACTTCCGTGGGGGGGGGGGGTGTTGGTGGTGGGGGGGGGGGGGGGGGGGGGGGGGGGGGGGGGGTGGGGGGGGGGGGGGGGGGGGGGTGGGGGGGGGGGGGGGGGGGGGGGGGGGGTCTGCGGGACAGAACGTCCTCCCAGTGGATGCACCCACTGACGGGCGCTGACTGATCGCTCCGAATACTTTGGGCAAAAAAACTAAAAAATTCCTTTGATCTCGCAAACTTTGCTGATCCCGCTTACGCAAAAGGGGACGAAGACAAACTTGAAGAGAAATTAGGGCAAAAAGCAAGATCTCAAAAAAAACACAAACTGGGTAGGAGAAAGAGATTAATGCGAAGAGGAGAAACGACCCCAGAAACGGTTGAGTAAGGTGTAACGATACGCAATAACGGCCAATCGACCGGTAAAGTTGCGAAACAAATTTTGAGGTTGCGTAAAAGAACTAGAAAGCAAAAAAGAAAAGCGTAAATGAATCATGCCCGAAATCAACCGTCGCCGACCAATAGGCAGAATGCGCCGAGCAGAAACGAATTTTGCAACAAACCCTCCAAAAAGGGGGTAAATGGGCAGGGGGGGGGGTGGCTATACGTCAATATCCTCCCGCCGACGCGCATATCGGGAGAATACATATCGGAGGAGAGGGGAAAGAGGAAAAAAGAAATTCGTCAGAAGAGAGCAGTAAATAAGGCAGAAGGCCATAGAAATTGTCCGGGGAGAGCTATGGGAAGGGGGTGAGAGTAGCCAGAGAAAAAAAAGCCCCAGACGTTTGAGCCCGACAAGGGATTAAGGGGGGGAGAGGGGGGGAAAAAAAATAAGAGTGAGAGGGAGGCGTTGCTAGTTGGGAAAAAAGGCCGGGAAGGGAAGCTAGAGGCAGGACCACCAGACGGGAAAAAACCGAGAAGAAGAGACGAAAAAATATCGTGGTGGAGGGGGGAAAATGGGTCAGAAGTTTGAGGGGGGTCATCGGCGCCGTAAATCGGGAGGGGTTGGACGGGGGGAGCGTCTCAGACGAAAAAAACGGGGGATTCGGGGAAAAAACGGAAGTGAAAAAACAGATTTAAAAAAATGAGTTCAGAGGGGGGGGACAGCATCCGGTCGCGCAACGTTGGGGAGGGAAAAAGAATATGCGAAATGGGGAACGTTAGGAGAGAGGAGTGAGAGGAAGGGATGGGGAGAAACCGGGGGGGAAAAACGAGAAACATCAGGCAAGGGAGGAGACCTACAACGGGCGAGCAAGGAAGGGAAGGGAAGGTGTGGGAGAAGAGGGTTTATTGGCAGGCTTGGAAAAGGGGCGCCCCCCCAATAGGATCATTACGAAGGCAAAAACGGCAATACCTTATAGAAGTGAGCAGGGGAAAAGGGGGGTACGATGACAAAGGCCAGGAAAGGGAAAAACATTTGTAAAAAAGAGGGAAACGGTCGGCAGGAAGGGGAAAAAGATCGGGGGGAAAAAGAAAAGGTAACTACCTATTCCAAGACGAAAAAAACAAAAACCAAGATGAAGCTCTAAAGGAACGGTAACTTGGTAAAGGTGGAAAGGTCTAAGGAAAGAAAAAAAAGTAGATAAATTCCTAGACCAACAAAAAAGGGGGGATAATGGGCGATGAGAAAAAAAAGATACCTGGAAAAGACAGCGCAAGGAAATGACGAACCAAGGAACCTGAGAAAAAAGGGGTAATCAAAAGAGGGTCATATTAACAGATGCTTCGGGAGGGGAAACAACAGTAAAACCCTCGCTCTGAAGGTGACTCAAAAGGCGGTCCTGGGCGCTGGTCACGGGAGTTGGGGGGGAACAAGAGCTGAGCGGGGAAACAAGTCGGCCAAAACAAACACCCACCCCCGCAAAAAAGACGAAAAGGCTCGGTCAGAAATTTTTCAAGAGCGCACCAGCCAGGGATCAATAAAGACCAAAAAAACGCAAAAAAATAACGTTTCATGAGAGGAAAAATGTACCAGGAATTGGGCGAAAAGGGGGAACGCATGTAATCACGGGAGAAGGGGCGCCCCGGGGAAACAAGCTGGAAGGGGGGACGCGAAAATAAAAGAGGGTGAGTGGCAAATTATGAATCAAAAGGGGGCAAAAACGAGAGTAGGCGTCAGGGAGAAAACACGTTTGCCGAAGAAACACCTTGGGGGGGGAGAAGAGCCGGGCCGACTGCGGGGGGTTGTTTCCGCCCAAGAAAAAACGCGCTTCCATTTGTTGAAGAAAGAAAAGGCTTTCCCGCAGGATGATGACAGTCGGGGGGGCTGAGAAACCCACCTAGAGACAAAGAACTTAATTTCAAAATCGGAAAAAAACTGAAACGCCGCCAGCGCCCAAGAGAAGGGATGCGGTGGGGCTCTCAGCCCTGGATCAGCACGGTAAGGGAAGGGGGTCTAGGTGTCCCCCTGGGAGGCCTGAATCAGAGGATGAGATGCCTCGAAGGGAGAAGGGGGAGAAATCAAAGAATCCTCCTGAGGTGGTTGGGGTCAGCAGTAGGTGGAGAAGTCTAGGCTCAGTCCAAAATTGGATCGGGTCAGAGGATATGGAACATTCAAAGAAAGAGTATGAAATTGAAAACATCGTAATACGACAACAGAGTCACTGATAAGCGTCACGACCCGCGCATCTCGGTCGAGCAATGCACTAGTAGAGGAAAAAACGCCGAATCGCGGGGGGGGGGGGGTACGCCCGCGATTGTTATCCGAGACCTAAATCGTCCAATCGGCCTCAGCGAAGGGGGTGTGCGAGGGCGCCAAGGTTGCACTTCTAATCTTTCAGAAAACAACCACTGCAAAGGCAAATGAAGCCCCCCGCCAAAAACAGAGAAATGGAATTAAAGGGTCTTGCTGGGGGGTGTGGTCTAGATCATCCCAATCAGATCCTGCCGGAAATCGGAATAGAGAACTCCGAAGCTTGTGCGCCAGGTGTGGAAGAGTCCACGATGCCGGCGAAGAAGGCCCTTGGTAAAGGTACGTGATGCCAGAAAGGATTTTCGGGCCGGCACAGAGCTTGGAAAAAGGGAGGAGTGCGGGTGAGCGGCAAAGAGAGAGGAAGAAAGGATCGAGTGTTGAACCGGCCATCACCTTCTGGGGGAATGAAAGCTACGCTGGAAGGAAGAGGAACCCCAAAACTTTATCCGGTCTCACATGGGTAAGCAAACGAAGGGGGGGGAGGTGGAAAAAAAAGCAAAAAAAAAACTTAAAGCTTAATGCCTTTGAGGGGGTGGGGGTCCACGGCGAATGGGGGTTGGGGGGGCAAGTCATGCTCACAGAAGTATTTAGAAAAAATGGCAATCGAGGAAAAAAAATTCATAGATGACAAATCCTTGTAAAAAATGGGAAAGAGGGGGCCTGTAATAATGCGGAGGGGGAAAAAGAGAAGAGGCTCTCCAAGGAGAAAACAAACAACTTTTATTATTAAAAGGATATATGGGAGAGGATTAAGCTCACGCGAAACGGAGGACAGGTGAAGAGTTTCCAATGGGTTAAAAGTCATCCGGGAAGGGTGTGATGGTCTAAAGGTCACCTCACTTACTGCGCTGCTTTGAGGAAGAGTAGAAAGGAGAGGAAGAAAGAAGAAAAGACTGGAATTAGGAGGGCTAATCTTTGCGCGGTGATAAACCCAGAAAAATATACTTACAGGGCGCATAAGAATAATAGGTAAAAAGGAAACGGACCCACTGCCATCGGAGAAAAAAAGTCTAGAATAGTTGGGCTATCAAAACCAATCGTAAGGGGGGAGGAAGAAAAAACAACCTAGACAAAGCGTCTAGAAATCGTTATAGGGGGGGGGGGATTCGGTGCTGGAACTGAAGGATCCCCTAAAAAAGAAGGAAACCTGCGCCTGAGACTTGAGAGAGACGGTAAAGACGAAGGTTAAACGAAAAAAGCCCTCCTACTTGAAAAACGACAATCCTTTAATTCACCTGAGTAAAAAAAGTACGAGAAAAAAACACGCTAGAAAAACGACAATTACCCCGCATTCAGAGGGAAGATAATGAAGACGGATTGCAAGGGAGTGTACAGAAGAAAGAAAACAGGGGTTGTGGTCGGATAGAAAGAAATTGAAAAAAAAGGAGAGGGCCGCAGGGAACGGGACGCTTAAGGGCAGACAACCCGGGGGGGGGCGCTAAAAGAACCGAAATCCGACGGACTAGGAGCAATTACTGCCCGGGGGGGAGAGCGAATCAACAGGGGACAAAGTGAAAAACAGAAGTACGACGAGGGGGGGGGGTAACGCAAAGACATTCAAGGTTGAAACATAATCACCCTGGCAAAAACCTTGTAAGTGGAGAAAGAAAGAAAACGATAAATAAAGTCGCTGAGAAAATACACCAGGAAAAGGATTGTCTTCCCCCCATGGGGGAGCATTTCGAAAAACGCCAATTAGAGACTTCCCCTGGGAGGTAAAAGGGGAGGGGAGAGTCAAAAAAAAAAAAAAGGACGGAACGTATCATCGCCGTAACGTCAGTGGGGAAAACGGAACAGGAAAATTGCGTAAAATAGAGCAAAAAAGCGCACTGGGGAGAAAAAAGAGGGACCGAAAAAAAAAAGGCGGGATTGGGAACGTTTGAATTGAAATCCGTACCAGTCGAGGTCGGCGAAAACCCGGTCAAAAAAAGAATAACTTTTATTTTGCGGAAGACTAGTTGGCGGAAAGAAGGGAAAGGATTCGGGGAGAACAAAGGGGGGGGCTGAGGTATGCCGTTTCAAAGAGAGAAGGAATATTGAGACTCCTGGAAAAAAAAGGGGGTGACAGTTGAAGAGGGGGGGGGTCAAAAAAAAAAACGAATTGGAAGCTGGAAAACAGGGGGGAAAGGTACGGTCCCACAAGGGGGGGGGGGAAGGGCGAGGGTTGCCGCGAAGGGGAAGTCGTCAAATTATGGCTAAAGGAAGGTGACGGGAGGTGGCACTGAGCGCTGTAGGAAAGGGAGGGGACGCGAGGGAAATAGACTAAAGAGGGGGGACCGAATGAAAGAAGAAAAGGCCTGACAGAGACCTAGGGTTCTGATCGTTCCTGGGAGGGAAAGGGTGGTGACTTGTGGTGGACGCCCAGGGAGAAAAAAAGGGACCCATGGGGAAAAACGGGGGGGGAGAATCTAGATTATCCAAAACTACCGGTTGGGGGTCTGAAAATAAGCCAAGGCGCAGGGGGCTTGGGAGAGTAATCCCAAGTCAAAATAGCGTGAAGGAATGCAGGGAGGGTGAAATGAGAGAGGGGCGCGACCCGCAGAAAAAATCAAGATAAAGAACGGGAAAGAAAGAGGGAAAAGGGAGTCGTAGCCCAGGACGGGGGAGACAATCCCTGAGGGGGGTGGGGGTCTATGTGTCCAAAGGGGGAGTTTCAAAACGAAACCGGGGAAAAGATGCGCTCAAAACGTTCGGAAGAGACGAAGAGAAACGGGAGGCGGAACCCGGGAAGGAGACGAGAAGGGAGAGGACGATCAACGATTACAGTGAAAATGAGGATCGGAAGGAACGCAAAATGAGAGACCTAGGGGAAAGGGGAGACTCTAAGGGGCACACAATTGTTGTGGCGCGGGAGTCTAATTCATAGGGGAAGTGAAAAGGGCGTCTTCCAGAAAAAAAAAAAAATAGGGAAAAAAAAAGAGGAGACGAGGGGGAGACACCTTCTCGATCTCAAAACTAGTGCGGAAAACGCGCTCGGATGGGCGCCTCAAAGTGACCCAAAAAAAAAAGAGGGGGGAAGGTCGGAAGAAGAGGGTCTGGGGCCAGGGCTTGGCCTTTTTATGCGAAAGGGGGGACCACTTCCTAAAGGGGGGGCGACCACGGCGTACAGCAAGAGGGAGAAGGAAAGGGGACTAGGGGAGGACCAGCCTTTCCGGGGGGGGAGGCAAATTATCCAGAGCCAACCTCCCCCCTTTCAAAAACGAATAGGGATGTCAGGCAAAGGCTAAACGTGCCGGGAGACAAAGAGGGCAGGCAGGGAAAGGGGGATAGACCTGGGGTAAGGTCCCTTCTATTCTGGAAAGGAGGACAAGGAAAAACGGCGGAGGACGGGCAGTTGATCAGACTCGGAAAGGGGGAAAGGCAAAAATTGAAAATTGGGGGATGAGGGTTTCAGGAAGTACAGGTCAGCTGGGCCTGCCAGGGTATTTCTCGGCTTCGACGGTCACCGCAAGGAAAGGGTAAAAGAGAAAGGGAATCACCAACAAACAAAAGGGGGAAAGGAGAGGAAAAAAGGAGAGGGGGACCGTCAAAAAAAGAAAAGAGGTTTGGGATCAGAAGAAAACGGCAAGGCCCAATCGAAAAGTAAAGTTAAACCTAATAGAAAGGGAAAAAGAGAGGGGAGCCAGTCAAGAAAAGAAAAAGGTAATTGAAATCATGGGAGCGAGAGAAGAAAAATACGCGGTGCACACACTAAAATTAAGGGGAAATGAAACTAGGGAAAAAATTGAGAAACGAAAGGGGAAGGACTAGAAATCCCAATCAACCTCGGGTTAAAAGGTTGGAAAAATCATCCATTAAATTGCATCCTCAAATAGGGAAAATAGGAGGGAGGAACTATCCTAAAGATTAATAATTTTGCTAACCCATTTGGAAGAGCCAAGTTCTTCATCATCTCAAAATAGGAGAGAAAACTGCAAAGAAGGGCAAAGGAAAAACAGCTGAAGACTGCCAAAGGGGGGAGGAAAGGAAGGCAGAAAAACGAAAAGTACTGGGTCGAAGGGAGCCTTTTCGTCCTAGAAAAATCTAAGGGATTATTAGGGAAAGGAAGAAGGAGGGGACGGATCGCGAGAACGCCCAAACGCGTGCGGAAAGGGAACGAACACCGCGTGGGGGGAAGGGACCCCAGGGGAAAAGACACTAGAAAAAAGAGAGGAAAAAAAACAAACAGTTGGGGGTGTAGCGTTACCTTTGGTTCGAAAAAGGGACATGGATCGGGGGGCGGTCTTTAAAAAAGGGGCAGGGAAGCCAAAAAAAAATTTCAAACAGGATGGGCTCATCTCTTCAAGGAGCATCCCGGCCGTAAAAGGAAAATGGGGAAGAAGATGAGAGGGAAAATGCGAAAGGTACTTGGAGTTCGGAGCATTGGCGGCTGAGGAGACAAGGGAAAATGGAAAAATGCGAAAAAAAACCGTTTACGAACTTGAGCGAAGGAGGGACAAGATGATGTTCCAGGATTACGAGTATTAAGGATGGATGGAGCGGGAGTGAGCGGAAGCGGGTCAGAGGTGAAGCTTCCATGAAAGACATCAATCCTTCGCCGATACATAGGGAAGACAGATTAAAAAAAGAAGGGGAGAAAAAGGGGTGGGGGGAAAGAGGGGAAAAAACCTTTAAGAGGGAGGGAAACCTCTACGAGTCCTGAGGTCAAAGAACCTATCTTCGCGAACAAAAAAGAAAAAAAAGGGGAAAAGGGGCTAACCGAAAGAAAAAGGAGGAAAAACGCAAAAAAGGAAAACCTATCACCAGGAACTAAATAGGCAAAAAGAGCCTAAGGAAAGAAAGAAGGGCACTACAAGGAAGCATGCGTCGCCAGTGGGAACGGAACCCGAAAAAAAAATCCACACGCCTGAAATAAAAGGACACGAAGAAAAAGAACAGCAGCAATCTGATCAAGCACCTCCAGATCGGAAAAACATAACCGAAAAAGAAAATAAAAGCCAGAATTTAGAAGAAATGGTCCTCACGAAAGAGGAAACAAAAAGGGGAATGGAAGCCCTGCCAAAACAAAGAAAGGTAAAGGTACAATAGATGAGCATTCAAATATTCTCGGCGTACCTTCTAATTTCAGTAAACCCTAAGCCCCTAGAATCAGACATTTGCTTAGAGGGGTAAAGTCGAAGAAGGGAAAAGGGTGTCTTGAATCTTACACTGAGATTGATAACAATACAATCAAAATATAAAAAGGTTCGCTAAACAGAAATGTGGGGGGAGATGGGGGAACGTTGAAGAGGGGCGATTCAGCGCGCCACGTGGAAGATGGGGGGGAGAGTATGGAGTGTCGTCGGAGGGAAAGATCACTTCTGGTGTCCTGGAAAGGCCAGCGGAGGGAGGGTGCACAGCATTGACAAGCAGCAGGTGGCGCACAAAAAGGAGGGGGGAAATGAAGGAAGAATGGGGGATTATTCGTGACCTTCTTTCGAGACGAAAAGGAACGAAAAGGAAAATCAGACCGGAAAGGAGGAAAAAGACCGCAGGCCGCCCAAGACGCACGGGAAGCGAAATGAAAGCCATTAGGGGGGTGAGGGAAACGTGTCAAAAACGAGACTCTAAGCACGGCACCCAGGGAAGAAGGTCAGGGGGGGCTGATAAAAAAGGGGGGGGCGCAAAGGAAGGAAAGGGAAGGCGCAGTTGGGCACTTCCCGATAGACGTTCTGGACGACAGGGTACGAACACCATAAGGAGGAGGGCAGAAGAAAACTCGGCAACGGCTGGGGTATGGTTAAGGCGCCCACCAGGGTAAGGTCACGTCGGGAGAAGAGAGAGGAGTAAAAGAAACTTAATGATATTACAATAGTTTCTGAATTCCACATAATCAGACCTGTTTATGGGACCAGCCGCCAAAAAAGACATCTTGAAAGGCCATGCGGAAAAATCAAGCAAGGGGGTCGCGGGGGGTAAGAAACCGAAAGGGTGTCCTTCTCGAAAAAAAAAAAAAAAATACTAGGGGGTTCGTCATCACGCAATAAGAGGAGGGGTGTCCAGGTAAGGTAAGGGAGGCAAAAATGGTTAACTGCGTATGGCTCTGGAGGCAATGGACAGGCTCTAAAAAAAAAAAAAGAACCGCTTAAGATCTCCCTATGGGGGTTGCAACTCGGCGCTCCTCAAAAAAATAGAGGTAATACTACATCGAGCTGACAGGAACTGGAAGAAGGTTTGGCCTCCGTGTCAGCAGACGCCCAGGGGGGAGGGGCGTACAAGTTATGAGTGGGTAAAAAGTTAAATATGACTTTCCTTCGCTGCAATTGCACCGTTTGGGCTGGAACTCAAACGTCGCGGTCGCGGCCGCCAACGTCGTGATCGATGGGGGGTTCGCTGTATTCGCTTCGTCCGCAGGACACCAGCCAAGTATCGCGCCTAGAAAATAACACATCCTGATTCAAGATAGGTTTCATGGGTCAAGACGGGGGGGACTTCTTAATCGCCGCTTCTGGCAAAAAAGTTGGTGTGCGAACAGCAAGTGAGGATATGTAGGGTCGCCCATGATCAAAGATTCAATCATGGAATAACGGATGACAATCGTGGGGGCCGGTTAATGTGCGGGGGGTCAACAAGAACCTATAAAACACCGGTATATTATTAAAAGAGAGAGAGGAGGACCGCACCCTACAACAGGACCAAGGGGGTCAGACTCTTTCCCAAAGAGTAATTATTGAAGGGGTTTGAAAGTGGAAAAGGGAAAGCTAGTGCAATCTGCACGCTGGAAACCACTTTTGAAGACCGCAAAATTAAAGTGCCGACCACGCGAGAATCCAGGAGTTGAATAGGGATTAGGTCGATTTGAGGTAAATGTGCATCTACCGCTGGGTAAACCATCTCGAGAGTAAATAGTAGACCGAGGACGTTTTGAGGTACTCGATAAAAAACCGAAAAAAACCCCAATAAGGAATGAACACTACTAGTTCCCGATTTTCTGAACAATTATCACTTACTAAAAATGAGGACCGGAGGGGTATTCCGAAAAAAAACAAAAGGGCGCGAAGCGTTTATGGAAAACAGGATGGAGATACGATAGGTCTCAAGAAACGGCATAGCGAAAGCAAACACCAAGAAAGAAAGACGCAGTAAAAAAATTGAGAAATTCCTGAGGGTACAGTGCCAAGCTGCGCCGAAATAAGAAAGGGGTGAAAAACCATCGCGACTTTAAACAGAAATCAAAGAAAAGAAAATTAATGACAAAACTTGCGGAAAATGACGGGGGGCGCCCCAGATCATCAAGGAAAACCGGTTACCAAAGCGCCCTTCGGATCCCAGGAAACCTCGGAGAAGTATCCTCACTGGGTCAGACGCCACTAATCACATAGTGTGTAGGTGTAGAAGAAGGACCAAGATTCACTAAGAATTGAAAAAAGGAGTTTCCCACAGCGCAATGATCGAGACCAGCACGGTTGGCGAAGGGGCCCACAAAACCAGCGAACCCTAGGACCCAAAGAACGCCGACGGAGGACCTTCTCCCAGACCCCACTCCGACCACAACGATCCTTCGGCTCTCACAACAACGTGGAGACAGAGGGAGCGTGTCAAATGAGCTCCGCGCCCTTTAGGCCGCCGCCTTGACATAACCACTAAAGGGCGGGAAGGGAAGTCTGAGAGAAAAGATGCCTTTACCTTGGTCGAAACCATAGCTAAGGGGTCGCGGGCCCGAGAAACCACGGGGAAAACTTGAAGGGGAAGAGGGTACGGAAAAAAGCAGCTTATGAAGGGACCAAAACTAGTTGTCTTTGGTCACCCAACGACCACGGTCTCATCCAGCGGACGCAATCACCAAAGTTTTAAGTAGACCCCCGTCGAGGCGGTGCCCACAAAGACCCGCCCTAAAAAACAGGAAAAAAACTGGGAGTTGGCACTCCGTAGTGAAACGTTTCTTCATTGGGACTCGACCATGTTCACGACGACCAGTCGCACGACTGAAAAACAGGGTCAATTCTTTTCCTGGTCATCCTAAGTGAATGGAAGGGGGCCCAAAACTGACAAATAATTAAAGACGGAAGGGAAAAAAGAACTAACCTGGTAATCTACAGGAAATAGACGCCCCTTCGTCGGAACGGGGGTGAACTTCAAAGAGGGACAAAGGGCTAAAAGAAACTGAGCAGGGAAAAAGTTTTCTAATCGTGGCACGTTTTTGGAGGATTGGGACAGGAGAATCGGCTACCATTAGGACTGCTTTCAGGAGAAAAGGGGAAAGGTCAAGATTGAGGGGGCTCAAAACCGACGCCGAGGACTGGGTGTTAAGGAACGGCAATGTACGGCTGATCCGCGAGCCGGATCCTGCGGGGGCAGGCATGAAAAAAATGAAGAAACTACTCGGGACATATAGGGGGGAGAGTCATTCATCGGGTAAGGGGTTTTCGAGTTGGGCCTGAGCATTTTTAGTGAATACACGTTGTGGGCATGGTCCATGAAAAAAGAAAATTCTAAAAGGAAAAAAAAAAACAAACTTTCCGCAGGGGGTGAAATAAATTGGCGCAGGTTCCCCCGGCTTGGTAAAATCTACCGTCGATCATACGCGAAAGGTTCTTGGAAGTATGATCAAAAATGACACGGCAGCGCAATGCCCGAACCGTCTACCAAATTAGGCTCAATCGTGGCCAACGATCCGAGGGCGACGACTCGGCTGATGGGGTTTTTCCTAAGGACACTCTGAAGCGCCAAGTCCTTTCGCACAAACTTAAAACGATCTCAAGCGGCCCAGGACGAGGAATCGGATGGCCGAGAAGAGAAAGCAAGCCAAGAGCGATCAACGCAGGAAGGGACACGAAGAATAAACTCTTCGTCCTACCATAAGTGCGGAAAACCGAGACCGAAATTGCAACAGGTTCACATCACAACACTGGGTGCGAAAAGAGTCAGTAGGAAACGAAAAAAATACATCGGCGGCCATTTCAGAACGCTTCGGCGATCTCGCACGATGAATTTAAGAAAGAAAGAGAAAAAGTCCCATTTATGATGCCTAGCGAGAATTAGAGAGGAGTGGACAGACAAAAAAAAAGATACCTCATCGAAAAAAAGATGAGTATTCCAGGAAAAAAAAAAAATGGCGGCGGGTGGTGGTGTGGGGGGGGGGCTAAGTTGCAGTGGCGGGCCCCCGCTGGCCGGGACACTTGGCGATCATTGGACACCGCGAGAAATCTGTATGGGAGAGGTACAAAACAAAAAAGAATCGAGTGGAACCGTTTATAATTGAGGAATTGTCTTCCCCCCGCCTGACCGAAAAAAAGGGGATGGGCTTTTCCCGCCGGAAACCAAATTCCTTCCTGGTCGGGCTCAATTCACCGCAAAGGGGGGGGGGGGGGTGTTTTCGGCGACGTCTTCGTCGTCTTGACTTCCATTACTGCTTTCGCTTTTGGGATCAACATCTAATGCACCATCAAAAAAAGGATATAGTTTTAGAAAAGGTGTACGGTCGGGGGGGCGTTCTTGATATACGGGAGACCTGCTCAACATCAGAATGGCCGAGGTCCTTCGCAT
>Ga0179593_1662863_pt1 | contig 14072 bp, 11 predicted proteins | sample CZODoug2_1_08_16_FD_185931 | JGI IMG/M metagenome (GOLD analysis project Ga0179593, IMG submission 185931) | Vadose zone soil fungal communities from Angelo Coast Range Reserve, California, USA - CZODoug2_1_08_16fungal (PacBio error correction) | ecosystem: Environmental > Terrestrial > Soil >...
AACCTCATTCAATCGCTCGTGAAGGGAGCTAGAAGAGAAGGAAGTACATACTCTATTTCCAAAGCGTAAGGGGAAGTCAAATTCCATTTGTACTGAATTTTGCCATTGGCGCTAGTTTCTTTCTCATCATAGTAAAAGGCGAAAAAGGGGACGAGCTCTTCGCTGGTCCCAGACCTTGGCGCCGGGAGAATGGGAGGGAGCGTGTCCAAATGCAAGTCTTCATGAAACGAGGAAGCAGGCGTTTCATTTGGAGTTCTTGCCCCGAACGTCATAAGGTAAGACGGAGGCAGAGAATATGCCTGAAACACGATAGACAGGAGCCAAGGGCCTCCATCAGACTGGGCACACTGGGGCGCCGAGTGGAAACGTTAGGGGGGGAGGGGAAAGTCAAGATCTAATTAAAGTCAAAAGAGGGGAAGATCCAAGAGCAAGAACAATTGGGGTACTAATTAACGGGAAGGTCAAGAAAAGCCAGGGGTTCAGGAGGGCTTTCGCAGAGTCTCCCTGAGCGTAGAGGAATGGAAGAAGAAAAAAGGAGGATTTTCTGAACTTTCTGTCTGTGGAAGACTAAGGCTGGACTGCCGGCCTACTAATGCCTAAAAGAAACTAAAGATTGGACACCGATAAAAAAAGGCTGGAGGGTAAACGGCCATACCTCTGGCACCTCTCCCCTCATATGAACAAGGGTAAGAACCAGGGGAAAGTTGAAAAGGGCGGGCAACAATGAAGACAAGGTAGGGATGTATTGTGAAATGGGGATGCGGGACTGAAAAAATCGGGGGGGTCTCAAAGGAGATTGGGGGCGTCAGAGTGCGGGGAAGGATACTTCGATAAGAGGGGGTAGGGAGCGAGGGGGTGACAATGGAGGGGGAATTACACTGCAACGGGACTAATACCGCTTGGGGGTCCTGTCTCTAAGAAGTTCGCGAAGGAAATTGAGGGACACTTTCGGGAAGGGGACATCATGCCAGGGGGAACGTCTCAACGGGTGGCCCAGATTTTCTTTAATCGTCGAAGAACTGGTAGGGAAAAGCTAGAAGAAGGGGGAGCTAGTACGGCTCTGGACGGAGGAGTTGGAATCGGGTCGCGAAGCAGAGAAGCTTTTCGAAGTTAGGAATTTTAAGGTTTTGTGGGTCGGGCCGACGATCGCAAAGGTCCCAGAAAAAAAACACAACAACCTATGTCGGTTCGTAATCTGAAAAGGGGGGGTATCAGAGGGGGGTTTATGCGAACGGAACGAATGCGGGTCTCGGAAATGGAGGATACAGCAGGCAACTGACATAGAAGAAGAGATTCAGCTCTTGAGAGTCGAAAACAGGGACACGGCCCAGCGGATTGTCGTGAAGGAAGGTATCAAGGGACCTGGTTATTTATGTGGTAAAAAAGTGCGCGAATTTCTCAACGAACTTGGGAAAAGGAAAGGGCGAAGAACGGAAAATCGGATGTAGAAGAAAAACCACGGCTTCGCGTATTCAACGTGCTAAACAGGTAGACAAGGGAAGAGGCAAGGCGGGCTGGATTTACACAGGCCAAGAGGCGCCTTGTTGATCCTTCCGGAAGGGTAACGACCGTGGCTTCTTTAAGCCCGAGGGGGAGGTGGAGAGGATTCTCTCTTCATGTCGTCCGTGGAAGGGGGGCAATTGCAGCAGGTTTGGGGTGGGTGAAAAGTCGGGTCATGGAGACCGAGGCTTCTGGGGTCTGTGGGGATTTGTAGTTCGAGAAAAAAAAAGATCGAAACAACAACAACAAGTGGGGAGTAAATATAGATACTAAAAAAATCATACCTATCAGGAAAGCATCCGATGATCAAAAAAGAAACACAATGCCATTAACTGGGGCTGGCTAAAAAAATAAGGAAGAAATCCCAATGAACGGTGAAGCCAGGAATACAGAGCCGAAAATCAAACATCCTTCTTGCTTAAATAATAAAAAAACTTGGAGAAGTCTTCAATACTCTGAAAACTCGCAAACGAGTAGTCCGATGGGAGGAGATTTAGCTCATCACTTGCCGTATAAATTCTGAATCAAAATTGGGGGGTTTTGTTCAGGGATCCACAAAAAGGGGTTTGCAGAAGGGGCTGGTCGTATTCTGCAAACTCGAGCACGTTTAGGTCTCCCCAAAAAAAGGACAAACAACGTCTGAGAATAATGTGGCACCTGAAAAAGAAGATTCCGAGTACTGGCAGTCAGCCCCATAATAGAGGGATGATCTTAATCTTGCGGGACGACAAATCCTCATATAGGAGTGTGACGGGGGAAGTCGACGGGGCGGATACCTAAACCATAAGTTCTTAAAGGGAGCCGCGATAAGCATCCATCAGAAAGGAGCGAAACGTAAGAGCAAGGCGCAAATCGACTCCTACTGAAAATTCGTTCCTTCTACAAAGGGCTTCAGGGAAAAAAACTTAGCACGATCCCGGTATACGGGATTCAAAGCACAAGACCCAAGATCCCATACCAGTCCATAAGGGTACCAGTTCTGAAGAATGCCCACGGGAGAAACTCCCTCATAAAACTGTGGGCATAGGGGAGACGACACGGGGGCGAGAAAAACCCTTACCTGAGCAGAATTTTCTAGTCTAGGCAAAGGCGGTACAAACCTGGGCAGTGGAAGTGGAAGATGTGAAAAAGATAAGGCCACGCACTTAGGCGGAAAATCCTGGGAAAACTAAAGATCAAAGAAAAGCTCAGGAATGGATGCGAACAGCACAAAAAAAACCGAAATCACTTTCACAGCATCCCTATGGAGAGCAACCAAGGGGGTTTCCGAGGGACAAAAAAGCGCTTGCACCACTAAAAGAAAAGATTGAGAGGTGTAATCTCAAGGGGCAATCTGAGTGAAATTCTTTTGGGGGATCGACAGCCAAGGGAAAGAGGTGGGGTCCGTGAGGGGGGGTCGCATAAGGAGTGGGGAAAGCTTAAAGAAGACGCAAGTTCGTAAAATCAGAAGGATGACTCAAGCGCAACCTTAGTCAAAAAAGAAGCAATGTTGCAGCAGCAACCGGTAATTGAGAGAAGAAAAAGGGGGCCGGGAATTCTATCACCGAGTCGGCGGATCGGAGGGATCGTTGCTTTACAGGTAGAGGGGCAATAAAAGGAGGTTGGATCATCATAATGTTCAGGGCCACAGCAAACAAAGAATATCGACAAGTTCATACTAGATTGCTTTGGTATGTTCACGGAGGCGAGAAAAAGGCCGGATTCCATTTAATTAGTTGGCACGTCAAATGACCCATAGTAACGGAAAAAGGACAAAGGAAAAACCATGTTACAAACCTTGAAAGAAATGAGTCCCGAGGGGAAAAAAGAAGAGAACGGTCGACCATTTCCGCCAGCATGGGGATTCCTGTCTCCCAATCGAGAAAGGAAAGTCGCCGGAAAGATAAAAATGTGGGAAGGCCTTCGGTCAGTAGCGAGCCGGGTGGGAGGGGCGAGGGAGTAAAGACGGTTTGGGGTCCTGTTGGATTTCGCTATTTCGAAACCTACAAAAATGGCGTGGAAAATGGACGGAAGGTGGAGCTGAGGCGGCACGCTGTGCCCTCTAACAATGAGTTAAAAAAAGGGCAGCGGTACCGAAAGTTCAATCCCCAATTAAAAAATCTGAGGGGCAGGTATCGACAAAAAAAGACCTGGGAGAAAAAAAATAAAAAGGCTCGTAAACGACACAAATCGCCAACCTCATCTTTGTTCAGAAATAAGAAAAAAGTTGAAACAAATCGCCTTAAAGGTAGAGTGGGTAGGACAGTACGAGGGGGGAGGGGGGGGGGAGAAAACAGGAAGGCGTACATTCTTGACGTAAAGGGAAAAAAGTTTGCGGGGCCGTTAAGTACAGGGAGAGAAGAAAGAATGTCTTTCACGAAGTTAAAAAGGGCCGGGGACGTCAAAGGAAAAAGTTTTCCAGACGGGCGCGAATATCTCCCAAGTTTTAGTGGCGTCAGGGGGGGTCGCCGAAAAGAACAGCTTAAGAACGCCAGACAGGCTTTCCGTCTGGGAGAATCCCTTTTTGAAGGGAGTGCTAGCAAAAAAAAAGGACAAAAAAGGGAAAAAGGGAGGACTGGACGTCACGCCAAAGATCAAAACAAAAAAACGGGGAGGAATTGGGGGACTTGAATGCAGGGGTCTGGGGAGGTGTTGAGGGCTGCTTTGCTAAAGGCAACAGAAGGTAAGAGGTACTGAAGGTAGCGCCGAATTTCTTGAGCGGGGGGAAGAAAGGACAGAGGGAGGGAAGGACGAAAAGTATGGAGCGACCGTGACCGTGAAAACTGTTGGGGAGATACTCTTAGGAAGGAACCGGCGTGAAGACCTGGAAATTTCGCAAGCGCCTGTCAGAGGAGAAAAGAAGAGAAAAATTGTGGAAAAACGTCTCCGACTGTTACAGGGGCAGGGGGATCGAGGGGGAACTTCTACTGGCCGAGGCTATAATTTTCCGGAGAGGAAAAGCTGGGGGACCGATGCAGGGGGTACATTTTCAAGGAAATTTCAGGGGCGATTGTGGGGAAAGGGAAGAGAAGGGAGGAGGCGAGTGCGCGGCCTCAGCTGGCATTGTTGAGGGGGGAACGAGAGTCGATGAAGGGGCATGTGTGCAAAAAGGCTGTTAGCGAGGAAAACGTGCGGGAATAAAAACGTCGGGAGTTTACCCAGAAAGTGTCCGGGATAGGAAAAAAAAAGCGAAAAGCCAAAAGGAGCTAGGTTGACCAGCGATCTGTAACCCGGGGCGCGCAGTAATGCTCTGGGGGGCTAATGCCAGGTGGAATGGGGGGGGGGGAAAAAGCAGAGGTGGGGGGGCTACAGAAATCACTTCTGGAGGTACCTGGTTCCGCGGCAGGGGGGGGGAACGGGTCAAAAACTGGGATTACTTGAGGAATTCTGGGGTGGGAAATGAACGGGAAGGAAAAATCATGTCTTAGTTCGGGAGAGCGGCGCCGTAAAGTTCGGGTCATGTTGAGGATGCCCTAGGGAAGACGAAGAAAACCAGAGTTAACTAAAAAAATAAAACCTACAAAAGGGAAAGGGAAAATTCTACCATCGAAACCTTTGCCCTCGGAGGTCTGCTGATTGAAAACGAGGGGACGGGGAGGAAAAAGAAAGCGCAAAACCAGCTAGGGGAAGGAAAAGGTTGGAGCGAAGAAAAATTCAAGAGTTTCAACATCAATTATGGCATGGCCTTCCCGGTTGAAAAAAGACGAGGAAGGAAAAGAAGGGAGCGGCGCTGTGACTGCTCAGTGAGGGTCTGAGGGGAAGGGGGAGTTAAACAAAAAGCAGTAGGCCGCCCGGTCACGAAAGAGCACCGAAGAAAAAAGGAGTAGAGAAGGCTTCCATTCCACTTAAGAGGAAGAAAAAAGATATGACCTAAAGAAAAAGTCCCGCACACAATTAAAATTCTTGATTTGGCGGGGCAGGGAGGGCCAGATGTACGTATCCAAGATGTATTGTTGAAACAGGTGAGGGAGGCGTCGAGGTAGGAAGGAACGGGGGGGGTCGCAGACAAGTCTATTTGTAGTGGGCGTCAGAAGACGGAGATACGTCCTAGAACTTAGGTAAGGCGGAAGGGAGAGTGGGGGTGAAAACATAACTGTACCCATTTTTGTTTTCTGTACAGGGGACTCGAGGAGCTCTAGTTCAAGCAGAAGGGTTTTAGTTTAAGAATTCAGGGGAAAAAAAAAAAAAAAAAAAAAAAAAAACGAAAAGCCTGCATATTAGAGCCGGAATGGTTGCCAGAGGGTTTCGGTAAAAGACTTCGGATGGAAGGAAGGGGGAATCATTGGGGAGTAAGAGGTAGTGTAGCTCGAAAGTACCAGTCAAGGGGGGATGCTGATCAGGGAAGGGGGGCTAAAGAAAAGAGGGGGGAGAGGCACGTTTCGAAGTAAACGGCATTGGTGTCCAGGGAAGCTGAAGATGGGAACAAAGCTGTGCTAAAAGGGAACGTCGCGGAAAGGTTCTAGAGGGGAAGAAGGAGTTCTGGTAGTGTGGTCAGAAAGCTTGGGTTAGGGCGACCAGTAAGAAGGGATACTTCTTTTAGAGGACACGCCGGGGGAGGGGGGGGGATGGGGAACAGGAGAAGTCGAATTTCTCGAACGTCTCTCTGCGCGGCGGGACAGGACCAAAACAGCCAGTGTCGGTGACCTCCAGGGATTCTCTTGAAGGGTTGAAGATGAGGGGGGAAAAACAAAAGAGAAGAGGGCACTGCATTGAACGAGCGTGGGTGAAAAAACAAAGAGGAAAGCGCTTGCTTTTGGGACAAAAAACCAGGGTACGGATTAAAGGGAGGTAAACGACGGGAGTCGATTGCATCAGGTTACGGCTGATGGGAAAAAGCAGAGCGCTTTTTGCGAGGGTTTCAGCTGGTCAGGGGGAAGAAAGGTGGGGAGATGGAAGCCCGACTGACGGTTTTCTTGAGTAGGAAAGGATCATGTTCCATCAGTGGGGGGTACTTGGGCCAGCTTTGGGGGGGTATGATGGGGAAGCTCTTCAGGGGATGGTTTTTCTGCGTAGATCATGGCGCGCATATTTCCTTAGGGTTGTATTTTTCGGCTCGAATTTCGCGCGAGGATCGAGAGGAAAACGGAGAAAAAAATCCAGCGAAATTCGAGGGACCAGCAAAATACAAAGACCAATAGAGGAAAGAATGATCTGCACGAAAAGAAAAAGGGGCACGAGTCCCAGCATCAAGCCCCCTTCATCGACCTGGTTGAATCAATCAGAAGGGGAAAATCACGGAGAAGCGGGCTGAAGAAACCCCGGAAAGGAAAAAGGAAAGCTATCAGGGAAAAAGAGACAAAAGGAGCTATAGACGTTCCTATCTAAGAGCTTCAGAGGGACATGTAAAAACAAGGCTAATCCGCGAAAGAATTTGGGTTTTTCAAGAACCAAGACCCAGAGGTCCTGCTTCTCGGAAAAGGGACGTGAAAAAACTCTCGTTATAAAAAGATCAAGGTGGGGGGGTTTGAAAAAGGGCAAAAAGGGAAACGCATCCTGGATGTCACCGTCAATCCTCTTAAATGGTGGGAAAAAAGGAAGGGTTAGGAAAAAAAAGAGGAGGACATTCTATGAGAAGCGATCTATCAGCTTCGGAAAAGAAATCCAACTCAAGAAAGTCGGTGGGAAAAGAAAGACCCTGGAGCCAAAAGCTTTCTGGGAATGTAAAAGCGCCTCATAAACCGGGACTCAGGTCGATCAAAGGCAGCTACTGATCGTCGAGCAAAACCAAGAGAGATGAAAATCAGGGTCTCAACTTCGGGACACGCACGAGCTTCGCAAAAGCTTCGAGGTCATGAACCAAAGATCAGAGAAATGAAACTAGCTCTCGTCGCCAATAAAGGACTACCAAAGGTCAGAGCTAGCGCCACTTTTCGACACCAGAAGGAGTCACGAACTAAGGGGGGGCAGGGGGTCTACGACGGCGACAGAGAAACGCCTCGTAAAAAAGGAAAGGGGGGGGTCTGAAGAGGAGTAGAATCGAACGGGACTGTATCCCACTTAACCTGGTCCTGGGCGATGAAAAAAAACCGTCCCCGCACCTCCGTCTCGCCGTCCTCGGGAAAGCAAAAATACAAATCCCTTTTTCTGCGACACTAGACAATCAAGGGAAAGGAAAGAACTGTACATCCAATGTATCCGTCCGCCTTTGTTGAAGAACGAAGAGAAAGAAAAAAACTTGTTTGCGGAAAGTGTTTATAGTGATCTCAGAGGGTGGCGAAAGAGGGGCGGTGTGGGGCAAAAAAAGAAAAAGAAAAAAGAAGATAAAAGGGGTAGAGGTCTTCGTGTCGTGAGGCGCCAGATAAGGAGAATACCAGTAGTTGCAGGGGAGCAGAAAGTACGGAGAAAACTGAAGCGAAAAAACGCGAAGCGCCGGAGGGGAGGGAACCGTAAGGCCCATGGAAAAAGTGAGGGGAATCGTGAATGGGCAAAAAAAACTCGCGGCGGGAGTCGTTTTAATTTTCCGGTCGATGCTCAAGACGTGGGGTAGGACATCCCGGGGGCAAGTTTTTCTCCAGATGGAGTCACAGGGAAAGAAAAGGTGAGGAGGGTGAACGTGAGTCTCGCCTCCGCAGGGATTCTCATGCCAAAGAGGGGGGAACGCTCACAGAAACGGCTCCGGATCTTAGAATAGAAGGGGACACTAACCTCACGCACATTAGACGTCGTAGAGCCAAGGGATGGGACAAAAAGAGATATCAGGGCGAAAAAAAATGTCCGCACAGGTGATGCTGAACTACCAAGCGCGCAAAAAGTCATGTAACCTGGCACAGGGGGGAAGCCGGGGAGGTATTAGCTCGTAACCGTGGAGGGAGGGCGATCGTCGGAAAACACGGAGGGTGCGGTTTTCGCTATTGGCTTCGAAAGGAAAGAAAAAAGGGTCGTCTTATGGGAAGCCTGCGGCAAGTGTGCCCCGAACTACCGTATGGAGTGGGAAAGAAAGGGTGGCCATCGACCGTCCAAGATCCCCTTCCAGAACAATGGCAAGTGAAAAGAGGCGTTAAAAGAGGCCTAGGAATGATCACCAAGTCCGTCCGCGACAAAAAAGAGGGGCCACTGCACATCTGTTTAAAAAGGTCAGAGTTGTAACGCCCCACCTTTGTCCCCAAACTTCGGGGGTAAAGGTGAAATAAAAAAAACACTCGGGTGCGCTCTCATGAACCGGACTCAGTAGCGAAGGAAGGTCCAAAAAACCGGTGCTAAAGAAACTCGAGGTAAGACCCGGAGCGGCGAAATTTACCTAGGGGGCTTCACAAGGGGGCAAGAGACAACGACCACATTTTTTGAAAACAATTCACGGTCGGAAAGATCTCCCGCATTTCCGTCGGGGAGTGAAGAGACAGCGGCCGGATCCGGCTTAAAAGGCGTCGCAAGGGAGGACCGTCAACGAAAATGAGAGATGCTCGCAACGGGCATCTACACAGTCACCAGGCTTTGCATGGGTCCGTCACGCCAATATCTATAAACAAAAAAAACGTACTTATTGAAAATATATATTTGTGAGGAACTTAAAAGGGGGCAGAGGGAGGTGGTCAGGAAGGCGAAACAAACCGGGATTTCCCGACTGAAAGCAAGTAGAGCAGGGGGGATTGGGAAGCAGTAGAAGAGAGCTGGAAGGGACCCTAACAAGCCTCACTAAACTTCTTGGGGGGGAGAAATTTCGAGAAAAAAAGGACTAGGGGGGAGGCTTAAAGTTATTCTTACAGGACTGCGTGAAGACCTTCGGAAATTGAGGCAAGCGCCGGGCCGGGAACTAGAATAAAGGGGGAGCAAATTTGTGGACCTGACCGTCTCAGACTGGTAACCGGGTGGAAAAGCGTCGCAAAAGCGGGGATGTCCTATCCACTCTACTTTTCCGTCTCTGACGGTGTCGTGGGTGGGGGGAAGGCTGGGTATAGAGGGGGGTCATGGGGCGTAAACAAGATTGTTGCAGGGCGATTTGGTCAGAGACCGGGAGGGGGAAGTCCGGGAGAGACAGGAAAACCAGCTTCATTGGGGTTAGTTACTTGTTCGGGGCGCGCGTCGAGCTTTGGGGACCATTTTGAAAGAAAAGATGAAGATTGGCACGTGCCTCAGGCCGGGAAAAGAAAAAAAATAAGAAAAGGAGAGTTTTAACCCATTTTGGGAAAGTGACTAAAAATAGAGAAAAGCCACACCGAAGGGCGAAGCTGCATGGGGAAAGCGGGGACATCACTTGGCGCTTACTACCGAAGGCTAGGTAAAAGAAGGGCTGGGAAAGAAGTTAATACTTTGCCATTTTGAGGCGAGGGCGAAGGGGACAGAATCAGGATGGCTAACCTGGGGGGAGTCACTGCGCTCTGAGGGCGCTTGGGAAAAAATGGGCGCTTAAAAGGTGTGCTTGAAATTGGGAGTGTTCCCATGGTCCATGATTCATTTCGGGCGCGGTAAGGAGGGGGTCAAGGAGCTTGCACATACTGCATTGTAATTACTGGGAAGGGACTTCTAGAAAAAGGGAGGAAGAAAAAAGGAAAAACAGGGCAGGACACTCCTCAGATGGGAGACACCGTGTGGGAGTCAGCTCTGGGAAAACGAAGAAAAATGTAGAAAATAGAATTACGGAAAATGGAGGAAACTAGCGGGGAGCCGAGAACAGGGGGATAGTAGGAAACGGATTTAAACCCAATTTCTGGCGTGGAAATGGGATCAAATCCGCTCCTAGGCTGTCTTCTCTGAAATTTTTCGGAGGAGGGGAAAAGGGCGGAAAGGGGTCCCAATAGAGGGTTATACTCCCGTGCACGGGAACACACTCCGTAGGACTCGAGGGAAAAGAACAAGAGGGAACTACCTCCTCAATTAGGACTGTCGATACAAAGAGTCAATAAGGGAGGGGAAGGGACACGAGATCGAAGAGAATAAGATTCCCTCAAAAACGTCAGCTTTCGTGGCATGCAAGCAATTAGAGAGGCGAACAAATGGCTTTACCGGATAAAAAGACTGGGGGGGGGTTGGAAGAGATGAATGATAACCTAGTTTGGGAACCAGAAAAATGAGATTGTAGTGTGCGTAGTTAGGACAGGAGAGAAAAGAAGGTCGAGTTGGGAAAGCGTCCATTACAAGGCCAGGTTGGTACAGGGGAGGGGAGGGGCTGAAAGGCAGCGCAGAAAAAAGAGTCCGAGGCCCGTTTTCTAGTGCGGGGGGAGGGGAAAATGGTGGGGGACTTCTGGGGGCCGGGCTGGGGCAAACGTGGCGTGACCCGTAAAGGGAGGGGGCAATGGAAAGAATTCGTTTCGGCCTCGGGGAATTGGGGGGGGAAAGGGGGAGGAGAGGATCCCGATCGTTTAAGAGAAAAAGGGGAACAGAAAGCTCGCGTCGGCGAGTTATTGAAGGAGTTTCCGGGGAGGGGGGGGAGATGGGGAAAGGGCAAAAAGTACTTTACGTCGCTGTCCGTTCGGGATAGGAGGAAAGGGTACTTAGGGGAGGGTAGTACGAAAGATTTGGTTTTAGGGGCACACAGGAAGGCGAAAGGGGTAAAAAAGGCGGGGATTGCTTGGGCTGTCAAGGAGGTAAGCATAGAGAGGGGCAACATTTCTCTTCGGGAGGAGAGTGCGGAAGAAAGGACAGGGGGTGAAACAATAGCCAGCTGCTTGGATGACTCAAAAGCGGAAATCAAAGAGGTGAATCAGGGGGACACCATCCACAAACTTGCTCCATTGTCTCACAGAGTTTGAAAGGAGAGGACAAAACTGATGTTGGAGAGAAAAAAAGCGAAAAAGGTTTCGGAAGAAGCCCTTCGATACATAGCACAAGTGAAAGGTTAAAAAGGTGAGCAAAAGGAAGTCTACTAAGGGGGGGGGTGCTCGGGGGCTCTGCGGGAAAAGGTAGGGGGTCAGTATTTCCTCCCTAAGTTGAATTTTGCTGGGGGAGGCTAAAAGGAAAAAAAAAGGTCAAATACTTCTATTGAGGTTTCCATCTGTGGGATGACTGGGCAAGGCACGATTGGTCCTGGATTCGGTTGTTAGAGGAGATCATGGCGCATCTTTTCAGGGATTGGGGGGAGGGGGGTTTGGGGAGAGAAAGGTTCTAGAGGGAAGGAGATCTCTAACAACAACAACTTGAGAGTAGAAGCTCAGCCTGAAGGACGAGAAAAAATACAATCAAGAGAATTCTCTCCAATTATCTACTGCGAACAATGAACAGGAAGAGGGGGAGGGCCAGCATAAAGGGGAAAACGTCATAGAAGTGATCCCTTTAGAGCATCGCCTAAAATCAACCTGAACTCGGTAGCCCCGTCAAAATGGGTACCAAGGAGAGGAAACAAAAATCGCTCTAGAAAATTCTAGAGAGCCCAGAAGACTCGAAGAAAAAGGACTTTATACATTGGCTAAAGTCTATCCGCGAAGCAGGGGGTTTAGAAAAACCAGAAAGAGAGGGATTAACTCTGTCCGATCTTTTAGTCCACCCGGGAAGGGGGAGAGTCGAGAGTGGATGAGCAACAACTATTCACAATACCGCGAGTTTCCAGCTAATGATGGAAAAAAAAAACAAGTAGGATGGGAAAACTGGGCGTGTTTCTCCTCTAAGAGATCCGAGGGAGAGGATATTAAGAAAGATTAGAGAGGCGGCCGCCACTCAAACGAGGAACGGCGTTTCGATAACCAGAGGAAGATTCCAAGTCGCAAGAAAAAAAAGCAGGACTTGGAAAAGCTCCGGGGCTTCCGGGGGGGGGGGCCGCCTAATAAACAAAGAGGAATAGGGGCGCACATCTGGCAATGGGGAAAAACAGCTAGGAAAAGGCTTGGAAAATGAGGAACACGGAGCTTCTCGAAAGGGGCTTCCAAAGAAGCGACTTTTTGGAAGAGGGACGATCCAATACGATTCCTGGGACAAGAAATCCCAGTTACCAGCCCCTGGACCGAAAAATAGGCAGCCCGGCCCACGGAAAACTCCCTCATAAAAAGTTGCATGAGGGGAAGAACGATGGGGGAATCGGCGTCTTTCTGCGCCTTTCGAGTAGAAAGCCGACAATTCGTGAACAAAAAATGGTGACGTGGACCGGGGAAGGAAGTGACCAACTCTAACGCGGCCCGACAAACTCAGTAAAAGGACCTGGAAAACGAAAGCCACTATCTCGAATTTGTCTAACAAACGAGGAAGACAAGAACCGAAGCACGGGGCACAAGTCATCCACTGATCGTCAAAGGTGTGGAACGAAATTCAACTAAGCCGAGTCCTTTTTTGCGGACTCGGAGGGGAGAGTGGGAGTGGTGGGACAAGCGGAGGCTGTGTCATAGAAGTGACTTTAGAGAGTAGGGGGAGAACGCTTGGAGGGGAAAAGGGGGGTCCGGCCGTTCGTCGCCATATACCTCAGTGGAGGTGACGGAACCTCGAAAGGGCTGAGCCTAGCAGAGCCGAAAAGGCTCCGCGACGCAAAACCGAGCGTGCTTTGGCGAGCAACGGAGGGGGAAGATAAATTGGGTAAAAAAATTCTTCCCCACATTACATTGCCCTCCGCGGGGGGGGTGGAGGACGAAAGGGGCGGGGGGGAGAAACGGTCGATCGTTTTCAAGAATCAGCATGGGTCTCCGATGGGAAGGTGCTCAGAGGATTAAGGGAGACTCCGTGCTTTGTCGTTGTCCGGAAGGGGGAAAAAAGAGCAGTAGAAGTAATTAGGGAAAAAAAACTGGGGACACGCTAAACATGACCCGCAAGGGTTACGGGGAAAAGTTAGGAAGGTACACTAAAAAAACTTCACGCACATTAGTAACAATTACGGGAAGATTGGGGACCAGAAGCTAATGAAAAAGGCCGCACAGAGTGATTCTCAACAAACGGAAAGCGCAATGGGCAAGGAGTACCAAAGGGCCTGAACCAGACGGAAGAGGGGGCCGATCCATTCGGTGATGGGCACGCGCCCTTTATTTCGGGGCGATAGTGGAAAGGAAGCGCAAGGGAGGTGGAGGGAGGCTATTTCTTCTTAAAGACAGTCGTTAGCCGTCTGTCGGCGGGAAGAGAAGAAGAAGGTGGACCAGACTACGACTATGAAACTGTTGGGAAAAAAGGGGGGAACCAAAAATGGATCGAGGAGACAGTCCACCTCAATCAAAAAGGGGCAGAAACAGATGCGGCAAAAATTTCAAGACTACCCGGGAAAAAAAAAAACTAAATAAGATAAATCTCGGTCCGCTGACAAATCGAAAAACTTCAACAGACGGGGGGGGGAGAAAAAGGGAAAGGGGATAGAAAAGCAAGGTTTTCAGAACCCCTACCGGCGAGAAGGTAAAAAAAGTATAGGGGTGGGAGATTAGTAAGAGCGGCCTCTGGAAGCAAAGAAAGAGAGTAGGAAGGGGGGGTCCCCCCCGTGGGCGTGATAACCCGCGCTCCGTTAAAGAAAAAATTGCGGATTTAAGGGGGGGGGTGTCAGAGGGGCAACGCATCCGAAAGGTCAGGAGCCCACGGGGGAAGACATTCACGGGGGGACAAAGTTAGGAGGTCCTGTTCTGCCCTTTCCAAGCGGAAAAAAAGTATATTAACGAAAACTGAGAGAACCGTCCAGCTTAAAGTCTTGTAACCTCCTCTGGGTTACGGAGGGAGACTAAGTGACCTCAAAAAAACTGGCCTTTGCCGTCAAGCAACAA
>Ga0179593_1391168_pt1 | contig 14070 bp, 15 predicted proteins | sample CZODoug2_1_08_16_FD_185931 | JGI IMG/M metagenome (GOLD analysis project Ga0179593, IMG submission 185931) | Vadose zone soil fungal communities from Angelo Coast Range Reserve, California, USA - CZODoug2_1_08_16fungal (PacBio error correction) | ecosystem: Environmental > Terrestrial > Soil >...
GTGAAGTGGGTCCAGGCAGAGACGTAAGATCTACAAAGAACGAGAGATTTCCCGATCTCAAAAAAAGTGCGGCGAGCCGGTACAAAGGCCTGACAAGCCACGCATTATTAGGGGAGAGTAATAGTGAGCGATTTACCCACCGACTTATTTGAAAAGCGAACTCATAATCAGAACCCGCAGGAAAGGGGCGAGAAGAACCAGCGGAACCTGTCCTCTAGGAGGGGAATAGCCAATAATTATAAGGACAAAGACACACCTCAGAGAACTATTCATAACCGAAACAGGGGGAAGACTCGGCTGAAAAAACAGTGAAAAAAAAACGACAGATCCCTGGGAAACCTCAACAAACAAAGGATCTACTACCGGGCTGCTCACTACTCTTGGAAAAAGAGAATGGAACAGAAGGACAAAACTTCCGGGGGGCAAAGTCAGGCTAATGAGACGCAGCTTCAAGGTCACAGAATCAGATACAAACACTAGAAGAATTATAGAGATAAACAAGGAAGAGAAAGGGCCTTGCAAGAACGCAGAACCAGTGATTGTGTAATGTTAGGTGCAAGGAGGGTACATGGGGGCTCGACAAAAAAATTGGCCAGCAGTGATTGAAATCGCGGTCAAGGACACACTAATCATATCGAAGGAAAGAGAAAAAAATATTTTGGGAAAAGCGACGGGATCGTTGCTTCGAATGCGGAACGGCGACTGGTACGAAAGATCACCAATAAGAACGAAATCAGAAAGCCAGAGGCGCTACGGATTGAAGAGATGCTGGGAAAGGGTCAAGACTACGCGGTGTTAACGGGACAAAACCCCTAACCGACACCTGTTCGACAAACCATGTAGCGCAAAGGAGAAGAAAACTACGCCGTTGTAAAAAGAAGAGTGGAACAGCCCACCCTACAAACACGGGACCAAAGAGTGCAGGACCGCAGCAATAAAAAGCATCGAGATAACTGGACCGACACACAGCATCTTTAAGGCTCCGGTGGGGCCAAAACTATCGACCGGGATGACGGAGCGTAGATTGAACGCTAAAAGTTCGAAGAAGAGGAAGGGGATGTCAAATCAACAGTCAGGGGAAGATAACGATACAGACTTTACCCTAATCGATGACCAGGGAAGGGGAGAGGGGGCAGGTTTCCATTGAAAACGGTGAGAATCATAAAATGAGAACTAGTCGCTACCACAGTTCATTGGGCCTGCCATTCGTAGAAGCACAGCAACTCGCGAAAAAGTGTGCACCAGTAATGTCAAAAGCGGGGTAGTCCCCAACCATATTCACTCTGGAGCGGCAATAAGTACGAACATACTCCCACCAAAGAGAGGTCTCGAAAAAAGAGAGCAGAGAAAGGGAAAGGAGAAAGCCAGTCGAAGCGGGAAAAAGGCAGAAGTCTTTCGACAAGAAACACAAAAAAGTTACTCAACGTCAACCTACGACGCGCATAACAGGCCAGTCACGTCACACCCCGGTGGGATCCATTAACTTGAAAGGACATTCCCGAATATCCGGGGGGTGAAATGGACAAAAAAAAAAAGACGCCCGGAGCGGGAAGCTTCGGTAAAATTTCCGAAGAGAGCTACGTGAACTATAAAAGTCCAAGCCGAACTAAAAAATTTGGAAAGAGAAGCACCTGGGGACCAAAGAGGGACTCAACGACGAATTACTAAAATCAAGTCGCACTAACACAGGCTCTGGGACGACCTCGTCCCCGAGAGCAAAAAGAGACTGAAAAAGGGGAGGTGTTGAAAGTGGACCACACTAACATAAGCGCCAAAAAACACTCTAAAACCTTCAGGGAATCAGAGCTGGTCACTAAGAGGATTCTACCGAGGTGGGGACCTTTTACCGGGATGAAGATAAAGCGGTGACAAGAAGTGGAGGCAATCTGATCTCAGCAGGGAGGTGGATGATACGAACCAAGCCGATACAGGGTAGGAAGAAAAGGCCCATCAGGAGCAATAAACAGCTCAAGGGATGGAGGGATTGGTGGGAAAAGTATGTTGATCTCTAAAGACGCCGAAAGCACATATGAAAGAAAAGAAAAATTCTAAACCGCTCCGGTCACACAGAGTATAGACTCCGTAGGAGAGATGTCACTGAAAAATGGGGACCAAAAAGGGGCACTCAACAAAAAAAAGAACCGTCGCCTTTTCGGCGAAAAGGTTTACCGATTTTCAGAAAGAAAAGAACCAAATATTCCCAATCCAGCGATAGGAGTCAGAGGTTCGGAGATAACTAGATAATATGGAATACCGGTGAGCATGTGAAAAAAACGTTCTAACACGCGAATCCGGGAAGGAAATATAAAAATGGACATGCAGCTGGGGAAACCTCAAATCTCTTGCACTCGGGTATCAGGAGTGAGGCCGGGCATAGAGACAGCGGGATGGTCATTTCGGAGCCAAGATCACGGCGAGTATCAATTGGGCACCCAAAGTAGGAGTGAGTGAACGGGAAAATGTTGAAGATAACAGAAGGGGCTGGTTGCGGGGAAAGAGAAAGAAGGACAGGGAAGGGGGAAAAAATCAACGCGGGCAGCAATCGCGTCGTTCTTATTAGGAAAAAATAGATTGGACAAACAATAGGCTCACACCACTCAAGGCCCAAACGAAGCTGGGAGTGAAATCTAACGAACCCTTCAACACAAAAACACAAGGGGGACTCAGAAAAGCAACCTAAACGTCTAAAAGGAAAAAGATAAGAACTGGTGGGAAGCCTGATAAGAATAAGAACACACCGAGCATGGGGAGAGCAGAAGCATCAGCAAAAGAATCGAACAGCTTCTCTGGAAGTAGGACGTCTAATCACCTTAAAAGAGGTATGGGGGTCGAACTGCACGAAAGAAGGGACTTACATCAAACAAGAAAGACCCAAATCGACGAAAGGTCAAGAGTAAACTATCAACCCTCAAGGCAGCTCACAGGAATAAAAAACATGGGCGAGAAAAGGCGATAAAGTGTTAACTACTCCATGGGGTCAATCGGAATAAAACTTAAAAAGGGTACCGGAGACCAGGTAAAGAAATACAATAGAGTCAGAAGTCGAGGCTTGGCTCAATTTCAAGAAAAAAGTGCGCATCCGTCCGGATGAGAAAAGACAGGGGAGCAAACACGTGCTGAATCTCACAAGCACGAGTCAAAATCTCGTATTTCTACGGGGGCTTCTCCAAGTGACGATCTTCAGAACTGGGAAGAATTCCTCATCGATCGTACAGGAAAGATGAAAAGAGGAAGACAAAACCTAACTAGAGGGAACATAGCGTAAAACATCCCGCTCATCCCGGCACTCGAGGTCATCACAGAGGAGATAGGCGGAGGGGATAACTGACAAGAGAGAAATATAAAAATCTGTCTAATTTGGGGAAGACAAAAAAACATAACATGTATGGCCGGATTTTCCACGAGAATCTACACAGCTCCGTTTAAACAAGGAGGGGTTAGACTACCAGGATAGGAAGGTGAGAAATCACAATAAGGAAGGGAAAGACCAGAATGCATATCTCCTCAAAGCGAAGTTGAACTCACTCTAACAAGGGAAGAAAAAAAGCAAAAACTGCTTGTCAAAAAAACAGCTGAAAATCACTCTCAGGAAAAAAGAAAAAAGGGGAAAAGTGGGACCCCGCAGGTAGGCTCAGGACATCCGTCATAAGGGACTGGAAAATCAAAAAACAGAAAAGTGAGCCACCTTTTGAAAAGCACAGAACTAGAAATGGCAAAACAAGGCCGTAAGCAGGAACGCTACCAAATAGGTCCTCATAGAAAAAAAAGGGATATCATGGGAGGACGGCGTGGGAAAACGGACACAAGTCCACTCTACAGAATGAAAGAGCATGGGTAGCTACTCACAACCCTTGCGAGGTTGAGAGAGATACGTATTTTGACCTAGCGAGGAGCAGTTGCGTACCAAAAACACAAAGCGAAAAACGAATCAGACAGGAGATGCGAGGAGGAATCAAGAAGCTTTTCCTAGAGCGGAAGGAACGTAGAAGAATCAGCAAGAAGGAAATGAAGGGATTCTAAAGGGAGAAAACGTCTTAACGAAAAGCGAACCGAGAAAGCAGATTCGATGCAGGAGTTTAAGGAAAGCCCCCGCTCAGCATGCCAGAAAGACAAAAATTTCTTGAAGCGGAGGAACGATGCAACTCTCTCTCAAAAAAAAAAACAAGGATTAACGTGAAGTAGGGAAGGAAGTGAGGGGATCAATCCCCTCATAAAGGAGGAAAACAAGTCAGACACTCAGGAGGGGGGGACGGAGGGAGGAAAAACAGGCTAGAGAAATTTCACATGACTCGTTCGAGGACCAGACATGGAAAAAAACCTCTCCCTGAAACTAACCAAGAAAAGACACTAAGAGCAGGGACACTGAGGCCGAACAGAAAGCAAAGGAACACAGAACTACCTAGTTCACACAAGATCTCTAGGCAGGGGAGGGGGGGGGGGGAGTGCTTGTTCGCCCAAGAGAGAGACACTCCATCTCAAAGATTACCCTTGAACGAGCTACTAAAGGAAGCCACACAGTGGGGAGGGGAACAGAGCCTATAACGGACGATGGAAAGAGAACCGCAACGGGAAATGCAATACAAGAAACCAGAGGAGAGGATGATGCTAAAAAAAAATAAGGACGCAGTCCAGAAGGAGAAAGACGAAACATTATTACGGGGAATGCGAAGACGTTATGGAAACGTCTGCGGAGGTAACTTTTTCTGGGGGGAGGGGATAAACGAAGAAGGGAATCTGTCGAAGTGAAAGCAATCCTCACGCACCAGTCAATTCAGGGGGGACCGTAACATGTGCAAGCTTGATCGAGGACTGAATAAGGGAAAGGGAGAAGCAGCCCCAAAGAGGAGGAAAAATTTACTCGAAAAACACAAAACTAAGAAGGGAAGAATATATCGGCTGTCAGTCATCGACCACATCATGAAAAGGGAGACAAACGCAGGAAACAGATAGACATGGTGAACGCCTAAAGAAAGACCGACTTACCGATCCATTTGGGGGGGGAGCCGTCAATTAAAGTAGAGCTTCCGTTTGTACGAAGGGAACACCAAAAAAAGTTATACCACCCCTAAAGAGGAGAGGACACCTAGAGACCTAGCCAAAAATGTCGCGACGGTTAAAAAAAACGCCACGAGAATAAAGGCCCGGCTAGCGAAGATCGCCGGGAAACCTGTCTCAGAAAGAAAAGACAAACCGGTAGCCAATCCCGTGTAGGGAAAAGCAAGGGAGAAGAGACGCTAATAGGTACACAAAAGTGCGCTCCCAGTAAGGGAACGAATGACAGCCACAAAGGTATGCGTGTAAAAGGCAGGAAACGAGCTCTACGAACATCGCGATGAGGCTGAAAAGGTAGAGGGACAAAAGGGTCCGTGGGGGGAAGATAAAAAACAAGAAGAATAGCAAAAGAAAACCAACGAAAACGCATCGAGGGGGCAAATCAATTGCATGCACATCCTCGAGGTCTTAGCTGGAAGAAAAAGCCTGATAACCGAACAGAGCTAAAGCAAATTCACAGGAAAATCGCGAAAAGCGGAAAATACCAAACTAGGGAGGGATCTGTAGACACGAAGCATGCGATATACCGCAAAAAAAAGGAGGGGAATTTTCCGACGATGGAACCTAGAAAGAAGTCGAACGCTCGAGGTGGCACGGACCTGGAAAAGGATGACTAGCCGGGGCGCCGATGGGCACAAAGCTAAACACCACCGCCTTTGGGGAATGTGTTGGAAATGCCCAAGAATATTTGTGGCAGCAAGAAGAGAAAAATGATCCTACAACAAACTAGACCACGGAAAGATAACAATTGACAAAGAAAAGAATAGAAAAAATCACCCCAGACTAATCAACTCAGAAAAAGTCAAAAAGAGGAGGTGGGGAAAAACAACCCGAGACAGCTGAACCGTCTCCCCTCGGAAGAAAATAACAGATAGAAATGAGACGAAGGAGCACGTGCATAGAAACAAGCCACCAGTGCCAACCGGCTCTAGCAGGCTAGCAGACGCAAGTGGGAATGGACACAAAAGGAGTCCATGCGTAATCCGCGACCGGAATCGAGACAACTGAGACTGCATTCTTGGAAAGGGGGGGGTACGAACAAGAGAAAAAGGGAAAGGAACACGAGCCAAAAAAAGACGGGAGCTGTGTTAGCACGATTAAAGAAATCGCAAAGACGAGAAAGGCAATCAGGGGTTTGGCAATCAAGGATACTAGCGGCGCGTAGCACCCAAAAAACGGACAACAAAAGAAAGAACAGAAAGAATCCACCCGGTAGGTGGGAACGTTGAAAAGACTAAGGACATATGATGAAAAGTCGTAAACAGACCGCATGCTTCGAAAATAAGTGAAAGTTTCTGCCGGGGCGCGGGCAAACACCTGCCAAAAACAAATAAGAATAAACCACACAAGACGGACCAACATATCAAGAAGGGGATACAAGGCAAACAACGAATTGCAGGGGAGGAAGATAGGCAAAAGTCGAACAACTAGCGACCGGAGAGACTTCAATTTAATGAGCCGGCCTTTCAATACTGATCTTATCATCACGGAGGAAGGTGACTCTCCCGGCAGTTGAGCGCCCAGAAAAGAAGCCTGGGATTATAACAATGGGTCACCAAAGGAAAACCTCTTGCACTCGTAAAAAACCAGGATCTGTGCCTGACCGGGATGAAAACCCGATCCGGATAGAGAACGAGCAGGATTGCCCGTTGCGAAAAATCAGGCTGCCGTGAAAAATCACTAAAAATCGAGACCTAAAAAAAAAGGGAGCTTAAGTGACGCAAAGGATTGCCGCATCTCATTCTGGCAACGTGGGCAGTGCACTCTGAGGTACTGAAAGCCGCACACTGGGCAAACGGAAGACACCGCGAATTACCTGCTCAAAGAAAATTGGTCGCGATTAAGAGGGTCTATAACCATGGGGTGTAGAAGGGAAACGCACCTTCACAGCGATGACGGGGTACCACTGAAACGAGAGGAAGGGGAGGGAATTATAAAGACAAAGTAAGGGAGATCAAACGCACGGACAGACTACAAGCGCACAGCTAACGGTGATCGGCCTTGCGTAAATTCACGAGAAAAGACAAAGGAAGGTCGTATGTTGGGCATTTCAGAAGACTAAGGGGACAAGCCGAATTCAAAACCGCCTTCTGGGGGGGAAACGCAGGAAGGGATTTATAAACGGATAAGCAGAGAGAAAAGGAGACTGGCAAACCAATATGTAGGGCCCGATCGAGTTGGAGATCAACCAAGGAAAAGAAGGACGGAAACGCCAGAATGGTGTGCAATCCAAAATCAGAGAAGCAGAGCAAAACAGGTCGATAGGGTGGTGAAAAAGATCTCTACGCCAGAACCGGACTGCAACGGAGGTGATGCCATAAAGAATCAGGGGAAAGGCCGTACCACAAAAGCATAGACAAGGAGACCCTATAATTAGCGTGTAAGAACAAAAGAGGGACAAAAAAAACGTACAAAAAAGACATCCATGGTATGAGATCGAGTTTACACCGAGGGTGGGGAAAGAAAAGGTTACAGAAATAAAATCGGAGAAGGTCTCTTAAAGCGTGTAGGTGTTCAGCAAACATAAGAGCAGGATGGGACTGGTCAAAATCACTGTGAAGAAGTAGCGCAAGAAATATGCATTTAAACAAAAAAGGACCGGGGGGGAACTGGGAAATCAGACTAATTTCACAGAATAATAGAAGGAGGTCGGACCCGAGGAGTGATCAAGTGTATATAGTCCTCCGAGGATCGAGTCGGAGGAACCCGAGTCAGGGTAAAGACACCAAAGAGTAAACGGACGACAATGATCTAAATGGGGTAATTTCTTGGTATGAAAAGGGAAGGGGGACGAAAAGAAAGGGAAGAGAAAAGGGTGAAGGATTGGAGTTCCACGCGCCAAAAGGGACTGAATCAAAACAAAAAGAGGGCACGGTTGTCAGGTCCAAAAAAAGCCCAAAGAGCACAAAGTACGGACAAGCCAACGGCCAAAAAAGGGAAACAAGAACGTCAAATAAACATGCGACCGATACGAGACTGTAAGACATCGCATGGACTCAAGAAAAGTAACGGGTAACACTCTAAAGGATAAGCCGCACCATCCTTCGGAATGCGCGGAAACAAGGATTTGTGGAGAAAGGGCTCAAGGAGTGGGAAAGGAAAGACAAACGAATCTAAGCAGGAAGGGAATCAAAGACGCGAAAAAAAAAAGACTAGCTCTAGGAAGAGAAAGATGTATCGGAGGCCAAATAATACCGAAGAATGAGAATAGAGAGGGATAAAAACAGTAAAAGACAAAGCAAAGGAGGTAAGATCAAGAGCGTCATTAAGGATGGAAGGAAGACAAAAGGGTGAAATCCGGGAACCGACTTCAAATCATCCAGGAGTACGAATGCACTACTGAAAGAGACAAACGATCAACAGAGCCGGACTCATGAAAAAACAGAAAGTGATCTATCGCGATAATCAGGTGCATCGGAAGAACTCAGAGAAAAGCCGGCGCGGGGTACTATTTCGCGAATCAAAACCACCACTACCCATTCTCATCGGGCTAAAAAAAACGGAGGGACATTATCGGGCCCAGAGTTTAACGAGAACGGAATCTGCGCTGGGCGACAAACCACCAACTTAGGGTTATCAAGATAAATGGGAAAAAGATACACAACTGGGTGCATCCCATAAAATGGGACTAGAAAAAGACATTGCAAAAGCGACGGCTCTACAGAATAAAACTGGAAATAAAGAGAAGGACATCCCGGAGAAACCCTCAGAAAAAGATGAAAGGACCAATGATACTCCTACTATATATCAAATACTCTCAGAAAACGACTAACCATATAACATTCATAATAGGGAATTCCTCTTGGTAACAGGAGAAACGTCAGAGGGACAGCTAGAAAAGAAATAGAACATCCGGTCAAGAAACCAGGGAAAAAAACTGCAAGAGGAAAACCCGGCATATAACGACGACTAAAGAGGACAAAGGGTAGTAGGTATTAAACAACCGAGAGGACCAAGGAACTACATCAGACGGACATTTCAAAACCCTATCTTCGAGGAAAGAGAACCAGGGGAGAAAAGCTTATTCAGAGGGGGAGAATAAAAAAAAAAAAAATGAAGAGGGCTGCGTACGTTACCGGGTGAAAAGAAGCACGCGCGAGACGCATCGTGGGACCTCTATAAAAAACAGGAAATGTGTTCCGAGTGCGGGGGAGGGAAGAGACGGCCTGCGTAAGACAAATGAACAAAAAAACGACTTCAGGAGAGTAGTGTATATCAATGGAGAGGGGAGGCCGAGTGGTGGATGAGAAGACATAAATATAGTGGCGGTCTGAAAGCTTGGGAAGGACACTCTAGGCAAATACAGGAGGAAATTCACTAAAGCCGAAGAATCCGCGTGCGCTCCATGTTAACATAAGGACTACGCCAACGGCAGCGACCGTAAGGGCCATTACGAGCAAGAGAATGCATACAGCACACACTTGGTGAAGGGAAAAAAAAGAGATAGATAACAGGCTACATGTAAAATACCAGGAGGAGTAGGAACGTAGAGTGAGCGAGGCCAAAAAGAGGACTCAACCAGACCGGCACGGGAAGAGAGAAAAGGAAGCTATCCAACTATACATACGAAAAAAAGCGAACAACTTCGAATAAACGGAGCCGCATGACAGCCAAAACAAACAAAGACGCCTACTCAAAAAGCCTAGGATAGTGGCAGATTAAGTGGCTGTCAAATATACTAACGAAAGCTCGATGACAACCGAGGAAAAACAAGAGAAAGCAAACGGATCTGGGGTATACGAAAGAAATATTGATCGTCCAAGGAAAGGGGCAAAAGGTGAAGGTTCAAAGGAAACACTAGGAAAAAGGAATAAAAGGATCATTTGGACGATGCTACCATTAAAAGCGGAAGAAAGAATAGAAGGAGAAGGAAGCGGAACTCGAGGGAAGGGACTGGAGAAAACTTAACGCGTCATCAGAAAAAAAGGGTAGGTTGGAAAGGACTCAAGAGCGAAGGGGGAAGGGGCGGAAATCCGAATCACCTGCTAAGAAGAGACAAAACGTTCCAAGGGATCGAACAAAAAACGAAGCAACGAATTAGGCAAAGAGTGGACGAGAAAACGACCGGGCAAAAGACCAGATCATAAAAAAAGAACACTCGTAGCAGCAGGGCGAGAGAGGAAAAAAGACGGAGGAAAGGAATTTACAAGTTAAAGAAGAACTCTGACCCAAAAGCTACAGGGAGGGGAGTAGCTCCGGATAAAAAAAGTAGAACTTTAGAAGGAAAGCTCAAAACGCCCAATTGTAGTTTCAAAAAAAAAAGCGGCATGAGCAGTGATAAGATTCGGGAAGAAGAGCCCAGAAATCAACACGCCTTGGGCCCATGGTGGGAAAGACGGGACAAACGGCGGACGCCACCCGGCAGGTAAAAAAACGATTTTAGGACATGCCGAAGAAGGACAAGATAAGATCTAGAAGGGGCCAGAACTATGATAGAAGAGAGAAGAGCGAGTACGAGAGAGAAGACACCGCACACAAACAAAAAAAAACCACAACACACACAAGAAGATGTCATCTTGAGAGAAGGAAAGACGCTTAAAGGGAACGTCTTGTGTCTCGGACAGATCGAGACTAAATGCGTACAAGGATAAAAACTAAACAGACGGGAACTCTACACTGATGCGACAAGAGAAAAAATAGAGTGCTGCAAAGGAGGGCTTAAAGAGGGTGATCAGAGGGAAAGATAGGGGTCACCCAAAGAAAACGGCAAAGCCCACAAAGAAAAAGCTGGGGAATTATGGAAAAGACTGCAGAGAGACAAAACTGTTATAACAGAGGTCATCACCGGGAAATAAAAGAAAAGCGAAACTCGACGCAGTCCAAAGACTAAGCAGCTAAGGGCTGGAATTCGGCCACGCGCAGGTTCTCTTGCGTATTCCAGCCGCTGAGGAAAGGGGGAACAAACAAAGCAGAGGGCAAGTATGGAAAAAAAAAACTAGGGCGGAGATCAGAATCAGAGTACCTACAACAGAAAGTTGCGGTCTGAAAGCCTTTTCAACCGGGAGAACAAGGAATGATACACCCGCAAGTGGGGGGCATTACGGGACGATGTGACCCAACCTAAATGGAGAAGCGAAACACACTCACAGAGCATGAAGCACCGACAAAGCGTACCCACAAAAAGGGACAAAGGACGTCTAGAGGAGAAAAGAAGAAAAGTAAATGAAGCACTTATAAAAAGGAAAATCCGATTCAAAATAACAACTTAAGTGAAGACGGGAGAGGAAACAGAAAAAGTAGAGGAGGGGAAAAGAGAAAAAGTCGGACCCGTCTGCACAGGAACAAAGACGGCAAAGAAAGGGAAGTTATGTTCGAAGGAGGGGAAAGACGTGAAGGACAAACGGAGTCAATCTAAACACATACAAGCGCGCCAGGCAGCGAAGGGGGAAACGGGCACCAGAAAACAAAAGAAAAGATCCCGCAAACCAAAAAGCAAAACTCAAAAAAACGCAATCACCCACACACAAATGATGTTGGGAGTACTCTGTAAGGAAAAGGCTGCAAAAAGGAAAAAAGAAAACTGAAAAAAAGGAGAGGCGGTCTAAGAAGAATGAGCTGGTCCACACTAAATACAAAGACACACAGGAGCTAAGAGGGGAAAGGGGGAAAGAAGGACGGAGGGTCTCTCCTCATGCTTCACGGGATAGAAGAGTAGATAAAAAAAACAACTGAAAAAACGAACAGAAAAGAAGACTCGTAGTTGCCCGGGGGGTGGTACTGGGGAAGTTAGCTGAGAAAAGCGTTCTTATACCAAAGATAGAAGCAAAATCCAGTCTAATGGATAAAAACTTGAAAAAAAGCTGTGGAAAAAAAGAAAAACCCCGATAAGAGGGGAAAAAAAAAAAGTACCCAAAGGGACAGAGATTCCGTGGGGCAAGGAAAAACGAACCTTTACGTAGAGGGACGACACAACTTGATTCGTTCACTCTTGTAAGAGAAAGGACGTTGCCTGAGGCGGGGGTAGGTACAGCTCACCTTCAAGAGACCGGGGAAGGCAGTAAAAATTATAATAAGAAGAGGGAGGTTGCGCTGAAACTTATAAGAATCCACGTAAAATTACTATCGCGACACCGGCGGGGAGGAAGAGGGGATGCTCCGTGGAGAAAAGTAAAACTCGAAATACTGACCATCGGCGTCCGAAAGTTGAAAAGGAACGGGGAAGCGAGACATGATCTCACAACACAAAGGGAAAAGAGAGAGCCCGCTACTTCTGAAACAGGAGAGGGGAAAAGGAGGAAACGGGGGAAGGGGAAAGCTTACAACGAAGGAAGAAACAAACGAAACGGGCAATAACACGCAGGCATATCCCTGTGAGATAGTAAGGGCACATATTATGCCCTGAAAAGTGCAGAAAACTCCGGCTGAGAGGAGTGACCGTCACTCGGAAAGGACAGGGGGGAGAGTCAACAATGGGATACAACAGAAACTTCGACAGCAGAGGAAGATCATCAATAGAGAAGGTAACGAGCTTCGGCAAAAGAGAGAAAAAGAGAAAAGGTTTTGTTTGCCGTTGTTAAGAGCCTCACTTGCTCCGTCTTGACGTCATTATGGAAAGGGGGGGAGAGAGGTGCGGAAGGAGGATGAGGGGGTGACCTGAGGATAGAAAACAAAAGTTTTGACCCGGGAAGGTGAGAGTCGGGGGAGCCACAGACGGGAGGACCCAATACATCAGGGAGACAAAAAGGGCTTCTGAGGAGGGGGGGGAAAAGGGTAGTTACTGGTGCTACGAAACGCAGACGCCTAAAACAAAGGAAGAAAAAGCAAGTCACGGCGTACAAGAGGAGAAAACGCCATGATGGCGAAAACGGAAAAAGCCCAAGTTCCTTGGTGGGGACTTTCCCAGATGGTTGGTTCAGTAAAGCATATACAAATCCAAATACTGCGTCAGCCAGAAGGAAAAAGGGCAGGGTTCGCAGATAGTAAAAGCATTCGAGGGAATTGGAAGGGCCACATGAAAATAAATTGAATACTACGGCAGTGGAGACGAGTCCCTCGGAAGGAGGGGAAGCAGATCAATTCCAACGATACAAGTCTTTGGTCAGATAGGGGCTCCGATCGAGGTCAAAGCGGTACGGGAAAGGCACCACCGTTACCATTAGGGAGATATTAGAGGGAAAGAAAAAGTACGGGGAGATAGGACATTAAGGAAAGGGAGCACAGACGAAGTGGACTTTGGACGCTTGCACAACGAGGTCTGCAAATCTGCTCTCGATGAGGGAAAGTATGTTTTAAACAAGCGGCAGAAAAAAACCCAACACAAAAACGTTTTGACATTCTCTCACTGCGAAAAAAGGGAAACAAACCATCACGAGAGGGGATACGAAATCTCCTGAAAAAGGGAGAAAAAGCTTCCTTACTCAAGACGACTGGGAAGGGCCGTACAGGGAGAAGATCCTCACGAAGCAAAGGACGGGGAATGGACAGCGGCGCCGCAATGGTGGGGGAAACCGTCGGCATAGGAGGGGTTACGAAAAGGGAGAGGGGGGGAGTTACAATGAAGAACTTCCCAACAAACCCTAAAGGAGAATCTGATCTTGCGAGACAGGTGGAAGGGTGCATCGACTCCGGAGAGGCCGATCTTCCCTTCGACGGCCAAAAAACTCGAGGTAGGATCTTGTCGGAACAGCAGCAAAAGACAAAAGCCTTTCCCTCCTATCTGAAAAGAAAACCAAATCAAGACTCTCTAAATAAAAGAGCCCATCGAAAAAGAGGGCCTCCTGCTCAAACGATCTCGATATGTCTGGCACGGACAGCATCGGATGCGTCGAACGGAGAAGAAGTCTTCTCCCTGTGGACTCTTCTCCTAGTATAATTGGGGGAAAGAGAGGCTTGACCTCGGGGGAAAGGTACCAGCGGCTAGGAGCTGAAGAAAGTCCATTGGAAGGAAATCGATAATTTAACAGGAAGGTTGCAAAAAAAAGGAAACGGAATGACTTCTTAGACGGGAGGGAAAAAAGGAACGTGTCAATCGTGGTTAGTACCCTCAAGAAGGAACCGGAAGAGAGACAGATCTTCCGA
>Ga0179593_1304296_pt1 | contig 14069 bp, 10 predicted proteins | sample CZODoug2_1_08_16_FD_185931 | JGI IMG/M metagenome (GOLD analysis project Ga0179593, IMG submission 185931) | Vadose zone soil fungal communities from Angelo Coast Range Reserve, California, USA - CZODoug2_1_08_16fungal (PacBio error correction) | ecosystem: Environmental > Terrestrial > Soil >...
GGGGGCGGAAACTCCCCATCTATTCTCTACGCTAAGCCAGAACCAAGGCGCAGGATCAAGGACAATTGAGGTCGTTCGGAGAGAGGGAGGAAAAGAGAAAACCGACGTTTGAAGGGCGAGAGAGAAAAAGAAAAGGGGACTTAGGAAAACAGGGCGCGGTAATCTCTACATGAGGTTGTGGGGGGGGGGAACCGACGGTGGGGCTCCGCTAAGATGGGGGAATACCAGGGCGTGGCGGGCAGCTGGAGCTCGAAATTCAGTGCCGGGAAAAGAATGCGATGACAGGTCCATCCAGGAGAAGGCGGAAGGGCACAAGGCAGTCTCCCGCCTGGCAGGAGGGACCGGAAAAAGGTCAACTGGTGGGTGAAGGAAGATTTGGATCACCCTAAGGTGCCTAAGAGGGAGGGGATAGTCGATCGCGGCTTGGGGTTCGACCCATCGTAGGAGAATCTCAACGGAAAGAAACTCCTGTGGGAAAGTAGGACTCTTTTCTTGGGTAAAATCCATCCAAGCGACGGGACGAGTGGTCTGCTCTTAGCGCATAAGCCAGCGAATGCGGCCAATCCTGGGCGCTGGGGGGAAGAAAAACGGGCAACTCCGGGGACGCCTAGCTGGCGTCGCGGGGCCAGGGGGCAGGAATCGGTCTGGGAGAGGGTTAAAAGAGCCCGGAAGGACGATACCCATGGTCCTGGAATAACCCCGTCATTCTTTCCGACAGAGGGCATGGGAGATGCTCGGCGCAGGATTAAGTTCCGTGCGAGGAGTCGGAAAAGCGGCTGGTATTCTAGAGATGAGGAAGAGGACATGTCCTCAGCGCGCGGCTGCGGGTGGAAATTGCAAAGAATCGGGGAGTGGAACATCCATGGGAAAAGTCAAATCCGTGCAGTGTCACGGTAAAAAGACTAAAAAAAAATTTGAAAAGGAGGGCCAGGCCTTCACTTCCACCCCTTTGGAAGAAAGGAACTGACAAAACTTAGGAACTTGTTGTTTTGGAGACTAGGTGAGATAGGGGACACTGCGACAATAAGAGGTCAAACCACAAGAAAAGAAGAAGTATTGGTGGCCTGCGCAAATTAAAGGGAGGAATAGGAAAATACGATAGAATCCTACTGTCATGCGGAGACCCCATACAGAAAAGGTTAACCAGAACGGAGTGGCACTGCAATTTCTTAGCGGGACTAACCATAAAAAAAGAACAGAAATCCACTGGTGCTGCAGTTCGCCGGCGGAAGAGCACGAGGAAGAGAGAAGGTACTTACCTTGAGGTAAACTCCTTAGGCGAAAGAGAAGTAAATGGAAGCTCAAAACGATTAGCAGAGGGGGGGGAGACCAACCAGGTCGATTCCCCTCTACAAGAAAAATCGACGTCGGGGTCGGAGGAGGATCAGCGTCCACAGAATCTGACTACAACATCAAAAAGCTTCACCGCTGAACCTTCAAGAAGCCAAAGAGCGTCCACACACTTCGTCATGGGTGTACAGAGGGAAAAAAGAATGAAGCAAGTCCGAGCCGGGTTACATCAGGGGAAAAGAGGTACCCCCGATGGGCCAATAAATTAAACAGAATGAATAAAAAACGTCTATGCCGCGTGGGTGCGAAAGTCGCCAGCTGAAAGGCCCATTCAATGACGAAAGACCAAGGGAACGCGCAGGGGGAGGATAGAGGCATGCGATAGGATTTCAAGGCAGGGCTGATACGGGGGAGAGGAATGGAGAGAGCAAAAAAACTGACGTTAACGAAGGAACCAAGAAGACCGAAGACTTAACTGGGGATCGTGTCAATGCGAGGGGAACTTTTAGGCAATACAGTAAAAGGTCACCTCTCGAGGGGGCTACGCTAGCGATGGACAGAGAACGATACCCGAAGCGTAACTCGCTAAGCCTCCTCACCGGTCTGCCTCTGACGGGCGGGTGGGTGATAACTTCTGAGGTCACAGAAAGGGTCCTCTCCAACTAGCGAGATAACAGCTGGAACATAGGAAAGGGGGGAAGGCAAAGCAAACAACAACCAACCGGTATAGAGACGGAAAGGGGGGAAAAAAGAATCGAAAAGATGCGTCAGCGTGTATCGCGTACCCGATATGGGACGAAGATTCCAAACCGCGAAAAAAACCGAAGTCACAACACTCGACTTCGTCCGCTAGAAGGAGAGGTTAGCGAACTGTCAGGGGGGAAAAAGCTTCAGCGAGCAGCCAGTTTGAACAGAAAAAAACAATAAGAGTTTGAACTTCTGACAGGGTGTCAGCCACGCATCGGGGATTGGGGGGACAGAGAACATTAAATTCAAAGGCGTTCCCGAGACGCGAAGAAAGGGGAGACAATCGGCCATCCCCGACCAAAAGCAAAATCGTGGGGGAAGCCCCGTATCCGCATGCAAGAGCTATCCTAGTTTTGGGGGGCGGTCGAACTCGGGGAAGATAGAAAAAGGGAAAAAAACCACGCGCCGGTTATCGACGAAGGATGGATTAGTTGTCAATTCGGGGGGGGGGACTGATCACAAAGGGGATCACAAGCGTGCCAATCGAGTTCCGCGACCCAGGGGTCGGAAAGGGAGCAGGGAACTGGTCCGCGTCCATTCCTCGTGGAGGAAGAGACGGGGCCGCATGGGGAAATCTCTCCGTGGGGGAATAGTTGAGCGATGGAGAGTCGCCAGTAAGACACGCTGGCTATATCAGAGGGAGGCAGGAGAACGAAAACTGCCTCAGCCCTCTTTTGACAAACAAAGCGGAAGGGTTTTGCAGCTGTAGCTTTTTACGGGCAGAGAACTCCGACAGCCCTACCGGAGTCCGCAGGTCTCCCTTCTAGTAAGGATCAAGCACAAAAAGTACGTGGCTATTAAGTGGAAATCAGAACCCAGAAGACCTTACGTGCAAAGCTTCCGGGCTGTGGAAAAAACAGGATGGAAGGGAACGCTGTCAGGGCGATCGTAAACTGTGCAGTTTCTTCTAGAAAGTCATATGTGAGGACCTGTTGGTGTTTATACTAGAGAGGAAAATGTCGATGGGAAAGCCTAGAGTAAAAATTATGAACACAGAGGGCTCAATTAAAGTGAAATGGGGGTACGGAGTGGAAGTGAGCTGACGCATCCTCAGTTGACCTGAGACGAAAGGATTGAAGCGGGTCAAGTATGTGCAAAACGCTGCGGAGAACTCCCGAGCGAAGAGCGTTGAGCCTCCTTTCTGGCGGAGGAGGACACTAAACCAGCACGCACAGGCTATGGGGGAGCGATGCAGGAGTCGAAATACCGAAAACTCGAGCCTCGGATGAGAGAGAAGATGAAGGGGGGGACCGTACCACCTCATCCGGGAGAAGTGGTCACATCGGTCGAAAAAAAAAGGAATATAATTTTGGCACCAACTAGGTCTGGGGTCACAGGGGGGGGGGCTAGTGCCCGTTCTACCGCGAAGATCAGGCTTTTGCCAAGATGGCTCTGACAGGGGAGTGAGCCGATCTCGTTAAAATGGGCGTCAAAGAGGGGATTTCGAGACTGTAACAAAGAAAAACAGGGGACGAAGGGAGCTGCCTTGGAGACGTCGATCTAGAAAGGGGGAGGAATACAACGAGATCGACACGAAACGCACAATGAAGGTGAGTCACTTTCATTCAACAGGGAGGGGGGAAAAGGGGGAGAAAGCGATCCACAGAAGGGATGCGAGTAGTGGGGGCCTGGGGATCGCAATCTTCCTGTTTGGGAAAGGTCTCCGATTCGCAAAGGGGGGGGCAGAAAGACGAATCGTCCGCGACCCGGAGGGAAAAAAATAGCGCTCAGCGGGATGCATCCGATTGCAAAGAGAAGATGGTACCCTCCGGAATTGCGGGGGAAAGCCAGAAATTTCGTCGGTCCTGGAACGATCCGCCTCGCTGGAAACGACGTCGGTGGATGAGATTTTAGACTCGCGCCGCCTCCAAGCAACGTGGGGGAAGTGGAAGCCTGCAGAATAAAAAAAGCAGACGAGACGGATAAAGGGCCGGCTACCAGATAGAGTTTAAACTTATTGTGAAAGTGTTTGAAGGCGGATACCACTTTTATCGAGATCAACAACAACAAACGTGAGGGAGAAACCTAATAGGAGGAGGGGAAATGGTTTTGAAAGAAAGTTCCCAAATGTCCTCTACTGAGAGTAATCCACTATCAGGCTCTAGGGGGGGGGGGTTCTCAGCCTATCTACTAAGAGATAGAACCACAGGTGTGTGTGGAAATAAGCTACCTGACTCTGAAAAAGACCTCCTAAGTAGGGGGGGTACCCAAGCCTTTGAGTCTTCCCTATAATCGGGCAACCGGAAGTAATCTTCTACGCGATTTATCAAATATGGAGGAGCCGATGCGAGGACGATTTGGCATACCATGTAGCTGGGCTAGAGTTGGGGATCTCTATGCGGGGGGCTTGAATCGCTAGAAGGGCAAAGCAAACAAGACGCCGCGTACAGGGTACAAGGGAAGAACTCTCCGCGGAGAAAGGAAAAAACTGGAAAACCTAACCGGGAAAGGTTTTACACCCCGATTATAGGTATAGGGGGGCGCGGCTTGTAGGAGTCCATCGAAAATAGAAGGAGCAACGACAAAATCTCAAGGGGGTTGATCGGGGAAAGGTTGGAATCTCAGAAGGAAAATTTCGGGAAAAAAAGCTCATCGCTCAGCTTACCGAGCGCTCGGGGGCACAAGCCTGTATCATGAGTGGGGACACAGAACTCGCCGCCCAGGGGAAAGTCGGGAGATCTCTTGACAGGATCCGTTTGGTCAGGCGATGTGTGATTGGCCGCGGGAGCCCAGGGGTCCGCTGGGAAAAAAGATCGCTCTCACTGATCTTTACGAAGGCCTGAGGATAGCGAGGAGGTAGAGTGGGGCCGTGAAGCGGAAATTGTAAACGGGGTGGGGTAGTGGCGAAAGAAAGGCTGAAGCTGCAAAATTCTGGCTCAAGAGCAGTAGGGAGACGGGGGGAGGAGGATGTGCAATCAAGAGCGTGAAAAAATCCTTGCACCTAGGAAGGCAAGGTTCAGGGCAAACGAACAATGCCGTAGAAACACCCGACGGGAAAAAAAAAAAAAAAAAAAAAAAGAAAAAAAAAAAAAAAAAAAAAAAAAAAAAAAAAAAAAAAAAAAAAAAAAAAAAAAAAAAAAAAAAAAAAAAAAAAAAAGAAAAAAAAAAAAAAAAAAAAAAAAAAAAAAATTTCTACCCTTAATGCGCGCTTATGAACGTAGGTGAGAAATGTAAGATAAGGATTCCCCGGAAAAGGAAAGAGTACTATCCGGAGCCACCCCAATCATCAAGCGGGAATCTTGGGGGGTGGGCACCGGATCAAGGAGGACTAAATAAATCTACTTCCCCCTGCCATCAAGGGGTACCAGAAAAGGAAGAGGGCACAAAGGTCAGGAGCGGGGAGGATGGGAATGGGCTTCACATCGGCTCTGTGAGACGCGTCGCAGGGGAGAAAGCGACCGCGCTTTTGAACCTGCAGTGCGACCGGTAGGACTGGATGAATGAAGCATTTTCTGGAAGGAAAAAGAGCAAAAAAGTAGCTGGTGGTATAATGGAATGATGGCCTGGACGGACATGTCTCGACCATTCCATTTCAGCAGGAAATCAATGTGGAGCTGAAGATAGATCGCGCCCCGCAGAATGCAACTCGGAGATATCCCGACTGCGAAAGGAGAAAAGGAAAAGCATCTCCCCGCGCACGCATCATTTAGATAAAAATTATGAAAATCCGAGCCGGGAACTTCTATTTACACTCTTTCCGCCCGTAGGTGATACGCAAAAATGTATGCGAGCTCCATAAATACAAACGAGTCTATTTCAGCGATCCCGGGTCGTGGTTCTAACAGTTGGGACCATAAGACCAGGCATTCACGGAAGCGACGAACATACCATGCTTCTCCGGGAGAGAGGATTGAAAGAAGAAGGGCCGATCCGGGTTCGCCGGGGAACTGGAGCCGAGTCAGAGCTGGCAGGGGAAGTACCAGGAACATTCTATTATAGTGGAAGTCGTCCAATCCACTGCCGTGCGGAAACCGAAAGTAACTCCTCCTGGGGCAGGTTAAAGACTCACTGCTAGAGCTTGCGGGTCCCTAATCTTCGAGAAGGGCTCAACTAATTCTTATCATCGGACTACGGCGAAGTCATATTCGTCGGGCGGGAACAGTCGAAACGATCTGGAAAGAAAACCCGAGACTCTATGTGTAACCTTACGATCTCTCTACAAAAGGAAGGAAAGAAGGCGGACGGTTTACAATCGGAACTCTGTGGCAAGGGTACTCGTAAAATATGGATCAAGACCGGGTAGCCGAACGCTCCGAGAACCAGACTGAGGGGACTCAAGCCGGAACGAGATTGAGCGGCTTCTGGACTCTTTCAAGAGAAGAAGAGTGGGGAAAAAAAAAACATCGCTCCGACAGCTGACGGTTCGGGCAGAAAAAAAACTGCAGTGTGGCCCCACAATATCTGTTCCGAGGGGAGGAGATAGTTTTTCAGGGAACGAAACACCACGTAGAACTGGATGACTGTAAAGAAGTTATCGCATTCCGGGAAGAGATCGTGTCGTTAACGAGGAAGGCCTGGTAATGGGAATTCGACACCCCGCGTAGAAAAAGAGAAGGAACGGACTTGGAGGCAGTTAGTGGGCTCGCATAATTATTGTGTCGTATCCAATAAAGGGGGGATCCATCCGTGCCTCGACGACGGAAGGGAGACTGGGGTCCGGATCCGTCCAGAAATTACGCTACGGTGGTGGAAGGCAGGGGTGAGGTCGCCCTTCTCAGGATATATAGGATTGGGAAAAGCTGGGCGATGTCCCGCGGGCGGCCACATGCGCTGAGAGAAAGTAAACGACGGGAGGGAAGTAGTAGGGGAAGCATCAGCAATTGGGAGAAACCCATCGATATATCTTCACTTAGGGGTTCGCTACGTCATCCCGCATCCGGGAACGCAGTCACGCAACCCTTCGTGACCGCGTGGGATCGCGAAAGAAGGAGGCGCAACAGGGAATGGAGGTTGCTGATTTCCTGAAGACTCAGAAAAGGAAGGGGAAACCTTTTTGACTGTACCCGGGTGGAAGGGAGGGATCGGGCATGATGCTATCTTATCATACGGGAGAAAGTGGAATCAGGCAATCACCCAAGTAATTCCCAGCGGCAGGGGTGGCGAATATTACTTTTTTAATGTCGCAGGGAAAGACCTATATAAACGATGTAGAAAAAAACAAGTCAAGCTCGACATTATGTGAGAAGGGGGGGGTTTACTGAGTTGGAGTCTACATGGTCTTGTACTGCTTCAGTTTAGCAACGTGAAAATTCACTGGTGGAGGGGTCAATGATTTCACGCTTTTTAAATAATAAGCACGAGACGCGTGATCCTCTTCAACAATCGCGGCAAGGACTACCAGAAAGGGTCCCTTCGGAATGTAAAAGATCACTGAAGTCAATCAAAGAAGAGCAGCTACGGCGGAAAGTTAAGTTCGAGAGGCGATACCGTGATCGCGTACCGCTGGATAGACGTCACTGGGTCAGATGGTAGACGAAAGCTAAAAGTCGAAAAACGGGCCCAGAGATAACACGATCTTTTAAGGGGGTGCGAGTTGCCAAGGTCGTCAACCACTCCTTACATCATGAGCCGATAGTCTCAGCTCTTGCTGCGGGACCAGAAATTCGTCCAGTCTAGATTAAACAACAGGAGACCTACGGGGAAATATCGGAGACGTACTTTCCGTGGACTCGTAGATTCTAAATTTGGGTTTCGGAAAGCAAAGCCGAGGGCGACTCTACATAAAAGGGAGGTTAGTCGATTCCCTTTTCATCAAAAAGGGTCTTGGTTGGAGAAACTGGTTTAAAGCCAGCTGCACATAAAGGAGACTGGGACTCGTAAGGCGTAGTGGGTTCCCTGGCCAGCAGGTGCGAAGAGGAAAGCCACGATGAGCGCCACAGAGTTGCACAAAGCGGAGCCTCCGAAACCTCTACAGATTAAACCGCGCCAGTGATAAGACGCCCTAGTCTGCCGAAAGACGTGGAAAGACGGAAGTGGGGATCTGGGTCGCCCCATCCGGTGGGTTCAATGCCTGCACAGGGGGCTGATAGCAATAGCCTTACCGGCTAAATCGCTCGCTGAGAGGGGCCTGTGTCCCGCAAGGGGAAGGCTTTTGAAAACAACGAGGAGGGGAGGGGCCAGTGTTGTCGGTCCCGTCAGCCTCGATCTGGGGAAGGCTAATACGAGAGGTCGCTAAAAAGGGAGGATGAAAAAACTGTGATGCGTGGAGCGCAAAAGATCCGCCACGACGTCTTTTCCCCTGTGGCGGGCGGCCAGGAAGAAAACACCCCAACCAAACCGTCGTAGTCCTTAGCCACGCGAGTAAAAAGACGAAAAAAGTGGGGGGAAAGACGGGGGCTACGAGGAGAGAGATTGCATACGTCGTTGCGGCCTGATCGATGGGGACGCGGAACTATCGAGGTAGCGTTCAAACCATACAGACGCGTACAGTACAGGCAGTCTAGACGGGAAAGGCTTTCTGCCACAAACAAACAAGAAAGGGGGGGGGGAAGTGGACTCCCCGAAGGTGGACAAAGAGGGGTGAGAGTATCGTCGCGGCCATGGGTGGGATTCGACTAGAGCCGAGCGGAGCGCTCCAAGCTTCGATCCACTAGACGTCGGTACACGTTGGGGAAAATCACCTGGACGAAAAAAGGGGGGAGGGCGCATCGTCTCCGGCCGCGATATCCGGACCTGATGAGCGGTGAAGACCGGGCGACTCCCTCCAATGAACGTCGTTCGCCGATACTTTTCACAGGGGGACGGCTTTCTTTTCGAGTGGGAAACTTAGGACTTGCTGCGATAGCCCCGTGGGTCCGGACTCCTGGGGATATCGGGCGGGGATCAAGGGACGCGACGCCCGGAACTAGGATTGCTTGGCAGGGATATCTACTTCTTAGGGAAGTGCTTAGGGGTCCCCCACGGAAGAGAGGAAAACGCGGGCCATGCTCAAACTCGCTCTCGCGGGAGTGAAGGATGGAAATCAGACTTGACAGACCTTAAAAGAAGGACCAATCCGTACGTAACCTGAAAAGGGAAAACCAGAACACTTGCCGGCGCACGAGTCGTCACCGCGAAAGGTTGTCGCAGTATGGAGATGGATTTCTTGGGGGGTTACGATAGATTCCTCGAATGAACATTAGCCGAATAAACCACCCACAGGCAGTCCAGCAAGCGGGAAAGGAATGGGGGCCCGGAAGAACTGGGCCAGGATCGGAGCAAGAATAGCTCGATCAGATTTAAAGAGAAAACGGCAAGGGGTCAGGAGAGCTAGGGCATTTGCTCAGGAATACGACAACGAACCAGGGTCGCATTCATCTCTTCAAAAGCGAAAGCGACGCCTTTTGATACAGAACGTGACAAAGGGGAGGCTGTCTTTAGCTTATTAACAGTACAGGAAATCAGCAAGCTCAAGAAACGATTAGCTAGTGGGGCTCCAATAAACTGTGAGGGTCTGACGACATGCATCCTACGAGGGTGTGAGGCAGGGAGGAAGAAGCGCTGGGTTCATCCTCTCTTAAAAATCGTCTAGAAGAGAAAGGCCTAGAAATTAACATGCCGGCCACTCATCTACCTTCGCAAGAAAAATCATCTGGGAGAAACGAAAATCCCGAGCCTGGGCGAAAGGCCTGCTGTAAAACCCGATTTTAAGCAAAAATTATGCCACAAGGAACCGAATGAATCAAGCACAAGTAGCTATTTACGACGAGAACGGCGGGGGTGCGAACATTGCTTCTACCCAGCACTGAAGAAAAGAAAACGGCGCTTCTCCGCGGAGGAAACGGGAATTTCAGACGCAAAGGCGCCGTTGCGGGCCTGAGCCGTTCAGAACCTAGCGGGATACTCACGAACATAACAAAGCGAGGGTCTAAGGCGCAAAAGTTGTGCAAAAGGAGAGGTCAAAAAAAACGAAGGGATGGGATTACTCCTAGTGGGTTGCTGGAAGACGATGTAACGAAGAGCTACCCTAAGCTCGCGGCGGGCACGGCCTCTTCGATATGCAAAAATTCAGGAAACGGAGCCTGCCTGGGCTATCGCGAAAGAGACTAGGTCCGCTTGTAAAAGGGGACGACAAAAAACATATGAAAATATAGATATCCGGCAGGGGGAAAAGCAAAAACGGGGGAAAAGAGTGAGGGCAGTTGTATACGTAAAGATATTTTCAAGAAGTGGACAACCCAGGCGAAACCGCTCCTCCTAAGTTCGCAAATGAGCTGCCTCAAAGGAAGGAATTAGGAGAGATTTCCGGACGAGAGGTTTCAGCGCGAGTGTGACCAACGCGCGCGTTACCTGCCGGTCGTTGGCAAATGAAAAAGGGGGACCCAGATGGGAGCTTCGGGTTATGGGGGGTGCCTTTTTCGATAGCGTGGTTCGGGGGACTCCAGGCCCGCTACCACTGATTCAGGACGCACTTGTCTTCTTCCTCTCGGAGAACGAGAGAAGGGGGTCGGGTAGTAAGAAGTTAAAGTCTGGGGTAGAGGGCGAGCAAGTGACACGCCGCCCTGGAGTCGAAATAACGACGCGGTGGGAGTCAGGAATGGTTTCTTGCGCTAAAAGAAGGGCCAGCTTTGTCCCGACCCAGGCCGGAACGTGCATTCAGGGAGGGGAAGAGAGGACATGCAATGATAGATGCGCCGGAATTTGAGGCGGGGTGCAAAAGGCATGGTGAAGGTCTCGAGATCGGTATGAGAGAGGTTGCTATGTCACGCGGGAGCACATGCTTGGCTGATCTGAAACGACGTCGCCTGGTAATGTCAGCAGAAATCAGCACAGGGGTATGGGACAACTCATCATAATATTTCATTGGAAGAATTCGTTTTACTCAGCCGAGCCAGCCAGCCTACCGAGAAAAGAGCACATCGAGTTCTCGGCGACGCGCGAACTGCAGAACAAGGGATTTCCTGTTTCGAGGATTTACCGAATAGCAAACGCCAGCAGCCAGAACATCAACTACGGTTTCGGAAGGGGAAGGGCATGGAGGTTACGGGGCCATTATACTCTACTGAACACTGGGGAAAGGGTCTCAGGGAAAAAAATGTCCCGCATGGGGGATACGAAAAATGGGTTGGGTTCCAGGGTTTCAAAATTGATCTCGTAACGAGTCAACAAGAATATAGCTCAAAAGGTGTAAGGACGTGAAGAAGAGTCGCATCACGAAGTGGGTTCATGGAACTTCGTTCTGCCCGGGAAGCACGGATTGCCGGCAAGGCGATTGCTCTCCACAATGCGCCGGGGCGCGTTGAGCCGCCATGCTCGATTCCAGCGGACGGATGCCACGAACAAGCACGAACAGACACTTTATCTCGAAGGGGGGGAATCGCCAGCTCCATCGGAGTAAGGAAAGGATGCGAGAGCGGGGGGGGGGGGGAGGCTTGATCAGTGTACTGTTCTAATCGCAGCCGGTCGAATTTTCACACGCAGAATAAGATTCGGGATAAAACAGCGATAGAGTCCCCGTGGGGCGAGGAACGTGCTTCAGCGCCTGAATCAGGCTTTGGCAAGAGATGCGCGGCCGGCTGAAGATCTGCGGCGGCCAAATTAGTCCAGTCGTGATCACCACCTGAGACGTCCAGAGCAACGGATCGGACTACTGAGACTCCTGTGGCGCGGAGATTCCGGGGTTGGTGAATCAAAAGAAGCGATGTCACCATCGTGAACCTTCCGGGGAGATATCACTTTCCAGAACAACAGGTTCTTGGGAAACTTGGGGAAAAGCAGCGGACCAAAGCCGGGAGAACTGGAACTGTAATGTACGGCGTTGGTTTGCACCCCCGGCAGGCGCGGTGACGAATCGAATCATCTCACCAATAACTGGTTATGGGATCAGCGCAGAGAGAACAATCGTATGGAACACACTCGTCGAAGTCCTCTAAGAATTTGGATAGAAAACTTTGCGTCCTTTCCATCCCCCTCGCACAGGCTGGGGAAAAGAACAGACGTGGGGATCTTGTCGCACACCGCCTAATGCACCGTGGGGGTCCTGTGATCGACGCTGTCTCAAAGATCGCCGGAGGGAAGAGTCAGAGGAAAATGTGCACGGTGGTTCCCTCAACCGAATTGTGAAATTCGTCAACAAACGGGGAGATTAAAGAGAGAAAGGTAGTTTGCGGGACAGGGGAAAGAGAGGAGGGGATCGATCGTAGCGCGATAATTCGCGAGCCAGCTCGCAGGAGAACATGAAAAAGGGTATGAGGTCCGTCTTCGAACAAGTACAAGCCACGAGTCTGGGTCCCACGCCGTGGCGGGAAGGACGATTATCCAAAAGGCGAGTATCTTCGACTCAGAGTTTGTGAACGAAGATGGCCCCTTAGGATTGCATCAGCTTTTCGAGGGAGAGGGTCGATGCTCACCTTCATGCGAATAAGGCTGAGTAAGGGGGATTCAAACATCCGACCGGCGAGTTAACCAAGGGACTCGCCTCATGTACCCCAGTTGAATAAAAACCTTTGGGACTTTAAGAACGAAAAATTTTTACACCAGTGCCGAAGGGAGCGGAGGAGAGAGAGGAGGGTTGATTCGCACCAATAGTAGAGAACCGCGCCACCTCGCAGCTATCCGTTGATAGACTGCCCCGGTAGCGTTGGTGAATCGCCAAGGTACATTTCGGGAAGAGCAGAGTCAGCTCAAAAAGCTCGCAAATCTCGTCCAACAAAGTCAGGCGCGGTGACGAAACGGGGGTCGCCCTCCAAGGAAACAGAGTCGTGCGATGGGGGGAAAAGGCCGACGCGATGAAACTAGCCAACGCTTCTAACCCGCGGTGGTAACGCGTCGAAGGAGAGAGCTCTCGACGGGAGTTCAACGCGCGATCCGCGCAGAGGTCGGACATTTCAGGGGGGAGGGGTCGTACGGTGAAGTCTTTTAGGTTCACTCTCAGAGGAAAAACGGGCAGGGGGGTCAAATCTCTCTTAGGGCGTGGAGGATTTCCATGAAAAATGCTTAACATCTTGCAAAAGCTGGGTCAATCTTCAGGTCCGGAAAAAGAACCAAGGGTGTCAGTGTGCTCCCAGGAAACCTTTAACAAGCAGGTAAAAAGTGGACAAAGGTCTAGGCTTTAGGGGTCGGGGGGGAAATACGAATAAATTAGGAAAAGACGAGGAAGAAAGTCAAAAAAATCAGTCCTCACATCTGAATTAACTTGGGGGCCCGGAGAAAAGGGGTAAAGGGATAAGTGGACTACGATAGTCTACGCTCAGGACCCATGCCGTTACCAAGAAGAGTTTGCAAGGAATCGGCTGTTCCCTGCTGGGAACATCAAAGCAATAACATCCCGGGGGAGGAAGAAAAAGCGCCACGACTAGAGGGACTGACCGGAGGGTATCAGCTGGCTGAGGCGAAAAGAAAAAGGAAAAGATAAGATCAAAAAGATTAATGGGGGGGGTTGACGAAGGAAACTTGTGCGCGGTAAACAAACAGGCCGCCTGTCGGCATAAGAGCGGAAGCGCGAAGCGGACCACGCGCTTCCAAAGATATATCCGAGCACGCGAGAAAATTCACCATTCCTGAACACAATCTTCAAGTACATTGGAAGGATCAAGAAAAAGAAAGGAGAAACGGAAGGGGGAGTAAACTTTTCACTTCTTTGATCCCAAGGGGTGGGTATCGAAAGAAAACATTCTGCGTAGCCACTACTGACTCCAAAAGGGATGGGATACCCGCGCTTGGTGCGAAAAAGGAGAGACAGCTACCCGGGATCAGGAAGGAAAACGTGCGCTAGAGCAGCGATACGGGGATTTCAAGAGCACGTGGACGTCAGTTGTCGCGCAGCAATCAAAAGCTATCACGAGAGTTACTCCGGAAACCCCACCCCCGACGCGTAATCTGCTCGGCCAATGCACGCGGCCGTTGAGGACAATAAACCGGTCAGAAGCAAACGCAAAGGGGCTGTTAACCTCGGCGAGCGCTTGATCGCTTCGGGATTCTCGCTAAAAAAAAACATCGGCTCCGGCGGAGCCAGATTCAAGTGTTGGCGGGCGGAGCGGCGGGGGAAGGGTATGGACTCTTCGAAAAATACAAAGTTAACCCGCTGAACGCATAGGTCCGCGGTAAAAATGCCG
>Ga0179593_1465521_pt1 | contig 14069 bp, 9 predicted proteins | sample CZODoug2_1_08_16_FD_185931 | JGI IMG/M metagenome (GOLD analysis project Ga0179593, IMG submission 185931) | Vadose zone soil fungal communities from Angelo Coast Range Reserve, California, USA - CZODoug2_1_08_16fungal (PacBio error correction) | ecosystem: Environmental > Terrestrial > Soil >...
ATAGACGCCGCAGTCTGAAAACATTCGGGCATCAAAAGAAGATCAGGGAATTTTCCGGAGAGAAACAACACTCACTTCCCAATAGAAATTTTAAACAAAAAAGATGTTAAGGGGGACGCCATCGAATTCAAGATCGAGCGGCAAAAAAACGAGTATCCAAAGATTGGGACTGGAAAGGGTGGTTATCATTTGAGCCGGGAAGGCAAAGAGTTTATCTGGGGGCAAACCGGATAGAAACCTATACAAGGATCAAAAAAAAAACATACCACTTCCTTCTAGATAAAGGGTCACCAAAATAGATCTCGGTCCAGTGGACTACGTTAGGTGAAAGTCGCTCCGACACCCGGATCCCAAAAAAAAAGAACTATCGGGCAAGAGACAGATAACCAAGGCGGCCCGTCCTCTCTGGCGGGGGGAAAAAGCATAACCTCTGAGTCTTACGCGACCCGTTAAGAGCTCCTTCGCGAAATGAGGAAAAATAAAACATCGGAGGATCAGATATGCCGAATCTCTTGGCGCAAGGGGGGGGTAAGGCATCAATAAGGGGAGGCGTCGCCCGCGCCGACGATAGCTCGTTCGCCTGGATCGGAGAGTCTTGACATCGGGGAGAAAAGCCGCTCAAAGCGAGTTGACTACAAAGTATGGAATCTGTGGCATTTCACCGCGAGACGGCCACTCACTAAAGAGGGAAGAAAGAATCACGAGGGTATCAAAGGGTAAAGGAGAAGAAAGCGAAGAAATGGGGGATTGAAAAATACGCATGCTAGTTTCGCTTAGCCTTCGTCAAAAGGAAGTCTCACCTCACCAAAAAGAAAACACACATTAACAACCGAAAATAAGGGACGCTACTATCAAAGAAGGTGAGAAAATCCGTGAAAGAAGAAAAGGCAGCGGAAAAACCGGGTGCAGTTCATGTCAGTCCGCTTGGAATCTCATAGGGAAGAAGGGACCGAGCGAAATTGCCACAAAATAAAAAAAACAGTGAAAGAAAAAGAGTCGGAAAAGTGGAAGTAGCCTCCGGAGGCTCAACTTACACCTATCTACAGCAAACCTCTAAGGAAAGGCAAAACTAAGAGGGGGAAGACCCTGAGCCCTGTCCTCCTATGCAGAATAAAAAAAAAAAAAACTTTGAAAAAAAAACAATGTCTCAAAAGGCCGCGTTGCGCGAGACCGTTCCTTTAAAAAGAGGGGAGCTTCCGATAGGTTCAGGCAGCTTCTCGATACACGGTGGACCCTACAGAAGGGGGAAACGAAGTCAGCCGGTCTTACAAAAAGGGGAGAAACCTCCTACTTCTACCTACCAGAGAAAAAGGGAAGTAGACCTCAAGAGTTCCTGCTGAGAAAAGGGAGTTCGCAATCGGGAGAGGTTGCTTACTTGGCGAGACCTGTTGCTTAGAGGACTAAACCGCATCGAAACCGGGGAGACGCGACTATTACCATGGGGGGGGGAAAGGGTGACGGAAATAAAGGAATCAAGAAAGGAAGGCATAGGCGAAAAGCGAGCGGCCGTCCAGGACAAGATTTGCCTCAAACCGAGCTGCGGCCGAGTGATTCAGGAGGCAAAACGCGGGGGGAAAGGACTTTGAAAGAAAAGGGTACACGCTCAAATAAAAGGACGCATCGACTCAAGGATCTAATTCCTTTCAGCCCGAGGGTCGAAAAAAAACAAAAGGGAGTAGATCCTGGGGAAAAGGAACAGCAGAGGACTAGGCTCAAGCCCGCGTTGGATGGCACCGTCGTACAAGGGGGACGGTTACAAGCCATCAAAAAAGGGGAAAAAAGATCGTTGCGAGCCTGTAACGAGACCAGGGCCTAAAATACCTTCAAGTAAGAGCGGACAGGACGGCAAGGCCTGCGATACTGGGGGGGTCCAATAGAGGGAAGAGAAGGTAGGTGACGCTTAAGAAATCAAACAACTGGAAATCTATGAAAAATTAGGGGGGGAGGGAACGATTCGCCGATACCATGTACGGTACAATTACTTAAGAGAAAACTGGAGAGAGAAGCCCGTCCGAGCAATCTTGCTGGGGGGGGGACCTAACTAGGGGTCGCAGGGGGGACGGCTGGGTGTGCTGCAGCTTGTCCTCCAGAGCGTGTAAGTTCAGGGGAAATAGTCCAAGAATCTAACTGGTAGGAAAAAAGAAAGGGGGGTACCGAGTCTCTTGTAAAAGGCGAGTCTCTTTGATCGGGGATTAGCCTTCCCAGGGTGGGGTGGGGTCAAGGCTACGAGAAAGTCTTTTCCGAGCAGGAAGAAAGGAGCGGGGATGTCGATCTGAAAGGAGGTTGAGCCCGGAGGAGAAAAGCAAGATAAGCATACTTGGGGTTGGGAGGGGGAGAAGCGGTGCTCAGGAAAAAAGTCGTAAGGGGGGAAATTTAACATCAGATCTTCAAATAAAAATCTCGCTGTACTTGGAACGGAATAGAAGCAGGTGGAAGTCTAGCACCAAAAGGAGGCCTCAGGGTGGTGCGGGCTGTTGGGTTGAGAGATCTTGACGAATGCGAACCAGTACGAAAAAAAATAGGTGTGAAACAGGGAAATGAACCAATCATCCGCGCGTGGAAGACTGGCCCTGAAATTCATGAGGGAGCGAGGCGGACACGCTGGGAAAGAACACCGTCCAGAGGGCAAGCCACCTTCAAGGACGAGGAAGAACCTGGAGAGTCAAGACTACGCCGGAACGAAGGTTCCGAAAAGAGCCCATGACAGCCTCATCGGCTCACACTCTAAGTTCTATCGGGCAGCGGGGACTCGGGCCTACCGGCTGGACAAAGATGTTTGAAATCGATCTGGACAAACGAAAAGGACAGCCTCTGAGTGGGTCAGAGGAGGAGGAGGCGTAAAAAGCAGGACGGAAAGTCGTTAAGGTGAGCTGCTGGTCGAACCCGGCAAGGAAGAAGGGGGGGAGTCAAAACGGAGGGAAGTTGAAGGCCTTCCGTGGGTCTAGATGTGACTCTGTCGAAACGGTGCACAGCAAAAAAAAGGGACCTCTTTTGACGTATCAAAAATCAAGTCGTACAAATAAGGGGGTACGGCCGCGGGGTTGTGAAAAATCTGCTTCTAGGGCTTGATGGTGGGGAAAGAACTTGAATACGAAGAAAAGGCGGTAACTCGAGTCAAGCTCTGGCAATCCGGCGCACAAAAAGGCAAAAAACTGATTGTCCCATCTAAGAAAAGGGGAAGACGGGGGGTAATTCAATCCAATAGATCGGGGATTAACACCTTAAAGCGGAAGGTCAAGAGGGGGGAGACTTGAGGGGTCAGGTTTTTAAAACTACAGGGGGAATCCCGAATCGGCCGCATCCGTAAAGACTAGAAAAAAACAACGAGGGAAGAAAAGAGAACCGCGGATGGGCCCTGAAGGGACCTGCCCACTCGTCCAGGCTCGGGGAGCAAGTATCGGGAACCACCTGCACGCAAGTCAGCGCTATAGGGCGGAACTAATTCGAGGGGGGTTGAAGACGATCTGCAGTTGGAAAAAAGAGAGGGGGGCTCATTACCCCCGGTTGGCGGGAGATTTGTTTTTTCAGGGCGGGGAGCGTATTCTGTTGGGACAGGGAAATTTCGAGACGTCGTCTTGTATCAGAACCTTATCGGAAAAAAAAGCTCCAGTACACTTACGGAGGGGGAGTAAAGAAGTTCCAGACCCCTGGCCGTAACGTATGAACCATCCCTTCAGATGAATAAGTCCGGGCTGCACCGTTTAACGAATGAAACGGTCGCAGCAACGACGAGACAAGGAAACAGAACATGCACGCAGAACGTCACGTCCCTGAGAAAGACGGAACCGTCGGAAGGGTCGATAAAAAAAGAGTCCTCTCGAATGTCCGCCGGGACAGTCAACTTCGTAGCAGCCCCTGAAAAAAACGAACCTCGGACGTTTGATGAGCTCCTTGCGCGAAGGTACCCTGGTGGGAAAGGCTCGTGCCGCCTCGCACGAAGAAAGGGGTCCCGTGCGAAGGGGCTGCGTAGTCAGCGAGGGCGCAGCTATGTCGGAGTATTCTGGGGGGAAAGGAAGTGTGAGAGGCGAAGGGCTTTCTGGGGGGGGTCCTTACTTACAGCTAGCTTCGCAAACCGCCTTGCACTCAAAAGCTCTAGAGGCAACTGAGAGGAAAATCTGGGGGGCAAGGCACGGAATCAAATGCTATGGCGCCATTCAAGGTATCTTAGATCGCAAAAGAAAAGCACCATTCAACATGAGGAAGCTTTACGTCCTCGCAGAGGAAGAGAGTTTACAGGAAGGCGACAGCAGCGGACCTGGGTCACAGAAAGTGACATCGAAACGGGCAGGGAACTTGACGAGCACCCAGTGGCAAAAGAACACCACCAAATCAGGGCGAAAGCTTGGGTACGTGGCCTTAGAGGAAGCTCTCAAACGAAAATAACAATCAAAACTTACCGGCGCGGGCTCTAACAGTCTAGATTAGCCGTAATAGGGAGAACTAGCATCCACGTACGCACAATACTACCGCCGTGGCCGAAAGGAGACAAGCCTCGCTAGGTAGCCAGAAGAACGGGGTATCTAGGGCTTGGCCTGAATTTCCGCGTCGAGAACCGGAAACGAATCAAAAACAGACGCAGAAAGGAGTTCGGGGAAAAGCACGTGTCAGCAAAACCAAGATAAACCACGGCGACCGTCAAAGGTACGGCACCCAATATTTACAGGCGTCCAAAGGAAACGAAAAGCCCAGCTCGGTCGCGGCGTACTTGACGGGGGAAACAGGCTCTAGGAGGGGGGACACAACAAACATAGAGAACAAAAGAAGCATCTCTGCTTCGGAAAGGTGACTGTTTGACGGGAGACGGACACTAGGAGGCAATAGAAATCCATGCTCTTCTTCAGGATCGGGGCTAACGAGGACGCGATAGGACATTCCGGCTCACCGAACAGCTTTGCGAGGTTGCCAAGGGGACTGGCAAAACGGTGAGGCGTCTACGTGGGGTTTGGAACCCCATGGTAGACAGTGAGGGGAGGCAATAAAGAGGGCGAGCGCATCGCAGATCGCCGGGCTTCAGGAAAAGAAACGTGACCAACAAGGAAGAGATCTACAACAACGGGAGGAAAAGAGAGGAAAAGAAGGGGGAAGAAGGAAAAGGCCGGCCGCTTGCCTCTCAAGGCGAGTAAGTCGTACCAGTCATTGGGCAAATCCATCACGTGGGCAGAGGAAAGAAAAAAATCTTTGACAGCCCCTTGGGGAAACTCGCCGCAGAGAAGAACAAAAAGAAGGAAAGCGACTGTACGCGCTGAAAGAAAAAAAGAGCCGGATTGCAATCGCGTAGTGAAAATCCTCGACGACAAAAACGGGAAGAATCAGACTGATCGGTTTACTGGGCGTCCAGATCACCAGGGGGAAAATCAGGGTAAAGTAACATACTCGACGCGGGGGGAGCAAAAATGCGCGTCGAAAAAAGAAGAAAGGTAAACGAATCTTGCGGCCGTACTTGCCGTTGTCCGGGGGATGGGGGGAGAAGGGGGTTCGACTGCTTTTTTTGCCTACGGGGAGATCGAACTGAAGGCGGAAAGTACGGGATGGGCGGGACTGGGCCTTCGATCGGGAAAGAGAAAAGGGGAAATCGGAAAATCACGAAAAAACAGTAGGACCGGGACACTTTACAGAGTCCGATTGATCAATTGGAGGAAGCGGGAGTCACTCGGTTGTGCTTGGTGGTAGCATAGGAGAAAACGGAGGAAAGTTCGCAGGCCTAGACAAATTTCGGGGGGAATAACCTTGAGGAGGAGACGTCGTGTATTAGCAAGAGGCGACGGCGCACTAGCGCAAGGGAAAGCGACCTACTGTGTTGGAGGAGGGGAACAGGGATAAGTCAGTCGGAGCGCTCGACGACCTGACTTCATGTGACAAGTCCCTGTTGGTGCTGGACCAGGAGAGAGCCGGGGAGAGTGAGTCTAGCGGGGACACAAGAAAAAAAAAGGTTGAAATTGGGGGGGGTTTGGAGGGGTTCGAGAGGGACTGTCTCCTGAACGGCGCCATCTTTAGTTAAGGGAATGCAAAAAGCTCAGCCGCTCGGGTAAGGGCCTCTAGAGGGCTCAGTGATTGCAGGGGGAAAGTGGGCGGGGGCACTCGCGTGAACCTAGAACCAAGGACGTCAAGAAGGGCGCACGGGATAAAAAGATAACGCCGGAAGGGAGGGGCAACCACCTGATCGGACCAAGGGACAGGGCTAAAAAGAGGGAGGGGCTTTAGCGGCCTAGCAAAGTGATACCTACAAAGAAGCAAGAGCTGAATCGCATCCGCGGGCCGGGGGGGGTCTGGGAAAAACGGGCAGATACCGTACTGGGGGGACAGAGACTGTGAGGGGGACTCCCTCCGTAATATTTTGGAGGAAGGTGACGAAAGGAGGGGCGTGGGAGGGCTGGCCGGGGTTTTCCGGGGAGAGAAGAGGGAACGGCTCTACAACGGGGGGTTTTACAAGCCTCTTCTTATCGGACCAGCGGTGAAAAGCGTACGCGTACGGGGCCAGGGTTCGGGGGGGGACCGAAAAGACGTCTTGACGTGTAATAAGTGGTGGGGGGGTACAGGGGTATACTCAGCAAAGGAGACTGTATCTAATGAAAATCTGGAAGTTCAATCCTCGGTCAACTCGAATAACCATGGCTCCGAAAACTTTGGTGGATATTGACGACATAAGAGGAACCTCCCCGTATAAATCAGGGAAGGACCCATCTAGGGAAAGGGCTTACGGAAAAAATCAGTTGTTTTAAAGAGGCGCATGCCGGGAAGGGGCCTAGCAGAGCCGTCTTACAAGCCTTCGGGAATAGAAGTAAACAACAACACGTGATGAGGGAGAAAGGAGGTTAGCCCGGCTTGGTTCGGAGGTCCATTCTCGTAAGCTAGCAGTGTCAGGAGATCAAACCCACCATCAGAAACTAGTTGTCACCTTCCAAAGGCACAGGGCTAGTTTAACTTGTGAGTTCAGAAGCTAATGAAGGTACAATTTTGTCCGGTGGAAGGAACATTATTCGGTGTAGATTAGGGGGGGAGGATCTTTGGACTTGGGGATATCGACAGTCGTTTAGCGGTGCCCGAATCTTTACACCATAAAGGGTCACGTAGCCCGCGAAGGAGCCCCACCGGAAACGCGTAAATCGGTTTCCGAGGGAACGGATAAACAAGGAAAAGGCGGCACCGTTTGAATAAGTACCGGAGAGCAGCATAAGAAGGCCACGCAACGAGGTCTTTAGTCAAGGAAAAACAGAAACGTCAGGCCGGAAGGGTTCTAAACAGAAACAAGGTCCTGGTACAAGACAAGTCAGAAATTGAGAGTCCGAAAAAACTGACCACGACATACACGAGGATACCTGAAGGATAGTCATCGTGCTCGCACCTTGGTCAACCGGAGGGTCACTCTAGAACGGGCGTTGCGAGGGATCGTGCTGGTACCCGTGCGACGGGGGGGTCTAACCAAGGCTCTCTCGCGTAGAGTATGAAGAAAAGGCAAGTTCGTAGATTCTTAAGGGGGTGCGGGAAAAGGGGGCAAGGGGAAGAAGTTCGGCGGTGATGTGACAACAAGGGGAGAGGGAGGGGGTGGGAAAAAGCGAGGGTGAGAGGAGGGAGTAGAAGAGGGGTTTGGGGGTAGGAAAAAACGAGGAGAGAGGGGGGGGGGTGGAAAGGAGAGGGAATAAGCGATGTGGGAGAGCGCGGCCCGGGAGGTGGGCCGGTTCCGGGAGGCCTGACCGCTTAAAGTCCTGTCGGGCCCTGGGGTACAAAAGGGATTGCTTCCGCTAGAGGAGAAGTCAGTCCATTCAATAGGTGCCTGGGGAATAAAAAATACTCATGTATTTCTTCCGCAGGTGCAGGTCAGGAATAAAATCTCTAACTAAAAAACCCGGACGCAACAAAACACTTAGGAAGAAATGTGACGGAACTCCAGAAAAAAAAAGTTTAGAGAAGGGGGTCCCAACTGCTGCGTACAAGGGACACATAACCTGATTTCAGTCTCAAGAGTCGAGCGCATAAACTACTTGAAGAGAAAATCAAGGGCACAAGAAAAACCAAGTAGTCGACCTATGCTGAGAGGGGGAAGTAACGACGCGAGGGGGGAGCAATACTTCCAAAAGAACATCAAGCGTACCGGGCGCTGATCGAAAAAACTCGCCTGCGCCGGGTCTAATATGGACACAAAACAAAACGGAACGGTGTAAACGAACCTGACACCCTATCCGGCAGGACCAGACGCGGGACAGGTCCGTTAGTGGCGTGAGTTTACCGGAGTCAGAGAGAGACGCCGCACTAAAAAAAAAAAAAAAAAAAAAAAAAAAAAAAAAGAAAAAAAAAAAAAAAAAAAAAAAAAAAAAAAAAAAAAAAAAAAAAAAAAAAAAAAAAAAAAAAAAAAAAAAAAAAAAAAAAAAAAAAAAAAAAAAAAAAAAAAAACAAAAAAAAAAAAAAAAAGAGAAAAAAAAAAAAAAAAAAAAAAGAAAAAAAAAAAAAAAAAAAAAAAAAACAAGAAAAAAAAAAAAAGAAAAAAAAAAAAAAAAAAAAAAAAAAAAAAAAAAAAAAAAAAAAAAAAAAAAAAAAAAAAAAAGAAAAAAAAAAAAAAAAAAAAAAAAAAGAAAAACTTCTTAAGGGCAGTACAGCACGTGTCAGCACACCCAGATCGACAAGGAGAAAAAAGGGGGAAGTTATGCACCTCAGATAGCTTCTAGACTGGCGTAGAAGAGGAAAAGGCGGTGCGCGGTGAGGGAAGAAACCAAGGGGAAAAGAGGTCGACCACTGCCGATAAGGGAAAGAGAAGAACCCTCGACTGAGGAAATTTTAAAGAGGGGAAGGAGAGTACGTCAAGATGGAAAAGGGAGGGTCAGAAAAACTAATTCCGGAAGGAAGAAAGGACGCGATCCAGTCCTGGGACAAGAACCGGGATAAGGAAGAGTTTTTCACAGGGAAGAAAAAAAAAAAGGATGGCAGGGAGGAGAAAAAAGTTAATGCTTCCATGACTTGTCACTCGACGAAAGAACACGGCAAGAGGGAATAGACCAAGCGAAGGGCTTCCGTTAAAAGGGCCGATCACAACAATAGAAAAAGATATATGTGACCGGTCTGAACGAAAGAAAGAGGATCTGCTCGAAGGCTTTTGACGACAGAGAAGACATGGGGGGGTAAAACCTAAGGTTGCAGACACCCCCATTTAGCAGCCCAAAAAGGAAGCCTCTTCCGGGAGCAAAAAGTAGGAGCGGCGTCTCGCTGGCCTTCGTACGAAAGCAAGTAATCTTGGAAGACCTTAGGGAGCTCCTATACGGTCCAACAGAAACGGGAATAAGTGAAGAGAGCCTCACGGTTTCGGAAAAAAAAAGGGGTCGCCACATGGTCCTAAAGTCGTCCAATGAGTTGAAAGGCCGCAACCGAGGACTGATCGAGACGAACCAGGGAGAGGAAAGAGGGGGGGAATCTTGGGCAGCTGGGGCCGTTGTCGAGGGGGCGTGTGGAACGAATGGGTGCTACAAGTGCGGGGGGGAAAGAACCTTCCCGAAGGAGGGCGGTCCAGAGGTAAGTTCTTCTTACTCGGCGAAAGAAAAGGCTCCTAATATATGAACCGGGTACTCTAGCGGGGGAGAGATTCTCTGGAGGGGGGCGGCCAAAACGGCCGTCCATGTTTGGCATAGGGGGGAAGGTGGACGTCATAGTCATATACAGGGGAGCGGGGATAGCTTCGATGAAATAAGAAGTGATTTCTATCTGTGTAAAGGTGGGTGGGGCAGCAAATCGGGGACGCTCCAGAGAAGAGTTGTAGAGTGCGTGCACTTGAGGTGCTCTGGAATTCTTCGGTAGGAAGCGACAGCAGCCAGTACAAAGGGGCCAAGAGACTATGGGCTCTTCTGAAATCAGAACCTTAGAGGGGGGGAAAAAACGGAAACAAAGCGGTTGAATGTGAAGGGGAGGTGGGCGTTAAATGAGTGAAGAAGCGACCCGTAAAGAAAAGGGGCAGACGTCCGTGAAAAATGCACCCAAGGAAAAGCCGCTGCCAGGGGGGATGCTCGCGCAGTGATTGCGAAAGGGGTCTTGGTGATCAACAGCTGCGACGTCACGCAGGGCGAAAATAGCCCGTAAAAGAAGTGTACGTCAGAAGGCTGACGCCGACTCGGGCGAAAAAGGAAAGAAAAAGATACAAGACGACACGTCTCGTCAGAGGAGGGAACGGATATCCACGAAAAAATGGACCGGTTTACCAAGGAACGGAGCTGACGCGCAGACGTCGGGGGAAGAACGAGGTTTTTTTCATGGTGGGCCGGCGATAACGGGATTAGGTCTAATCTGGGTACGGGTGGGGGATCTAACCGGAAGGACGGGGGCCGTATTTGTCTTGGAGGGAAGACCTACGAGGGGGGGGGGAAGGGGTCAAATCTTTATGACTGCGTCGCGGGGGGAAAACTTGCTGGCGAAACTGTGAAAACTCAACCTTTCGGATCTGCAATACAACGTAGACGTAACGAAAGGGGTCCTTGTTCTTTCGAGGAGACTGTAGGGGAAAGTATGGGGGGAGACGGCAATAAACAGTCAAAACACTCTGGGAGATAATCTCAGAAAAGATAGAAATCACAATCTAGACCTAAACCCGAATAGGGGAAAAAAATCTCTATGAAACGTTTGGGATGAAAGAGGAGATCTTGAACGGCATATCGTTAACCTACCAAAGAAAAAAGAGGAATTCAGAAGAGTGGATGAAGAGTGTCCGGGTGTTGGGGCTCTGCCAGCCGGATGGGCCTATCATGCGGGAAGCATCGGACAAACGGAAATTATATCAACAAAAAAAAAGGGAGGGGGAGGGAAATATATTATGGTCCTAAAAGTCCGGAGTTGAGGAGATCTCAATCTAGGAGCCCTCGTAAAAAAAGAAACGATGGGTTTTGGGGGGACTTCTCCCGAAGGGCACAAAAACCAACCTGATTTCGAGGTAAGGTGAACGAAGAAAGGTCAAGAGGCTCATGGAAACCAAAGGGCCAGTAGAAAATGACCATAGGTATTTTATCTGGCGACGTGGCAAAACGTCGTGGAAAAGAGAGACAAAAAAAGGTCTTGTGAAAATGAGTCTTTCACCACATCACCCATGACCGTCCGTAAAGGGAACTTACACCGACACGGGGGGGGGCCTGTACGCTTAAGCTGTGGCCCGATGACTGGCATACTACATCGCACCGTTTCGTGACCTCGCCGAACGTACTCCGGACCGTTCCACTAACTCGTAGGAAAATTGGCCCTGTCCTACACTACCCCAGAAGAAAGGTCCGCCGGGTCGAGGAACCAAAAAGCAAATCTCAAAAAAGTGCAAAACGTCATGAAAAAGTTCCGCGGAACCCGGGAACAGCACATCGCGAAAGGAGGGTATGAGACTTCATAGAGTTGGACAGTCACCTTGACACCAAGGTCACCGCGCAAAGAGAAAGTTATAGAAACTGATAGAGCTTGATTAGTGAGTCGCTCGGTACTGGCAACCGGCCTCTCTCCTAGTCGCAAGAAGGATCCCGGGCAGTTCGAGAGGAAGGAGGGAAGGGGTTTCAGACTTGGGGAAACGAAGAGATTTCCAAAGAAAAAAAAAGCTGAAATCACGCTCGAGCGCCAGGACAATCGTCTAGGAAGTCTTTGGGGGCAGCACGAAACTCAATGAGAGTCGGAAAAAGGGTCTTCTAATCTAGCCGTCCACGACCAAAAAAATTCAACTGAGGACGCCTGGCGCGAGCACGCGGAAATGGGACTACGCGACCAGCGAGGCGGTACAGGGCACCTGAAGTGCAGTAAACTTCTGTCTAGGGAAGAGGACATAACTTGCACACCAACAAGTGTCAAAAAGGAAAAAACAAATTAAAAAATGGGGGGGGTGGGTGGGCTTTGGGGGGACCTTGCTGGGAGTGAAAGGAGACCCCTGACTGCTCAAACTAAGGAAAAGGAAAGGGCGACGAGGGGGGGGCTGTACCCCGGCGCTGATCGAAGGGAAAATCGAACTTTAATGCTGGGAAAAAGTCCTTGCGACATCAACGACCCGCGACCGCAAAGAAAAGAATCACCCTAATAAGGAACGAGAGAACAGCTTTCCTCCTCGGAGTGGTGGCGCAGTTATATGGAGGGGACTCTTCGATCTAAGAAAGTTTCCCAGCCTTAACCCCGCATCCAGAGGAAAGTGAATTAATACGAAACACCCAGCATTCTAAAAACGGCGAAAAATAACTTCCAATTGACCAAATATTCGCTAGAAAAGGCTCTCGCCGACAGGCGAGAGGACTTGAGAAAAGAAAGGGTTGGAGAATCGTAGAAAGGCAGAAGAACCCGAAGGAAGCTCGACTTAATTTAGGACTTGACGTCTAGAATCACTACAGGGCACAATAAAAAACTTAGAGGGGTCCGCTAAGGCCGGTAGAAAGGGAAAAGAAAAGTCTATTGGAGTCCCGACAGGAAGAGCTTGCCGGTCAAGGGGATGAAAAAAGAGGGGCGTCTGATGCACCGGGAGGGTTGAACCCGGCCTCCTCATCAAAAAAAAGAAAAGAGCTGACAAGAAGCTAAGGGGAAACGGCCCCATCGAATGCTTCTCAAAACACCTTAGAGCAATAGAGAGAAGAAGGGTGGAAAATGCTTAAAGGAAGACTGGAGAAGGCTTCGATGCGCTCCCGCTGAAGGGACGTCGGAAAAGAAGGGGTGGGAAAAGCATCAGGTGCAACAAACCCTCGTTTCTAAGCAATGGGGTGCAAAAAAAAGAAAGGAAGAGAGGCCGGTCGTGAGCAAGCAGGGGCGTTCCCGAGAAGGAAGTACTTCTCATAAGCCGGGAATCGGGAATAGCGGGAGTTAACGAGGCAACAGGCAACTGGAATTAAAAGGGACTCTTTCAGGGGGAGGGAAGCAGTGTAGCCGAATTAGGAGGGGGAAGCCACAGGGAAGAGACCGCCGGATTGCAATCGAGACAAACCGGTCTCGAAGAAACGAAGTTGCTTGTTCCGGATGGGTGCCGTTGTCGGGTAGAGGGGGGGGGTCGGGCGGTGGGGGAAAAGTAAGGGGCAAAAGACGAACTTCACGAAGGCGGATGGGAGGGGTCCGGAGGAACTCTTCCGATCAATGCGCCAAAAGATCAAATCCACTCTACCTAGGGGCGGACCGAGGGTTCAGGAAAAGGAACTGACCTCTGGATCGTTATTTTGGCTACTCCCTGGTGGGGGGGGGAAGAAGTGTAGAGGAAGACACTGCACCGTAGGCTATCCTTTCGATCAGAAAAAAGAAGGGGGGGAAAGGTCGAAGGGGGGTTGAGAGCAGTCTGCTACGTCGAGCCACAGTAAAAGGGTACTTTGTTGGTCGTGCTTGTGCATGGCTGGGGATAATGCGACTCTACGCAAGGAGAAATCACTAGTGGTTACGCCGGGGGGAAAACAACGCTCATGATGGGCTTATCAAAAATTGATCGGTCGAGGGTAGAAGGGGGAATTGGATGGGCGGTTAGAGATACTGGAATAGACCGACTAACCTACATGGCGGATGCCTTCCTCCCCCAATCTAAAGAAACGCTGGCGCCTGGCCCTCGATGCAGCGGCAGAAAGGTCCCGTCGGTAAAAACACATGTCAGTAAACCACCTTCAACACGCATAACGGAAAGTGCCGGACTTATTAAACGTCGACTACTACGAGACAGAAAAAGGGGGGGCCGAAACGACAGGAGCCACGCAACTATCAACCTGAAGCGAAAGGACTTGTCCTTTCTCTGGAAAGGTAGATGCCCGTCTTATAAACCTACCGAAAAAAGGAAGAATAAAACTTACGTTGGGGGAGGTCGTTGGTCAATCAGGTCGGTGACCTAAGCGCTGACTGTCAGGGAAGAATCCGAGCTTACTTCTTCGTGGATCGACCCGCCGGATGCACTGAGTCTTTGAGAAGGAAAGGGCGTTGATTTCCTTGAGGGGGTCCGGTGGGTTAGAGGACGGGGGAACGGACTGCACTTACTCTGAAAATCTATCTGCAAATTGGGAAACGCGGGCGTAGGAAAGGTCAAAGGTTTAGGGAAAAGTAAGACGGGTCTTGGACGTGAGGTGGGTGACAATGCATCCGCTCACTTACGAGGGGTCGCGATCACCAATCAAGGGCCG
>Ga0179593_1510271_pt1 | contig 14069 bp, 12 predicted proteins | sample CZODoug2_1_08_16_FD_185931 | JGI IMG/M metagenome (GOLD analysis project Ga0179593, IMG submission 185931) | Vadose zone soil fungal communities from Angelo Coast Range Reserve, California, USA - CZODoug2_1_08_16fungal (PacBio error correction) | ecosystem: Environmental > Terrestrial > Soil >...
CCGCCGATCTCGCCTGGATAGCTGGGTGGCGTGCAAGGTCAGAACCACCCCCACGTTGAGGGAGAATCCAGAGTACCGCTCAAGCTCTAATGTTGGGGGGTTGTCGCCGCCGAGCAATACTATCACGGATTCAAGGAGACGAGAAAGTGTCTCAATAGGAAGAGGCCGGGGGGAAACGCATGACATAAGGCTCAGTACTTTGGGAAGGTAAGTCTTGCGATCTCGAAACTACGTCAGTCCTAACTAATAGGAGTCGACCGTTACCCGAGGCGAGCTCCATTCACAAAGGCCGAACTTGGTTTTATTCCTCACGCAAGCGCAAGCGTAAACGCCGCGCAGCCTTGGGTCGTCCACCTTAAGGCAGGTGCCCCTGGGAGAGGTTGAAAGACCTCCTCTCCACGCCCTCTGTCCTTTCGCTTACCCGTCCATTTACGCCGATCGTAGGACTAACTCTGTCGGAAAAATAAACGTGGAGACAAAAGAGGGCGATGAAGTCCACCCTTGGGCCCACAAAGAAACTCTCGCCAAAGCAGTGAAAGAGAGCCAGCTGGAGCGCCTCCATAAGTGCGTCAGGGGGACGTCAAAGCGAGTCACAGCGGTGGCCGTCTAGAGCAAGAGGACGGAAATGGAAGGCAAAAAAAAAGAACTAACCAAGAAAAAGGCGGGAGCGGGGTCAGGGCTCGGAAAACGCCCTCAAACCTAGGCATGGAATCCCCCGGAAACACTCTGAAAGAGTGCGCCGAAGATGGGAGTTACGGAAAGAACTGGAGTGCATTTACACCGGGAGACCTAGCAAAGCGAGATGAGTATAACCGAGCGGGGACGGGCATTGCGAACTCATGTGGGGGGGGTTGGGGTGGGGGGGGGGGGGGGGGGGGTTGTTGTGTGTGCAAGAGGAAATTGGACTCAAGTCCGTCGAAAACTTAGGTGCGGGGCGCGTGGTCTTCAGGGTAAGATAAGATAAAGTGACGACAGATCCAGAGGAAATAGCAGAACAGCGTCACAAAACGTTGAAGCAAGCCCGTCCCGAAGGCAGGAACGAGGGAAGTCGCCTGGGACTCAGAACTTAAAGTTAAGGAAGGGGAGCTGGTTTTGAGCGGAGGGGCATACATTAGTCTCAGCATCACAAGCCGAGTAAGTGAACGAGAGCAGGGGCAACCATCTCGAATAGAAACTAAAATCGACAGAAAAAAACAAAAAAAGCATCTCAGGCTCGGCGAACGGGGGACGGGAATCGAAAAGTAACAACCGTCTGATATGGGAGAAAAATACGCCGAGAGAATCGTAAATGGGAACGGAAATCTAGCGAAAGAACAGAGGGGGGGTCGAGAGAAAATAAGCTACAGAGAATGACTTCTAAGGGAACCACCGCCGGAAAGAAAGAATTATCCAGTGGAGGCGAAGGTGGAGGATTGAATCCGGGGAACACCACAAAGCAGGCGACAGTCTCGAGGGGACTGACAACTGTGTGGGGAAACCAGCTCCATCAGAAAGAGCTAGTCGATCGCGAGACCTACGCGGAGGTGTTAACCACCATACCATAAGCACTATAAAAAAGAGTCATATTTGCAATTAAAGGCATATGCTGTCTGAGAAGTTACTTTAAAAACATCTAGAGCATCATTCAGGCACTGTCGGAGAGGAGCTTTGGGGGCTCTTCAATCTGAAGTACATGCCAGGGACCGATCTCAGCAAATAAAAGTGTCGAAAACTCGGGGGCCTTGTGCCGGCCGCGGAAGCACAGGCTCTTTGGGGACACACAAAGAATTGAGAAAGCTAATCTAGGTGAACATACACCAATCATCGGCTGAAAATCCTCAGGAAGGGAAAAATCGCGAGCAAACCGGCTTTTAAATGGCGACAAGGCAGCGGGGGGAGGGATGGAGGAGGGTGGAAAAACATGTTAAAAGGGGGTCGCCAACACCCCCGTGAGCAATAACAGCAGCAAAGATAGGAATACGAGCTGGGGGAAGACCCAAAGAGCTTATCGCTCCTCCATATGGACACCGAAATAATGATAGTGGAAAAGGGGTAAGCGAAATCGTGTTAAGGGCGAAAATTCACACCGGGAGTGTGAGGCAAGAAGTTGCCTTAGACATTTTCGGGCAGAGATGACTGAGGAATGGAAATCGTGACGTTAAAAAGAAAAAAAGGACTACGTAACCGCTTCCAGAAGAGACAAGGAATAAGCGCATAAACAACACCCACTTGCTTATTGGAAAAGAGAGAAGTATAGTGGTTCTTAAAGTTCGGTCCACCGAGTTCCTGGGAGGCGGTATTCCCGTCAAGGGGAAAAAGAAGAGGTTACACGATTGTCATGTCATAAAGGCAAGCTGAACAAAATTTATTGGGGGGCGGTATACTAAAAAGCCCAATTAGGGGGAAAAACGGTCTTTTCCTCTTCATTCGGTGGTGGCTGAGGAGGAAGACAGGCTCGGACCTCTTGGAGTAGTCCTCTGACTCGGGCTCTTGGCGAGTGAAGATTGGGGGATGGATCGGGGTGCGGGGACAGATTGTGGTGCGCCTGGGGAAAGAGCTGAGACTACTCCCTCGAAGAAGCCACGTGGCCTGTAAAAACCCCCGCCGAAAGGTTGGTGGTTGTTGTCCTTGGGTTGTTGGTCCAAGAGGGGTTTGGCGGTGGATTGTGCCGGAGGGAGGAGGTTGGGGGGGGTCGTATTCTGCTGGGGGACAATCCAGATAGCCCGCCTACTGCGAATTTGCATCAATACAAGCCCTTTGGGGCATGTCCCCAAGGCCAACTGGAAGCTGGTAACAGCGGGCCATAACGGGAAGACTCTGAAATTTGTCCGCACGTGAGTCGGGGGGGGGTACCCGGGGGCCTGACAGCGGGAAGGTTCTGTTTCGCTCTCTTAGGGAAGCAAACACGCATACCTCTCTCACTTTAGTTGCTGATCGTCTCTTGTTGCCGGAAGTTTTACAAGACGATTCCTGAAGCCACCATCTAAAAAGACGATACTCATGGAGACGAAAGTCAGGAATGGGGTAGGTTTCCTGGAAGCAAGACGTAACTGTAGAAGAGAATGACGATCGCCACGACGAGAGGACGTGATAGCTGGTTAATATAACAAAGGGCAAAGAGATCACCGCGAAAAGATCGCACGAAAGAGAGGTTTGGGGACGTGGGGAATTACACTCATTACCAATCCGCTCATCCAGATGAGCCTAAGGGAGGCTAAAACGCTGGGGGGGCGACGTTAGGCTAGTAGGGGGCGCCTGGAACTTAAAAATAGGGGGTCAGCAACGAGAAGAGGAGCTTCGAGATCTTGCGGGAACCACAAAGCAGATAACTTAATCAGTGGTAATGAGCGGAATGGGATTAGGTGCCTCGCTAAACGCACCCCGGACGGGCAGGGGGTCCCTTAAGACCTCTCGGCGGGAAGTTTGGATTGGGGGGGATGGCTGTCGTGGCTATAGTCGGTCTTCGAGATGGGACTCTGGGATAAACTGGAGCAGGGGTACAGGTGCGAGGAGGGTGGCCTCTTCTTGGATCGCGGGGATGACACTCGCCACGACCGAGGGCCAAGAACGGAGGAATTGACCCTTCTCCCTGAAGCCCAATTGAAGATCTCGATGTGGCTGTGGTTTCTGCGGGAGAAAGGATCTCGGACCGAGAGCATCACTTTTACTCTGTGCCGTCTCTTATAGGAATAAGAAGGGGGGTATCTTCCCCTGAGAAAAATCGTCTCCTTGTAATCTAAGATACGAGAGATCCAAAAAGGGATACGGTGCAAAGTGTTGTCAAAGGCTGGTAAACAGTAGATCGGGCGTATACTTACCTGGAAGGTTGAGTGCCGGTGCAGTGTATAGAATAGGGATGTCCTCGGAAAAAATAAGCTAAAATGGGTCAGGCGCTCGTGGGCCAGAAAGGTGGTTCGTATTGGTGCAGGGTTCCGTTGAACGTCCATCCTGCTGAAAGAGGGCTTTCTATGGGGGGGGGTAGTCGGGCTAGAGGTGCACTCATTTTAAGATGACTGAGCGTAAGGTCCCAGAGAGTTCTGTGAGGTGGAAATGGGAAAATAAAACGTGCGAAAAGCAGCATGGAGGGAGGGAAACACAACTTCAAGGGAAGTCAGATCTGGGTCTGTCTGCTGGGCCAGGGCGGAAAAGTGGAGAAATGTTCAGCATACTCTACAGGGGGGATGGCCCGCGATAGGTAAGCTACTCCAGCGACAGACTGAGGGACTTACAGGGAAGCGAACGTAGCTAGGTTCAAGTCGGAAAGATTTTGAGGACCACAGAGAATTGGAAATGGTCGTGGGAAAAGCCCTTCCGGGGGTAAAACGAAAAAGATAGGGGAGATGGTGGGAGGGGCAGCCGCGAAAAAGGTCTCCGGGGGGCCTGGGATGCCGCGGCGACATGTGTCGATCCTATCTGAAGGGGCAAGGAAAAGCCGGGTATAGAAGTCGCCCGTTGGGCTGAATCCAAGTACTCCCAATAGATGATCATTATTAAGTATACCGGCCAGACTAGGGGGTTTGAATAGAGAGGTGTCAGGTGTAGGGAATCCTTCCGAGGGCGTGGAAAGAAATTACTTCATTCCTTCTTACCAAGAAAAGGGGCATCGAGGGAGCTGAAGGGGGACGATATGTGTCTAAAGGGAAAAATAGGTTAGGTGAATCTGAATTCACCACATTCACATAAAGAGCAAGGAGAAAATCGTCGAGGATCATCAAAAAAAAAAATGAAAAAAGAGGAGAGGCAGAGGCATTCCGCATTTAAGAAGTGGCGAACGGGGCGTGTGAGTGGTCCGAGCCAAAAAAAAAACCGGGCAGAGGAAATACTACGGGGGTCCGGAGGCATCGAAGTGAGGTGCAGCAAATGTTCAAAGTCCGGCTCCGGAAGGTTATGAACCAAATCGGAGAAGGAGAGGACCGGGCCATGTGGGAATATGGCCTGAAAAAATGAAGGAAGTTGTGCAGAGGATTCAGGTAAGACTCCCCTGCGATAGCTACCCGAGCTGGAGCCAGAGGGGGGGAATTAAAAAACCAGGGTCGCCGTAGGGAATCGAAAACCAGAATGCGCCACAGCTTTGGAAAAGGATCTCAAGCAAAGCCGACGACCACAAAGGGATGGGGAAGGAAACCAAAGGTGGCGGACCCGTCAACTGGGGGAAACTAGGCGATTGGGAAACAACGAGACACCGGAAGAACGGGGCCGGGTGCAATGACAACGAAAAGGGACACAGAGTAGCGAACGCTTGGCATCATTGAGAGGGAAAGCGTCACATGGATGGAAGGCCCAGTTCACCACCACCGAGAAGGACGCCCTTCATGCCCTTGAAGAGAAACATCTAGCGGAGAGACGCTCGCGATGTGGAGTCAAAGAGAAAAATGACCCGGGGGGGCCGTCGAAAACATAAGGCAGTACATTAGGAAAGAAAAAACACCACCACCGAAGGAAGTCGCGAAGGAAATGGGTAAACCAGTCAACTCCACTCCAAACGGAATAGAGAAATACCCAAGCGCGAGTGCGCAGGAGATAGATAAAAAAAAACATCAAAGAGGAGGAGGGAAACAGGCCAACCGGAAGAAACTCACAGAGAGATCTGCCAGGAAGGTCCTCGTGAAAACACGGGCAGCACCGAAAAGCTGAGAGCTCTTAGGGATTTAAGAAAGAGAGATGGGAAAGAAACTTTTTGTGACAGAGAAGATAAGGCGAAAAAACTTGCAGCCTTTTTCGCAGGAGACGCAGATCCTCCGGGCGGGAATCCGGTGTGGCCTTGCGAATGTTACACCTAAGAGGAGCTCTTGAAAGAGGAGTGCGATGTTTGTCGGGGGTAATAAGTACTAGCGTGAACACGGAAGAATTCCCAGCCAGGTAAGCAAGAGGGGTACATCTCGAATAGAAGATCAGGGAAAAATGAAAGATAAGCGGAGAGGGGCTCGGGAGGAAACCACACTCGGTGTATCCGGGGGCGAATCGGGGCTATCGACTCGCAGCTTCCCCTTCTAAAGAAAAGTGAAAAGGCAAAGGGAACGACATAAGACAGCGAAAGTCGGTGGGGCTATAGAAAGGAGACAAATGGAAACGAAGAGAAAAACGAAGGTGCCAACAGGTAGTAAACAGTTATGAGTTGTTTCTCGTAGTACTCCCACTGGTCACCAACGCGACCAGGCGACCTTTGTCGATTTCGGGATTGGACAATGTTGGGGATCAAAGCAAGAGAATAACTGACCAGCCCCCTCTCGCGATCAGTGCGGGTCTGAATACCGGGGGTCCCGCAGGAAGGGGTAGCGCTAAGTTGCTTCCCTTTCCCCCGACAAATGCCGGCCCTTCTGCAAGCTACGGAAGGGTTAATTCGGAGAAAGGGTACCGGAAAATATACGGGGAACAGGGAGGTATAAACAAGAAGCGCTCTGCTGTTAGGCGCTTTTGGGGAAGAGCGATCACTCTAAAGAGTATAATGCGTGCCTATCGAACTCCAAAGAAAGTGCGGCAAAATCCAGGCTTTTTAGGCCGCGGCGCAAACGGCAAAAAATGGTGGAGCGCGCAAGGTCCGGTCACAGTTAACGATGGAAGGAAGGATCTTGCCCCGAGGAGAGACCTGACATGGGACAAAGCGCAACGGCTGTGACCGTCTGCAGCCTTCCGTGTACCCCCAGGGCAGAGACCCTGTGCATTCGTGGGCTTCTTGTTTGTCGTCTGACAGGAGATAAACCACTGGGAGCCCACCAGCCAAAGCCCGACGCAAGAAAAGACCAGATACATCTGCCCCCCTGGCCACGGAAAATGGCGCGAAGCGCAATAGCAAACAAGAGAAGGGAGTTATGACCCTACCTTTGGTAGCAAACATACGGGGCCGGGGACGAAGAAACTGACATGCGTCAGCGTGCAGGGGAAAGAAAGGGAAAAGAGGTCAAAGCGGGACCCTGCGGGGGCGGAAGCAAGGGACGCCACTACTACCAAGGACCGTCGTCTAGAGAACAAAGATCCCATCAAGCACCAAAACGAGGTGAAGAGAGAGATGATACGTTTTCGTAGAGAATCACGCTGGAATGGTACTGTCCTAGGGAAAGGTAATGGGGAAAGCATGCCGCTCTTTTCCAGATGGAAAATTTACCTAACGGTCTGCCCCAGGGAAGGGGGAAAGTTTTGATAAGAACAAGTATGGTGTGGCGTCCTTCTGTTCCTAACAGAATTTCGGGGGGTTGTTATCTATACTGAGAGATGGATTCTCAAGTCCTGGGAGCCTAAATCAAATCTTGTGTGATTTTTGCATAGGTCGGCTTTTTTTTGCTGAAAACTACCCATGTATAGAGACTGCCTCCTCGTTCCGCGTGGCACATACATTCCCTTTCTCCGATGGTTGGGTTTTCCACTGAACGGTTATTCGCGCTGGTCACGGGATGGGCTTTTGGGGAGTACTGCGTTGTGGAATAGTATTATCTCCCTCTCTGCATTTTCTGGAAGAAACCTTAAAGTTCGTGAGGAAAAACTGTGACGCTTGTGGACTCAGGGCCGACAAAAAGGAGAACGTATTTTTCAACGCACGGATCGGGGGCGGCGGTGACCGAAAATGACTGTGTCGGCAAAAAACGCGAGCTTCCCAAAAGCGAATCGAACCGAGCTGGAGGTATAGCGGGGGGCGGGGGGAATCAACAAGGAAGGACCATGGTTTCCGGGATGCCAGGGAGAAAGAGGGCCTGAGAAGGATCCCATTTGTGAGAGGGTCGGTTTTGCACTATTGATCGAGGGTAGTGGCATCTCTCACTTATTAGGAGAAAAGAGGACAGGAGGACCACCGAGTCTTTGGTTCCGGGTGTGAATGAAAAAAAAGCAACTGTCCGCCTGGGGTTGTTTTTTTCCTATGTGTGGTTTTACATCGAGAGGAAAGAGGGTGCAGCCACAAAAGCCCGACATGGGCTGGGCCTGAGTAGGCCCTGCGGGTGGAGAGTACTCGGATTGCCTTGGTTCTCGAAGGTGGCTCTTAACAGATACTCTTGCTGGCCTGGGGGAAAGCTCCTCTGAACTCTCTTAAGATGTGGGTAAGAGCGCGAGGTGGTGAATTCCGAAATGCGGGAACGCGTATGACGGTCCTCGGACTTGTCAAAACGTCCGAAACTCTTATCTTTGGAATTTGGATGTCTGTTCTTATTATGAGAGATGCTATGTTTACAAAAAGTGGATCTCTCCTGATGGATTTCACTCATATGAGCTAAAGGAGTTCTGTACAATAGGGACGCAACAGCGTCAAGATCCGCGCCACCAACAAAGTCGGAGAGTTCCCTTTTCCCGAGTCCATGACGCCCATGATAAGAAGGGCGATTGCACTTCGCCGGGCGGTAGCTGCGGAAACCAAAAACACCTTGCCGCGTTGGGGGGCTCTTTCGCTTTACGTACTCCTTCGGAGGGGGAGGTTCCCGAAAGAACCTCCATTTCTCTCTCGACGGCCGGTGCGAAGACACTCTAGTCGCCAGTGGGGATCCTTATCTTCCCGTGCAACCTGATCTGCGAGTTAGTCCCTTCAGAGAGTCCGAAAGAGCTGTCGGGGGGTCAGGTTCTCTTTTTTTCCGATCACGTCGCGAGGGATGGCTGAAAAGATTCGTCTCTTCGAGAAGCGGGAGGGGGGGGGGGTGGGAATGGTCGCATTAACGTGGTTCGAGGGCGGTTGAAAGACACCGGCTAGGAAGCGCCTTTCTTCTTTTTGGGAAACGGGGGAGCCTATTGCCCGAAAGGGCCGAAAAGGAGGATGGGGGGGATACCGGACAGGCAATGGGAAGAGACTTTTGGGAAAGCTTACTAAACGTGGATTATCACGGCGGCGCTAGCCAGGGCTAAATTCAAGCAGTATGGAGATCGATTCGTAGTGGGGAAAAATGATTATTCAAACGACGCTGTGCCAAAGACTGATAGGTGGATGGTCGCAAGAAATATCTTGTCAAGGCGTCTCGAAAGAAAAAGCGTTTACGACAAAAACTTTGCCGGGCGGAGTTGTCCCTGAAATCTCGATGAGGGTGATAGAGGAGGAAGGTTTAAAAGCTAGATTTCCGACTCCATGGACGGTCGGTCTTGCGTTGCGGGGATGCGAGGAAAGTGCTGTGAAACTGCGGCCCTGGGAGATGTACTCGGTAGACGGGTGCGAAACCTCGGGAGGCATAAAGGCGGAATTTGAAAGATATCGGGAATGCGTGCAACTGGGACAAAGGCATCGTCGGGAGGAAGCGTCACATGCCTATCCCTGGGCTCGAAATTAAGGATGTGGGAAGACGGGAATGACGGGGCATTACTTAATTTAGGCAGGACAAAAAAAGCCACATGCGCCTCGATTCGCGGAAAAAGGGTGAGAAAAAAATCACCTCGGTCGGGTTCTAATTCCTCAAGCAGCTCACTCGGGAATATCGTCGGGGATCGAAAAACAACAAACAACGGTAGAAAGTAGCTAATGCAAGCCCGATCTGGGGGTCAGGTTTGTTATTTCCTTCTCAAAAAAAAAAAGAGGGAGTAGAAATAAACTCACTTTGGGAGATTCATAGAGAAATGTGGGGTACTCATCCATGCCTGCCTGGCTACTTAATTCATATATGCGTGCCACGAACCGCCACCAAGTTTGCCGGTGGGCAGGACCGACCATGAGAAGCGAGGTGGGGCCGTTGTCGGCAGTACCCATGTGGCAAAGGATATCATCCCGCGCGTCAGGCCGGCCATAGCGGATCCGTTGAGATGCAGAGAGCAGCCCAGCCCCAGCCGGGTTCGACGATAAAGGACAATAAGGGCAATCAAAGATTCATGGGTTGGCCTGAGAGGTTTTCTGGCCGCCCGTCACAGGGTTCAGACTCTGCGATGGGAAGACCTACGCGCCTCCTTCAAGAAAAAACCGAGGGCCGGTAAAAAAAATCAAACACCTTGAAGGACATAGATTCGTGGTCCGCGAGGGGCCATCAAAAGGGGGGAGTGAAACATTCCTACGGAAGACGCCACGGTCCCCAGCAGACGAAGTATAGCGGGAAATACGTTCTTAATCTAGCAGATAGACGCAGCGAGAGCCAGAACGGTTCAGTCAGATTTTCAAAGCGAGAAGAAAAGGGCCGGAAACGATCAGCATCAAGAAAGGAAAGGGGAAAAATAGATAACCTAAGACATGGAGTCAGCGTGGAACCTGTGACAACCGCATCTCAAAAGGGATAGAGATAACCGCCAGGCTCCTAAGAAGATCTTCCGGTATCACCGCTGGGTCCCCAGGTCACCGGAATAACGCCAAGAAGGAGAACACGGGATTGAAGGCTGTTCGGGAAAGATAGGTTGAAAGGCAAAAGAACGGATCCCTTCTCGTTCTGTTCTTCGCGGTCAGAAAAACAGGATGGGCAAATCGGGAATGGCTATTAAACTCGGGAATCGCCTGGTTGAACCGATCAGTTTTCGCTAACTCCTACTAAAAGCCTCGGGGGCTCCGGGGGACGCGCTATACTACTTTGGAAGGGTAGTAGTGAAATCGTTGTCATTTTCTAAGAAGAGAATAGCTCATCATCTTGACCGAGGATCCGCCCTAGCGAAAGTTTACTCAACCAGGAGCTACTAATCCTAGTCATAACAACTTAAAAAATGGGCCTTGATAGCTGAAGGCTGCCGGTGACTGAGAGGTCACTTCTACTTGCGGAGCACTGGTTCTATCGAGGCGAGAGAGCTGGGCAAAGGGGGCTAAGTCCTGTCCTGATCATAGCTTACGCAGGGAGTGTGCATTTATACCATAAAAAAAAAAAAAAAAAAAAAAAAAAAAAAAAGAGGGAAAAAAAAAAAGAAAAAAACAAAAAAAAAAAAAAAGAAAAAACGAAGAAAAGTCTCCCCGCCGAAAAGTAGCCCCAAATTTCTGATAGCAAGGTTGCTCTGTGTGGGGAATCTATGTATGGCCACTAAGAAAAACAAAAAAGACTAAAGGCGGGGTTCTCGGAGGGGTCGAGGCAAATGTTTGGGGTAAACCCTCGACCAGAGAAGAAACTGATAGAGTCCATTACGAAAAACTAACGGAAGTTAGATACTTCACACCGGAATTTGGATTACACTGGCTGCTATGGTGAGAGGGTAGGAAAGTGGGGGCAAAACTAGCCCCTTACGCTGTTGAATCACGCTACAGAAAAAAAGAAGCTGAGTCCTGAAAGATTCTAGTGGGGCATTCAGGGGCTACTGGGAAAAAGAAAGTATCATGAAGGTAAACGGGCACGACGACAAAAAAGGCACGTGCGTAAAATCTTGGGTCATTGGGGAAGGTCCAGGGGCTTACATAGCCGAGTTGGGCAACACGTACAGGGTAGACCAAATGCATAAGATGCGAGCATTATCCTTACTAAGGCGGACACGGGCCCGGGGGGGCCAATACGCCGAGTGAAAAGATGAGGCGAAAAAAAAAATGGGGAACGCCAGGAGCTTTCATGGGAGGAAGGGATTAATAGAGGCAACGGGGAGAAACCCATCACTGCTAGGGGACCTCGACACGCTACAGAGGCAAAAAAAGCAGGGAATCAATCCTCAGGAATCTTCTCGCACGCCATCGCAAAAACCGCAAGAATGAGTAGAAAAACGCGACAGTGGGACCGCGCATAAGTGGGGCCTGTTCTGTACTAATAGAAGGGAAATGGTCATCAGGAAGCGGGAAGTACATGCAAGAGGGGCAGCGGGGAGGCCCGTTCTAAGTACTCGGAAGAGGCCTTCAAGATGACCATGCCAGTCATATCGGGGCTATAAACTCTCAAAACAACAACAAAGGGCTTGATAAACTATAATATATGGGAAATTTTTGTCGGGGTAGCTAGCTCGCTTTCCTTTGGAGTAGCGGGAGGAAGATTAAGCTATATTAAAAAAAGGCCCTCGGGCCCGATGGGGACCCCCTCAGGAAAAAGAAAATGAACCCAAAGCTTGACAGGGCGGTACGAGCACTTCACACACTTGGGTTGACACTTTAATTTTTCCTCCCAGGGAGGTTTCATGGCGGAGGAGAATACGCACGCGGAGCCTTCCCTGGGAGAAACGATTCGACGCGGCTTATTTGAGTTAGGATGGGGATTCGTGTCGCCAAAACAGGAAGCTATATGGATGAAGAAATCCCTCAATACAAGCTCCTTCCTTTGCAGAGAGGGTGTTTTTTTCCACTATTTTTTATAGGCGCGGGGGAAAGTCGGCGGAGTTTAAGGTAAGTTTTGAAGAGGACTAAGACTGGCCATCTTTTTTGGGGGGTCTGGCGGCCACCGGTCCGGACGTGAGGATGTCCCCAACCTGGGAGAGTGGCGAATAGCGAAAACAATCGCTATAGGTGTTTCCGCTGATCGGGCTTCTATGGTGGAAAGAATGGGGAATCTTCGGTTTTCAGTCCCTCTGCCACACGTCTCCTCTAGAGACCCTGAAAGAGAGCTGGGGAGGAGGAGCTCGCTTTTGAAGTATTCCTGGGGGTCGGGCCGCAAGAGGAGCCGGGCAAACCCTGACAAATGGCAGAAAAAGGGCAGTTTTATGGTTGCACTTAGAAGCACAGCGCGGATTGGGTGTAAGAATGACGCGAGAGTCGTGAAATGCAGTTCTTTTTAAAAAAATTGGAATAGCCCTCTATCAAAAGAGGGGGAGAACGTGGAGAGGGCGGGTGGTGTAATAGGGGTGGAGGGGGGGTTACTCCGGGCTCCCCAGCGACGCGGCATCACATTTCTACATTCCTTACTTACAAGTGATTGTGTTCATTATCTTGTGGGGCAGCCGGAGGATGGGGACAGAAGCCTGCCAAGAGAAGAGGACGGCCTCTAGCGAGGACGGAACGCCCGCGGATGAGCAGTGGGTACTCGGAAAAAATCAGGCGAGCGCAATATGCCGCCGAAGGCGGGGACGTTCCTGACAGAGGGAAAAAAAGAACCCTTTCAGAAGCGCGAGTCGTTTGGTGGGAGGGTCTGCGAGAGGAACGTTTCTGCGAGAGGCTCTGGGCAAGGGTTCACGGGAATTTCAGTGGGTTTCAAATCGATACTGGCGATGGAGGGCTCGCTCAGACATCGCACGACAATTAACGGAAAGCGCAATTCACGGGCACGCAAGGGAGCGGCGCTGGAAAGGGCGGAGAGGGAAGAGAGCTTGGGTACCCCAAAAAGCCATGGTTGACGCTGGGGGTAGCGAAAAGGCTTAATCTAATGAAGCAAGTAGTCGAGAGGTAGGTACCGAGGAAACAAAACGCCGGGGAGGAGCCCTGGAGCTGAAAGTGGGCAAAAGAGAGGCTCATTTGGCAAGGCCTAGCGATCTACTCGATTCTTTGATTACGGGGGGGAGCCTGTGTGCCCCTTAGGGATGGCCGAAGATGCTCTTCGGGACGAGAGGGGCCGTGGGAGAACCCTCTTCCTTTTGGGCGCAGGGGAGTTTGGACCAGGAGACCTGGCGCTCACATCTCCGTGAGACTGGTGGAAGACTAAAATTTGACATTGACAGGGCCTGAGGATGTCTACCGTGCCCCCTGGGAGAGGTGCGCGTTGAAAAATGTAAAATTGACGAAACTTTATGGCGAGATCGTAGGAAAGCGTGGTAAGCTGCAGGGATGAAGGGAGTAGGTCTTCTTTTCCCACGCTTAGAAATAGAGCAGTGGGGCTGTTCCAAGGGATGGCCCTAGCTAGGGTACTACTCATCGAATTAAGTTTGATGCCAACCGGAAGAAGCGGGGTCGCGGATATGATGGGGTATTCAAATACAGGCTGGATAAAAAGCTGAAGGGGGGGAACCTAGACGGCGGACGTCAAACAGCAATGGAATTCTGGACGTTAAATTGCAGGGTGGGCAGCAGAGGAAGAAAGTTCTTGTCCGAAGGGGGACTGGGTTCAGCACCTGGTCGACAAACCCGCTTCCCGCGACGGGGGGTCGAAGAATCGCAAAAAAAAAAGTCTTAACCGCGAAAAGTCATTCAGGGGAAGTAACAATATAGCGAGCACTGGATATAAACGACTGACGTGGGAATAGAATCCTGGTGAGTTCTGAACAGTGCTGCCTGTCGACTATAAAGGGCGAGGACTCGATGTCTGACAAGTTGCGAAAAAGAGTCTTTGTTCTAAACGTCGTGGGGGTGCGGAGGCAAACACATCGAGGCTCTGATCGTCGGA
>Ga0179593_1472163_pt1 | contig 14068 bp, 22 predicted proteins | sample CZODoug2_1_08_16_FD_185931 | JGI IMG/M metagenome (GOLD analysis project Ga0179593, IMG submission 185931) | Vadose zone soil fungal communities from Angelo Coast Range Reserve, California, USA - CZODoug2_1_08_16fungal (PacBio error correction) | ecosystem: Environmental > Terrestrial > Soil >...
CAGATCAAAGGAAAAAAACGTGGGCAAAGGGGTCTATGAACAGGGGAAACAAAAGAGCAATTGAAAATGGACAAAGGTGGGGGTACGAGAAACGGAGGTGGGCTGTCGCAAAGCCTCCAAAAGTGGTAAACCGTGAACACAAAACTATTGGGGACCAAAGCCGCACGAAAACTCAGGAAACTAACTCAACGGGGTGAGTGACTAGAATACTGTAAAACGCTAAGCAAAAAGGGGGGGGGCGGAGGGAAGGGTTCAAGGGGGGGCCGGGGGGGAGTTGTCAGAACCCATTGTCAAAGCGGCCTAACCGCAGGGGGCAATGTAAACGGTGTGGCTCGGAAATGATGAGACCTGACCAAAAGCATTCAGCATTCCGGGCAGATGAAGCGGAATTAACAACAACAAGGGGGGGGGGGTGGGGGCATGACAAGGGAGGAGTGGGACTATTGGCTAACACCACAAGGCGTCCACCTGAAAAAGGAATAGAAGAAAAAAATACAAAGGGTCGAAAAGAACGAAAACAGACGAGAGGAAATGAAGAAAGAAAGTGGCAGCCAAGCCGGCCAGGGGTGTGGACGCGATCGAACCACCACAGAGGGAAGGAGAACTTGACAGGGAAAAGGTTTGAGGGAAACGGGAAAAACTGGATGGGGCGGAAGCAGCAAGAAACCAGTAGGGAAAGGAAGGGGAGATGCCGGCGGGGAAACGGCGGCAAGTAAAAAAACAAAAATAAGCCTGGAAAAAAACGGCAGCATCTCGACGCAAAACAAAAAACGGGAGAGAGAGAGAACTATCTCACAAGGGACATAACGCCAGGATTCGCATGACTGCAACAGAAACGGCAGTCCAGCATAAAGAACTGTGGAACAAAGCCAGGGGCGCCGAGCCCCTAACACCCGCAAAAGAGATGTACCCGGAACCAAGCAGTGAAAGAGCAAATGAGGGGGAAGACACCAACTCTAAGACTGGGGTGTGGCAATCAGACCATCAAGGCGGGAGGCGGGGTATACAATGAACCCATCAGAGAGGGGAAAGCCGACGGTGAAAAAGGGGGGCTGCAGGGACGGAGACAGAGGAACACGGGGTGGAAAAAAAGCCCAATAAGGGAGCGCAGTCACCCACAGGCGAATAGCAAAGCAGCGCGCAAAGATAAAAAGCACAGGAGTCCATAAAACCAACTGTCCACAATATAAGCCGCAGGGCTGAATCGGAAAACACTCAACCTGTACAATAAAAAATTATCGAACGGGTATCTCAGTCGCAGCGTGGGGGGGGATAAAGATTAAAATTGCCGGGAGCCGTCGGCCGGAAGAAGTTCGGGGAGACCATGCTGTGCAGGCAAGAGGGGGCGGGAAGGAAATGAACAACTTTGAAACGTTAGGGAGAGTGGGGGAACAGAATAAAAAGCCCGGTATGGACTTTCGGTCAAAAACAAAATAATTTCCCTGCGGGTCAATTGGGGCCCGGCCGGTGATGGTATCGCAACGGCACAACGGTGACACGGAATCCAGCTGCGCGAAACAAAAAACCCAAAAGTCGAGAAGCCGATGCCTCGCCGGGCGTGGGGCGAAGTTCAAACACTCGGGGGATCTCAAGCTTCACGGGGGTAAAAGGAGAGTATGGGACAACTGCAAGTACTATCCACAACATGATACAAAAATCTCCCCACAAGGGAAAGAAAGCAGAGGAAAGTGTGTGGAACGGCCACTTTCATAAGCAATTGTTGCAGTGAGACAACCCCCGGCAACGGGTATGTAAACACCTTACTAGCGGCCTTGCACTCTCACCGGGGACATGGAAAAACTAATCAAAAAACGGCTCGGGAATAAAAAAAAAAAATACCGACATGTTACGGACGGGGGCAGCGGGAAAAGGAAGCAATGTCATTGTCAAGAATGTCCAACTCGAAAAACAACAGTTCGTAAAAAGGGGAAGGAAAAGGGATTTGCAGAACAAAAATGACGTCCCTGAGCGGCCCCAGAGAAAGGGCTAGGGAAAAATTCGACCAAAACGAGACCGCTCAGCCAAAAGGGGGTGTGCAAAATGTCCAACAATGGATTTCGGGAAACCCAAACAAGAAACTAAGACAAAACAGTTCGCGTCACGGGGCCCCGGGAGGGTGTTGCAAAGGTAAGAAGTCAGAATAGTGATCAACTGTTGGGGTGTCGTCATAGGGCTTGGGCAGTAAAACCGGAGCGGTCAAAGAACACGACAATGTGACAACTTGATATCGGAAGTACTGTAGTGGACTGAACGGAAAGTGGAAGGGGGCAGGCTGGGCGGTTCGCAAAAATCGGGGGGAACAAAAAATACATTCGCCGGAGCTGGCTTATGGAAAAACGGGCAACAATAAACAAGAACCCCAAACAAAAAACGCATGGGGAATAAAATCGTAAAAACATAAAGGGAATGCAACCTCATGAAAAGAAGAAAGCCGGACCCCCGAGCGGGGACACGGTATTGCGCACGATTGACCGACAAACAATAAAAAGACGAAATTTTCCGAGACCACAAAAGGCAAAAAAAAGGCTAGGAGTTTTGCAGGGGAAGCGATGTCTGGGGGAAAGAGGAGGAAGGCACGCGCATAGGGTGAGAGGAGGGAAAAATTCGCAGATAGACGGGGGGTTTTGGGAGGGTCACGTCTATTCGGAGAGGCCAAGGAAGGGAAATAAAAACAAAAGTAAAGCGAGAAAAAAAAAAAAGGAGTAAAAGAAAGCTCACACGCATCGGATGACAGAAAAATCAACAACAGTACGGACATAGGCAAAACAGCGCAAACGAACAGTAACCGGTGACACAGGCTTGAAATTTGAACACAACACGGTGTGGGGGGACACGCCCGCAGGTCACAAAACTAACAAGATCACGAATGAAGAAAACTGCATGGTTCGGCGCCAAACCAATGACAAGAATGAACAAAATGATAGGCGTTGAAAAATTGGGGGGATCGGGGGCCCCGCGTCAGGGAAGTAAGAGATAAACGCAGAGTGACTGGCAGAAGGCCAAGACACAAGCGAAAAAAACTACACTCCGCCATGAGAGAAAAGAATGCGAATGGAATACAGAACCCAATCCTAGGGGGCTTGGTATGTGTTTGGATGGGGAAAGTCTGGGAGAAACGCAGGTGATAATCCGTTGGAATCATCGAGTAGATGACTAAAAAGAGATAAATTACTTCCAAAAAAAGAGAGAATGTCTGAGGGGAAGACAAAGACAAGGTACAAAACGCTGCGTACCATAAAAAACAAAATAAACCTGGGGAGTTGGGGAAAGGGGGGGGTCGGGGCAGAGCCTGGAGGGGGGGGGGGGAAAAAAAGTGCAGCGAATTGGGGTGATGGGGAAGGGACTGGGGCAAAAACGAGTCGTTCGACAAGGCAGGGAAGGGGAGGGAGTAAAAGGAGAAAAAACAAGACAAAGAGCAAGAAGTGCTGAAGGACTGGGGGGGTACCTTGGTGCCTAAAGAAAAAAGGCGAAATAGGAATGGAGGAGGGTGAAGCCGGTTGGGCGGGGCATGCAGTGGGTGAGGACGGCGAACCAAACGGATGGTGGTAAGTGCCTGTGGGGGGGAAAGGACTGATGCGAGCAAAAAAAAAAAATGGTTACAAAAACTGGGCGATGGCGCTAGGGTGGGGGGGGGGTTCACTTGGACTAGGATCCCGATTAAAAATTGGAGACAATCGGAGCGCTCAATACGGGATCACATGGAAAAATCAACAAAAGACGCGACCGGGGTCTTTACGAACACACGGGGGAACAAACATCTGCAGAGGGGGAAGATATCAGGAAAAAATACCTGGGGCCACGTGGGAAAAACTCTTAAGGGCAAAGACCGAAAGAGAACAAGATCTGGCAGTCGGGGGAAAGAAGGGACCGCGGAATGCTGCCTGGAGTTCAAGGTTGAGCGGGAACTAGCAAAGCTCAGCGGAAGGACAAGGGACCGAAAAAGGGCCTACTGCAGAATGCAAATGGGATTGCTTCGTCCGACTAAAGAGGGGATCGAATGAAAGTTTGTCAACGGCATTCTGGAAATGGTGGGGGGGTTAATGGGGGGGGTTTCTGCTGGGGGAGGACATGGGGTAGACACAGATATACACAAGCGGACGAAGGTGACAAAAAGGGTTAAAAGTGACATAAAGGGGGGGTGGAAAACGTACGGACAAAAAATTACTCTCATCCCTTACCGGGACTATCGCACGAAAGGAATCTGGATGCGAAGGGGGGGGCCTTCGGAAAAGTTTTTTCAAGGTGCGGGGGGAAAAAGGTACGGGCCCGCAAAAAAAAAAACGCACAGGTAACAAAGGTGATAGACGGGCTGACAACGTGCGTTTGGGGAGCCCTGGAGCGGGAAGAGAAAGATCGGACCGCAGTGAGTCGGATAAAATCTGAGCGCTGGGTAGGGAAAAAGGACATAAAAGGCGTGAATTGGACGACACATAAACACGACTGCAAATAAGGAAACAGATTCGGGGGAAATAGTGGGAAAAAAGGCTAAAAACGGAATATCGGAGGAGAAAGGGAGAGACGGGTGACGAGAGGAAATTGATTTTCGGGGGAATATCGAAAGGTTGGAGGCTGGGCGGGGGGACTGGTGAAGAAGAACTGGCGAACTGCAGAATAGAGTACATACAAGGTGGTAAGGGGGGGGGGGGGGGTTTTGGGAACGCAAGGGGTATGCGGGTCAACGGTTAAACTGAGCAACACGGGAAAAATACAGTCATAAAAGAAGGGGACACTGGAAAAAGGACAGCTGAAGACACGGTCAGAAACAAAGACAGGATGGAGGTGAAACGCATACAAAATACAGGGGTCTCGTTCTAAAGACAGAAAGTGGGTGGTGGAGAAGCAGAGGGGAAGAATGAACGAGCTTTTAAGCTGGCATCGAGAACGGGAGAACAGCGTAAGGGAAAAAAAAAAAAAAAAAAAAAAAAAAAACGAAGTACACGGAAGAAAAAGACCCAAAGAAAACCGTAGATAGAATCAAAAAGGGGGGACAAACTGTAAGGAAGTTGAGGGGTTGGGAAGGCATAGACACGGGGGGTCCCGAGGCGATGATGGGTCAAAGTGAGCCATGGAGGGTCCGGCACAATTGGGGAACTAAGGGGTTCGGTTTTAACAGAGATATACTGATGGACGGGGAGAGGCGAAAGCAAAGAGAATTACACGTGAAATTGCCACCGGCAAAAGACACACAAGACAAAAAAAAGGTGGGCCAAGAAAAAAAGGTTTTGCCTTGAGGGGTAATCCGCACGAGGCCGAAGTACAAGGCGAAAAAAGGGGATTAACCCTGTATCCGGACACGAGGAGAACGTCGAGGGGCGTGGACGGCACCGGTGCTCTGTGGGGGGAGAGAAAAGACTGGGTACCTCTGTGAGACTGGGGAGGGGGTAGATGTGCACACAGGTAAGGGAGTTACGGGGATGGATGTTCACTAGGGGAGGTGGGGGGGGGGCCCTGGATGAGAAAGGGGTGCTCAAAAACCAGGCTCGCAAACGGCAAAAGGATAGGATCACGCGAGCAATCTGCTTGCGGGGGAGGGACTGGTGCTTTCCTAAAACTCGCGAAGGACGTTGTGCAGGGGCGTGGGGGTGCTGTCAGGCGGCCGTCAAGGACGGAGGTGCCTGGGGCGTCTAAAAGATGTACCGCTCTTCTTAAAAAGAAGGCCAACCACAAAAAATGGGGAGACGACAGGGGACGGGAAAAATAATGGGAGCTGAGAGCAAGTGAAGCGCTAGCGTGGGAGCACAGTCATTGGAACGATCGGATGGGGGGCTGTCAATGAAGAGAAAGGTCAAACAAGACGAGGGGGACGCGTCTATAACAGAGTGGTGGAAAAAAAAAAAAAAGGCGGGACCCCCGAAAGAAGGGCAAGTAAACCAAGGCAGATGATATTGAAAACGGGAAATAAGGGAGTGACAGGGAAGAAACAATGTCAGGGCGAGGAACAGAGTATGCGGAGAAATCTGTCGCAACATGAGGTGTCCAATTACGGAACACATGGCAACCCCGCCTAAAAACCAAGCGTCCTGCTAACGAGACCCTAGATGCGAGGAGGGGCCCTGAATACAATGAGAAAAAACAAAAAACGGTAAGGGCGTCTAGAGGAGAAGAATACCAGCACGCCCAGCAAGGGCAACTTGAAGATCGAAAGGTTGCGCACTGTCAGCAGCAGACGCAAAAGCCTGAGAACCAACCTGTCCCCGACCGGCCTAACTTCTTCCGAATTTGTGGGGGAAAACGAAAAATGCAAGAAGGGCAACTCCCACAGCTTGGGAGAAAAGACAATAGGGAAGGACAGAAGACAAGAACCATCGAACAGCTTGTTTGAAGCCAGATAAGACAAAAATGGGAGAATAACATCGACGTGGTTGCTGAGCATACACGGCGGCTTCAACAAGACAAAAGACACGGAGGTGTTACCCGCCGACCGGTACAAACAGAGTTCCTTGTCAAAGAATTGAGAAACAGGCAAAAAAGAAGACATCAAGAGCACACCGGTGCGGCAAACCAAAAGGCACACCGAGACCGGTCCCAGAAACAAAACCGGCGGGACGAACACACCCCAAACAAAAAGCAGCAAAGAGAAATAAAGCAAAGAAGAGCACAGGAGAGACGTCAGCGCACAAACTCAAAAGGGAAAGGTACATCAAAACAGCAGAAACATGACCAAATACAGCAACAACGGGGTTCAGAGATGACTAAACGCCACAGGAACCTGTGAGCGGCACAAGGAAAACCAAACGCAAATGGTATCCTCAGCATAACCGGGGAGGAACAGTGGTCAACAAGGGGTCGAAACTCCTCAAAAAAAGACGCCTGGTTGATCGCATGCACAGAAGGACGGTGAGGCGGAAAACGGCGCCCGTAAAAAAGGCGAACCAGGGGGGGGGTAAGGGGACGTTGCCAAAACGCCGGAAGACGTGGGTGCTGGCAGCAAACTGTTCCCTTTAACTAATTGACCCGAAGGAAAGGTGAAGAGAAAAAAAACGTGAAAAAAACGCTAACGGCAGCAGAACCGACCACGGGCTCGCCGTGGTACGAGGGGAGGGGTTTTTGAATCTTTGCGCAAAGAGGTGTAAAGAGACCAACGAAGACGGGGGAAGAGGAGGCAACTTCGCTAATTAAAAAAATGCCCGGGGGGGTGGGGCTTTCAACGCAAAGAAAAAACGCGTAGGTTGGTGGGGGGTAGGCACCCATATGATAGGCATGTCTAATGCGAGGAAACAACCGGCATGGTCAACGAGGGTTCCCGGCCGTCCAATAGTCAAAAGACTCGCCCGGGTCTGGCCGGGGCACTCTAAAAGTGCAAAAGACACGCGGAAAAAAGCAACCAGGGCGGTTTTTGTGAATTGGTTCGTTTTGTAGGGAAACCTCTGGGGGGCTAACAGGCCAAGCCTCGCACGGGGGTCTCAGGTATAATCAGTGAGGGACGATGGCGCAGTGAGAGGAGTTAACGGGGAGGGCCAAAGGGTGGGTAGGAGTGGCATTGTGGGTCCACAGGATAACCAAAGTGTCGCACCCCGAAACAATCACACACACAAAAAACACAAAAGCCAGCGGGTGTTGGGGGACTGAGGGCACGGGGCACCGGAGTGACGACAAAAAAGACCCACACAGCAACGGCCCAAATCCGCCCGTGCCGCACAAAAAACCAACACCCCCGGGCGAAAACACACCAACGCAAAAAGCTGACAGAGCTGGTCGGGCTGGGGGTCGGCAGACGGCCCACAGGACAGAGGACCTGTTACCAGTAGAAGGCCGGACAAAGTACTAACAGAAGCAATGGCCATCGCTTCAAACCTGTGGGTGCTGGGTCACGATAAGGGACTCATAAAGTGGGCTCTGCTCAACCGGCAATGGAAGCAAAAATGCGGGAATAGGGGGAAGATGTTACCTTCCTGACCGTAGAGACACTCAAATCTAGCGCAGCAGCAAGGAAAGGAAACCTCCGGCAGGCTGCGGCGTTTCATGTGGACAGGGAAAGGTACATGTGTTTTACACAGCAACTGTAATAAGTCACCGAACCGTTCCCTGCGGTGACATGGGAGGGGGTCAATAGGCCGAAATGTCACCGCGTAAAACTATACAACGAGACCCCTCCCAATGGACCCCGACAACCAGACCGCCGTAGGCAAGAAGCATGGGGGGTAAAGAACAACCTCTGTTAGAACAAAAAAGGTCACAACAGAGGGGCCCCCGTACAAAGATAGACAATTTAAAGACGCGTAATGTGGTAAATGGAAAAGATAGGGGGCCGGGAGTTCGGACAAGGAAAAAATCTGATTACGCGATGTCCAAGAACCTGGGAACCTAACAGAGGCAGGGCTCTTTGTACACATTATCAGAAGGGGTCCTTGCTCAATGGACAAGCCCAAAAAGAAAAAAAAAAAAAAGTCGCCTGGGTGGTCACAAAATATTAGGTGGTTCCTGCCGCTTTCCATAGGGATAGACAGGGAAAATGTGGGCAGCGACAAATCGAAATATTGCGAAAGGGAACTATCGAACAAACACGTTCGGCGACTGGAGAGCAGCACTTGGAGCAGGAGGACAAAATAACGACAAAGGTAGGGGGTACTTGAACAGAAAAAGATCCAAAACCGCCAGACGACAAGGACAGCCACCCCAGGCTCTAAGCGAAGCAGAAAAAACATTGCACAGGAAGCTAAAATGCCAAGGACATGATAAAAACGCGCGAGAGCGAAAGAAGGCAAGGACCCCCAAGAAAGAATTGAGCAGAACGTGACAAATGCCGTTGCAGACATTTGACACAAAAAAAAAGTTCTCAACATTGGGAGATAAAAAAAAAAAAACACACGCAGAAAGAAGACCAGGAAAGCACGCATACTGGCAAACACAAAGAGGGGGAAATGTGCTCAATTGGGGAAGGGAACGTCACAACCAAAAAAAACCGTGGAGGAGTCACCTGCAAAGCCAAATGACTGACACCTTTACTCAACAACTGAAAAAAGAAATACCAGTTCCCGTCGTTCGGGGGGCGCGCCAAAAGTAAAAAGGGAAGTGCAAACGACACAGGACCATGGGGGGGGGGGAGTGACCATAACAGCAATTCAAACAACCGTTACCCATAACAAATTGAGGTCAACGGGAAAAGCAAAAAAAAAAGAGATGAGAGAGGAACAACGGGTAGCAGTACGGAACTGACAGGACAGGAAAAAGGTTACACCACGGATGGCCCGTTTGAGAGAAGGACCTCGGGAAAGGTATTCTCACGGGTACGGGAGGTTGTGGGGTGAGGTGGCCACGCTAGAAAACGGGGGGGGAGGGAAAACGAGGGAGCGTTTGGAAAAGACAAAAAACAGATCCGCGACGGAGACGGTGCTGGAACTGACACGGGCCTTGCGAACGAAGGAGCAATTGGTGTGGAAGTGTTGGCAACTTATCACCTCATACACGCAGGGGCTGGTGTGACTGACTGGAGAAGGATGACACTGACAAAGAGAGGGGGGTTCGACCAGAACACAACCAAAAAATCAGAGGGGTGTTTTGTTCATTTCCTGGGGAGAAAAGAAACAACTGGAGGCGAGGCCATAAAGATAGAGTCCATGCTGGTCAAGGGGAATTGGTAACATGAGGCAAGAACAGACAACGTGGGAGTTACGCAATGATAAGACAAATCGTGCGATTTGGTCAACTACAGTCACGCGAAGGAATATGGGTCGGAATAGAAGACACAAATGGGAAAAAGGAAGGTAAATACAAGAGGAACAGGGAAAGAAGTGGACGCAAGGCTGCTGCTGGAAAAGAAAACGATCAGGTACTATTGAAAACAGAAAAGACTCAGCCCACGGGCACGGTTTGACGTGGGAAGGGCAGCGGCCAAAGCGATGTGGTTGTCCAACGTGGCAAAAGGCAGGTGGTGGGGAAATGGGGGGGAGGGTGCTGATCGCGGAGCACGAAGCGCGGCATGTAGGGGCAACCTACAACAGAAGGACCTCAAAGAACCGGGAAAAATGGACACCCGCCAAATCGGGAAGCGGGGGATACAATGAAGGTGTTACAGTACAGGGACAGGAATGAAAAGGGAAGGGACGAAGGGACTGGTAAAAAAGAGTTTGAAAAAAGCTCAGGGGAAAAAATCGACACCGCACTTATAGCGCATGGGGGCAAGAACGGTGTACAACACGTGCGTTGGTTCACCAGTCCCCACTGGCCGGGAAGCGGAAAAAACTGATCAGGGGGACTGGAGTAGGGGGAACGTTCTAGACGACCTGAAAAGTGGCGGGCCAGGAAAAAAGTACAGGCCTGAGTGGGGTCCTGCCAGATGGGGATCATTGGCATTTTTCACAAACAAACCGAACGGGGTGTCACGTGCTCATCTCTGGGTTGGTGACAGGGTGGCACTATGGCGAAAGGCAGGGAAGGGGAAAATAAGGCATATAACAGGGTGGCAAGTGATTGTGTGAAATGCGGTCGAGTACGGCAAAATTACTCATTCTAATGGGTCGCCGCAGAATAGCAGTCTAGACTATTTCGAATAATGACGGTCATTCCGGTCAAGAGGAGACATGGCACAGACACAAAAACGCACCAAAGAACAACCCGAATGGAAAAAGCCGCCCCACAAGACACGACATTGCAATTCGATACGATTGGGTCGGGTGCGGAGGCTGGAAATTGCAACGCAATGGTAGCTCTGGAACTTGCGCTACGAAACACGGTCAACGGCCAGCACAACGGTGCGGAACAAAGGAATACTCAAGATAATACGCATGGCACCAATCTCGAGGAAAGGGAGTAGCTCAGTGATATTCACTCGGAGGGGGCGCACACAGGGACAGGCCGGGAGAAAAGCACCTTGGGTGATCAACGAAATAAGCAGGTCCAAGAAAGTAGGTGGAATGAAATGTGTAGGTGGTCCTATACAACATCGGCGTCGTGGGGGAGTCACGTTGCCTGTAGCTTACACAAAGGCACCCCACACACACCATACAATAAAGGGGAAGCAGCCATCCGCAGGAAGCGACACGAAACGTAAAATGGGAAGACGCAAATCTCTTGTGTATTGAACAGGAGGGCTCCACTTTCAGAGAAGAGAGGAAATTAGTTAGGGGGAAGGGGGGGCCCGAGGATTTAAAACAGACTAAGGGAGGGGCGGGGTTTGACGCACGGAAACGGGTGGGACGGGCCTGGCTGGTCTCAGACTTAAGTGGCTGTGACCCGGTCACAATAACTATCCATTGATCCAACTAGACAAGGCCCTTGGAGAAAAGCGAATATTGGGGAGGGATCGGAGGGTGGTGGGCAGTGGTGGCGGGCCGGTAAGGTAAAAAAATACGTGTCAACTGGAAGAAACCACAAGACCTTTGTGGTGCGAAAAGACACAGTCTCCTCTTAGTTAGAAGATACCAAATAGAAAGGCGCCGTGCCACGAGGGGAGTGGAAAACAGCGAAGCAGAAAAGACCCCCTGGAGCAAAAACGGGAAGTGGGGACCTTCGCGAGAAGCCGTGGGGCTTGACAAGCGGCGAAACAGTCTGTGAAACGAGACCTGAAAAGAAAGTGCTTGGCATAGGCTGCAAGTAGGGGTGCGGGAGGGAAGAATAACAATGGGGTTAACGGTCAAATCGAAGCCCAATAGTTCGGCGGAGATACATGTACAACATGCTCTAGTAGAGGCCAAACGATTGAATCCCTGGTGGGTTCGGAGACCTGGGAGCCTCCGCAGTAAAAATAAGGGTCTATCTCAGAAACACAAACAAGACAGGAATGATCGGGGGGCGAAAAAATAAGAAGTAGATAAGCCTTGGACAAACAGTAACCTAAAAGGGGACGCAACCCGCCGAGTGCAGCTTAAACGCTCAAAGATCGTCCGAGACAAGAGCAATACAAAAGGAATGTGTCTCAGGCCACAAGTGAGACGCTATTCTCGTACGCAAATAGACCACAGGCTGAGCAGTGAAGAAGAAATGGACAACGCGGGGGTCAAGACTCAGCACGTGACAGACGAAGCAGGTGTTTGGAGGAGAGCGAAGAATAACAGAGACGGACTCCACTCCAAGGGAGGTGCTAAAGAAAGCTCGGGGGAGGAGGTTACACAGCAAAACCGTACAGGCAAGGCGGTGTCAAATTCTTCTCAAGAAGGAGCACCACGGGTGCGACAAGGAAAGCGGTACGCCAAAGGCCTGCCCAGCCGAAACACAAACACCTACCCCGATAAGCAAGACAGAAACGGACGGGGGGAAATCACGGGAAATCCTGCTACAACCAACCTGAAAGGGGGAAGAAACCGAAAAAAAGGAACAAACTGGAAATGGGCAAGGCCCGCCCTCAAAAAAAAAATTATCCGATAGACTCCGACAAAAGTGGCGAGTAGGGGTTGGTACAGAAATGGCTAAAGAGTCTGCCGCACGGAGGTTCTCGGTGAAGGAAGGGAGGACAAGCCGGAAAGTCTTGAAAAAAGTAAAGGGACGGCAGGAAACGGCCAGCAATCGTGGCAAAAAAACCGAACTTAACATACCTGATCATTGGCACGGGCCGACGAAGGGTGGATAAAGACGGACAACTCGTCGGCGGCAAAAACCAAAGAGGAATCTCAAAGACGCCGGGGCGATGGGACGTAGTTTGGGTATCGGAGCTCCCGCGAAAAAGAACTATGCCAGGGAGAAAAATTACGCGAGCGTACAAAAGGACGAAGCAATAAGCAGCGTTGGGGGGGGAATGTAAAGGGGGCAAAAACCTTTTTGCGTGACAAGGCGATGCCACACGGGAAGGCAGCAAATCTGCCGTAGGCACCGGGACCGTCTCCGCGGAGAGAATTGGGGAAAAAAACGTCAGGAGAAAAAGCCAACACGGTGTCGGTTTCATGTGACAAACGCGCCCAGTACAACAGAAAACTCTACACAAACTGTGTCAGGGGGGGAAAAAAGTCGATAGAAAACGCCAAAAGTGAATTAACAACTGGAAAGGTCGCAAGATGGGTAAGGACTTCACAATCAGAAAATTCAACCAGCACAGCGGCTGGACAAACAACACGAACACAGGTTACACGCGCGGGCACACCAGCAATTCAGGCGTGGTGCGCCCCCCAAAGAGTCAAATGAAGTGTCAAAAAGAATCACCTGGCAAAAATCAGAGAAGTGGAAGCTGCATCCGCCCTAGACACAACGGGATCAGGAAGACGTTACCGAGGCGGGACGGGGGGATGGGACACGGTGTGGGGTTGCATACGTTTCACGTATGGGGGGCCAGGGGGGTAACAGTTCGCACCCGTGGCAGGAGGGAAAAAAAAGAAAAGCCCGAAACAGAACCCCAATGAAACCCACAACCGCCGAAAGGAAAACTAAACTTTGCAAAAAGAGATTGGCACTCGGCGGGGAAGGGAAAAAAACGTGATTGAAACCAACCAGTGACAAAATGAACCTGCACCGGGTGCCGGAGGGCACACCGGGACACCGGCGAAATGGGGTTCCCAAGACGACAAATGGCAGATAAAAAATTCACGTCGGAGACAGAGTGTCTTCAAGCAACGAGTTAACCCTTGAACAAAATATGGGTCCATCAGAATCAAATAAAGTCAGATAAGAGGGGAATAGTACAGGTTCACGTGGCAACAGATAGGGGTTCCAATTAATTGAAGTACGGCGTTTGGAAAAAGATGGTCCAAAGCCATCGGGCGAAGAACATGGGAGAAAAAAAAAAGCAGCTCATACAAGCAAAGAAAAAAAGGACTCACCGCAAACGTAACAGGGTACTGTTAAAACAACAGCAGTGGGGGAAGGGCTCAATCGACAAAAAAAAAAAACCGCGCTCCTGACGAGTGGTAGGCGAAATAGAACGCCACGTCCAAGCATCTCAGGGAAGGGTTTTGGAAGCTGGTGCAGCAAAACGTAACAAAACGGCATTCAGGGGGGCAACACGGCCGGGCAAGTACGGGGACAGGAAAACTTTAGACAGGCCACGGACCAATCAAAGACAACACTCCGGCTCCACGTAGCAAAGATAAACGAAGGGGAAAAGGAGCATTCACCAATCCACAGAAAAAGACCCCCGCGAGTGGGGGGTGTGGGAGGGGGACAAAAGGACCGGTGTCCCGTGGTACTCCGTTTATCACGAGGG
>Ga0179593_1727064_pt1 | contig 14068 bp, 16 predicted proteins | sample CZODoug2_1_08_16_FD_185931 | JGI IMG/M metagenome (GOLD analysis project Ga0179593, IMG submission 185931) | Vadose zone soil fungal communities from Angelo Coast Range Reserve, California, USA - CZODoug2_1_08_16fungal (PacBio error correction) | ecosystem: Environmental > Terrestrial > Soil >...
CCCCCACTGCAGTAAAAGAGGGCTTACAACAGCCCCGGGAGAAGTGGGACAGGCTCTTCCAACCCAACACGGATTCAGTTAAAAGGCTGGGTTAAAAAAACGATCAGAAAGGTTCGGTGCAACTCAATCGGGAATAAAAAAAGAAATTGATAAAAAGGGGGGAGCAGGACTTAACGAGCAGCCGGCGGCAAGATCCCAAACAAGGAGGTTAAAAAAAAAAAAATCCGATAAAAAATACAGGGGGGAGATCAGTGGCAGACCCTCATAAGGTACTACTCTAAAAATAGCGTTTGGAAAAAAAAAAAAAAGGGGAACGTCGAACGGGGGACACTAGGGGGGAAAAAAAAAAAAAAAAAAAGAGATCAGGAGCCCGGGAAAAAACCGGTGGAACAGGCAATCGAGTCCGGACAGCCTTATCAAAAAGGGTCGGAAGAAATTGTCTGTTGGGGACACAAAAGGGTTGCCGAACAGATGCAACCCTAAAAGGGCCGGTAGATTCTGCCCCGAGGTTCTTCCAAAAAAGATGAGTCCAACACTTAACCATTTAACCAGAAAAAAATACCAAACAATTGGCGCTTAGCAAGGGGAGAAAAAGAATAACCACTGGAGGTCCTAAATGGAGATCAAATTGCGGGGGACGAGACCACCTCGGAAGGAAAAACAGAAAAAAACAATCCAAGGAAAGCTCAGGGGGGCCAACGTCAGCAGTGTCGTGCAGAGTTAGTCATCCAACAAAAGTGGATTCCTAGTTCGAACTCTGGAGCGACTGAGGGAAATGGTGCTTGCAAAAAGGGCTATGGCTAAGTCTCAAGGACGCGGAAAACCGAACTGGGAAACTGGGATGGGCGGAACGCAAGCGGTTGGATAACAAAGGACTTCCCGGTACAACACCGGAATGCCTACGACAATGCCAAAAAGAGGCGGGGTGCAAAAAAGAAATGATTTCACCTGGGGGGCAGTGTTCGAACAAAATGCCAACACGAACGAAGGACCGTGGTTTGGTAGATTCGCGAAAAAACCACGGGAATCCCCGCATCCAGCTTCGGTTCTACCCCGCCTAACCCCTGTGTGCGGTAGGGGCACCATTATGCGGCCAATAATAAGGAAATGATCAGATCTTTGGGGGGGGGGTTGCGGAGTGAGGGTCCCGCCGCTGTGCCCGAATGTCGGAGAGCTGGGAATGGCCTGTCACCAATGACGAACTGGCTCGACTGGAGCAGGGGGGAAAACTGATGGGAAAGAGGAAACAGGTCAAAAGGGGACGCAAAGACTGCAGAGCGCGAATGACGAAAGAATTAACGAGGGCGCAAAAAAAGAGGGGGACGCTAAAGGTCCGCAAAAGTTAGTGGCCGACGAAACACGTAAACTGGGTGGCGAAATGCTGAGGTGATATTTGACTGAAATAGACAGACCTCTGATGCTCTAAAGTTGGGGTGCGAAAAAAGGGGATCCGCGAAAGGGGGGTGAATATCTGCGGTGCTGCTGACGCCGGGCCAGCGGAAGAAAAAACAGAAGCGGGAAAAGTCAAAGCATGTTCAACGCCTTCACACGCATGCCCTAAGTAACTATGATGGGGGGGTATCCGTAAGGTTGTCCGGGTGACGAAAACGGGACCACGGGGGTCCAACAACGCGTGGCGCCCCCAAAAGGCAGAAACTGCTAAGGCCGGTGGGCTCAGTCAAATTAAGGAGGGGAGGAAAACTGGGAGGAGATCTGAACAGCCCCAAAACGAAAGTATAGCTCGGACACGCTACTGCTGGGAGATTAATTGAAAAAAAAGGAAAATAAGAAGAAAAAAGGTCAAGACGCTCAGTAAAGTCAAAAAATATTTCAGGGAAATCCTGGGGGAAAAAAATATCTCATAGAGGCAGTCAGGGGGGAAAAATTGAAGGGTAAAACAAAAGGGGGGGCAGGCCCAAAGGGGGCGCATACTTGCATACTACATCGCCCCGGAAGGAACTCATATGGGGAGTCCAAAGCTCTTGGGGGGGTCGGCGTAAAGGGAGGCAAGGGAAGCCTTGCTTTTAAATCAAACGTCGATTAGGGGGGCGTTCGGCGAACAGAAATTGGTTACCCGAACTGAAAAAAGACGTTGAAAAACTCAGGGGAAAAAAAAGCAGGGTCAAAATTGCGGAGGGGACTGCTCAAGGCTTACAAATAAGAAGTAACAGAGGGCAGGCTGCTCAGCTCAAAGGAAATGGGGGGCGCCGGTGGGGGGTGGGGGAAAATGGAGTGTTATTGAAAAAGGTGGGGTTTGATGGAGTCTAAGGAAAACAGGGGTTGGGAAAGGAGAGAGTTGCAGAACACTCAGAACCCGTTTCCGCTTTGTCAAACTCTGAAGGGGGGGGGAAATCCTAAAAACGGGAAAAAAGAAGTAAAAAAAGAAAAGACCTTTAACGGCCGGAAGGGGTTCTCGAATTTTGTGCGAGGAAAAGACAGGTGGTTCGTAAAACCAGAAGTATACAAAATTGGGAAAAGAAGGGAAATCGCGGTCCGACAACACGTGTTGGAAGGGGGAGTCGGACCACGCATTAGGGGGCTGGGACTTGAGCGAAGGGGGTTGGGGAAGTCATGATAAAGCAAAAAAGAAAGGGAAATAACCGTAAACACGTTGGGTAAGAAAGGATACAAAAATCCTGGAGAAACAAGTTCGTGAGAAAAAAAAAAACTGCTGTGGCCGAAGAAAAAGCAGCAATGGGCATGGGGAAAAGGGGGCGCCATCCAAAAAGAAAGAATTCACGAAACACAACAAATAAGGGAATAGGCATTAAGCGAAAAACTAAAAAGAAAAAAAGTTACTGGTGAGCCCAAAACAACCCCACCCCCCCCCCCCCCCCCAAACACCCCCCGACCCACCACACCACAACACATAACAGCACCACGCTGCAGGCCCTCGCACAAGCGGAAACAGGGCAAAAAACGCCAAAAAAAAAAGAAGCTAAGAAAAGAAGTTCCAGCAAAAGACGTGGGGGGAGAGTTACCAAAAACGGGGGGTTTAGGTCGGGAAAAGGAAGAGATGTTTCTTCCGGTGATCCCAGAAAAAAGTCAGACGCCTGGGGGGGTCGCCATGAAAAAAAAAAAACGTCCACAAGTTGTTGGTCGACGAGAGAACAAAAGGGACAACAAGACAGTGGTCATCTGCGCCTTACTAAAACACCGCTGGAAAAATTCGCGCACACAAAAAGTGGAAGGACGGGGGGGGGGCCCAAAGGAACCTCTTGGGGGTTACAATTTGGTAGGAAGGGTAGAGGAGGAGAGGGAAAAAAGGGGGGGGTGGACAGAGACTAGGTGGAGGGGTGAGACTAGGGGGAAAGACCAACTCCAAAGGAATAACTGAAAAAGTTCAGGTGGGGAAAACGACTCTTAAAAGGTAACCTTAACGTACTACACAAAAAAAACACGTCACCGAAGGGAAAAAAAAAAAAGAAAAACCAAGCAATGCTCACCAACACGAAAAGTAAGGGAATCCTGCCAGCTGGAAGGACGCGATGAGGGTTGGGGGAACAAAAAAGGAGAAGAAAGGGCCAACTCGAAACCCAAAGTGGACGAGAAGGACGAAAACTATCGTGAAACGGGCCATAGGGAGTTTCCAGAAAAAGATCAGAAGAGGCAGTGAACGGCACTAGTTTGAAAATGGCCCCCCGAAAAAAAGATCAAAAGCTGCCTTAAAAACAAGACAAACTTTCACTGACCGGACAAGTCGAGGCAACATGGGGAGAAGGTTCAAGGAAAGACGCAACTGCAAACGGCCGAGGCTAAGTAAAAGGGATTTTTTCACTCCGATGGGAAATCAAGAAGGGAAAAAGGCACAACGTACTATCAACAGAGGGGGAAGAAGAGATCAAAACCCCTCCCCAACTGCAACGTGTCCAACGTAGCGGGGAGAGACCGCTCGAAAAGGAGAGGCGTTACGAGGGGGGGAAAGTCCCAAGCTGTCAGAAGCAATCCCTTGTGAAAAGAAAAAGCAGACAAGAAAGGAACTGATAAATTGGGCGGCCGAGGTCTAATAAAGAAAAAACAACGCTTGACACCGGCGACAGGTCAAAAAGAAAAAATGTCACGCGGGGGAGGGAAGGGGGGGGAAAACTCCTCAAAGACAAAAATGCGGATGCAAACGAAAACAAAGAAGACAGAAATCAGGGGACAAAGTCAAAAAGCGTGTCAAAACCCCGGAATGACAGCAGCAAAAGTCGAGGAACCATTCGTCAGATATGGAGGGTGGCGTACACCACGGAAGACGCATAGGGGAAAAAGTAGGGGTAGGAAAAAAGTCATTTTCGAAACATGAAAGTGTGGAAAAGGAGATGGGAATAATTCCCCGGGAACGAGGAAGCAAAAGGACCAAAGATACAATGGACGGGCTCAGGCGCTTCGAGAGAAAAAGGTAAGGGCAAAAATACGGGGGTAAAGGTGCCAAGATTGGTCCCACCAAACGTATTCAATGAACTTTTTCCAAGCGATAGAGACAGGGAAAAAGGCCGCCAAAGCACAGAAAAAAACAAACCCCCCGGATTAACACGCGGGGAGGCAAAAAACCGGCAAATAGAAGGGGGGAAAGTCCATCACCCCCAGGGTCTGGTCAAAAACCAAGAAAGTAGAAAGATCATCATTGCTATATGTTAGCAAAAAGAAGGGGGAAAATCGAAGAGGAGGGGGTCCGCAAATGGGAGAGGGGGGTGCAAAACCGCTGATAGAAAACGAAAAGAAGAAGGAATCCTGCCAGGGAGAAAGATACAATATACCATAAGACAAAAAAAAAAATAGCAAACCGGCCAAGGCAGGGACGTCCATTGGTAGCCCCAGGAAAAAAGACCTGGGGGGGGAAGAAACGGAAAAACAGACTGTTCTGGAAGGCAGAAAATCAGACGAAGAGAGCAGGTGTCCAGGAAAAAACAGAGCCAAACGGCTTTGGCCAAAAAAAGGGGGGCGGAGCAGGAGCAGAAAAAAACCCAAAGAAAAGGAACAGTTTTACGAATGTACGCGAAAAAGAATGACAAAAAAGAGGAAGGAGACACCTTCAAATGCAGAAAACGAAAAAAAAAAAAAAAGAAAAAGGAACAGATTGACGGGGAAAAGTTATCAGAGAGAAAAACAAACTGGGGGAAAAGAGAAGAGATAATTGGAGGAATTCAGGAAAAAAAAGACTGTCCGGAAAGGGGGTGATTTAAAAACGGAAACAAGAGGGCGAATTGAGTAAGGATTTGAATCAAAAACCGATGGTACAAGGGAACTGGGACGTAAGGAAAAAGGTGGCAGGAACTCCAAAAACAATGGAAGGGGGATAGAATTAAAAAAAAAAAACACGAAATGGCGGTTACCGTCAAAACGAATTTTTGCTGCTGAAAAAACGGGGGAAAAGGGGGTCAGAAATCTACAAGGGGAGGCATCAAAGGGGGGGGCAGGACAAAATGCTGGGTAAAGAAGGGGGAGGAAAGGGGTTGGGTTGGTTTTTCAAGCACTCTTTAGGTCGAAAAACATCGAGACAGAAGAAGCCCCCGGCCGAAACTGAAGAAAGAGAGGGGCAAACTCGTTGCCCCCAAAGGAAAAAAAAAAAAAAAACTTTGTGCGGGACCACAGAGGGAAAAAAGGTTCCTTATGGCACCGCCATATAGCAATGTTATCGAGAATGGATTTGGTGTTGTAAAAAAGCCTGAGTGTGGGATGAAAAGAACAGAAGTGACGGAAGGGGAGTGAAAGACACCGCGTGTGGGGTAAGAAGGCGTCTAAGGTAGGGTCCTACACTGAACGTGGCGTCTAAGATTGGGGGAAAAAGTTAAATGAAAAAAGAAGGGTGTGGTGGAAGATCAGGCAAAGGAAACTAAGTGGGGTTACGGAAGATGACGGTTCAGGAAGAAAAAGAACAACAGGGATTCGACACAATATTCAGACAAAGAGGGGGGAGAGGGAAAAAAGTATTCGCCGCCCTAATTCCAGAGACCCAACAACCGAAAACCGTTTTCCAAAACGTGAAGGTAGAAAAAAAGAAATGAAAGGCAAACGGGAAAAGGAAAAGGAAAATCAAATATGCGTACAAACGGTGGGGGGTGACAGACCAAAACCAAAATAGAGTCAAGGGGGAGGAATGGGGGGGGAGATCTTTCCGAAACAGAATCGGGGTCATGGGGGACCGCCAGCAAAGTGGGGCCTTAATATGTCAACTAGGGGGAATTTCGCGCAGACTTTCCACTAACCAAAACAAGAAAAAGAGGATTAGGAGTTGTAAAACTAAGATGGTGAACAAGGAATTGGGAACACCAGGAAAACAATTGGAAAAAAAAGAAGGGGGGCGACCACACGTGGACAGGGGAGAAGCTGAAAAAAATTGGAGGAATCTAAACTCATAAATCGAATGACTTGACAAGGGAAAAAGAAAACAGGCATAAAGTAGGCCTGAAGATACTGGGAAGTACGGAAAAGCTGACGACCGAATCGGCTCATAGGACAAAAATACTCCCAGAAAAGAAGGGTGTGGACTTGAGAGGGTGAGGCTTGAATTCAAAAAAGAGGACAATGAGGACGTGCCCATCGTCCATAGCCGAAGAGGTAAAGAGGGAAAAAGGTGGGGCAAAAAAAAGGGGCTTTTAATGCATCAAGCGGGGGGATGCGAATGAGGGAAAAGAATTTTAAAAGGGGGACAAGGCGACAAAAGGAAGAAAATAGAAAATGGACCTATTCAACGGGGGAAACGTGGTACGCCGGAAGGGGGGGTCTTGCACGCGTGGGGGGGGACAGGGGGCGAGCAGGAAAGGCAAAAAAATAGCAAATTGACGTGTAACATGCCATCGGAAAAGGGGAGGACTCGGAAATTGAACCTCAAGAAGGGAAGGGGCCGGGGACCCGAGAAACCCTGGGGAACCGCACGGAAGACGTGGGGCGTCCGAAAGGAAAAAGCAAAACTAAGGAATGTTCAGACGGACGAAGTAAAAAAACTTCAAAAGGTACCGGAGGGGAAGACGGGAAAAAGGTGGGGGCCAAACGAATGTCAAAAACCGTTTAAGGCTGGGGGGGGACTGGATAGGGGAATGGGGGGGAAAAGAATTGGGGGCGGGTCCAGTCGACCAGTGGACATGTAAGATAACCAGAAAAAAGAACATCGAGACGCCTCCCTGTACCTCCTCACTGGAACAACTGGCAAACCTAGGGAAAAAAGGGGAAGACTCTCAACTCCGAAATTAGAGGCAAAACCAGCAAGAAAAGGCAGGCAAATGAAGGGGGAAAAAAAAAGGGTGCACGCTGAATTTCGTCCCGTCAATCACTCTCTTTTTTCTAGAAAGAAAAACACACAACAAAAAGAGGAAAAATTGGGAAAATAGAGCATCGCGGAGGCAAAAAAATGGGGGGAACGCCCTTTTGTGGAGGGGCGCCAAGCTCACCAAGGGAATGCGTCAGAAGGGGACAATGGTGGGAAGAAAAAAGGGACAGCCATTTCCCCTGCGCTTTAAACACAGGGGTTGGGGGAAGCACGAAAAAGAAAAACCCCCAAAACCCCAAGCCTGGAAGGTCGCGGGGGCGGGGAGCTTAGTGGGACGGAGGGAAAAGCGCTCCCCTCCGCAATTTATTGAGTTTATGAGTCAAAATGATAAGGGAAAAAGAAACAAAAAAAACTGAGGTGAAGAAAATAGATATAGGGGTTCCTTGCTCCTCCCATCAAAAGGTGGCGTGAAAGAGGGCCCGCCGAAACAAAAGTCAAGAAACGCTGAAGGAAGAGAAAAGGGTTCAAAACAATGGAACCAACAACCGTGTTTTTACACCGGGGCCCTTAATTGTTTCCAACGGTTGGGAGCAAACAACACCCCGCCCGAACGACGCCCCTGGTGGGGGAAAAATGTTCCATTCAAGAGGGGAAAAAAGGTTTAAAGCGCGATTGCCATCAAAACGCTGAATTTGGCTAGATGAAAGGAAGACGACCACCCGTAGTGGAACACGAATCGCAGGAAGTTTTTTGGACGGGGGGCGGAAAAGGGAAAGGGCTTGACTTGGGTGAAAAGGGAAAAGGGGGGGAAAGTTTGATTAACCATGTTAAAGAGGTGATTTGTCCAGCAGCGTAAGTGAGGGTCAACTTCGAAGGGTCAGGGAACGCCGGACCTCACTGGAAGGGTGGGGTAGGGAAGAGTACAGCTCACCAGTACAGGAAAAAAAACAGGAAAGGGGAAACCCAAACGCTTCAACACCGGCGCCACCTCACTTACGCCCCAACGGCGCATGAAGGGGGAAGGGAGGAAGAGCTCAATAGTGGGCACCGAACATTCAAAATCGCAGCAAGGTTGCAAAGACCAGATAAACGGAGGAAACGGGGGACGTGAACAGGAAGTTCACAGTGTGGTAAGGCCGTCCGCACACGATCAGGAAGTTAATTCTGAAGCCGGAGAGTTTCAAAATTGCCAACGCGAGCCCCAGAAAAAACGAGTTTCCAAAAACCTCTGCAAACGTTTCCGCGGCCCAAGAAGAATGCTCATGGTATCAGGTGGATCAGAAAAAATGCCCTTGGAAGTAGAAAAAGGTTTTTTGTCACTCCTGAAATAGGCGGAGAGCACGACAAAAGACTCCCGATGGCACAACTTCGCGTGTCCAAAATACTAGAAAGCACCATCCCAAGAAAAATACGCCTCACATTTCACAGTAGAAAACGGCTCGACCTGCTAGTGGAAGAGGCGGTCCGAGGGGGGTCCTAGGCAATAGAGGTGCGAGGAAAAAAAAATCCAGTGGGGGAGACTTCACCTCATGCTTATTTGGAACCGAAGTCGGGAGAATCCACAGGCCCCCATTGTCCGAAAAAAAGGGAATGGGAGGGGATTGAAGACGAAGGGAAGGACAACGAAGAAAAGAATGCTATGAGCCGGAATGAACGCGCCAAAAGGCAATGCCGGACTCCTGAAAACATAACATCGGGGCTTGAGACCCACGGAGGTAAGGGTTACCAACCAGCATGGTAAGAAGGAGTAAAGAAAGAACGTCAACGAGGGGGGGGGAAGCAAAAGTTGGTTGCTGGGAAACCCGATAAGCATAAAAGGGATGGGCAGACTTGCGGCCCCCATATCGAAACATCATTGTTAGCAAAGGAAAAAGTTTGGTAAATGTCAAACTCGGAAAAAAAAAATGGGACGGACAGCTGTGAAGCACCGTCTTCTCCTCAGAATAGGAAAAGAGATCATCGCTCATCTCCTTGGCCATCATCTGCACGGAGGGAGAAGGGGGAATGGGGTGAGGAAGCAACCACCGAGGAAAAAAGGGCAGGTGGGCCAGATCTCTGCCAGGGTTAGAAAATACAGAAACCCCTAAGACATCCTGAGACACTCGGGGGGTTGCATACCTGCCCAAACAAAACGAAGGATCCAGAAAGCAAGAGTGAAAACAAGAAACAATAATCATCATCATTTGGGGGGGGGAGAGTATTGCACAGGTTCACAAAGATAACATCAGGACCGATTCCCGTCCAAAAAGGTTCATAAAACAAACGGGGGGAAGAAGGGGTAAAAACTAGTATAAAACGAGCCCCAAAAAATCACTGAAGGGAAAAAAAGCCGCAGAGAAAAATGCTTCACTAAAAAATGGGGACCTGGCCAGGCGTTTTTGAGAAAATTTGTCCCGAACACCAGGCCAAGAAAAAAGCCGGGTGGTAGTTCTGCACCCCAAAAACAATACGGTTAATCGGGGAAGGTCATAATCGCGGGTTGGGAAACTGCTAAAACTGGCCTTCGGGAGTCAATGGAGTCCTGCCAATTCCCAATAGGGAAGTACTTTCAAGTGGGGTACTCGATCTAAATACCAAGGAAAGAAGATGGAGGGACACTGTAACAAGCGGCAACGCAATCAAAACATAACGCCAAAAATGTTCTGCCCAAATTAGTCGGACTCACAAACAACAAATTAGGAGGAAAGAGTAAGAATAAGCTTTCAAAAAATTAAATTGCTACAAAACCCGCCCGCCGCGCAGGGCCCGTTGATTGGAGGCCGGCGAGGATGTTCGAAGGAGGGGGAGTTTTAAATGCGTACAACTGACTTTTCCCTCCAAACCTGGGAACAATTACGGCCCTGCCTTCCGCAAGGAAAAAAAAAGTTTTTTAAGATGGGACCGAACACCCATCACTGGATGACGAAAAGCCGTTCCTAAACAGCTTGGAACCAATCTCCCGGGTAGAATCCGGTGTTCAACAGACACTGGTACGTGCCACACAAGGGCGTGCATTCTATTTTTTTTTGGGTCGTGAATTAAAAAAACTGGATCGCAGACCCTGGCCCGAACTACCCCCGGGGGAACAGCTTTTTGTGCTAGCTCGTGCCCAGGGGCCTTACCCAAACAAAAGGGTTGAGGTCCCCCCCCCTAAAGAGTGCCCCTGGCCACAGTCGCACCAAAATGGATGAGAGATTTTGTTGTGAAACGGGGGAGTGAATTTGACCCCGGAAGCTTTCCAACCACAACCCCCGCAACGCGAGTATGGAAAAACAGAACCTCGTGGGGAAGGGCTTCCCGTGGGGGGGATTTCGAAGGGCTCTGAGCTGGGAAGGCAATTTTACTTAATAGTTTTGTGGGGGGGAAAAAAGTAGGACGGTGCCACATTCCCCCAACGAAGGGGGGGGGGGAAAAGGTGGAAAGAAATAGAGAAAGGGAAGGGCCCAGTATCAGATCTGTCGAAGCTGGGGTCGACTAAACTGATCAGGGCGGTCCTGAATTCCGCCAACCACACTTGACAAAAACGGGGAGGAACCAGCAAAAGAGACCTGGGGAAGACGAACTCATCCCCGAATGTGGGAAACGTGTGCGTAAAAGAAAAAAGAAGAAGAAAAGAAAAAAAAAAAAGAAAAACCAAACCAATCTGAGCCGACAATATTTTGAAAAAATCGGGACGTCCTGTCTGAGTATGACCACCTGGGGTTGCTCGTGAGTCCACCAGGGGAATTGCTGAGAAGAATTAAGGAGGCGCTATCGCCGCGGGGCAATCCCTCCAACGGTAACTGGGATTTTGGGTACTGGTCCGAGTGGGGGAAAGGTACTTTTGACCGTGTGAACCGGGGGGACGGGGGCAGCACCGTGTGCGCTCATCGAAAGACGAAAAAAGGGGTCGAATGCTGTCCAGGAGACCTAAAAAAAAAACAGCCAAAGTTGGCTGGCCAAAAGAGCTTACAAGGGAAACAGCTCTCTCCGCGAGCAGGTCGAGGAAGCAAGAAAGGGGTAACGCTGCGCGGGGGGCACAAACCATCTACTTCTCCGAGTCAAAGGACTGACGTTGTAAGTGAAAAAAATCAAGGGACGTTTTATTCTAAAGAGTGCGCAAAAGGAAAAAGGAAAAAATTACACAACCCAAGAAAAAAACCATGCGCATTCCTTGCCCTGTCGGACCCGGAAAGGTTACCAAAAAAAGCGGTGCGTTCACCGTGCCCTTTGCGCGATACCGGGGCAAGGCAAAAAGATTCTTGGTTCACCTCGGCTCCTCGGGGGGAAAGTGGAACACCTATCCACTGGGGGGGATTCCTAAGCACTGAGACCGAAAAAAGAAGAGTTGGGTAAACATTTTGGGTCTTTCTCGCGGAAACGATACTCGTTAGGGCCTCACCAACTGCGGGTGCATATGAGTGGATGGTCCTTGTTGGGAAAAGACGGGGGTTTATTTAAGAAAAAACTATTTGTTGGTTTAATTGTAGTGATGGACCCAAGGTTGGGGTTTTTAAAGTCGAGAAAAAACACACGAACCATCCGAAAATAGCTCATGGAAAAACTTCCTTAAAAGAAAAAGGGTTAACATCAACTTCCAACCTCGCACCGAAAAAATGTCACGCCTTGCCAAACGGAAAACCTGTGCGCGAAATGCGCCAGGCGGGCAGAAGGCGGTTGGTCTTAGGAAGCGTCAGAGAAAATTAATCGGGGCAATCGCGCTTAAAATCGCAAAATTGGGGAGCCAATCCCCGGGCTACGTGTTCGCGGTTGATTCAACCATACACCACCCACTCAGCAAGCCGTAACCACCCGGGGTGGGGTGTAATGAAAACCGTCTACTGGCCGGGAGTCCCTGGCCAGGGAGGTAGCCTTGGGGGGCCCCGCGGATGGGGGGGGGGAGCGCTCCCGGCAGTTCAAATTGATGGGAGGAGGGGCCCCAAAGATTAGAAAAAAACGGAAAAGGAGGAGAAAGAGAGGAAAATGTCTGGCGGGGAAACCCATCATGGACGCTGGGAAAGAGGAACGGCTCCAGAAGCAGCCCAGGACCCGTGGGACGTTTTTTCGGAATTAACCAACGTTGTTTTACGCCTATGTTCTGAAAGTGCAAAAACAGACGTCCCGCCCATCCCTAGGCGTAAAAAGCGTTTTTCGACGGGCAAAGACAAAGGTCAATAGCGGAAAATCTTGCCTACGAACCGGGACGTAGTGACGGCGCATCGAAAACCACTGGAGGGAGAGGGGGGTAAAAGGCCGGGTTCTTGAGGGGGATAGGATTTTTGGGAAGTGGGGAAATTTGTAAAGGGGGGAAAACAACCCAGGATGCTTGCCATGCTGGTTCTGACGGCACTAGTTAACTGGTCCGGTCGACTTTCTTCACCACCAGCAGTTCCCTAGTCACTCACCAGCTTGCGCAAACCTAAAAGCGCACGGGCGCCAAACAGGCCTGCAAAAGCGGAAGGGGGAAAGAGTTGTAAAAAGCGAGACCTTCTTAGAGAAATGGGGTCGCGCACGGTGGAGCAACGCCCCCTAAAATCACGCTCGGTGACGAACAGGGAATTCTGAGTGTCGCCAGCCGTCCCCAAGAAGCAAGAAGTGGAGCCAGGGGGGGAAAAGCATGCGCAACGGCGCCCAACCCCAGGTGCCGAACAGCGCGTCCCGTTTGGTCACGGCTTAGGACAAAGTCCGACGGGGGGTCACGCCGGGCACGGAAATCACACCGGCACGCCGCCGGGCATGTAAACAAGGGGAGTGGTTTTTCCACTCCAAGTCGCAAGCAACAAGCAAACTTTGCTCGAATCCGCCAACCGGGCCACGGCCGCGTTTTCTAACGGCTAAAAGACCTTGAGCGAGGAAGAGGCTTCGCAAGAGGGGAAAACATAGCCGTTGGCGCCAGAATGTGTCTGAGAAAAAAAAGGGGGGAGGGGATCTCGAGTTTGAGTTTCAAGAGGACAGGCCGGCCGCAAGACCGGTGCAACTTGGCATCAAAAAGTAAAAAAAGACCGCAATAGGGGGGGGAGTGCACTCCTCTGCAGGATCAAGGGGGAAAGGCCGGTACGAGGAGTCAAGCCAAGGGGCTTCCACCAAACAACAACGGGATGAAGGGTAGCAAATACTCAAGATATTCAAACCCAGTCGCGCAAAGTGGGGGGTCGCGCAACAGGAAATATGATTGCAGGCGGAACTTACAGTCATCTCGACAGAAAAAACCACAGTCATTCGATTCAATTGAAGGGGGGGGTCGCGCGTTCCGGCAGGGGAGGGAGGCGAAATATTTTGCGCGCTCGAAGGAGGCGTTTTCGCGCGCTCGATGGAGTGCAAGTCATGGCGGGGTAAAAAAGACCCGGGAGGCGGAATCTAAAAACAGGGATGTGGAAAAGAGTCAAACCAAGGGGTTCGGGCGCCATCCCCGAGAAAAAAAAAAACCCTGAAAAAGAAAAACGGTGAGAGGACGCAGCGGGGGGAGCGTCCGGGAAAACCACTCCCCAGCAAAATCCATAAATATTGACACGCATAATCAAAAGATCGCCACAAAGGGCCGGCGGGGTTTTAAAGGAAGGGAAACGAAGCCTGATCCGAGGGTGCCTGGTCCAGGGGGCATTCGAAAGAAAATAAAAAAAACCTGCCAAACCGTTCGGTTTTGCAGGGGTCCCAATGTGGGGACACCAGGGATGCCCCAGAACGAGAAAAGTTTGCAACCAACCGCCAAGCCTGTCGGACAGGGGAAAAAAAAAAAAAAACGGACGGCACACGGGGGGTGTGAAGCGATCCAAAGCCTTGCCTGAAGGGAGGGTCCCCAATTCCCAACAATACAGCCAGAAGTGACGGATAAAGTCCGTGAACGAAAATCGACCACCCTCGACCGGAACCATCCCCGAACCGAGAGGGAAAGAGGGTAGCAGATTTCAATTCAAATAG
>Ga0179593_1256502_pt1 | contig 14067 bp, 24 predicted proteins | sample CZODoug2_1_08_16_FD_185931 | JGI IMG/M metagenome (GOLD analysis project Ga0179593, IMG submission 185931) | Vadose zone soil fungal communities from Angelo Coast Range Reserve, California, USA - CZODoug2_1_08_16fungal (PacBio error correction) | ecosystem: Environmental > Terrestrial > Soil >...
GGGCTGGCCTAGGGGGAGGGATTATGGAAAAAGAGTAAAAAACAAATATTACGAAGGGGAGGGGGAACGAAGACAACGAAGAAGGGTTTCAAGCAAAAGAGGAGGGGTTGATTGAGGGAACAAGGGAACAGAAGGCCTGGAAAAATATTCAAATCAAAAGGGGGGGCTGGAATCACTGTGGCCAATGTGTATGGAAATTTCCTGGACGTGAGGAAAGCCGAATGATGGAAATGGGACGTGAAAACGTGATGAATCGGGGGAAAAAATAAATGCACTCCGGGAGAAGGTAGCTGGATGCCAGGAGTGAGTGAAAGAACAATGGAAAGGAAAACGGGAAACACGGTTAGAAAAAAAAGTGGGGGGATGTTGTGCATGAAGGGAAACGAAGCGGGGGAAACACCTAGAAAGGCAGGAAAGGTGGGGGAGAGAATCCAAGGTGAGAAGCGAAAAGAAGACTCGTTCAGGAAAAGGGAACGTAGTCTACTCCGATTAGGCGTTTAAGGGGGGATGGTCAGATTGGAAGGGGGAGAATGTGGAGGAATGAAAATAAGGGAACCTGGGGTTAGGAGAACAGTCAATGCGGGGGACTGGGGTGAAGAGGTAGACAAGAAGACTGTGCGGAAAGAAGGGAGGGAGGGAAAAATAAGGGAAGCCCAAAACAAGAAGATGGAGATTTTTGCGACGAGATTTCGCTTGAGGGCCTGAACGCGAAAAGGTCAAAGGGTGCTCGGTCGGGGACTCCATACAAACGATGAAACGACTCCTAAGAGAGAAAAGAATCAAAGCAAGGGGGATGAGCGTAGAGGCCTGAATCAGTCGGGCGAAAGCAAGAAAAGCGAAAAAAGACGGTAAGCCGTTAGGGAAGTTGGAATGAGATGGAAAATACCCAAAAAACGAGGAGGGACTCAAAAACGCAGAGCGAGGCGGGGGGAGTAGCAGCTCTGCCCCAGAGAAGAGAAGCCGGGAAAAAGTTCAACGAAAGCGAGTGGAAACATAAAAAAAAAAGGGTGCAAATGAGAAGGTCTTTGAGTGTTGGGAAAAAACACGAATAAAAAGGCGCGACGGGACCAGGGCATACTTGCAAACAACAGAAAAACGGCAACTGCTAAAGAAAGACGTAACGGTTACACGAAAAATCTGGACATTTTTGTCCAAAAAGTGGAAATAGGAGACGGGAGAGGGTTTACAGGGCGGCAGGGGAAAAACACGGGTCCAGGGACGACGGGGGGTTTTAAGGGTGAGTCGAACCGCCAGGCACGCAGGGGGCTCCAGATCGGAGAGCGAGAGGAAAGAGAAAACGTTCGGTAAAACAAGGTAAAGGGCCAAAAACAGCTCCCCTGCTGCATAAGAAAGCGACAAAAAGATGGTTCGGTCCATGTAGGGAAGGGAGGCATGAGCTAAAAAAGGGGTGGAAAAGAAGAAAGATTTTGCAAGGTGCTGTAGAGAGGGGAGATGGGGAGGACGGAAGCAAAAAAAACAGCGCGGAAAAAAAAGGAAGCCCAATGAAGTGCAGGGGGGCAGGGGATCAACGAGTGGGAACTTCAAAAAGAAAAATAGAGAAATTCGCCGATATACGCCAAAAACTAAAAGAAACGTACACCAATGAGCAGGGGCGTTAAACGCTGAAGAGACCTCGAAGAACACGTTCCTGGTGGAGGAAGACAGTCTGGAGAGAGCAAAGGAGAGGCGGGGAACTGGAAGGCCAGAGAGGAGCAACCAAAAATTGCATGGAAAGGGTTGGGCTGAGTCGGAAAAGGGCTGGACTGAAAAAAGTTGGGAGTAAGAGCCGCCCGCGCTCAAGAGGCAAAAGAAAAAGGGGAAAGACCGCCCAGGTGGGGGGGCACAAGAGTAGCAAACAAGAATGTAAAACAGTTTCCAAGGGGGGCTGGAAGCGGTCACCCGACCCAAGGAGGGGTCTTGGAAAGAAATCCTCTAAAACAAAAAAGGGTCGGAAAAGAAAGGGAGGCTGAGGAGGGGTGCGGAAGAAGAAGGTCAGTAACTCGTCGGAAGGAAAATCGGATGAAGTAAACCTGGCGAATATAACCGAATACTTGCGGATACCAAAAGGGACCCTTAATGGACGGGGGTCTCGGTCCAGGAATGAACGGGAAAGCTGGATCGTGAGCGCTGAAGCAACTGGGAAGACATCCCTTAAGGGGGGGGAAAGTCCAAGGAGAGAAAAACCAAAAAATGAAGCAAAAAGAACAGAGAAGTTGGTTGGGGTAACAGGGGTGGTATTAAAAAGGAAAAATCCTCGTGGAACAAAGGGGGGGAAAAGTGGAGGATCTCCCTGTTGGAAGAAAAAAAAGGGGAAGAGCTCCCTCGAGGGGTCCGCGCGAATCCCGCGTAAGTAAAAGTGGAGGGCGTGGGGCAGGAGCGGGCTCAAAGAACGAAATGTGGTCTTGTTCGGGAAGGGGAAAAACCTAGTTGTACTGCAGAAAAAAAAACGAAGGAAGGGGCCGCGTTGAGGGAAACACGCTTCGAAGGGCTAGAACCCAACCATAAGTCCGGAAGAAAAAGAAAAAGAAAGTCGCAAATGAGAAGAAAACAGCCGAAAAGTGGGGGGGGAGAATGACTGGGGGACAAAAGTCATGGGAGCGGAAGGGGAATACGTTGTTTCCCCGGACGCAAGGGGGGGACTATCAGCTTATCTGGCTAGGGGGGGACAGAGCTGATCCCACAAATAGGAAAAAAATGTCCTTTCTTCAAAAACAATCACACGGAAAAAGGAAGGGGAAGGAGGGGCGAGATAGGGAAACAGGGGAAACTAAAGGGGAAGCACCAGTGCAAACTCTGCTAGAAAAAGAAAACCGCCGGACACGGTAAGGGACCAAAATCTCTCAAGCGTTTCGGAGAAAGATCTCGCAGTATTAGCAGTGACCGGGGTGTGGGGGGGGGTTGACAAGATTCACTGAATTCATGATCCGCGAAAGGCGAAGTCCGCAGGAAAAAACAAGAGGAAAAATGGCCACACACGGCATCGAGTAACCACTCGGACTGTCGTCAACTTCCAAAGGCTGGTCAAAATAAATACGAATCGTGGGAGACTTCGAACAGGGAAAAGGAGGAAGATCCTAAGGGAAGGGACAGAATCCTAGGGGACGGGGTAGGGGTAGAATGCGTTTAAACATGAGGGATAGAAACAAAAGAAGGAGAATATAAAGGAGAAACGGTAGAGCAATTGAAAAAAAAGGATCGCAAAGGGAAAAGGGAGCTCAAAGGAAAACGAAGGCGCACCCATCGGGACCTCTCCTTTTTGATTCAAGGGAAGAGAATTCTGTCTCAAAGCCGGGAAGAAAAAGGGACAAGAAACAAGAACGACAGAAGCCGCCAGCTCCTTCCAGCACAGACTCGAAAAAAAATCAAGGGGAAAAAAATTGACATTGGGTGTATGGGAAATTCTGTTGATCCAAGTCGAAAAAAGAATACCGACTCGGTAAGTGAAAAGATCGAAAAAGATAGAAACTGTTCATTAGAAAATGGCGTAACGAACAGCATTCCAGCGAGGGGGGGAAATCTATAGGAAGGGAACTTCATACCGCGAAAAACACGAACGTAACGAATAAATACTAACGCTCCCTCTGTAGAAAGAAATTCCGCCCAAACCAGGACACATCACCGGAGTTTCTCGTATCAATAGAAGGAAGGGGAAATGGATCGAAATGGAGGAAAAAAAGAGGTGACTAAGGGAAGACAATAGAAAAAGGTGGGGTTACTTGGTGAAAAAAAACTTGGAACCGGGAGGACACGTACCCAGGAACAAAACAAGGAAAACAGCAAAAAAACCGGAGTCATGTTACTGGGGACAAAGGAGGTCAACAGTGCAACAAGCACCAGACTCCGGAGAAAAAGGACAATCGCCCCCGAAATAAAGAAAGGGCAAAAGTATTCCTCGCAGAGATAGGGGGGGTAAAGCCAGCTTAAAGGCTATCTCGGGGGAGAAAACTTGGGGTATATGAACGACCAGAGGAGGGAAAAAGGAATTTCCGATTTTAATATGAGAAAAAAAAGACACTCTATATAACGATGGGAGATAAATTTTTCGCGTTACTGGGGGTAGTATTTACAGAACAGACGGCTAACCCAAAAGGGAATAAAAAAACTAAAGAAAAAGGAGTCGAAAAGAGAGAAGATATGTCGGGCAGGGGATGTGGAATATAATGGAAAGGAGGAAGGAAAAAAATAAGACTAACATCGTTAAGGGGGGGCTTGAAAAAGGAACTCGAAATGAAGGGGGCAAAAGGAGGGGACTTTGGCATAATGTTGGGAACATCTAGCAAGGCCTGAAAGATGAACAAAAATTTAGGGATTATCAGGGACATTATTACGAGGCGCGATTAAGGAGTGAGCAGAAGCCATTGTAAAGCGGTTGAACAGAATGCCGTACGTGGACCTGAAGCCATCAAAACTAAAAAAGTCAGGTCGTAATGACCAATGCGGTGTGCGGGAAACACACGGAAAGAATCAGGGAAAAAAGGGACGAAAGGGGAAACCATTTGGTGATTCCGGCGTAACGTCGGAACGCGGAAAAGAACCGAAGAAAAAAATACTAGAGGTGGTACAGAAGAACGAAAATGAATGGGGGGGGTCAGCTGGGCGCAGGAGGGAGGAAGGAGGAAGGGATTAGAATGTAGCAGGAAAGGGCGAGGCAGAAAAGAAGAGGTCCTTGAGGCCAAAGGCTTATTGGCGCGGATGGGGAGGAAAGAATTTAAAAGGGGGAATGGTCAGTCTATAACGGGGAGGGGACATGGGTTCGAAAACCAGTCGGAGACAGGATGAAAAACGCTTCTCCTACTACAGAACGGAAGGGGACCAAAGGCGTACCGAAGAAAGTCCAATCCAATTGTAGCGACCAGGGGGGGCGCGATAGGCCGGGGCGGCTAAGGCGAAAAAACCGGGCACAAGCGGGGTGCGTTCTCCTGCAACCGAAGCGAGGGAACTCGACAATAATTTCCCCCGGAAAGAAACAAAAGGGAGGCGGCCGACTGAGGAATTGAAGGCGAGGAAGAAATCGGGCGAGGGCTTAAAATGACAAGGGAGAGAAACTAGTCATAAACGGGGAAGGGAATTGGGAGAGAAAGAAAAAATCGCAGGGGACTACCCTACAACCTCCGGATTAAAGACAAAGGCCCAGACAATATAGTCGTACGCGGAAAAAAGGCGGGGGGGGGAATAAGAAACGATTAAGGGGGATAGAAAGAAAAGCCTAAGAAAGGCCCGGGAAGGAAAAATACCTTCTCAATGTGGAAATGGTCCACTTTGGGGGGATCATGCGCTCTAAAACGTCCGAGAGGTAAGGGAAATAAAGGCAAAACAACGCAGGATGGAAAAGAAAAGGACGGGTATCAGAAACGCGGGACGCATGGTGGCCAGCTAGATTGGTGAAAGGCGTTACGGGAAAAGAAAGGTACTCGCAAGGAGGGTCAGAGGCAGTGTGGAAAAAGTGTTCCTATGGAACAAAAAAGAGTTGTAACTTTGTGGGCAGGTGTGTCTAGCTGGCCAGACGAGTGGGGGGTGGGGAAAATCCCTAGAAGAAAGGAACAGAAGGGGGATATGTAAAAACGCGGGTCTGGGGGAAAACTAGCGTGGTAATGCCGGGAACGCGAAAAAAAAAAAAAAGGAAAGTAATTCATTCAATAAAAAAGGAGGGTGCGGAGTCTTGCCGATTAAAGGGGGAGAGTGATGGTTTGCGAACTAGCGGGTTTTTGTAAGTGCGAAGAGAGATCGGAGGAGTTCGAGGTCTGAGGAAAGAAGCGGAAGGAAAAAACCCGCACGGCGAGAAAAAAATGAATCGTCGGGGAATGAGATAACGGGGGGGGGGGCACAGGAAAGAGAGAACTCCAACACAAAGATCTGAAGACAAAAACAACACGAAAAGAATGAAAGGACAAAGGAAGGGTATCTCGTTAGGTACCCAAATACCTCAAACACAAAAAAAAAAAACCCAAACAACAGAAAAACACAACAGAAGGAAACACAAAAAAAACAAAAAAAAAAAACCACCACCAAAAAAAAAAACCAAAAACAAAAAAACAAAAACCAAAAAACAACCCCAAAAAAAAAAAAAAAAAAAACCGACCACAAAAAAACCCCAACAAAAAAAAAAAACAACCAAGGAGGTCACAGAAATGCAAAGCAGAGGGGGATCTGAGCGACAACAGCCATTTTTGGCAAGCTTTAGGAAGGGAGGAAGAAACCAAACATGACGTTGCGTTGTGGAGGATGGACTCGTAGAATGGCTGCGCCAGAAAACAGGGGAGTAACACCCCAAAGATCAAGGGGGGATGAAGGGATGAGGAAGAAGGGAGGTAACACGGGGGGGGTGTAGCAAGGAGGTACTGAAAACCAGAAGGTTCCGAGGTGCAGCGAAAGGGAAACCCGACCCGATGGCTTCACAAGGGGAAAGTGCAACCACCGGAGAGAAAGGGGAAAAGGGAAGAGGAAAGGCGGTTACATCCCACTGCAGCAAAACTGAAGGTCAGGAGATACCTCCAGCTTGCGCTCCAATTGGAAAAGGAATTCCGGTCTCAAAATCCCCCAAGTGGAAAACGACACCAGGGATCGATCTCTCTTGGAAGCGGCCTGGGAAAATTACGGTAGCAATGCAGCCTTAGGAAAGACGCCTCAAAAAAATGCAAGAAAGGAGAAAATGGGGTTGGATATCGTAAAATAAAAAAAAAAAGTGGGAAAACATTTGAGAAGGTGGGATTCTCTCCATATCCTCAGGGTCAGGGAAAAAAGGGAAAAAAATGGAATACTCGCCTTACGGAGGTATTGGAAAGGAACACTACACTTCTTCCGAGGGGGTGTGGGGACAAACGGAAGTAGGGGCGCTTCGAACAGAGGCAGCAGGTGGGGAGGTCAAAAGGGAGTCGCAACCTGCGGCACCCAAAGGCTTGAAGCTTAGTGTGGAAAACGTGAGACGGGATAAAAAAAAAAACAAAAAAACAGCACGCGAAGCAACCAAACCCCCAGGAGATAAACAAAGTCAACGAAAAAGGGAGGCGGCAAGGTAAATCTCAAAAAAGGTACATATCGGAAAGACATGGACCAAAATAAAAGGGTGTGGGGGAAGGAAAGCAGGGGAACAGGTTGGCCCTAGAACGCTGGGGGGTCAAAACTGGGGCCTAAAATAAAAGAGAATCACGATCGGAAAACAAGAGCAAAAAAAAAGCAGGCTGTCTACACAACATCCAAAAGGTAAAACAGAGGAGGCGGTCCACAGGACCGAAGGCTGAAAGGACAAAAATTCAACAGAAAGAGGGAAATAAAAAGTCACATCCGCTGGACCAAAGGCGGAGGGTCAAACAGTTAGCGGAGGGGGAAGTGACAGTGTGGGTGAATATGGAAAGGAAGGATAAGAAGGCGGAAAACGTCACAAAAAGGGAAATGACGACGCACCAAGGCAAGGAGGGAGATGCAGGCAACTCGTAGGGACTCATCGGTAAAAAAAAGAGGGACCACGAGACAACTAATAAGGCTCGATTACGACAGGGATGCAACGCGAAAGAATGCTTTGGGGAAGCAGGATCCTGCCTTTTGAAAAAGGGGGTAGGGTAGCAATGCGGAAAAGCTAGCCCCAAATAATGAATAAAAAGGAAAGAGGAAATAAAAGATTTGTTGAGCAAGGGATGTCGGACATGCAGCTCGAAGGGAAGAAGCCCATCGTCCAGAATTTGTTCAGGATCTCTGAGGTCGAGGTCTATGAATGCAGGATAACACCCGAACCACGGAAACGAAGCAGTTCCCGGGAATGCCAAAAAAGAAAGAAAAAAAAGGGGCACAGAAAAACACAGAAAATGGGGGTGGGACTCTGGTTCCGCCGGAGGGCAGGGTTCCTACCGTAGTCTTCGGAAAAGAGGTAAACACTTCCAGGGAGGCAGAAAAGGGGGGGACTAAAAGGGAAAAAACGTAGACAAAAAACAAAAAAACGATTGGAGGGAGAGGGCCCTTACAGACAGCGAGTCAACAAACAACTCGGCGTGAAAGAGCACGAAAAGCGAATCAATCCCGGGAAGGGTGAGAAATAGAGCAAAAACCATAAAAACATCAGCCAGGGGGAGAGAAACAGTGAATGCTGTGGAATAGGGAGAGAGGAAAAGTGCCTGGCCCCCTAGAGGGAAAAAGGAATGCAAAACCATACCAGAATGTGACAAGTGTGGAGACTTGGACGAATAAACGTACCATGGGGTGGGTCCAGGCCAAACGCCAACCAGGGGACAGCCTACAATTCAAAAGGCGATGTGATTCGTGGTCAAAAATTCAACAGGGGAAAGAAGAGACATAAGGAGTCCCAGAAAAAGGCTTCATCAAAATCAATTCCCGGGAGAGGGAAATACAAAGGGGGCAAAGTGTTGCAAAAGCCACAATGGGAATGGGAGGGGCCAATTCGAAAGAAGGGTCAAAACGTAAGGAGCAGGAGTGCAAGGAAAAACGTCGAGGTTATGCCCAGCAAACGGAAACAGGTTTGATGGTAAAAGCTGGAGGAAAACGTAACTGGGGGGAAGAACATAGAAAAACAAAAACACGGAGGGAAAGGATGCTTCGTGGCATAAAGGAAGGGGAGGGAATTATACTTGGGAACGTTAAAGAAACACGGGGGGGAAAAAAACCTCTTGTAAGTAGAGCGGTGCGGGGCAGGAAACGGGAAAGGAGCAAGGCATGGTATAAGTGTGGTGTAAGAACCTAAGCAATGGAATATTAACTCAGAGTGGCGAAGGGGGAATACGTGAACAGGGGAAGTAGGTAAGAAGCTGGCTGAGAAGAGTGAGCGTTAAAACGGGTGAATTCCGGGCGTGGAGACCTATAAAAAGGCAAAAGGGAGACGGGTAGCAGGGATGGGCCACGGTTGGAGGAAAGAGGGAAATGGGTAGGAAAATGGGAACGAAAGGGAGAGTTTATTCCAAGTAACGAGGGGAAAAAAAGTTCAAAACCTAGTCCACGCATACGGGGAGATGTGGAAGAGAGTGCCAGTTTGTGAAAATCAGGAGCGCCGGGAAAATGGGCGAAGAGTCTTAGGAAGGGAGGTGGCCCGACCGTTAGTTTCAAGACGGGCATCAAAGGGTGTAGACGGTGAAAAGGACGTAATGCTGTTCGAAAGGTAGACAAGGGTTCGCGAAAAGTCAGGACCCTTGTAAGTTGAACGGGGTGGAAAAAAAAAGCGAATTAAGGGGGCGGAAAAAAAGCTGCAAAAGGTGACAAGGGAGGGAAAAGGTGGTCGAGGGCGCGGACGCCTGGAAGGAGGGGGAAAAGGTTATAAGAGGGTCGTGAAGAAGGAGACAACTCATTAACCTCGCATAAAGAGAAGTTTGAAAAGAATAAAAAGGGGGGAGAAAACCGAGGGGAAGGATTCGGGTAGCCTGAAGGCTGAAAAATACGAAAAATTGCCAGAAAAGGACGTAGGTTCATATTTTTAAAGTCCAGGGGAAGAGAAACCGCATCCGCCAAAACGAACAAAATAATAGAAAAAAGCGAGAGCTCATCTCAAAAGAAGTGAGGTCTTACGAATTAGTAGAAGGGGAGAAGAACGGAAGGGAGCCGGGGAACATGCCAAGGGGCAAAAATGGAGGCGGGGATGTAGTCATGTAGCAGGGAACTAGTTCGCGTAAATTATTCAAACAAAGAAACGTCAGTCACTGCTAAGCAAGAGAATAGAAAAACGCGGACGCGCTTGGGGAAAAAATGGGTCTGTTCGGAAAATTAGCGGCGAAAACGGTTGACGGTCGGCAGTGTCAGCCATTGAGGGTCACGGAACGGAAAAGAAAACAGGTTTGAGTTGGGGGGAGGGGGGAAAGCAAGGACAGGCGCGAGTGGGGATTCGACGATCGCGATACAAAGATTATGGAGGACTCGTGGAAGGCCATCGGGGTGTAGAAAGGTCCAAGACGGAAGCTTAGGGAAATAGAGCCAAAATTAGGGGGAGGGTCAATGTCTGCCGAGAAATGGCAAGAGGAAAAGGGAGAATAAGGGTTCAGGAGGCGAGGGGTTTCAAAAATGGACGGGAGAAAGCGGCGGATTCGAAAAACGCCAAAATGCGGGGGTGCAGTTTGCACGTACAAAAGGGACCTCCCCGAAAAAAAAAATGCGCGGAAGAGGAGCGAGAAAAAAAAACGAAAACTTCCTGTAGGAAAAAAAAAGAAGGAAGAGGGAAAGGAAAAGTAAGTTACGCGAAACGACCAGAAAGGGGCGATGAAACGGGAATTGGCGAAAAGAAGAAGAGTGGGAGAAGAGAAAAAGGAGCCAACTGGGTGGAATGAGCCGTATGAGTGAAAAAAACACCTTTGCCATTGGAGAGGGGGGAGTTGGGTTCAAGTGTGTCGAAGGAGGAAGGGGATTGCATACCCTAGGGAGTACAGGAAAGGAGAAAAGAAGCGAGAACGATAAAAAGGGATTTGAAGATAGTGGGAGAACGAAATTGAAAGGGTCCAATTGGACAAGATGACGGATAAGAGAAAGGAAACTTAAAAAAGGAAGCATCGGACGAGTCACACGAAACGATGCGGCACGCCTTCTTCTGGGGACCCAACAGAAACAACAAACAACTGGAGAAGAGATTAGGGGGTGAAGAAACCGGTCAAGAACAAAAACCGCCTCCAAAAGATAGAAGAGTAAAGGGGGAAGGGAAAGATCCGAGAGGAAAAAAAATCTGGGAAAAAAAGAGGAAGTGCGACGCTTCCCCAGCCAGGGGGAAGAAAAACATTGATCGTGGCGCTCGTGGACGGAGAGTAAAAAAAAATCGTGTAAGGCAAAAGGCTCAAGTACCGCCTCATAAAACCCACGGACAAACGGCCAGTCAATTGTGGGGGGAGGAATCGCTACCGGGGCCACAAGGGGGAGAAAGGAGCCCATATATCACTGGAAACGAACAGAGAATTCGAGAAAGGACGAGGTGTTCCAGGGGGGGAAAAGGGAAAAAAGGAAACTCTCGGATTGGGGGGAGGGAAGGGAAGACTGGGAAGCGGAGACGGGACGAGGGGAAAAATGTGTGGGCTTTGAAACGGGATCACCCTCGAAAAAAATGCGGCCAAAGAATTGAAGTGCGCGTTGAACTTGTGGGGGGTAAAAAGAACTTCGAAAAAACCAAAAAACAACCAAAATACCCCACGATAAAACGAAGAGAAAAAATGGTCCCACATCGAAAATGGACAAACATAAAAGAAGGATAAACCTGGGGGGGGAGGAGACTTTATCAGCAAAGGGGCAAAAAGGTCTTTTCCTCTTCATACAGGGTGTTGTCCAAAACCGGGGAAAGAGAATAACTCTGGAGGGGCGAAGAGCCACCCTCGGAGAAGGGAAGGGGGCGGGTCTCGCAACCACATCAAAAAGTAAAAAAAAAAAAAAATCCGTAGAGGGAGAGAGACGGAAAAAAAAAGACTGAACTCAAAAGAACAAGGAAAAAAAAGCTACGCGAATTAAAATCCGACGAATTCGCCAGAGCGCTGGACAAAAAGGGAGGAATAGTTCGGGCCCAGGATGACTGAGATAGCAGTGACCGACGGGTTTTGGGGGGGAAATGCCTTCCGGGTAAAGGATCGGGGAGAAAGAAGCGCCGGAAGTCAAAATAAGAAAAGAAATAAATAAAAAAAAAAGCGTAAAACGAAGGAAAAGAGACCGTTTCCCTATTCTCGAATCGGGAAGGGAAGCTTTCGGGGCAAACGGCCGAAGAAAGAAGGGGGAAGGTCCAAAATCTGGAGGGCGGGGGGGCGTGTCCATCGAAAAAGAGACAAATGAATATAAAAGGAACATAAGTCAGAAGAGTTCAGAAAGGGAGTAAGCTACGAAGAGGGAGCAAAAGGCACCTCCGGCGCATAAAAGACGCAGCAATTTATTCAGGGGGGGAATCGAGGGGGTCTGGGAAAGAGTATTTCAGGAGAAGAACAAACCCAAACACAAACCCAGAAAAGGGACCTCTCACGCGTCAGGGAAAAAGAAAGAGTAACTAGAGAACAAAATCAAGCAAGAATGAATTGGAAAGGGGTTTGAAAGCAAAAGAGGCATTGAAAAAGTAGGAGGTCAAATCGGGTCAAAAACGAAAAAAAACGGCTCGACTAGGGAAGGAAAGAAGGGAGTCAAAACGTCCTCGACCAAAAAGAAAATCAAACTCCTGGGCCAAGCAGCAAGTCAAATAAAACGCAGAGGGTGAGAAAGGAAAGAAGACAAGAAGAAATACACTAAATCAAGGAAGCCTCCGAAAGAGCCCAGAATAAAATAAAATAACAAGACCGGCAAGTAAAACACATGCTCCTGCATGCTGTACAGGGCTCGACAGAGAAAAGTCGTTCAAGGATAAAAAAGAGGACCAAAAATAGGATTCGGCAAAATGGGGGAAGAGTTAAATAACACATTGTCAGGGGAAAAACGAATGGTCAACCACCGGCCAAAGACGGAGGGGGACTTATTACGGGGCAAACCAGAAAGAAGAAAAAGTCAAAATCTCAGAGCCACAGACTAAAAAAGGAGGGCCCTCTCGCACCTTTAACAGAAAATGGGCGGGATGACACGCCACATCAGAAAAGAGAATTTGAAACAGAAAGGAGACTAGCGGTCCCAACACTGTAATAAAACGAAAAAATAATCTGAAGGAAAGGAAGGGCTTAGGTTGAAGAGGGGAACAAAGATAATAAGGAAACAGGTCTCATTGTTTCTGGAAGGCGGTGAAAGGAGGGAGAAAAAAAAAAGCCAATCTCAGGAAACAAAAAAACGGGGGGGAAGGAGAGAGGGGGAGCCTGACGCTGTGCGAAAGACTTACGCGAACACTGGATAAAAGGAGGGGGGATGGATCCACCTCGAAATGGGGTTGACAAGCAAGATGGGTCGTGGGTCATGAAAAGGGTGTTACCTAAGGCGCAAAGGCCTGGAAAAGGGAGAAGGGGCGGGAAAGGAACAAGGACTAAATAGGTAGGAAGAATGGAGCCTGGAACGGATGAGGGGATGGGACTGTTGAAAAAGTGAAGGCAAAACCGGAAAAATTAGGACCAGAAGAACCTGCAACGCAGGGAGAACGGGGAGGAGGAATGGACCATGCAAGGGAAGGGGGAACTAGACATGGTAAGGTTTGAAAAAGGGAAACGAAAGTAACCATATGGGGAAGAGGGTGCATTCGGGAACAGAGAGGGGGAAAGCAACGGCACAGCATTCAGGGTAAAAGAAGAGAGGGGTGAAAAGAGGGCGATCAGCAGCGGGGAGGAGAAGCGGGTAGACTCTACGAAGAAAAAGTCGGAGTCCCAATGGCGGAAGGGTCCGAAGGGATGCCGAGATGCAGCAAGATGAGAGGACGTTGAAACCATTTCGGAGAAGACAGAAAAAAGAAATGGGAAGGTGAAAGGACGAGACTCGGTCGGAATAAGGGGGGAGGGGGGGAGGAAAAGAACAAAGAATACCAAAAAGGGCAAGGTATGAGAATTAGTGTCAAAACGACGAAGAAAAGGGAGCTCTTCGAGGAGAAATGTCAGGTGAAAGGGGGAGAAGGCGGTGGAAAACCAAAAAGGGAGATGAATGAAGCAAAAGAAGACAAAAAAAAAAGGTCGGCGCGAAGGGGGGATGCAAAAAGGAAGCAGAAATTGCGCGCTAGGGAGGGGGGCGACGAGTCATAAAAGCCGGTAGAAGTAATCATAAGGAAAGTGGACGGAGGGGGAGAAAACTAAAAGACAGTATTCTACTAGACCGGAACAAAGCAGTCCTTACAGCGGTTGAGAGAGAGGAGAGGACACTGCAGAATTCAGGAAAAGGGGGAAAAGAAGAGCACGCGTGGACGCATGCCGAATGTTTATGGGGAAAAAGGTAGGGGTTTTGATCAGGAGCGAGCAGACTCTCTATCATGAGGGGGGGCCGGAAAGAAAAAAAAAAGAAAATAAAGAAGGGCTGAACCAAGATAAAGGGTATAACGAAAAGATGACCGCTGTGGGAAACAAAATTGGCGGAACATTAATCGCTGTAAAGGGGCGGGTGTCAAAAGGTGAAAAAGCCAGGGGGCGTCCAAGGGGGTATTTTGATGGGGAAAAACAAGCCAGCACATGCGCGATGGGTGGGGAAAAAAAAGCAACAGCTAAGGAGGGGGGTCAAACGCTT
>Ga0179593_1311418_pt1 | contig 14067 bp, 19 predicted proteins | sample CZODoug2_1_08_16_FD_185931 | JGI IMG/M metagenome (GOLD analysis project Ga0179593, IMG submission 185931) | Vadose zone soil fungal communities from Angelo Coast Range Reserve, California, USA - CZODoug2_1_08_16fungal (PacBio error correction) | ecosystem: Environmental > Terrestrial > Soil >...
AATATAAAATTCCTTGGATTGGACCAAAACGATTGACCACTATGAAGGAGTAAACGCAGGAATGGACGTCCAATGGAGGAACGTTACTTAAGGGGAACTAGATGAGTCCACCGGGACACCGAATCAACACCTTCATTTCCTGACCTCTTGAAACTCTGTGTAATTCAGCTGGCCCTTGGGCCGAGGGGAAGTAGGGCAAAGAACCGCGTGGAGAAAAAAAAGGTCAAAGTTTTAATAGGAAGACTCTATCTCTCCATATCTAGAGGGTACTCTGGGATGCCGAGCTTAAGCGCATGAACGAAAGCCTTCAAGGCTCATGGACAAGAAAATCGGGATCCCAGGGGGGGGGGGGGGGGGGGGGGCCACCAAACGAGGGGCGCATTTTGGAGTGAGGGGGAGATTTTGGTTTAGTAGAGGATTAAATTTTTGGGGTGAATGGTGGGATATGGTTTTATGGTTGGGGGTTGCAGGGGCGCGAGTAGATGTAAAAAGGTTGTAAGGAGCAGTTGGGGGGAGGGTAGGGGTTAATGGGAGAAGCAGAGGGAATTTGTAAGGGTAGGACATGAATGGGGGTGATGGGGGGGGAGTATGAGTGTCCTTGGGGGGGTAAAAAGCAGGGGGTAGATTAAAAGAAATAAAACGAAAGAAAGAGAATATCACCACCAGAGTCCGGTTCAAGGTCAATCTCGGGTTTTGGAGACGAGAACTATTCGGGATCCATCTAACTCTGGGAAAAAGGGGTACCCAAAAAAACCGCCGGGCGAAGGAACATAGCCTAAGTTACTCCTTGAACAGGGTTTTCAAACTACCACACGGGGGAGATTTGCGGGGGAAAATTGGAAGGGAAAAAAGTGGCAAAAAAGGAGACCTTCGTGGACCGAAGGTGAAAAATAATTGGAGAAAAACCTTGCCCAGAACATAAAGCGGGCACCGGTTGTTGGGAGGGGCACATTCAGGGAAAAGCCGAGGGAGGGGATACGTAAGAGGGAAAAGCGTTGGGGGGCAGTCAAAGGGGGACTCGTACTGACGGAATAGGAATGTATTCAGGAAAAACGTGAGGGCTTTGAGCAACTTGTGGGCAAAACCGAACCTTAAGGAAACCACGTCCAATGTCCTGGGACAAATGGGGTGAAACGATTAAAGACAACTGAAACGGGTTGGACACGGAACGCCCTCTATGTTCGGTCCCTTACCCCTGTGGGGCACCGATGAAACTGTAATAGCCGGAGGGGGGGGGATTGTGTTTGGACGGCGAGGAGAAAGGGGTGGGGGGCAGAACCTTAAAAAAGAATGTAGGTGGGTGCGTGTAGTGGGTGGGCGGGGGACGTTAAAAAACACCCTTGGGGAAACGACCGAGTGGGGGGGGGAACTAGAGGGGGGGAGAAGCCAAAATTAGGCTTGAAGATGCCCCTTGGGGGGTCATTTCAAGAAAAAAGAGGTCCTGGTTGCCAGGGGGGGGTTCGGAAGGGGAGAAAAGGAGTGAAAAAAAGACCTTGACGGCTTTTGAAACCGCGCACCAATTCAAAAGGAGAACGATGGGGGGGGAATCCTTGGGACTGGGCTCATCCAGGGAAAACCTGGCCTCGAATCGACGTACCGTGGTGGGTCATAAAGCCGAGAGTACAACCGAAAGAAGGGCAGGGAGGAGGGAATTTGACAAAACGGCAAGTTTGTCATCAGGAGGTATTGGGGGGTAGCGTGGGTTCGCCTGGGAAACGGAAGACAGGGATCCCTGCAAGGTGTGCGTACGGAAAAAAAGGGAAGAGGAGTAAAAAGCTGCGAAAGAGGGTAAAAAGAGAATACAACGAAAAGGGGAGAGGGAGGGACTTGGGGGGGTAAAAGGCGGAAGGGGTCGGGGGGAAAAGACAAGGGAGAATTCAAAATTCACTTGGAGAGAGGAGCCAAAAACATAGAACTCTGCAAAACGGAAACGTTGAGGAGGAGGATCGCGAAAAAAGGGGAAAGACAACCTTTTCCAAGCTCTCACTGGGGAAGCACTGCGATACAAATGTTTTGGAAAGAGTTCGACCATGGGGGCCGGGGGGAAACTTCAAGGGGAGGAGACGGGGTTTTCACACAGGAACGAGAAAACCGAAAAAAGATGGGTATTATTTGGGCCAGGGAAAATAACCTTAAGGGGCTTCGCAACAGCCACAATCCAAAGCCAAAAGCTGGGGGGAATTTGGTGGGAAAACTTGATACGCTGTGTTTAAGAAATACAGCTCCAAACAAGGGGGAAAAAATCTGGTTCTGACTTCGTCCTTCGGGGGTCTTCGTGCGACGCTAAGAAACAGGAATCAAATATATGAGAGAGAATGGAGGGGGAAAAAACAGTGTGTGTTCCAAAAATAACAGGGGTAAGGGAAAGTGACAAGTAGGGGGGAAGGGGGTAAACAAATGGGACCCCTGGAGGGAAGTTTGGTACATACCAACGTGTGAAAGATGGGAAAAACACTGAAAGGGTCTAGGGAAAATAGAAAGAGCCGTCGGCCATTTAGAGGAAATGGGCAAGGGGATCCCAGGGGGGGGAAGTGTTACGCCTCAGAAGAAAAAATGGAAAAAAGGGGCAGGACGTCCTTTTGGAAAATGTGTGGGGGAGTCTAGAAATGATAAAAATAACAAAACAAAAACTGGGAGGATGAAAAAGAGAGGGTAGGGAACACACAGAAAAAAAAGGGTAAATTCGGAACTACCGGGAGGCGAAAGGAGAAGAAATTAAGTTGGGTAAAAAAGGCTGCATGTCCACTGTTGATGGGGGAACAAACAAAAAAAGGAGCCTCAAAAGATTTGCAAACGTCGAGGGAGGGGGGGGGGTGAATGGGAAACATACACGGGGAGAAAAACCGCGAAGGTATTGTCTAAAAAAAGGCAACCAAAGATTCAAAAGCGGGGGGGTAAAATGGGGGGGAAAAACACAACTTTTTTAGGCCAACAAGAGAGGAACCTCGCGGAGTTGCGTGTGCGCAACCGCCTGGTTCATGCAAGCAGAAAGAAACGGCAAGAAAAAAAAACAGGGAAAATTCACAACAAAAACAGGAAAACAACGGAGGGGGGTAGGACGGCAAGCCCGATTTGGGGGATGGTTATTTTGCGAAAATTTTTCCCGTGGGACGGGGTACTTTGGTTTGAGGAAAAAAAATAAAAAAAACAAAAGTCGCTGACCGCCGCAAAGGGGGAAACACCTAGTAACTAAAAAAAGGGGAAGTGAAAAGACAGTTGAGAAAGGGAAAAAAAGGGTCAGAAAAAAGAAAAAGGCTTAATGTCTAGATGGGGAAAATGTACGCATTCAAGGGGGAAACCGATCCTACTACACATCGAATGGGGCGGGACAGAAAGAGAGTGTATGTGTGGGGGGGGGGTGTTGGGTTAGGAAGAAGAGAACCAGTTTTTGGTCCGGAGGAAAGTTTCGAGGAAACAAGCCACGCATCACGATTCTACTCACCGACGCACTCGCTAGCAGGACGTGGGGGAAAAAAGATTCCCTTCCAGCCTTGGGAGAAATCGGAAAGAAGACGGAAACGTAAAAGTCAAAAAAAAAACTTCCCTGGAGGCCGCAGGGGGGTCGGCATATCAAGGCTCCAGTCTCAATACACGAGAAATCTGGGGGGGGTGTAAGATAACCAGGAATCCAAAGCCAAGGAAGAGGCGTCTCCCGTAGGGGTAAATGACCAAGTAGGAAGTTGAGGGCAAAGGAACCGTACCTTCATTATTTCCTTCGCAAGGGGGGAATTTCAAAAGAGCTAATTGAGCGGAAAAGAAACGGGAAAGGTAAAGAAAAAAATGGCCCTCTCTACAGGAGAAAACGCAAAGGACAGATTTTCTCCGAAATGAACAGTTCCCAAGGGCGATGCTCACATACTAAGGGGCCGGGGAGAATGAATGATTATGGGCGAAACGACTAGTGAAGGTCAAGCGGGGTAGGACTTCCACAATCCCATAAAAAAAAAAAGAAGGAAGACAAGCAGACAAAGGACAAAAATGGACTCAAACCCAAAACTGCACCGAACTTGCTATGCAAAAAAGCACGCCGGGCAGGAAGGGAAGGGCGGAGCGTAAAAAAAAGAAAGGGGGAGGAAGAGGGGACCGGGAATGGGACCAAAAACTTACCAAATACAGACGGGGGACCCGAAGTGACATCCAACGGGACTTAAAAAGAAACAAAAAAAAAGTGTTGCCTCATCAAACCCAGAGGGTACAAACTTGGAATGTCATACATCAAGAGGCCCGGTACGGAAAAGCAGGAGGGGGGCCAAGGGAAATACGGTCTCTCCGCCGGAATTCCCGAAAACAAAACTGGAAAAAAGTAGCACCGGATGTGGAATGAAGGGCAAAATTAGTTTTCTTGTCAAACAGCTGTCCTAGTGATAGAAGTGGGAGGGGTGTAAATTTCAAGGCAAAGCATTGATCCAAAACTCAGAAAAAAGGGGGGGGGGGACAGGGGTCTTCCTAAAGGACCTTAGGCAAGGTCAGGACGAGGTTTAAAAATAAGAAAAATGGGGGGAGATATGTGGAAAAAGGTGGGGCAGTAAACCAACCGACAAAACGAGATGAGGGGACAGATCATTTGGGAGGCTCTGCCTTAGAAAAGGGGTGGGGGGTGTTCAGTAAATCCTTGTGTCAAACCAGAAAAGTGGAAGAAAGTCGCCCTACCAGTTCGAGTGACCGCGATCAGGAATTTTTGGTCAACAGGAAAGGGCAACGGGGCAACGAGCAGCGCGAAATCGCCAGACAGTACGAAAACCACGGACGTACCTAAAAATACAAGAAGCAAGAATCAATCATTGATTCTAAAGAGGAGGCGAGACGGGACTAAAAGCACGAGACCGGGCGGGGGGCAAAAAAAGGAAGTGTGGAAGAGGGTGCCACGACCATGGTGCCTTGTTCCGACAAGGAAAACGGGGACCCCAAGGGAACGCTCAATCCGGTAAAGAAAAGCGAAAGGTAAAAAAACGAACGACATCAGCCTCGCAGGCTAATCAGAAGTTTAGATGTCCAAGGAAAAAAAAAGGGAAACAGCGGGTATACCAAACGAGAACCCTAACGCGCCGCAAGGGGGGAAAGTTCTGAACAAAAGGGAGAAGAACGTTTCACCAAAAGGCGTCTCCGGGGGGTAAAACAACGAAAAGAGGGAGATTACAAAATAAACGGGGCACTTTAGAAGGCCGGGAGAGAAATAAATCATGTGGGGCCGGCTGGGACGCGACCTTGGAAATGAAATAGTGTAACTGGAGCGAAAGGGATTTTTGTCGGGGGTTGGGGGTCAATTTTAGGTTCAACCAATGGAAACGAGAAAACAAAAAGACTCCGAAGGGGGAAGGGTCTAACATCTCATGTTGGGAAGTACAGCCAAAGCTCGGGGGGCCCTCGGAGCGCGTCAAAAAAAACTGGCGGAAGTGCTGTTATTCAATACACGGTAGGGCATAGATTGGGGGGTATCTCCTCTACAAAAACCTCAAAAATTGACAAAAGGAGGAAAACCAACAAAAAACTATCCTTCGGAAACGAGGGGAAGTACTGGGAAAACAAATAGTTGGGAATTGTAAAGGAGCATGGTGAAAGGCAGTCGATCTCGAAGGGGGCAAACAAACACAAACGGAAGGAAAGGAGAAGAGAAACGGGCAAAAAAAGGGAAAGATAAACTCCTTTTTGGCAGAATGGCTCGGAAAAGGAGGGAAGGGTTTGGGGGGTTTCGGGTTGAAGGGGGGGAGACCTGATGGGGGGAACCCTGGGTTCGGAGGAAGATAAGGAAAAAAGCAATTGGGAAAAGCAGGTAAAAAGGTAGCGGAAAAATCCTATATAGGGGGGGAAAAGACAATGGGGCCGTCGTTGCGCCGGGGCAATGATGGAGGGGGGTTTTGGGGTGAGTGGGGGGGGGGCCCCTATATTTGAAATAAACCGAAAAAACACAATCAAAAAGAAAGCACCGGATATACCCTACCATCAACCAGCGAAAAAACAAGAGACAAGAGTTGGGGACTTTCGGCAAAAGGACCGACGAAATATGGGCAGGGAATACAGAAGGGCTAAATGAATTGAGGAGAAGAAACAGAAACCTCACTATTGGGGGAAATGAAAAAAAAATGCAGGATGACCCCAAAAGGTAACAGAGGGGGACAATGTTTTTGGGAAAGGGGGGGTGGGGGGCATTAAAGCTGGATTGAGACAGGTGTCGGTTAAATGTCCCCTCATAGTTGGGGCTGACGATGCGGATCGGCGGGGTCAACGAAAGGAACGGGCGTTTGTAACGGGAAAGCCACACTAACACAAGGGAAATTGGCCAACCGCGTGGGGGGAACAAAATCAGGGGGAGGACGAAGAGGTTGCCAAAACACTTAGTCATGCATTTGACCAAGCGTTTTTTGGGGTGTCAGGTGGGGGGGCCGTACAAAGTTCGGATGTGCGAAAATTTTTTAAAACGTCCCTGTAGGCTTAGGCTGTTGACGTCCGTAAAACCGAAAGGAAAAGGGCAGCGATGAACATCTTTTGGTCTTCGGGAGCAAAGAAATGCATTTTTCTTGGAAAAATAGGGGAGAGATGAAGACCGAAATTGCGGCATCAAGAAACTCCTCAGCCCATGTCCCGAGTGCATCTCGGGGTGGAAAAAGAAACAATGGAGTCGATAAAGAACACATCCAAACACCCCCCAAAACTCGCAAGGTGGGAAAAACAAAAGAGGGGTCGAGGCCAATATAACAACGAAGAAAAAAAAAAAAAGTGCCAAATTAAAAAAAAAAAACGACGGTGGGGGGCGTAAATGGAACTGCACCGGGCACCAGGGGGGAAGGAAAAAATAAGGGGGGGGACGGGGTTGAATGAGGGACCTGCCCCGGAAAAAATAACAACGGTCAAATGGGGCTTTGGGGTGGGCAAAACTTAAAAGGGGTCGGAAGAACGGGACGCCTGGACCGTATGGTAAAAAAAGCTGGGGGAGGGGGGGGGTAAGGTCTGAAAAACGGGACACGGGGAAGAGGGGATGGGGGAGGTCCAAAATTTCAAATGACGGTAGGGGGGGATTGGGAAAACTTTTGCTCCTTACGACCGCTTCGACGTCGGGGGGTCCGTGGGATTTTCCGAATGTGAGCAAAAAAAGGGGAGGAACAGGGGGGGCGAGCCAGCGATGGGAGCATCCCTGGCAACCTGGGGGGGGCACAAAAAAAAGGGGAAAAAAAAACAAAAAAGGGGGGGAAGAAGCATCCGGTGAGTGGGCCAGGGAGGGAATGTGGTCCGAAATTCGGGGATTGAGAGGGGGGGGGGTACGCGGAAAAAGGGGGGAAAACGGCCTTGGGTTTGAAACGCCGACAGTAAAAGGGGCTTCGCAAGAAAGAGGTCCAGGAAAAAAGCCCATACCATGCTGGGATTGAGAAAGCAGGCCATTGGGGAATTTTCAAAGGCTCAAAAAAGCAGTCACGGGGGTGGGTTGCGACGTCACCCGAACGGGGAACAAAACAAAGGTGAGAAGGAGAGGCAGCAAGCAGTCAAAAAGCCGGGAGGGGGGGGGACCGTGGAAAAAACCGCGCCAGAGTCCTGGAAGACTTTTGAAGAAAGCGTGGCTCAGAAAACTTGAAAGCCTCGAAATGGAAAACGTAAGGTGCACAAAATCAAAGCCGAAGAGAACCGCCAGGAGACGGTGATGCGAAGAAAGAAGGAAAAAGCCTTTGGGCCATAGGGGGAGGTATGGAGTGGAAAGCCTTTGTAGTCAACGAAAGCGACGCCCCGGGGACTTTTTTGGGTGGGGAGGGAAAGTGGAGTGTTACTAAGATGCATCAGGGAGAAAGAGGGGGGAGGAACTTAAACCCGAGACAGAAAAAAAACGGGTATAAACGATGGTGAGGAGTCTTTCCTAATATTAGGTAGTCCAAGGTTGGCGGGTAGCCAGACCGGGCTCAGAAAAAAAAGGTGAAGTGTCGAGCCTGGGTTAAAAAAAAAAAGAAAAGCCGCGAGCTAAAATTTTGTTCAAATGAGGGGAGAGAGGGCGAACTTTGAAATACGGTGAAAATTGGAAAGCAAGCAGGGGCACTGATCCAGTGAGGAAAAACGCTCGTTTTGTAGTTGACTGCAAAGTACGTAACTACTCAAGTCCCCGTGGATGGCAAAAAAAAAATCGACTCTTGGGTTGACCATGCCCCTCAAACTCAGAAAAAAAAGGAACCTTCTGGAAGATTGGCAGAAAAAATAACTTTCAATCGGGCGTCACCATCAAAATGAATTGTCCTTTGCGCGGGGTTGGAAGAAGGGTCAGGGCGGGGGGGAAGAATAGTTTCAAGCCTTCTTCGTCGTTCTTGAAAGACGGGAGAAGGAAGGCTAAAAGGGGATGAAAGGAAAGAAAAAAAACGTTGTGTGGGGTGGTTCAAAAGAGGGGTGAAAGGGAAAAGGGAACAGCTATTTTCTTACAACAGTTGAAACGGAGGGACGTGGTTTAGAAAAAAAATGGACTATCATACATACTGGATCGGGGAAAAGACGAAGAGGGACCTAGAATCAACCCCTTTCCACGGGACCATTGGGGGGAAAGGGACAGCAAGAACGGAACGGATATGACATCTCCGCAAATTGGGCGGTTGAGGGGGGGGTACATGAAAGAGAGAGGAAAAACAAAAAAAAAAACCAACGGGGGGGGAAGGTAGGAGGAAGAGAGAGAGGAAATTCACAAATTCGCACAGAAACTGGGGAGGGGAGGAGCTCCCATATAAACCAGGGAGGAGTCGGGGAACGGCGGGTATCAAAGTGAAAACGAGAGAAATGAACGAGACGGGATTTCTCGGGGGTTACACAAGGAAGTGGGAGTCGAGAAAAAGGGTAGAAAAACGAAAAGGAATTTTTACTAAACCTACGTAAAATGGAAAAAGAGGGATAAAAAAAACACTTTTTTATTGGTCTAAAACGCCAGTACGAAGGTAATGTGGAGGAGTTCCCACTGAGCCGAGCAAACAGGAGGAGGAAAAAAAGAAAGAGAATTACAAACACCCGAAGACGTTTCTACAACGTCAGAAAAGGGGAAAGGGAAAAAAGGGGTGGGGGGGGGGTGATGGGTATTGTTTTCAGAAGTGGGGGAAGGGGGGGGGGCTGGGTGGGGCGTCAAAATGCCTCCGTGTGGAGAGGTTGGAGCGAAATAAAATACACTCGTGGGGAAAACTGGGCTGCAGAGGAAAAAAAAGATATCGACAGCGTAAGGGAAGGGAAAGAAGTGGGAAAAAGGGTACCTCATGCAAGGGACGCAGAATCGCAAAAAAACCAGGGGGAGAGAAGGAGAATTATGTGTTTTTGGGGGAGCAGAAAAATGACAAAGGTAACCTGGGGGGGTGAGGGACGCGATTTCCAAAAAAACAAGCCGAATGAACGCTACTCCGCGAGAGGGAAGAAAAACGGGAACGGGGTAAGCCCTCGCACACGCCAACGACGGGGGAGAAAGGGATAAGGCAAGAACGGAAAAGCCCAAACGTCCCTGACGTGAAGGGGAACGCGGGACAAATCGCGACATACCGACCAGATGCCTGGGGTTCATAAGCGGGAAGAGGAAAGACAAAATCCGATTCAAGGCGTCATCATCAGAGGATGGGAGGAAAAAGGACCTTCCCAGCTTAGAACCCGGGAAAAAAAGGGGGGGGAGGAAAGACATCAAAAAGTATTCAAAAAAAAAAGAAGGGAAATGAGGGGAGGCTTTCAAAGAGCTTAAAAGAAATGGGTGGGCTTCGAAAAAAAAGGAGAAGGGGGTAGAAAACCTTTCAGTAATCGGGGGGGGGTGGGTGGGGAAACTTACGTGAGCAAGAATGGCATCGAACCAGGGAGGGTTTCTTTCGATATCTGAATCGGGGAGAAAGAAAAGACGAGAATTTCCCTATAAGGACGGAGGCAAGCACAGAAGCAAAGGACGAAAAAGAAAAGATAAAAAATTCCTCGAAAAAAAAAAAAAAGCACTAAAAGAAAGGGGCAAAAAAAAAATGTCCAATTACTGCCTGGGAAAAAAAGGGACACAGGGAAAACATCGTGAAGTCAATACCTCATCTGGATTGACTTCAGAAAAAAAAAATATCAAGGGGAAAGCCCAACGAAATGTGACGAAAGCGGGACAGGGAAAAGGAAGGCAAAAGTGCTAAATCTAAAAACAACCCAGCTTAGGTGTGGGTGGGAGAAGGCATATTAAAGGGAAAACGGAAGAAGAAACTTACTGAAAAGTTAGGAAAAAAAGAAAACTAGAAGCCGGTCCATAACCGGGACTAAAAAGAGGTTTACGGAGGGAAAAAAGTCACCAGAGCTTTCAATACCAATTCCCTCAATAACGGGTCACTTTTGGTTGCATTCACATAAAAACTCAGGAGGTCAAAAAAAGTTGGTGTGGAGTCGGGCGTCAGGGGACTGGCAGGAAGGAGGGGGCACAACTTACACTAAATTAGGGAAAGAAGGGGAGGGGGGGGAGCGTAACCAAATACCAAGAGAAAGAAAAAGGCCCAGCAGGTCTGAGGGGGCCTTCTCAATTTTGATGGTGAAAAGAGAAGGCGAATCGTGTGGTACAAAAGGAAGGAATGTCCCCGGGAATACGAAAAAGGTATGTTCTTAGAAGGGGGATTCAAGAAGAAAGGGGGAAAACCCCGAATCAGGAAAGGCTAATCAACAAAGGAGAAGGCGGAACCTTCAAACTAACAAGGAGGGGCGCAAAGAAAAAAGGAATAAACCCGAAATTTCCTTCCGGGGGAAAAATGGGGGGTAAAGAACAAACTCCAATTAGGGAACCAAGAAAGGGAGGGTGTAATCAGGTTGTCCACGAAATTTTTCAAGGGGGAAATAAATGCGGCACACGCCGATCCCCGTCGCTCGGTCCAGAAAAAAAGGGAGAGGAAATGTGAAAATCCCAAGAACAACAGTCCGAGCTCTTTTCTCAGAAGAAGTGTGGCCAAGAGAAAAATTTTTTTGTTTCACAATAGGGTGAACAGAAAAAAGGAGGGGTCACATCCGGAGGTCAACAGGGAAAACAAAAAGGAAAAGCCTTTTGAAACGAATATGGTGAGGCAGAACCGAGTTCAACGGGAAGGCAAAATTTCTCTCAAAAAAATCAACGACAAGGTGTGAGCGTCGCTGGGTGATGATTGTGGCTCGGGGTTGATGGGGGGAGGTGGGAGGGGGGGGGGAATGACACTCTTCATGGTCACCGACACAAAAATACAGAGGGCCAAGTCGAATGGGGGGAAGAAAGTACCCTGGGCTATTTACGAAGGAATCGGATTCCAAGGGTGAAATTGCTTTTGGGTAACACTTCCGCCGCCCAAACACAAAGAAAAAAGAAAGGAAGAAAAAGGGAGGGGGTCAAAAACCCAAAACATAGAAAACCGGGTGCCCCAAGGGAAAAGAAAAAAAAAAAGAGGTTGGGACTTCTTGGCTCTTCCACGGCCTCTAGAGAATCACAGACAAAAAAAAAAAAACGGAGGGGGGGATAGAAAAGCGGGGGGGGAGGCCGGAAAGATAACTCTTTGTTGGTTTCAACGAAGGGAAATCGAAAAGGAGAGGGTTGGTTTTTAGTTTACTCATGGCGGATGGGCAAGTGGAGATAAAAGCAATGTGAAGGGGGGGACGACTATCAGCCAATCGATAGGAGAAAAGGGTATTATGGGACACATTGGGAAGAGGGGGGGAATGTTTTTTTTGTAGTAACCTAAGAGGGAAGGGAAAAAGGGGACCCAGAAATCAGGGACCGATCAGACAAAAATCAATAATTAAAAAGAAACGGTACGCGAAAAAATGGTATATCGCCCAAGGGCCAACCAAAAAAAAGAGAGGGGCGAGAACTCGGTAAAATCCAGGAATAAAACGAAAGACTGGAGGGCCATACAGGCACCCCGTTGCCAACGGAAAAAAAGGGGGGAACTGTTTTGGTTGTTGGGTCAACATCAAAGAAGAGGGGGGGGGAGAGTCAAAGAAAAAGAGCGACACATCGTTCTGTCATCAATCAAGGCAAAAAAAAACGAAGCTGGATCGGCGCTCAAAGTTATTAAGGGAAGGGGAAGGGTGAACGGGCCCACGAGGGGGGAAACTGCAGAAAGAACAGAGGGTGGCCCACCACGGGGCACACTTGGGAGAGGGGGACACGGTAGTATCAATGATTTTCAAAATCGTGTGAGGTGGGAAGGGCTGAAACGGGTCGAAGGCAGCCTATTTCGCCTGCATCTACTTGCGTGGGGGAAAAAACGACGTAAGGGGGGAAAGAACCAAAGCGATGACATCGGGGCAGGGATGAGACCGAGTCCCAAAGGGGTTTGGAAACCGATCGCGGGAAACAGAAATTTGCGGAGAAAGGGCAAAAAATAGGGGAAAGAGGGGGGAAAGGGTTGCCTCTTCGGTTCGGGAGGTAACGAGGATAAGTCGGAAAGCGCCAAGACGACATTAAGTTTGCAACCACTCGCACGGTCAAGAAGACAGAAAGAAAGGGGGAAAAAAGGGGCGACTCCGAGCGATCCGGGGAAGAAAAAAAAAGGGTGACAAAAAAAAGATGACGTCGACCGGATGTTAAAAAGTGCGCCCTGGGAAAAGGGGACATACGAGGGGGGACCCGGTTTTCATGGAGGAAGTCTGAAAGGAAATGGGACAAAGTAGTAGAACCGTGGGGCATGCCTGTAACAAACCCGTCGAAAAAAAAGGAAGAGGGATGGAGGCCACAAACGGGACAAGCGTGTGGGTAACGACGGGGGATGGAGAAAGGGGACCGAAAAAAAACCTCCTTAACTGTCGTCAAAACGATCGGGGGCACTTGGGGTAAGGGACTAAGTGGGAACGCAAGGCTGACTTCCGCCATGACCAAGGTTTCGCGGGAAAGCCATGGGGGGTCACACCGCGTTTGGCATAGACAATAGGGGAGGTGGGGGGCAGGAAGATAAAAAAGTGGGAAACGCAACAGTGGGGGGGGGGGGAAAGGGAGGTGGGTTGGCAACGCTGAGACGCCCGCCACCCCTTTACGCGACCCAAAAACTAACGAGTTTATGGGAAAAGATCAATAGAGAACGGGGGGGACCATCAAAAAACCGGCTGTCTTTGATCCATCAATAACAGGGTCAAAAAGAAAGGGAGGTAAGTTGGCCGGTGTTGCGATCAAAACATGCGTCAAAGCATGGAATAAGGTGCGCCATATGGCGTTGAAATAAAAAAAAGGGGGCGACGGGAAACAATCCGGACCGGCTCGAAAACGGACGACGTCCTTTTGCAGAAAAAAGCAGAGAGAACCGGCAAGAGAAAAACGCGAGCGTATAGAACGGCATTAGGGCAAGAAACGGGAGCAGTCGCAAATGGAAGCGAAGAAAAAGCGCCGCAAGGGGGGGGAAGGTTGGGCGTACGGGGAACGAAATTGGGGGATCAAAAGCTAAAAGGAAAGGGGGGGAAGGGAGGCGAAACGGTCCCAAGGTATATAGAGCAGTCGGGGACCGTCTGATAAGGGTGTGAGGGGAGAAAAACGTGCCCAAAAAAGGTAAACCCATGTCCGAAGAGGGGGGGAGCCCAAAAAAAATAAGAAAAAACCCAGACAAGAACTTTTGCACGCCGGTCCCGCGGGATAGCAACGGGAAAAAAAGTGAATGCGGGAAACAGGGGGGGCACACCCGTGCCAAGAAGTCGTGTGTTCTGCCAGAAGTAGAAGAAAAGCCAGGGGGAACGGTCCACTACGCAAGGGGTGTTGAAAAAAAGGCGCAAAGAAAACGAGGTTTTGCCAGAAAAGTAACCCGGGTCAACTTCGACAACAGACCCTCCCAAACATTTGGAAGGGGAACGATTTTCATGGGGGCGTAGTTACGTCAACTGGGGATGGGGGCTAAAACAGGCCATCACGCAAAAATGGGACGAAAGGAAAAGTTTGACGAAATAAAACTTTGGGTTGGGTTGTGGGGAAGAAAAAAGAGGGGGTGACCGTCGGGGAAGGGGGGTAGTAACTTTAGAAGTGGGCAGCCCAAAGGGGAAGGAACATACAACTACCTTTGGTAGCACGGGGGGGAAAATAGAGAGGGCAGAAGGGGATCGACGGGGGGAAAAAGAGGACACTGCGGACCGAAACGGATAATTAGAGAACAGTGGGGTTGTGTGGAAAAATGACAG
>Ga0179593_1344907_pt1 | contig 14067 bp, 11 predicted proteins | sample CZODoug2_1_08_16_FD_185931 | JGI IMG/M metagenome (GOLD analysis project Ga0179593, IMG submission 185931) | Vadose zone soil fungal communities from Angelo Coast Range Reserve, California, USA - CZODoug2_1_08_16fungal (PacBio error correction) | ecosystem: Environmental > Terrestrial > Soil >...
AAGGCAAAGACGTATGTACCCGACGCAATCCTCGCGCGAAGGGGGGCGCAAACTTTAACACGTGTTAGGAGTGGGGGGAGAGGGGATCACAAAACCTCGACGTCCAGGGAGGGAAGGGGGGTTATATCCCGCGGTAAAGGGTCTGGGGGCTCGTGTGGTTGACGCAGTTGAGCTTAAGAGAAACGAGAAGTACTTCAACGACGCCCGCCGAAATTACTTAAATGATACAGAAAATCGGTTATTGACGCTGGGGCTACGTATGCGGTCATCGCGCCGAAAAGTTCCTTCTTCGCCAAAAAACGACTTCAGTTTTTTGGGGGACGCAACGAGCGGAGTTATACGTGGGTCTCAGGGGGAAAGGGGCAAGAACGAACGGGCGGGGATCTGTAGAGCAAAATCCTGGGAATTTGACCCGGCTTTTTCAGGAATATACAAGAGGAGAGTAAGAAAAAGACGAGGGGGTATTCTCCGTGCACGGGGGCTTGGCCGGCTGCGCAGCGAGGGCTTTGGGAAGGGGTGAAAGGGTGTAGTAAACGAAAAAAAAAAAGGAGTCACAAAAGGTGGAGCACGAGCCAGTCCCTCCACGGGGCACGAAAAAACAGAGAGGGGCGGCGCGTCCTTGGGGGGGTTCGACGAGTGGGCGAAGCGTCGTGTGGCAACGTAAGGGAAAACTTGTCAAGGGGAATGGAACCGCTCTATGCAGAAAACGTAGAGGGCGAGAGCAGAGAATTTGCGTTGGTCGGGGAAGGTGGGAGTGCATGGGGCGGTACTGGTCCACGATAGAAGGGGAGTGGAACGAAGTCTTATGTTTCCTGATCAAAATTGTGAAATGGGGGGAAAAGCATTGATGGGAAAAAAAGCACTCGCAACCCAGGGGGACGAAAGGGTTAAATCCGTGAAGGGTGGGAGGGGGGCATGCAGGAAAGACGAGAAACTCCCGAAACTGGTCTGGGTCAGGGTAGAAGGATCGCCAATCCGGGAAAAAAAAAGGATAGACGGGCATCTAGCAGTGAGTGAGGAAGGGGAGGCTGCGAAAAAAATTCGAAGTGGAGGGAAAAAGACGAGGTGAAGGGGCAGAACCAGTGGAAGGTGGCGACAGACAAGATTGGGGGAAGGGGAAGTCGAAGCGGGCAAGAAGTTGAGTCGCTAGGGAAAGGGGGACCACCAGCAAGAGCAAAGTAATCAGACAAGTCAAAAGGAGTTCGACAAAAAATAACGACAACAGGAAATCCTGAGAGAAGGGCTAAGATGAAAAATGAAGCAGGACTTGCCGGAGCTAAAATACGAAGAAGAACAACGTAAAGAACAAAAATTCTTGACCAGCCAAAGTGGGAAGGGGAGATTCCTATTGAAGATGGGGGGAAACGACGAACTCCGAGGGGGGGGTCTCTCCTGAAGAAAGGTATCTGTTTTGGTCCCTTTCCCTTTCCCTCAAAAGAGAGAATTCGCCAAGGCAAGAGCTATGGCACTTAGTCTAAAAGCAAAAGGGGAGAACCTGGATTGCGCGGAGAGCCTGCGCCGCGGGGTCGGTTTACATTTTTACATGACCGCTGGCGCAAGAAGAGTAAAACACTTGCGAAGGACCAGAAGAGACGAAGGCGGGGAAGTGTACTACTACTTGAAGAACAACACGCCGCGGCGACAGGGAGAATGGGGGCTTAAACGCAGGGCAACTGAGGCACAGAAAAAAGGGGCTGTGGAGATGATCACTGGGCGAAGGCAGAAACGGGGGGAATCGGGCACTCTCCTAGAAGGAGCTGTTGGGGAAGAATTAGCCAGTTGGGCACCAGTGAGGAAAAGTTGAAGTAGTTCAGCAACGCCTTAAAGAAAATGACGATTCCACAAAGGAGTATTACCCAAGGGATGAAAAGAAAATCCAATAAGATTTGGGAACTCGGGGGGGGATCAGGCGATGAAGGGGGGGGGATCCTCAGGGAAACTTTGGGGTAAAGCTGCACGATCCGACAGGATTTATTCATAACAAAGAGGGTCCTACGGGACATACGAAGTCCTAAAAATCCGGATTGGCTGGGGAAAACGGGCCGATCCTGTGGTGAAGCATATGAACTTGCTCACTTTTTGGAAGAGAGGTAAGCAGTTCGGAGCAAATCCTCTACTATTCTCAGGAAGATTCTCAATCAGAAGGTGCAGGCATTCAAATAAAAACGACCCTCTTAATCACGGATAGACGACTTCTAGGGGAAAAACCGGAGGTGTTATATTACAGCGGGGGGGGGGAGTAATCAGGAGGAAAAAAAGGATGGAGACATGACTGGAAAAAAAAAAAAAAAAAAAAGTAGGAAAAATATTACTAAGTCGAAATGAAAAACAATCTTCATATGGGGGCGAAGCATACAGTGATTCTGAGTGCGATATTCTACTAAAAACAACGCAAGGAAAAAAGGGAAAATTTCAATGATCTGGGTATGGGGAACTCAGAAGTCATGGGGGATAAATTGGTTTAAGAGTACCCTTTTTTTGGTTAGGGGCATGGACACGTATGGAAGAAGAGAATAGCACCAACACTTATTGGTAAGAGGACTACGCTTTCTACATCAAAAAAAAAAGGGGTATTACTGATTGCACCCCATGGGAACCATCCTTCTGGGGGGAAAAAAAGATTCACTGATCTTTTATCAGTGAAATTCTTTTCCTTGTGCTGAAAGGCGGAGGTCGAGGTAACAAAATGCGCATCCTTGGGTGCGTACTGAAGGATTTTCCTTTAATAGGGCAGTGCTTACTCGTGTGGGGTCAGACAAGTGATGTCGTAAGGTCCGAGGGGTATGTAAAGCAACCTTACAGGGTTGGTAAAAGTCACCTAGAAGTAGAAGCTTTCAAGGGGTGGCGCTGAAGCTTTTAAAAGTCAGTATTCGGACTCACAGGATGAAGAAATTGAGTCGCGGCACTTCTTGGCCTATCTTCAAGGAGTTATCGTCTTTACGCCCGGCTCCGCGGCGGGGGGGTTTTTGTCAGGTTTCCCAAATATGAAGTCCCTTTCACCGCACCCGTTGTATCGAAATTCTTCATATGTACGTCTGATATAGCGTGGTGGGGGGCCGGCGCAGCGGAGTCGCGTGGGAACTCCATTAAAACTCTACTTTTGTATTACATAAGGAGGCCGGCTTCCTCGATGTCTGATGTGGGGCTCACATGGGACAACTACCACCCAGAGGTATTTTGGTCAGCAGCGGGTGAACTCGGATTGTGTGGCGAAATGTGGGGGGGGGGCGACAGAGGGGATTAACATGGTCCTTGAATCCGACAAGGGTAAAGGAGGAAGCACTCTCGCCGTAGAGTGAGGGGCGAACGGGGGGGTAGGAGGGGTCATTCAGATCGTGTACATCCCAATCCAAGGGGTCTGATGGACAGAGGTACGGTTCTTACCGGAACCAGGAGATGCGGAAACTCTTGGGAGGTCGGAAAAGGATTAAAAAGGGCAGCCAGAAAATAAAATTGACTCTAGAAATTCCTGGTCTAGAAAGTGAAAAGTGGCTTCACGGCCTCTGTCTTAATCAGGTCGGGATATTTTGGGGAGAAAAAAAAAGAAAAATTTGTCTCTGGAATCGGCTGCCGGAAGTTCATAAGCGAAGCGGAATCCAGTTGTCTGCATTCGGAGGGGCCGCGCAGACTTGCATGCGAGGGGAAGTGGCTTCCTGTCAAAAGGGAAAAAAAGATAAAGGCTTTAACGGATCCATCTGTAAAAGGTGTTTCTAAGGGCCCACTACTAATTTTTAAGAATTGAATACCGGTCAATAAAAAAAAGGGGCCGCAATTGGCAAAAGTACTCGTGTCAAGGGACGGGGTATTTCGTCAAATGCATTTGATGACGGAAGCCACTTCGTGGGGGTGGAGGGGCGGGGGGGGGGGGGAGCCTGGAGGAGGGATCTTGGTTTTTTGGTCGTGGCGCATGCCCTTGGGGTGTTACAGTGGGTCGGGGAATAATCGTAAGTGTTGCTGGGGGGTTGACAACGGGGCTCAATGGATTTCAGAAAGATAAGATTCCCTGCAATAAATGCTGTCTGAAAAAAAGGGACAGTACGGCCGCATCACCTAGTCTAGATTAGTTTGCAGGAAAGCACGAAAAAAAAAAACAATATGGGTACGCGTCCACCGACTTTGGTCCTAGGACAGGAACCCTCCAAAAGCCGATGTAGGACAGGGAAAAGGGAGACTGATCATCCCAGGCATACCACGAGCACTCGCCTGTGGGGGGGTCACATTACGTTACAAGCCTCGGGGGAGGCGGCGGGCCGGAAAAATGAAATTTAAGTCAATCTTCAAACAACTAACCATTATATAGTAGGAAAATTCAGGGAATCTGAAAGACGCTCCTGATCAAAAGAAGGTTCCCAAGGGAAATTTCTTCGTGAAAGGTCTGAGCGGGAAAATCGGTCCTGTATTCTCAATGTACAGATCATCAGCATGGCAGAACAAAACGCGAGGGACGCGGTACTTCGTGCCAACGTAGGAATGGGGAAGTAGACGGAAAGTTGCGGAACTTAGGTTCCCAGACCACCACTTGGGACCGGGAAAGAAAAAACGCCCGCGGCTCACGACTGCAAAAGGACAGGACAAGCCTTTGAGCAACTTATTACAAAGGATCGTCAGGGAGAGGACTCCTTGGTCCAGCTTAAAAAAACCTGGGGAGGGGTAAAACATTATTAACCAAAGGATGGATTAATCCGAGAAATACGAGGGACGTGATGTAAAAATCCGAGTACGGATAATGCATAGTGGGGAAGCCAATAGTTGTAAGCGGTTGTTGTGAGAAGAAAAGACGTCTATGTGACTTCATAATAGGGAAAGTGCGTAGCAAGGGGGTAGGAAATTAAGGTTTGAAGACAGTTCATTTGCTCTGGGACGGGGAGGAATTGCCGTCAGGCAATTCTTCAGGCATCAAAGTGAAACAAATGAGAAACAAGAACTTCCAAAGAAGGAGCCGGCACACAGAGTTTGAAACTCGAGTTTGGGGTGGAGCGACAACTTTTCATCAAACACTTGACAGGGGTGTGCCCCAACTGGAGAGGCTAAAGGGGTTAAATCGTGTTTGAAGGATAGAACAACAAGCAAAGGGAGTGGAGGTGAAATATAAGTCATAAGAGGGGGGGGAGGACCAAGCGTATCAGAGGAGGTTTTGGGGCTCCACTTTGAGGGGCAGGAGCGGGTTATTGAATCAGGGAGGCGGCTCTCAAAGGTAACGACTCCTTTTTGAGACGCGGAGGCCCGAATATTTGATTGGCAGATTTGACCGTGGTGGAGTAGATTGCTGGCAGTTGAGAACTAAAGCTAAACCCACTCTCAAACCGGGAAAAACTGAAGGGGAAAAGTGGACTACAAAGGGCCTCCAGAGCCCGCTTAAAACTAGTCAAACAGTATTAGGAATAGGGACTCTCAGTCGTCTGCCGAAACCAAAGGTCGCCAAGTTTTTGGTTGCAGGGGGAAATGGGTTCCAGCCGGGCTGGATCACGTTTGCGGGGGAAGGGAAATTTTTCTCATGCAAAAACGGAAAGGGGCAGGGATGATACAAAATCAGGGTAAAAGGAATATGGCCGGGCTTTTTCTCCTGGCCAAGGAGCGGATCAGAAAAAAGAGAGGGGTGGGGAAACGTGGCAAAAAGAAGCTTGTCCGTCTGAGAGCGGGACTGGGGCGCATGGCAACATGGGCAGGAGAACGACCATGTCAGCCACGGGAATCGGACGCTCCAAAAGGAGTAGCGTCAACTCTGTCTGGCGAGGTCGCTTCACTGGAACGGGGCTTGAGGTATTTAGGATAAAACGAGGGTGCCCTTCCTTTGGAAAATGACCATGAAAAATGGGCAAGGTCGCCCGATCATACGGAGAGGAAAAAATTTGGGGCTTTTACCATTGGAGGGGTGGCGGGGGCACGTGACGCGGAAAAATCGACCGGGGGGGGTAGTAGCCAGTTTGGGGAATTGTTACATTTTGGGGTAAAGAACCGAAGAGTACCCGGCATCCTGGACGAAAAGGTGTGGATAAGGAAAGGAGATGTGTTTATTGTTGGGGGTTATACGAGGGGAAAAAAGACTGCACCGCGAAAGGTGTTCCCCGCTCCACGTGTCTTGGGTAAAAATAGTTAGGAGAATGCGGGAAAAAAAGGAAGGGACCTGTACAAGCCAGGGATTTGGGGGATTGTAAAAATCGATAACTCAATAAATCTCAAAAAGGTTGAATTTGCCGTAACCGTAAGTGGTGTCTTAAAAAAACTCCTTAGGGCAAGGTAAGGTGAGGACGGCTCGGCAGACTGGGGAGCAAATAGGTTTTGGGAATGGTCAAACAAAAAAAAAAACGCGCAGGACTTCCAAACGTAAAAAAGTTCAACATCCAAGGGACAATAACAACAGCGAAAAAAAGGCCTCATAAAAACACTATAGTTAATCCACCTGGTAGGGGCAAGGAGTGGCCTTCTAACATGCAAGAAAGGGAAATACCGGACCGGAAAAAGCGAGGACTTGACAATTCTCAAGAGGGGAGGTTTTTGCTAGGGTTCGTGCCCGTCTCTGAGATTACCTGTATAATCCTTGAGAGGGTTTTGCGGGAGGATACCCTCTCGCTGCCGGAATCCTCTCATACGCTAAAGGAACGGGAAACTCATGGCCAGACAAAGGGGGGGGGAACGGATCGGGGGAAGGAAGACGGGCAATGAAAAGTTGTCCGGCGCATAATTCCATATGCTCCAAAACGTGAACGGGGAAATGTCAGCGGATGTCGAACATTCTAGGCATCCAAATTCTTTAGTAGAAAGGTAGAGTCAAAGAGTCTATACCGGGGTCTAGTACAGGACTAAGCACAACGGGCGGCGTGACGAGCAGAGTTTATCTAAAAGGGGTATCGACAGTACAAGGAACTACAGGGTGAGTGGTATGATGCTACTAATGGAGTAAGATCCAATGTGTGAGGGAAAGACTACGGTGGTGGGAATCTAGGGGGGACAAAAAGAATGGGGGTGGCCGTCAAAGGGGGAATTTGAACTTCCTTTCTTCCCTCCTGCTCCAAAAGGACGAATGCCCCCATCGCAGTGGACGCGGGGAACATACAGCCACATAATAGGCATTGGAAAAAAGACGGAAGGGGTGAGATTGGGAAGAGGGAATGGTGAAACCAAAGGAGAAATGTCAGCTCATTGGTGGGAGAGCCTAAAAAAAGGAACTTCCTACTAGGGTGAAAGGATCGAAACTGACATACTGAGGTAAGTGGACAGCTGATTTTAGGTGGGAAAAAGGGAATCAGTCTCGGGGGGGCCATCCAAAGCTCCTCTTACCGATGGCATAAGGGAAGGACTGGTTACCTCCGTCGCCGGAAAATGTCACAGGTAGAGCAGCCAGGAAAATTCTCCAAAACGATCGTATCCATTATTGAAGTAAAGAAGACTCCATAGAAGGGAAGAAAAATATACGTCTGATAGAAGAATTAAACGGGCTTCAGTCTTGTAGGCCACCAGTTCTCAAACCAGGGACTGTTTATCTTAAAAGAGGGGGAAAAACGTCAGGAATCATAAAATATGAAACATCGTATTGCTGCAACGAAGAGTAGAAGAATCTAACAAAAAAAAAAAACATACTGTCCTGGGGAGGCAAAAAGAGAAATGGTTTTTGAACGCGTCCCCACGGATGGTGGACAAGGGTTTTCGGAAATTTGGCAAAAATTTTTGGGGGTGGTGGGCATGAAACGTAGCATAATCTCAGCAACCAACTTGTAGAAAAAGAGGCAACCGACTCTTGTCCATTAAAAAAAGGTAACACCTAAGAGGGAAAGAGGGACCATTTTTTTGGCAAACTACCAGGGGAAAGAGATTGCGCAGGCCCTTCTTGGGCGGCGATTCAATGACAGAGGGTCGACAGGAGGTTCGGAGCGCGGGCTCTGAATTCGTCTCGGGGATCTGCGAGGCGCGCGTCAGCAGAGGGGGGGGAAATCGACCTGCTGTATCAGAAGATTCAGGGGTCGGTGCGGTAGATCGAAGCCGGGTTGTAATTAAGCAGACGGAGCGGGAAAAAGGAGTGGGCTTGGTCGGGCAGGAAGCGCTGTTGAGGAAGTCCCTGGACGCAGTCGTGGGCAGGGTCGCTCTGGGGAGTTACACTCTCGGCTATTAAGATTGGTGGGGGGGATTGAGGTGTGTACCCCCGGGAGTTCGTTTAGGCTTACCAGCGGGGCGATGAGTCCCCGTGCCCGAACAAACCGGCTGGGTCCAACCGGAAACTGTCAAGGTTAGGGAGATTCGGATCCAGGCGGTTCGAAAGCAAATGCGTGAAGCCTGCCAAAAAAACTATAGCCGTGGGGAAAGAATGGAAGAAAAAAATCAACGGGGAAAGGAAGGGAAGACTAGGATCTTGTGACAAGTTTATTTTGGGGGCCAAAGGTCCGAAAAAAACGGGGAACGGGTGCAGTTTGGGAGCCGGAAGGTAAGTGTGGAACCCGGGGCACCAAAGTAGGGGCAAAAAGGTAATTAGGAATTCTCATACTTGACCAGATGGATCAGGCTCGCAGATGGCCGCAAAACCCAGCGAATGGGGGAACAGAGGAGAGAGGGAGTTAAATCTAGGGGAATGCCGCCTCGGCGCTGCAGGGCTTCACTAGTGGGGCAATCGAAATATCTCACGTCGAGTCACTTCCTTGGCCCGAAAGTGTTCGATAAGACTGCGGCTCCAGTAGGGAAAGGGCGGATATTTTTGGAGAAACCTCTGGATAATCTTGGGCTCGAATTCGGAAGAAGGGGGAAGGACCTGGGGACATGGGATGTAATGTGAAAAAAAAAACCTCGGGGAGAAAGGGAATTTGCGACGTAGGTGGGCTGGCAGCAATTGTAAACAAAGAAAGTCTTTAGCCGTACAGGAGCGAGTTTCAACGGGGGGGACGACCCAGAAAATGGGAAAAGAGGATTCCGAAATCGGGGTCCATAGGGAAGACTAAATGACCGGTTATATTCAATGGTCATTTTTAACGGCCAACTTTGCCGGAAGGGGTGTGTCATATGAGACAATCTTAGTGATGGGCCAAAAGGGGCGTTATTGGAAAAAAGCCCGGGGGGGAATTTGAATTTTCATGGGAACAAGAGGGCGGGGGGTCTCCGGCATCAAATAAGAATCCAAGTGATGCAGAGGAGACAGACTTCACATTTCAACGTCGGGAGCACTCAAACGGCCCAAGAAAAAAAACTCAAATCTTCTTGGAATCTTAGAAAGGATTCGGCAATAAAACTACAAGCGTATTTAGGATCAGTACGTCCTCGGAGAAATGAGACTTAATCACCGGGTGGTGGCGGAATTTCCAAAATCGTGGAAGGGACCGGAACCACCTCACCCTCTGTTGAGGAACCACGGGGAGGAAAATCGCGAGGGTTGTCATCGGGGGATTTCATTAGTTTTCACCACAAAATGGAATCCCTAACAAAGGGAAAACGCATGAGTCGTTCAGCTCTTAGGGGAGGGCCGGTAAAAAAGGCACACTTACATTGAAAAAATAAATTCTCAGGAGGAAAATCGTCGATCTTTAAGCCTGGAATTCTAAAAGGGCACGCGGTAGAATATCGAAGGGTCACAAAAAAAAACCCCCCAAAAAAAAAAAAACGAAAAAGAGCGCGAAAACCGACGACTGGGGGGTAACCCATCGGAGGGGAAGCTATCTGGTTGGTTACAATTTGGTAGGTGTCGAAACGTAAGGAGAAAAAAGGCGGAGGGCTGCGCTCGCCGTCAAGCATGTGAAAACGTTTTGGGGGGGTCATCTTAGGAAAAGAAGAGATAGAAATAGGTGTCCATTATTATTCGAAAAAAAGCCGTCGTCTACAACAGTGAGGAAAGACGGTTTTGACTAGCTTTACGCCATTATCGAAGGAAACAGATCAGGAGGGGGCGAAGCTTGATTCAATATTCGGGGTCGTACGTAGTCGGCGTTTGTTGGCGAAGAAAGAAAAGGACTTCTAGAGAAGTCATACTTCTTGGGAAGCTGTAAAAATGTGGGGGGGGTGTTTGTCTGGGGGAAGGGGCTCGAGAAGGAAAACAGGTTTTCAGTTGGAAACAGAGACTTTACTTGAAAATTTAAGTGGAGTCTGAAACAGGAGTATCTCACAGGGCAACACATTGAGGAGAAAACATAGTCCGAGGGAATTACTTCCCTAACAAAAGAATGGGGGAAGGTCCGAGGGGAAGAGATCAAACCGTCCTGTTTCAAAGGGGGCTCAGTGGAGAAAAAAAAAGGGGAAGAGGTACGTTGGGTACATCTATTGAATTGATCGCGGGGTCAGAACAAAAAAAAGAGGTAGATAGGCATTCAAATCGATGGGAACAAGGTCCCTCAAAGGGAAGTTTGGGCTAAAGTGGGCAGGATTGAAGAAACAGGAAAAAATGTTTGCGATACGCAAAACAGCGACTAAAAGGTGACCTGTGTTGCTGGCAAATAGGGAAAATCCCACCGGGAAGTTTCTGTGCTCGAATTGAGGACGAGTGAGATGAGGCTGGGGAAGGGGGGGGACGCTACCGAGGAACTTTCACGCTCTTTCCGCGGACAGGTGATTTTCACCTGAAAATTAAGGGAAAAAGGCAGAAGTCCCGCTGTGGTACTTCAACTGGTAGGGGCCGGGGATCGCCTTAATCCTTCTCTGCCACACAACAACCGTAAAGTTCAAAACTGGTTGCAAAAACCCGGGATTCTCAGAACGTGGAGTTGCCGGCTTTTGGTAAATCACGACTCAAGGGGGTGCGGTATAGGAAAGGTCATCCTCCTTGAGGGAGAATGTGAAAGCCGGGAGTGTTCATCTCCTGAAAAGGAGGCGCAATCTTCCAGTACTATCTGTGTTAACTAGGCCCACTGGGCTGCCTTCTATAAAAAGCGGGCAGGGGGAGTGAGCAAATTCAAATGTGACGTCTAAAAAGAAGGGAAGGGCAGCTGAGCGGCCCTGACGACATGAAATAATCGGGACTGGGCGATGTGCCGGGGGTTGGGCTTCGGAATGGAGTAATATAGAACGGCGGGGAAATTCCTTGAGAATCTTGGGAAGAAAATCATGTCACACTCGGATCAGACCGTAACGAGAAGAAACCGGGGCTTGTGAAAAATTTCATTGGAAAAGGGATCGGTCGGGGAGGGTAAACTCGAAAAGCTTAATCTGGGGGAAGAGGGAGGAGACTTGTGGGAAGTTGTGAAAAGGGAAAATAAGAAGTTCCAAAACGACCGGAGGAAAAAACGAATTAAACACAAGGGGTTAATGGGGAAGGGGCTTCAGGGGGGAAAGTCCTCTCCACCTGGGGATTTTTTCAAAAAAAAGGGGATAATTAATGAAGACTGCGGCCTAAAGTCCGTTGAACGGTAAAAATATAAGGTGGATTGTCGTTGATTGGGGCCGAACTGACGGGGGCAAAAAAAAATTGGGGGACAAATTGGGGAATACTCTGAGACAGCCGGATTTGCTCTGGGAAGTAGGGGGGGGGCGAACTGGAAGGGGAGCGCTAAGTTAGGCAAACCATGGCATCGATTAAACAGATAAAAAATTCTAACAGTCCCAAGTTCGGAGGCAATAAGCACACCGCAGGAAGACTAACAGGAGAAGAAATCAAAAACGGCAGATGGGTATCAAAAGGCAGACTTATCGAGGGACGATTACCGATACTGGGCGCAAGAAAAGCTGTATAGGGTTCTTATGAAACTAAGGACAAGAGAAAAGGGATAACATAGTGCCGCAGGCATAGAGTCTAAAGAAAAGAATTATCGGGGGGGGAGTGACCTTTGCAGGTTTCAACCACTCTGAATGCCTAGGATAGGGACTTAAATTCTGGACAAACATAAAGAACCTTACCTCGATACGAGTAATTCCTTCGGCCAAGGGGGGTGAAAATTTCGATATTGGGCAAAAAAAAAATTATACCTTAACCCGATGTTCGACGCTGTCGATTATCCACTGGGGTCAGGGAGTCAACAGTGAGGAGGAAGAAGAGGGCTATCGGATGGGTGACTACTGGACTAACTAGGAACGAAAAAGATTGAGCGGCGGCCGCTGAGGGAGTACTAACCGGTAGCAAGGTACTATGGTCAGGGATGTGGATGATGGGTGATGCCTGGGGAAGTAAGAGCAACAGAGGATGAACTCTATATTGATCATGTGTTGGGGAGGTCCTCTGGTCGAGTAAGGTGCAGGGGAAAGGAACTGTTAGCATTGATTTCTCAGCCAAAACCTTATGGAAGGTCCATCTCGTTTTATGTAAACGCGGAACCAAATAACCTGAATGGCACTAACATGCTTGAATAAAAAAAGATTTTATCAGAGAAAGGGAGGTAGAGGTTGAGAAGAGCGCACGGATCTTCCACTGCAGCCGGTAAAAAATGACGCGAAAAAAGAAGAGAGTCGATCCTATCTGACAGGACACGTGTCCCGGAAAGTTGGGAGTGGGATCTTGAACGAGGAGGGGGGAGGGGTGAAGGGATGATTTCTAACTTATCCCCGGGGGTACAGAATATAGTGTAACTCTTCAGGCGTGCGAAGGAAAGCGACTAGCGGGTACGGGGCAAAAAAATCAGAAGGCTCATCATTTCTATTAAAGAGTTCCTGAAGGGAAGAATTTTGCAGATCCTTAAATCCTTCTTAGCGAAGAAATTGGTTAAAAAAGGAAGGCGGTTCCGGAATCGGGACAAACCCTAAAAGGAATTCTACACAGTTCGGATCTAACCAAAGACGGTTGCCTAAAGGAAAGTCATAGACGACTGCCTACTCACAAAGGCGGGGGAAAAGATCTAAAAAAAAAAAATCATAATCTACCATAAAAAAGGAATAGAAAAAATGTTTTTGTGTGAACCGGAAAAAGGGGGTAACCAGTGGTGGTCATTTAAGAGATTGGGGTGTGCTTGTCATGGAGATCGGGATACTACTAGAGAGTAGGCAACAACAAAAAAACTTGTAAGATAATAGACTAACGACCATGACCGCCAAAAAGGGTTAGCCCTTCCGGAAACACGGGGGGAGTAGGGATAGGGTCAGACTAAGTGCAAGACTGTGGCGCATATCTTTTGTAGGTTAAATAGTGAGTTCACTGACGGGAAAAAAACGAAGTGCCTCATACTGAAAGGAACTTCGTCGGTTATCATTAGAGTCCAGGCACATGTTTGCTCCAGATCGGGTGAGCATCTGGCGGGGACGGGGGGGTTTAAGAAGTCAAGCATTTTTTGAACTTCTCTATAGCTGCAGTACTAAATCAAGTTGGGGGGGAACAGGCAGGATGCTTCAAGAAAGGTTATCGTCCCTTGCTGCGTATATGGCCTTAAACGCCTGAGTTACACTCGATTACACCCTTGATCTCTTCTGGTGAAAACTTGATGGAAGAACGATAGTAGGCTCTCACACCTCCAAAGTAGTTGTAGGCATCAAGAGAGGAGGGTAAGTCTTCCGCGAAGCGGCTTCCTGAGCGGGGTGAAGAGAGCATCGGCGCCTTCGCAACTATCTGGTTGAAAAGAGGAACAGAGGGTCACGGAAAAAGGCAAAGAATTTCTCTATGGGTGGGCGTATTTTGGCCGCGTCCCATCCAAGAGGAGGAGCTTAACGACTTCCGTGAAAGGGGGGGGTTGAAAAAAAAAGGATGAAAACTGACCGGGGTGAACAAGGCTGGTCAAGCTTGTAACCAATTACGGCTCGTTTGGATATTAACCAGGGGGCACTATTGAGAGCATTCTCCAGGAGGTAGAAACAAACGCCTGGAGGCTGTTCGCGTACCTGGTTAGTACAGTCGCATTAGAAGGGAAACGCCGGCGGGCCCTAGGGGGAAGGAGGAACGTAGGAAATTATAGCAAAGAAGTGAATAGAGTAAGTCTCTGGCTGACAACACGCAACTGCTCCGCCGGGGCTAAACATTCGGTAATATTGAAAAGCTTTAAGAGCTCGGGAGCGGGAACTTGAATATCGAGTCGGAGAAGGGGGTGCGCATTTGGGAAATTGCCTGGTAATCGGCGACGTGAAATGAGGGTGGGCCTGAAGGCCAGAAACAAGAGGGTCTGGAGGTCGCCAGCAGTATGGGGAAATGGCACCCTCTTTGAAAGAAATCGAATGGGCCAGTCTGGGGCCGTGGGAACACAT
>Ga0179593_1514450_pt1 | contig 14067 bp, 13 predicted proteins | sample CZODoug2_1_08_16_FD_185931 | JGI IMG/M metagenome (GOLD analysis project Ga0179593, IMG submission 185931) | Vadose zone soil fungal communities from Angelo Coast Range Reserve, California, USA - CZODoug2_1_08_16fungal (PacBio error correction) | ecosystem: Environmental > Terrestrial > Soil >...
CTCAGCAGGAGGGAAAAAAAAGGGAACAACCACTCATTTATTCGGGCTAAAAAAGAAAAGAAAAACTAGAGTCGTCCACTCCTGAGTGGCTTGGGTATCGGGGCCGACTTGTCACTTATCACTCTTCGGGCTGAAGAGGATTCCTCGCCAATCAAAAAAATACTGAAGGGCACAATGCATTTCCGAGTGTCACTCTCCAGGTCGGCCCAGTTCTCGTGATATGCCCGCCTACCCTACTTTTAAGACCTCATCTAGACGTCATAAAACGAGAACGTGGGACCGGACGGGACGATCTCTTGAGAGGGGAAGCGACGCCTCCGGCTGGAGCAGAAAAAGCAGTCGTCAGAGAAGAATTGGCTCAACGCGGTAATTCGGCTTTTATCGCGGGATCCAGAACCGGTGGAGTCGCCTGAAAAAAAAAAAGGGTAGAAGCATTCTTATTCTAAATCAAGACTGATTCGCTAATTTCGTCCGGATTTCACAGTCATATTTAAGGTCAGGGAAAAAAAAAAAGGCAGGTAATCATAAGCGCGTTAAATCATCCAAACTGAGTTAGTCCACGGACAACACTTCTCCTGACCGAGGCAGCGAAGGGGGGGGTCCCCCCTCTTGTCTCGCGTTTTGCTGAATGTGACAAAACAGAATAGCAGCCCATCGTAAAAAAAAAAGTAAGAGCACGCTGATCGGCTGTCCAGAAAGCGGAAGATCGCGCAAAAACGCGAAGCAGGGCATCGTGCGATCGTCGGGCTACCCTGGATATCTAAGAAAAAATCAAGCGCATTGTCCGAAAGGGGCCGATCCGTGTTGTCCAACGCGGCGGCGTCTGGCCCGATGTCCGTTTGGAAAAGAAGGACGGAACGGCCTGGAAAGGGTGCGCCGAGAGTGCCCGACGGCGACCACCTCCCGACGTCGGGAAAGAGAGTGTGACGGCGCAACATGGGCGACACACTTCGCACGGGTTCTTCAGGGACCCGGCGGGGAACCGTCACATCCTTTCCGAAGAGGGCGGAAGGGCTGTTCGTCAACCTTTGGGGGCAGAAAAGGGGAAGCATGCCGGACTCCGAGGCGGCGGGCGGGATGTTTGGGGGTCTGGACGCTAGGGGGAACCATAACCGACAGATTCTCTCAGCAAAAAGATAAGACCGAAATCGTCTCAACCGACGAAAAAACGCCCCAGTGACTCGACGGGTTCTGAGGGACGGGGTTCTCTTACTAACGCGAGGAGATCAAAAAAAAGACCATGTGCAACTGGAAGGCAAAAAAAAGTGGGGGGGAAATTCTCTTCCAATCAGAGACTTACCGAGAAAAAAACCCGCTAGGAAGACGGCGGCCGTCATAAGTACCATGTTCAATCGAACGATCCGCCGTCTTCAGGGAGGAGGTCGGGGGCAAAGGATGGGAACCTGAGAATTTCATCAAGGCGGCGCCACGATATGCCGCAAGAGCCGTGGACAGGTCTTCCGATTGGACTAGGCTTTGCCCTGGCGCCTTAAGCAGAAAAAAACTCAGGGAAAGGCTTCACTATGAATCGCCATAGGGCTGGGGCTGCTTGCCATTCTTGATCTGAGGGAAAGAGAGGAGAAGACAAGACGCAGCCACTCGTTTCAAAAAAAAGCAAGAGGGGGGAGTGCCTTAAAGGACAGTGTTATAATCGTTTAAAAAGGGAAAAAAAAGTAGGGGGGAAGTGAGTGGGAAAAATCCTGTTGATCACCGACAACCTCCATTTTAAAAGGGATCACCGTTCGTAAAATGCTGTACTTCATTTCGAAATTAGAAAGGCGGGGAGGAAGGGCGCCTCAGATCAGATAAACTGTCAGCATGTATAAAACGGAAGGACTCTTCATTCAATGAAAAATCGACAGCCAAAAAGACCTCTTAAGGCCATGTTTCAGGCTCGGGCTTTATGGAGGCTAAAGAGCAGATCATTATCTGTCCCAGAAAGGAACGGAAGAGGGGGATGGAAAATGGTAGCCTCTAGGGGGGGACAAGGAGTGAGGCAATCTCAGGGCGGGAGGGGTTCTCAACATCTCAAAGAAAGGACGACTTTAGAAACTCCTAGGGGAGAAGACGTTGTCAAGGGGGACGAACTCTATCTGCCGGGGTGGGAGGTCGGGGGCTCCTTCTGTAGGAGAGACAGAAGAGGAACAGAATTCCAGCAACAGGAAGCCATAATAAAATCCATTTCGCCAACACCCGTTCTAGATCTAAAAGTAGAAAAAAAAGTGCATTAACCGAGCATAGCGGATAGAGTGTCGAAGACTGGCCCGCTCAACTTGCCTCTGCAACATGGGAACAGCGAAAAGGAAGAGGTTATCATCCAAATCGGGGAAAACAAGGGCATGATCCCTAAGTTGGAAAGACTTTGCAAGGCCACGTCTCCATCCTCTCAAAACAACTTAGGGGGATGTCAGAAGATTAGGCGAAAAAACCCATTTCGACAAAAAAAGAAGAGGAATGTATCATTAAGGGGTTATTTGACAAGGTTAAGGGGGAAAGGTAGGGTCCGGCTGGGAATTTTTTCTCTGGCGGGCTGCGCGCCGACAGTATCCAGCGGAGGGGTAAAATGGTGAATTAGAAGGTAAATTCTTCTCTCACGGTTGTGGGGGTCATGAACCTGGATGGGTGCTATGGCACGGCGTAGGTGGCCTATGCTGCTGTGCTCCATATAAAAAGGAAAAAGGGAAAGAAACGTCAATAGACGAGTGGGGACTCCTATGAATAGAGTCAGGCCACGCTGAGCGTCCTAAGAGGAAAAAGGTTCTTGGAAGCGGGGGAAAACAAAGGAAGAGGCTCCCCGCGATCGGACAAAAAGTTGAAGTCACCATGAAGGGGATAAACCCGCTACGTTCTCTGCGCAATACAACTATCGTATATTGGGAAAGAATCATCTACAATGTCTGCGCCGGGGAATCCGGAACGTCGCAAGCTTCAAGGGAGTGGTCAAAGAAAGATGAGTGTCTGCAGAGCAGCACGCCGTGGGGATATTAGAGAGGGATATGAGGGTAGGAGTAGAGCCGCCGAAGGAGAAGAGCTTCACATCAGACCCGGGGAGAAATGAGGGCCCTAACTGGGGGTTGATTCTATGGGAAAAAAAGGCGGTCGGCATCGGAGTTCTAATAATAAAAAGCATGTTACGATTCGACACACAACGCTTTGAAGTTGGAGAAATTGGACCGCAGGCAAGGAGGGGAGGTCGCTGGGCTGGGGAATGAAGAGAGTTCTGGAATACTCGGTCATATCAGCATGGACTGAGTGCGATCCTGCAAAGATGCTAGAGAGGTGGAAGCATTCAGGCTGGCTGAGGCGCAGTAGAATGGACAGCCTCCTCAGTGGAAGAAAGGGCTCGTTCGGCATCAAGAGGGATGAAAAAAGAAAAAAAAGAAATGGGAGAGAAAAGGGTCGGGGAGACGACATGCCTCTGGGGGTTGAAGTGAACTTTTTTAACTTCTCGAATGAAAGATTAATGGAGGGGGAGGGTCATTTTCGGGGGTCCTGAAAGCTAAAAGGAATGAGCTTCAGTGGGCCTGAGAACTTACATCTCCACATGGGTCGTGATGGCGGCGATGCGTTTGTTAAATCGGCTGAAAGAAAGGGAAAAGGGAAGAAAATAAAAGAAGACAACTCGTGGAGTCAACTGTCTAACTCTCAGTCGCGATGTTTTAGGCGGGAGAGGAAGGCTTGGATGACACGAGTAAATCTCGTAGTACATGGGCGTCGCTGAGGAAGACGCCAAAAAACCGAGCAAGAGCCGAAGACTGCTTGAGGATGAACCACAGGGAAAAACAGCAGTGGCTAAGAAGAGCCGGCAAGGTAAGTGGTAAGGGGCTCCGGAGGTTAAAAGAATGCACCAAGGGTGGAAGGGGGGGGTAAGGGCGGGAGAAAAAAAAACGAAGTTCAAGTGCGACGTCTGATGGGGTCTCCTGACCATAGTTCAGGACCTCTTACTGCTCTAGGAAAAGGGGAGGGACCTGTGGAGGACTATTTTCTGTCCACTCGGGGAAACCCAGAATATTCCAGCAAGCTCGAATTCTCCGTCAGGGTTTGAATGGGGATTATCTACGATTAAGGCAGAGGGGCGCTCTCTCGGAGTTCTGCTATAAGGGGGGAAAAGGAAATGCCCCCTCCGAATTCATGAGGGGAGGGGACGATGATGCCCCTAATAAGTCGACTAATCTTGAAGAATTCCCAAAAGAAGAGAACAGGGCTCAGAACTCTTAGAATAGGGTGCGCATCAGTGATCGGGGGGTGAGTTCTTCACTCGTAAATGATATTCAAAATTATTAATTAGGGGATCCAAGGGTTCTACCGGGATTTCGGGTAAAAGACTAAATAACCTGGGTGAATCGTCCCAACTTGCGGATGGGAAAAGGACGTGTCGTTGGCGAAGCGAAGTTCCAAGGGTGAAGGGGGAAGAGGATCACAAGAAAACCGAATGAAAGGCTAAGGGGTTATTGCCTCTGACAGGGAGCCGGAAACTATATCAGGAGGGAGCTAGTGATATCACCAGAGGGATGAAAAAAGACGACGGCACTCACCAGGTAAAAGGGGGGGAATCTCTATCCGATCTTAGGGTGGCGGAAGGACAGGAAGGAGGGAGGGGTATTCATAGATCCGAGCACAGGGTGCCTGAATCGGGTAGGGCGGCTTTACTGAGTACCTGGGGCCAGAGGATTGTTTGATTTGGTAATAAAACGGGGGCGCGAGAAAGGTCCTCTAGGGGAAAAAAAAATCAGCTTCAAATCTTAGGTTTAAGAGTCCGCCGCAGGGCGGGGGACGTGAGCCGAGCAGGGGGGACGACGAAAAAGAAATGCTGGTTAATCTCCTCGTCGCGTCTCTGAGATAGGAGGGAGCTAACAACACAACGTATTATGAGAGAAAGAGAAGAAGGTCTCGGCGAATCGGGCCGAGGAAAGAATATACCACCTCATGGATTTGGTCTACAAAATCGACGGAGACCTTCCTATAAATGGCGCGTAAAGGAAAAAACAGCCTGTGAAGAGGGGACTCGCGGGAGGTGAGCCTATCCCAACAGGGTCCTCAAGAGCCCACCAATTCACGAAACCGGAGTTTCTACGAGGGGGAAATCCAAAGACGAAGGAGCCAAGGGGACTCTAGTGAAAGAGGGGGGTTCCTGGATACGACTAATTTTCAGAAAGCAAGAGAGTATTCCTAAAAAATCTGAAGGACGCCAAATCCGACGTGGTGAGGGTTAAGGAGGGACTCAAATATATTTTAGCCGCCGCTCTAAAAAAGAAAGGGCTGCAAAAAAAACTTCCCTTATCCGCTTCGGGAGGGGAAAGAAAAGGGGGTCCAAGGAAAAGTCACGCGCATTCGAGATCGCGGATATCAGGAAAAAACGCAAATCGCGAAAAAATGCGGGATGGCTGTTTTTCTAAGGAACAGGGAGGGACACCATACGGGGGGTCAGACGGATCCATTTCCCCTAAGCAGGTAAAAGGACGACTCATACCTCATGAGCAAAGGGGAAATAATCATGACGCGTGAAGAGAACCATCTTAAGAACCACTGGTGGAAAATAACCGTCACAATCGAGACGACCTTCTCGGGGGGGGGTTCTTAATTCTTGAAGGTCAGAAAATGCGGAGCACATTCCAGCAAAAAAAAAAAAGGATCACCGCAGAGGCGCTGAGGACGTTGGGCAGATCTGCTCCTCTATCGAAAAACGCCGTCGGAAAAAGGGGGACCTGAGAGAATCTCGAAAAATCTTACCAGAACCCTCGGGCTCAGTTGGTATCTTTTCTTCCGATCAGTGTGTAGAAAAAAGAGGAAGGTCGTGCGGGACCTACAGTCAATTGTTCACCCGAATAAGGGACGGCTCTTTTTCCTCCTGATCTGTGAAAATTGCTCGGCCACCTTCTACGCTGAACTTGAAAAAGGGCTGGGGAGGCAGAACATTAAAAGTCCAAGAGGCTGGGCATTTCTCAGAATCAGAGAAATTCCAAAAAACTTCATGGGGAAAGGCCTATCTTTTGTCAAACAAAGGGGGGTTCCAATCCTCAATACCTCCTCCTACGCGAGTTAAGGGGAGGAAGTATAGACTTTCGCTATTCCTGTCTTGAGGACGCGAAGGACCATCAAAAAACCAAGATTGCTCGGAAAATCACCAGCAAAGAAACCTGAAGGGGACAGACCATCTTCGGAAACTCCGGGGAGCTTACAGGAAAGCCTCCGAGGGGGGTTCTGGGGGCGTGTACGCATTTCAAAACGACGTCGGAGGAAAACCGGAAGTGGTTCTCCTAACAAGCGTGCTGTAAATGCGAGGAACGCTTCACGAGGACCTGCTCCCACAAACACAGGGCTCGATCAGCGACGGGGAAGCGTTGAACAAAAAGAAAAAATCGAAGAAAGACTCTTCCTTCGGAGAGGGGCCAGGGGAGAGGCTCCGATTTATTTGTCAACGGATCCCTCGGGAAAAGATCCTCTGGCCGTATATTATGAAAAGAAGGAGGGGGGATAAGAGGATGTCCATAGGAAACAGCAAAAAAAATCGCAATATCAAGTCAGTATATCGGGGGAGGTAGTTAATCGTCTTGAAAAGGGGGCATTCTTGGAAGAGATCTCTCATTCTGAAAAACTCTTTCGGGAACTTGTGAAACGCAGGTAGGAGCGTAAGGGAATTAACCGGGAAAACGTGTTATAGATTGTTAAAGGGTAAAAGGCTCTTAGGAAGGCTTCCACGCTGAGGGAAGTCAAACGAACAAAAAAAGGAAAGAGAAGTTAAAAAAAGACCTGTGCTGAACTGAAGGCTATGATGACGTCGGCGGGCTCCTCAACGCCGGAACCAAACTTCTAGCGGGAGGGAAAGGAGGGGTCAGCCGAATGTTCATCACTACCCGGAAGAAAACTACCTGGTCGGGGACAAGGAACTGTTCCAGAAGGACGGAGGAGCCAATTGGGGGAGAGGATTTAGAGGAGCGTAAAAATCACCCTTTGCTTGAACGGGAGCGGGGCTGGGGGGTGACTCCGCATTATATGGGGAAAGGAAAAGAATGGTAGCAGAAAATGGACTAGGACTGGCGACATCTCCAAAAAGAACTTGAACGCTCCATCGTAAGGGACTGACATGGGTCTTGGGAGAGTGGGAAAAAAACAAATTCGAAAGGCAAAAAGGTGCGAGGGGTCCGAGTCTATTCTAGAGAGGGAGACGAGGAAAGAGATAGAAAAAAAGTCCAGCCGCCCAAAAAGCAAAAAGTTCATGAACACCACAGGGAACTGGGTAAGTACAATGAGGAACCGCACAAAGCGGTGATATCTTTCAACGAAGGCCTCATCACTGACGGCAGCCCAACGGACCATCTCGGAAAAGGGAAGTGCCGGGAAGAAAACGGGAAAACAAGGCAGACATATGCTTGGAAAGTATAGGCACGCATCATAATAAAAAACACGAGGGGGATAGAAAAAGAGATGAGTGAAACCAAATGGGAAGGGGGAAAGGCTGGAAAATCCTTATTATGGTGTCAGGGGGGGGGCCCGGCTTATCAAGGGCTGCTCGTGAAAATGGGAAAGATCTGGGAGTAAAAAGCGCCCGAAAATATACGCTCGGTAGGCTCGTCTCGGTGTAAAGATCCGCATGGTTGTTCTAAAAGGGGTGAGGGTCCGTTGGAGGAGGGACTGCTTTGCCGTGATGATGGGGCGCGAATCACGCAGGAAAAACCGTAAAGAAGGAAGGAGGGAAAAAAAATCCTACTATCCGAAAAAAGAAAAAGGCAAAATGGGAGAAGGGTCTCTCCAGTTGAGGGGGAATCTTTGGCAGTTCAGAGAGAAAGTGGCCTCACAAGCGGGGAATGGTCAACCATAGACTGCAATAAAACGCAAGCTCAGCAGGGCCGGATCATGGGATCACGCTAGGAGAAGGGTTCAGAGCCGAGAAAAGGTCATGCCGAAGGGAACTCTCAGGCTTCATCAACGCCGAGGGAAAAAAGAATAGGGTCTTGCTCGAGAGGAAAAAACGGGTTCGACAAGGGGACGCGAGGGGAAGGGAATACCAAAAGACTGAGAGCGAGCTTCTCCGCCCTGAGTGGGGCCGAGGGTGATCCTGGTATGCCTATGAGGGGGGGGGTGAGACCCAATTTGAAGCAGAAGCAGAAGGGGGAAGAGAGGGAAAAAACGCGAAAACCTCTGTGCCGTTCGGCAACTGATCCGCATTCAAGTAGGGACTGGCGAAAAGGAGGGCAGAGGAAGGCATTAAAAAAAGCTGGGGGGCTCACAGATAAACAATGAACATAATCCTGCCCTATTTCTATCGGAGTGCGCCGGAATGCTGGGGGGACTGGGACATCCGGAAAGAGGAGCAACGAGCAGAAAAGAAATAGTGCCTCGATCAGTGCATGCGAAGCTCGTCGGCAAAGGAGCGTCTAAAGACCTGTGGATAGAGCGAGGCCGGAAAGGGAATCGCGGGTGCGGAGGAAGGGTAAAAGCCCGCTGACGGGAGGGAGGGCAGAAAACAAATCAAGGGCCGGGGAGAAGGACATAGGAATGGTCGGGACGAAGGGGGGAGCCAAAGGGCTGATCTGGGAACTTAGGAGGGGGGGAATCTGCTGTCCGCCGGAAAAGGGGGGTACAGCGAACTGGGGGGTTCGCGGCCACCGGTTCAGGGAGAGTGGCGGGTCTATAGGGGGAAAGTCTATCATGTCTGTGGGTGCAGAGCACGAGGTAAGGGATCGCGTTCAGGTCCAAAAGGGACAGAAAACCCAAAAACAGCCCGCGATCAAGAAAACCTCCTCGTACCGGCGGGGCCAAGGGGGGGGGGGGGGCAAAACCAAAGTTTGAACATCTCGAAGGGGGCATCGTTGGGGTAAGGCATGAAAAAAAAAAAAGCAAAAGAATGCACCGGAGGAACCGTCAAGAACCGCGCTTCACGGAGCCCGACCGCGGCGGGGGGGGCGCGGAGAAGAAAGCCGATCTAAGGCCCCGAGGAAGAGGAAAGCCGGGTCACAGGCGCCCTCGAAGGGCCGTTCTCCACAAACTGCCAGCGGACGGGGCATGCGAACGGCGGCTAAAAAGATCGCTCGGTAGAAACAATCGACGGGGAGTGCGCGCTCCGGCTGACGAGACCTATACAACCGAAGAGATTGGGGAGGGTGGATATCTGAAACTAAAGCATTTCTAAACACCTCGCAATGAAGTCAAGAGCGGCCAAGTATCATTTGAAGCACAAACTCTGACTTCCTTTCATTGCTCAGTTTCGTTGACGGGAGAGTATTTCGGAAAAATTAGGAAAAAGGGATACGCGATTCAGAGAAGGAGGAGAACTCTCGGGTTAGAAAGAGCTAAGAATGTATCGACCTAAGAAAAAGGACTCGGAACCTCGAATCTTGAGGGGGACGACATCATCCATTCTATCCATTGGGTCGTTGTTGGCGGCCGAAAGGTTGTTTCAAAGGGGAGGGAAAATAGAAAAAAAGCCGCCTTCCTCCTAGGGTGAATTGGGAAAAAAGAGCTTTTTTGGGTGCCTAGTACACGTGCATATAGCAGCCTTAGGGGATTGAGCAACATAAGAGGAGACGAGAAAGGCCGGTCAAAGAAAAAGGGGTCTCAGGGGGGGGGAAACGAGTCTCTCTGGCGTCCTCGTGGGTTGCAAGATCACGGAGGGCGGGAGATAAAGAGCAGAAACATGGGAAGGCGAAAAAAAACCCTCTATGAAATTGCTGAAACGGGTGGCCGTCGATGTTGGGATTTGCGGGGAATAGAAGGGTTCGCTCGCATCAGAAAGAAGCTAGGGGAAAGAGCGTTGAGCAAGGGAGAACAAAAAGTAGCGGAGTTTTCTGAAAATTGAAATCAGGGTAGACCAGACATCCAGATGTTGTAGAAATCGACTAGTGGAGGAAAAGCGGGGGACGTCAGGGATCTCAAGGGGGAGGAAAAGAAAGAGATCCAAGAAGAAGCTCAGCGACGGCGAAGCGATCAAAAGTGATTGCCTGGTCTCCCCGCAACGCCAGAAGACACGCCGGCGAGGGAGAAGAAAACGGACTATGTCTATGTCAAGAGAGGACGTGAGGAGGGAAAGCATATTCCAAAGCCCGCACGGTGCACCGTTTCGCCGGGGTCAAGCGCAAATAGAGCCGTCCCATGGGTGCTGCTCTGAGAGGGGGAAGGGACGGAACTAATCCGGGCGTGCGCCTCAAACTAAAAGAGAAGTCGAAAACTCCAACGTGGTTATGTGAGTGACGGTACGAGGAAATAGTAAAAGAAACTCCCCTAGGAGGGCTAACGGCCCGGAAGCTTCGGATAGGGGTCCAAAGAAAAAGAAGAGTGGTTGGGAAGAAAAGAAATAAAAAGGCAAAGCGGGGACACCCGCCTTGATACACGCGCAATGTCTCGCCTGCAAATTTCAAGAAGAAAAGAATCGGAAGGGGAAAAAAATCATAGGCAAAGGGGACAACTGCTCCATTTCCAGGGTCAAGCCGAGGAAGCCGGGGCGATGGTCCTCATTAAGCGGAATCTCATCGAAGATGAAGAAAAGCCGGAAAAGGACCGTCGTCATCAGTAAAGGCAGACGCGTCTTTTGCTGAATTCAGGAAGGGCAATGATGGTTTCCGCAAAATTAAGAGGAAAGAACCACAGCCAGAGTACCTTATCTGTCGTTTGGAAACGATCGACTCAGATCGCTCTCCGAGAGAAAGAGGGGACTCCTGTCCGTTCTATGATTAGGCAGGTACGTCTGATGGGAAAGAAACCAAATCCCTTCTCAGGCCGGAGGTTTTCTTTGCCCTATCATGGGGGGGGTGGGGTATACCAACGAGGGGCTTCACTAGGGAAAGACACTCTGTAGGTTTTTTTCAATCCCCCTACAGGCGGCGCTGTGGACCGCCGATATGACAACCCAATAAACACAGCGCGGCCAACGTAAATCCGGGGAAGGTGGAAATATGAAAGGCGCGGTGCGGGCTAATTCCAGCCGGAGGGGAAGGCGGGGACTTCGAGAAGGTAAGGGAATGGGTATGTTTCGGTTAGAGGGAGGAGGGACATGTTCTTCCAACAGGGGGGATCCCAAGCCGCCTCGGACGATCTTCTTCTAAACTGTCTAGCAGGAGTTAGGGGCGTGGCATCAAAGGGTGAACACATCCCAGCCGGAACCTCGTGATTCATCGAAAAAAAGGTCAGGCACCTTAATAGAAGGCAAAAAAAAGTAGGCAGGGGCCGAAGTCTCCCGTTGACTGTTGACGAGGAAACTATTTAAATGCGGTGATATCATTAGGGAGGGGTCACACCCGAGGGGAAAGTCCTCCTATCCGACAGTTTCGCTAAAGGAAGCAGAGCTGTTGCTTGAAAGCTCGGAGAATTCAGCGAGGACGTCTAGAAACAGGAACGCCGACAGGGACTGGACTTTTTTCAAGGGGACCACCTGAACACTCGCAACGAAGAAGGACGGGCGGCATCGAACGGAGGGCAATTTCGCAATTCTCCCAAATCCCGCGGGCCGCACAGCCGCAAGGAAAGAATGAAAAGGACGATGAAATACTGAAGAATTGGCGCCTTCACCAGCCCTAGATCAATCAGATTGATATCCCGGGGAACATCGTGAAGGAGAGGAAGGCAACCGAAAAGAGAAGGAGCGCGGGGGAAGCTCGGCTAGGACGTCCTCATTCGGCCACCCTTGTGAACTCCTGGGGGGGGGCTGAAAAAAACGTCCTGAAACAGGCAAAGAGTGTTGGGACGCCGAAATACGAGGAAAGGCGTCACATTGGATTGAAGGGGGGGCAACGGACAAGAATATGCAAAACTTGATCAAGGCAAGAAGGAGGAACGCATGCGAAGAATCGGAAAGGTCGGCTGAGCCTCCGAGCAGACAATACCGAAGTCGAGCAAGCACTGGAGGCGAAAAAAAGTGCAGCACCCCCGACGACGAACCGAGGACGTGGGTGAGCAGCAAAGAAGGGGGTCAAGGCAGTCGGAGAGAACTGGGGATTGCAAAAATAAGCCTGATCGAAAATTTCTCCAGGGGGGGCTGGGATTATCCCAGAGGTGAAAAAATCTTGTGCGGACAATCAGGCAGGGACTGGATAAACAAATCACAATTGCGCGACTTGGGATAAGACATGCGGGACCTTGATAGGGGGAGGGAAGGGGAGGAGGGCGTATAAAAGAATCTTGGTTGACGGAAGTTCCCACGGCCTGCTCCAGGAGCGGCGGGGAAAGAAATAAAAAGGCCAACAAGTCACCTAAAAAAGAATCCATTTCTGACCCACGTGTGTCTTAAAATGAGAGGCAGGAACCGAGCATACCTAGAAAGGGGGAAACGCGGCTCGCAAAAAGAAGGCCCACTTGCCAAAAAACGCGGAAAGGGGCCCGATCAGCAATCCGGTCCAAAAACAGAGACGTAAGGCCTGAAAAGGGCGTATTCACCGATCCGAAAAAGAAAACACAACGGAGAAGGAAAAGAGGAAAGGATAAGGTGACACCGGGTGTCGCAAGAGGTCGAGGGAGAACATAAACAGTCCCGGATTTTCGGGATCAGGAAAAGGCGACGGGGGCAATTGGGGCGACGGCTGATGGCAAAAGGCAAGTCCGACAAGATAATAACGCGGGATCATCAAGCAAAAGGGGGAAAGAATCCTGCACGAATGGATTGTCGTATGGAGGCCTTGCGGACTTGGAAACTTGGCAGGTCAACTGGGGGGCGCAATCAGGGCGCCTTCAAAAGGACAATAGAGCCTACTCTCCGCCAGACACATGAAAAAGCACGGTCTTCTCAAAAGGGGGACGGGGCTGAAAAAAGTACTCGCGTCCAAGGGGCCATCTGTTCCTGGTCCATAGAATGAGGGGAAAAAACCAGCCTACGTTGAAAAATCAATGGCGATCCCTGAAGTCAGAGGGGCAAGAGGACAGACGGAAAAGGTCGCGCCGACCAAGGAACGTCGGCTTCAACCCATAAGAAAAGTCGGGGCGGATCATAGGCGGGGCGGGCTGAACAACACGACGTTTAGAAAATAAACGTTTCCTGTCTGACCGGGAGGACGCCGGGACCGGACACTCCCTGCATGCAACAAGGACGGGCCTAAACGGGCAGTTGGTGCCTGGTCTTGAAAAGGCTACGGAATCCCGAGGGGAGCGTAAAAGAGAGCATGATTGTCGGGGGAGGATAAACCGAAACTAAGGTGGGTTCCCATCCTCAAGAAAAAAAGTTCGTCGACAGAATGTCATGGCAGAAAAGGCGGCTTCTATGTCGCGAGCGAGATCACAATGGACTTGAGGAAGACCTAATCCTTCTATTGGAAAAAAAGGGCTCATTTTGATGAGAATGGAGGCGACGGGGAAGTTTCAGGGACGCCGCATGCAAAAGGCGGCAGCGGGGAAGGCAGGGCGAAACGCGGGCGCCGGAGGAAAAGAAGGATCTAAGACCTCCCGTCGGATAAATAGAGGGCGTGAACAAGTCCTCAGAGTCAAGGAGGGTCGATCGCGGGTTCCGGGTCCGAGATGGGGCTGTTTAGATTAGTACATCATCCAAATCCTTGGGACGGCAAAGGGGTCGGATCGGGGGTCTGCGAATGCGACGCGGAAGCGCCGGACAATAAACGCAAAAAAGGATACGGGACCGGCGAGCTCGTCTTTTAAAGTGGGGTGTATGATCAGTTGGGCGGCGTGGGGAAGGGGGTGTTGCCGACACGGGGGAGCTCACATGTCAAAAAAACGAAGGGAAAGACGCCAGAACGCGCCCTCTTAAAAAATCGGGAACGGGGGCGGCGTGAGATAACACCAGGGGACGACTCAAAGCAGGCATCAGGCGGAATGGACCGGACGCAAACGGGGGGGGGGGGGGGGAATGGAAAAAAGAATTCACGCCGTCGTTGGAAAAAACCGAACAAGAACGCGCCTGTCAAGGCCGACGCGGAAACAGGGACAACATAGCGGGCCTAAAGAAAAAAACCGAGCCGTCACGAGACGGGCACATTACGGCGGCGCAAAGAGGACACAAGAAACGGGGCGGGGAAGAAACACCTTCGATTCCACAAAAAATCTCGGCCGCCGTCGGGGGGGGGGGCGGCTACCTCTGTATCGAACGATCAAAGGGGGGAGGAGACATTAGCGCTGCCTGTGGGGTGGGGG
>Ga0179593_1656088_pt1 | contig 14067 bp, 19 predicted proteins | sample CZODoug2_1_08_16_FD_185931 | JGI IMG/M metagenome (GOLD analysis project Ga0179593, IMG submission 185931) | Vadose zone soil fungal communities from Angelo Coast Range Reserve, California, USA - CZODoug2_1_08_16fungal (PacBio error correction) | ecosystem: Environmental > Terrestrial > Soil >...
AAAATTTTCCCCTACTTCCGGGAGAGTGATCGGTGAAAGGATTATCGTAGGTCCTCACTCCCCCAGGGGGGAAGGGCCTAACATCCATCTCGAGAAAGGATAGGGAAGAAAGGCAAGGCGTGGGGGCCATTTGCGAACACAAAAGAAAACAGCGTAGACGCATCACAAGGACAGCCGATCCAGCTCAAAAGAGTCTAGAACACTTGGACAGTTGCCGGGTCCCAGAAGGGGATCTTGGACAGAAAAGCCAAAAAGAAAGGTCGGAAGTGAGGGGGGAATCTGATCGAGGGAGGAAGACCCTTGTCACGGGGGGGACAAAGAAAACGAAAGCCCTGTGGGGACAACTGGAGGGACTAGTTGACCAGACCGTGGCTCCCAAAAAAAAATTTAAAGAAACTATGGCAAACTAGAAAAGACGACAGGGGATCACCGGATCAAGACAAAGAAGCAGGATGAGCTTCTGAGAGAAAAGCCTCGGCCGACGGGAGCGTTCCTCTCTGAAGCGCCTACGGAAAAGAAGGACCTGGGGACCTGCAAGGGGAATGTTACCTGGGCTCGGATTAAAAACTCGCAAAATCCGTTCATTCCCTTGCCGACGACGGGGGGGGTGAACAATCGTGGAGAGGAGAGAGAAAATCATCCGCGTCCATTTTCTGACCGGAAGAGAAGCGCTCCTTCAGCCAAGCAAAGGAAAAAGTCACTCATCGAGTCGAGATAAAAGAACGCATGTCCGAGGGGAAAGAGGAACTCCTGTCTTGGTACGCTGAGGAACGGATGCCTCTTTGCTCGCCTGTAAAAAACCGGGGGGCTCTTTGATGTGTTTATACAGGAGATCCCTCATTTTTTTGCCCTGGAAGGAGAAGGAAGAGGGACGCGTTCGTGCGGAAGTTACAAGGCGCGAGGTACTCGTGGTTGATGAAAAGCCCGACATTTAAGAAGAGACCGTCTCTGCTCCGAAGGAGGGGGGCAAGGGGGTAATTTCGCCTCTGACGTGCAACAAGGACGGAAGAAGTTCGTTCGCCGATAAAAGAGAAAAAAAAATGGCGTAGCGCAAGGGGGAAAAAAGGGGGCGTCATCTGGGTAGTTATGAAAAGAACCACATCCCCCCCAAAAAAAAGGGTGGTCTTTGGAAAGTCAGGGGGGAGAAGCGGGATGCTTTGCCGAGGGGAAGGGGAAGAAAAGTGAGGTGCGAAGGAAGGGAGGGGAAGTTAACCGATGTCCGCAGGAGGAAAAGATCTCTCTGGCAAAGAGAAAAAAAAGCAGCGTAAACGTTCCTCGGAAAGAAAAAAAAAAAGGGAAGGGCTACTTCTAATAATGGGGTGGGGTCCCACACGAACGTTTGGTTGGGGGGAAGCAGAAAAAAAACAAGTGTTCTACAGAGTAGCCGCCCCTCAGGGGGAAAGACTCCGGCGGCATGGGACGGAACGTCTCGCCCCGGTGATGCAGACTGCTGACATAGGAAAAAGGCCCGTAGGTGTCCTCGGACGAGGGGTTTCCCTTCGTGGGACACACCCTGTGCACGCGCAGGGGAACGAAAAAGGCCAATTTCCGGTGGGGGCAGGGAAGAAGGGGAAAACAGAGTCGAATTGGGGGGGAAATCCGTCGAGCGGAAGAGGTTATTTTGGATAAACTTCAAACCTCAGAGGGGGGAGGCAAAAGAGGTCTGAGGAGACTGTCCGTGAGGGGTACAATTTCTACCTCTACTGGGGGGAAAAGCAATGCCCGCCAGGGGGGGCATTTGTAGAAAGCGCAAGCACGGAGGCTTCCTCCAGAAGTCCCCCGCGGGAGAAAATGCATTGTTTATAAAGGAGGAAAGACTCGTTCTGGGGGTGTATAAAAGAGGAGGGGGATCCTATGAGTGACTGGAAAAAAAAGTCTCACGCGGGTAGAAAGGAACCATTCTTGAGGAAGGAAGAAAAAAAGAAGTCCTTCAAGAAAGGTTCAGAGGGGAAAAGGGGGGGTCTCGAGTTCATCTTCCGGAGGGGAGGAAAGAGGGAATAAGGAAAACCAGTTAATTCGGGGAAAGGGGCCCATCACGTCGGAGAAAGAGGGAACGGAAATCCTAGCGAGCAAGGTGGAGTTCTTCCCGGGGGAGGGTGGAACAGTTCAACCATTACTCAAGGGGGAGGGAACTTATCACTCCACCTTCCAGTACGGGGAGAAAGAAAAAAAAACAACGTTCTTGATGAGGGGGGAAAAAAGGGAAAAAAAGGGAAAACCCCGGGAGGGAAGTTCCGATCCGGCGCATCCTCAGGGGGAGGTGATACTTTGTTTCCCTGGCGTTTAAAAAAGAAAAAAAAAAGACTTAGAAAAAATCCGTCTACGTGCTACGGCTAAGGAGGGGGGAAAGTCACCGGGGAAAAAGTGATGGCCAAAAAGGGGAACCGTCACGAAGAGCGAAAGAGGAGGTATTAACTCTCCCAGAGAAAGGGGGGGGAGTTCTGCGAGAAAAGGGGCGAAGACGAAGAAAGGTTCAAGAATAACCGACTTTTGGGAGACCCTTGGGCTGGGGGGAGAAGAAATCATCTGATCCAAAAAAGAAGGGAGTAACTACCTCTTAAAAAAAAGGGGAAGAAACTTCTTACAGAAAAAAAAACAAAAAAAAAAAGGAGGAAGGAGGGGATCCTCGACCACATAGCGAAGAAATCTGAGCTGTTCATGGGGGGGGGGGGGGAAGGAAGAAAAGCGTCTAAGTGAGATCACTTCCCTCACTACGACAAGGGGGGAAACATCCGCACGATCGGAGGGAATAGTTATTGAAGGGAAAAAGGGTCGCAAATGAAGAATATCCGAAAAGGGGAACGAAAGAACACAATCCATCGGAAAAGCTGGTGGAAAAAAAAACAAGGAAAGTCGGCAATAGCAAGGGGGGGAAAAGGGATCTATACATACGGGCCCACGCGGACTATGACACCGCAAAGGGGAAGAATGGAACGATCCTGAAAGGGGGAAAGAGTCCCTCCCCATGACGAAGGGAGGGGGAAAAAAAAAACATTTCTGCGCTGGGTATACCCGGGACAAAAACTGTGTGTTGGGGGGATAAGAACAGACCACAACGCTTTAAAAAAACAATCTCTTATAAGGGGAAGTAGACCTTGCAAGTCCACGCGTGGCAGGGGATCAAAAAAAAGGAGGGGCATGGAAAGCTCGGGGATAACAGGTGGAAAGATCTATCGGTCCGAGACGGGTGAAGCTTTCCCGAAAGGAAAAAGGAAAGCAGCGCGAAAAGGAAAAATTACTCTGGGGAAAAAAGCCCTGCGGAGAACAAAAAGGAGGGACTGTGGGCAACAAAACTGGAGGGGAAAGTTCCAATCGATGAAGAAAAAAAAGGGACTGAACGCGAAGGCGCCAGAAATTTTGGGAGTAAGAATATTCTACTCCGGGAGGAGGGGGGGGGGATGTAACTTGTTGTCAAGCGGCACGAAGACAGGAGAAAAGGGGAACCTCCGGAGGGGAGGGAAAGAAACTGCCTGAGGGGAAGAGGAAAGAAAAACCCCTATTTCCTCAAGGAGACGACAGAATACTTGTGAAACGGCAGAAAGGCCTCGGAAGGAAGGCAAAAAGAGAAAAATGCACCCTCGCAAACAAGGGGAAAAGAAAAAGTGTCCCAGCTGCGCGCATCGAAAAAGCACCTTCGAGCCAGCGGAAAGAAAAAAGGTGAGTTCGCCTAGTAAGGAAAAGAGGCACCTTGATATCTCGACATCAGTGAGGGATTTTTCCTGATGGGGAGGAGAGCTGCAAAGGGGAGGGGGCGACCTAATTACGCTCATGAAGAAGAAGCCGAGAACTCTGTTGGGGGAGCCAAAAGAAAGGCACTTTCCTATAGGGAAGGGCACTGGGGGGGCTGGACCCACAACAACAATTTTTTACCCAGCCATGGGGGGGGACGGACCTCTTTGACCTCGGCAAGGAAAAAATCGAGGAGCCAGAGAAAAAGGGGGAAGGGGGACAGAAAGAGGCTTAGCTGGATCCTTGAGAGGGGACTCCCATCAAGGCTTTTCCAGAGCGTGAAGGAGGAGGAGGGGGGCCACTTTGAGAGGGGAAAAGGGAAGAACCCCTACATGTCGATGGAAAGTCCCCCAGGGAGGTTCGGGAAAAGTGCGGTCCCACATCGGGGGGGGGGAAGGAAATAAACGTGCGGAAGGGGAACTTCGGAAGAAAAGGGTGAAGAGGGACTCGACCCTAAAAGTCTGGACCCCGGTCAACAAAGGAGAGTAGAAAAGTATGGGAGACCTCCGCATAAAGGAGGACGATTCAAGGGGTGGTGGTCCGGGGGGGAGGGGAGAAACCCAAGAAGGTGTTGCAAAATGCAGAGCTTTTCTTCCCGGCCGGAAGGGGGGACCCCACGTGAAAGAAGGCAGAGCCACTGACCACGCGAGAAACACGAAAAAAAGGGACTGACAGAAAAGGGGGATCTCTATACAAAAAAAAGGGTTGTCTTCCCCTCGAGAGATCCCACAAGGGCCAGTCCGGAATGAAAGAGAACTTTGGGGGCGTCCTCTTGTCATTTATAGGTAATGTCTCTCACGCCCCCGAAAGGAAAAAACGGAAACCAAAAGACGGGAAAAAAAAACAGAATAGGGGTGACCCGCGAAGGGAGGACTCCCCCCTCCACCTGTACGAAAGGGAAAAAAAAAAAAAAAGTCGGGCTCTCTCTACAGGAGGGGAGAGAACGAAAGTAGGTTGATTCTGTTTTCTGAGGGGGGGAAAAAGGTCGGGTCAGGAGCCAAAAAAGAGGAGAACTTAGAAGTCCTCGAAGTATGACAAAAGCGTCATACCCGTCTGTCACGATGGGGGGGAAAAGGGAACGCCCTGGGGGGTGATCAAAGAACAAAGAAGGCTCCCACAGGTGCGCCAACAGTAAAGCAAGGGGAAACCTCAGCGAAGTGTAATAGGGAAAAAAGAAGAAAGAAAGCATCCGATGACATGAGAGGAAAAAAGGGGATGGGAGAAGATGGGGGGAGATCCCTAGGTAAGGGAACACGGGACAAAAGCCGGGTCCACCCTTTGTCCCCGGGGGAGGAAGAATGGTAAACAAAAAGTGCCTCAAAACAAAAAGGGGAAAGAACACCGAGTGCTCGAGAGAAGAGTAAAAGTAAGCAGCCTCTTACCGGCGCGGCATCGCTGAAAAACTCCACACTCGCACTCATCTGAGTCGAGAAAAAAAAAAAAGGAAGAGGTCACCACTATTAAGGAGAAGGGGGGGGAGTGTGCCTTTCTGCCCGAGGCTGAGAGGTACATGTCTAACCCGGGGGGGGGTGTTCCTCCCATTCGCTCACGAAGGGGAAAGAATAAAAGAAGTTCTTCACTTTCACACTCTTAGAGGGACGCAGAAGGACCTGTGGTGGGGAATCAAAAACATGTTTTGCGCGTCCGTCAGAGGAGCTTCTCCGCCGGAAACCGGGAGGGGGAAAGGAGGAAGCGGAAAAACAATTCCGCAATAGGAGTCTCGTCCCCTATAAATGACTAGAAGTCAACCCCAGGGGGGGACGCTCTCTTGCGCGGAAAGAAAGGGACGTCATCACTAGATTGGAAAATTCCTCCGCCGGGGGAAAATGTCCTCGTAGGGAGGAAGGGCTGGATGCGTTTCCTAGTAAGCGAGGGGGGGAAGAACAAGTGCTTGGCTTCGAAGGTCAGGAGGGGGGGGGAAAACTGATAACGAGTCGGACACAGAGGGCGAGGGGGGTGCAACCAATAGAAAAAATCTTCTACTGCGAATCCACATATCGGGACTGGGTGGAAGGTCTAAGAAAAACGCTTGGAGGGGAAAAAACTCCGTCGGAGGGGGGTTTTTTAATCGATCCCCCATTGTTGGGAAAGGCCGGGTATACGCCAGAGAAGAAACGACCGCCGTCGGAAAAAAAAGGAAGGAAGTCCTCGCACCAAAGTTAGGAGGCTGTCCCTTAAGAAAAGGGAGCCCGGTGGGGACGGCGGTTTTCCTCTGTGGGGGAAAGGAGGGTCCTCTGATACCACTTGAAAAACTCGGACAAGGGGAAACAGATGCAAGAATTTCAGGTTGAAACCAAGAAAATATTTTCTGGTGGTCGTGCCGAAAGGAAGGAGAAGTGCGCTTGGGATTTGGATAAATGGGCTTCACTCCGAAAGAAAGGGGGGGGCTTGCGGCTGGTGAGAAAGGGAAGTCCCTTTATATAACGGGTGGAAAAAAGAGAAATTAGGCGGAACGCCAATACTAAGAGAAAAGGGGGAAGGGGAGACTCTCTATGTGGGGAGGCCCTCCCATTAACGTCAAGAAAAGAATTCAATTGTGTATCCGGGGGGGAAGAAAAACGTCTGTGAGAAAATGACGTTGGATCCGATATGACGGAAAAGGTGAAAAAGGAACGCGGTTCGCCGCGAACCAGGGCAACCTTCCTGGCGTGAGAAAAAGGCGATCAGCGAAAGGAAGAGGGAATTCATCGTTCCTGCGGTCGCCGTCCTAGAAAGGAAGGGTCCTTCTTGCACACGCGGGCCAAAAAAGGGGCGGTTCTACAAAAAGCCGGAAGAAAAGGAAGAAGGACGGATTAAAAATGCAAAACCATAAAAAACATTATCAACAGGAGGCCCCGGATCAGGAAAACGGGAACATCAGCACGAAAAGGGCAGGGAGAAAAAGATATCTATTTTTCTCCCGGAAGGGGCACGGGGGGAAGGGCCCTCAGGGAAGAAGGGGGGAGGGAAAATGGAAGTACAGAGCCAAAAAAAAGGGGGAGACTATTCTTCCGTCTCGTCTTCTCAGGGGAAAAAGGCTTCCCGCTTATGCAAGGCATCGTCCCTCAATGACGTCGAACGAAGACTCTCCCAAGAGAAAACATGGAAAAAGGGCTCGGGAAAAAGGGGGGGAATCGGACTGCCCGAAAAGAAGCCGACCCACGCGTTCATCTTGGAGTTACGGAAGAGAGAAAAAACTTGTCTTCATGGGAGGTAGCGCTGACACAGGGCAGGAAAAACATGCCACGCGAACTTTGAAACTGGGGAAGGGAAGCAAAAACATAGCGGCGGCCCGACAAGCCAGACGGGAGAAAAAAAAATACTTTCGCAGGCAAACCCGTATAACGACATACTAAACATCGCTTCCAAGCCAGCAAAAAGAAATGGAGGAGTTGGAAAAAGGAAAAGTGCAACCAGAGAAGTCTCTCTTCCGACGGAAAAGCCACCAGCACCCATCGTCCGCCTCAAGGGAAAGAAACCGGGGGGAAAGTCGTGTCCATCTGAAGAGGCTTGTCACTTGATCAGAGGGGAAAGAGAGGACAAGGGTCAAGCCGGGGAAGAAAATCCTTAAGCCCTGATGGGGGAAAAAAAGACGTGGAACGAAACAGTAATACTAGGAAAAAGAGGGCTCTGTGCTTATAAGGGGAGGGTAGCCAACTGGGGTTTAAAATCAAAAAGGCCCCCACACCCAAAGAAAGGGTGGGGGAAAAACACCTCCAAGCAGCGTATCAGGAAAGAAAGGAAAAAGGCTTATGGCGAGGCCGTCCAGGAGAAAAGCAACATCGGAGGGATCGGCTTTGCCGAGAGAGAGGGGAGAGAAGGTATAGTGGAAAACAAACGACCTCCTAAATCAACGGGGCGAAAGAAAAATACTCTTCCCCTCATCCCGAAGAATGAAAAAAGGGCCCCCGAAAACTGGAAGGGGGAATAGGGGCACCAATAAATAAAAGGAGCCTCCATATTCGCTCCTACGTAGAGGGAAAGTCCGTCTTAAAGGAACAGGTAGAAGTTCGGAAATGAGGGCACTAAGCACCTAAGGGGGGAGGAGCAGATACTATAGCGACGGGAGGGAGGGGGAAAAATATCATCACCCACCGAGGTCAAACGAGGTGCCTCTAGCAGAAGATGTGAAAAAAAAAAAAAGAGAAGCCGAAAGGATAAAACTTCTCAGAAAAGGAAGAGGTGATACACACTCAACTGCGCACAGAAGGGGGGAAATTTCCTGCGCGCCTCAGGCACCGACTATCCGCGTAGGAAGGGAAAAGGAATTGCGCGGGGGAGGGAAATAGCGACATCTATGATTTCGAAGGGAGGAGGGGGAGGATCTCTTGCCGCTGCTAAACGGGGTACCGAAGGGAAGAGAGGGGGGGAAAATCTACAAACAGAGGGAAAACCTTCTCTGCAAAGTTCAAGAAAAGGAAAAGGGGTTCTGTAAAAACAGACTACCATGGAAACATGGGAAAGAAAAGGGAACAGTTGACCCGGGGGGAATTCACCTGCCTTATAGGAAGAAAGAGGGGCCTCGGGACGCCGAAAAACGTTACCTGAGGAAAGGAAGGAGTACAATGAGGGGGAAGGCTTTTCAATAGCTTGAAAGGAAGGGGGGGGGGCTCACCTGTGGGAAACGTGGGAAACCCCTACATGTCAGAGAAGGAAGGGAGGTAGAGAAGGTTCAAAGAAAGTGGAACGACGGTGGTGTGAAAGAGCTTCTAGTACTTCTACGAAAAAAGGTACTTTCGTGCAAAGGGACAAAAATAAAGGGGAAAAAAAACTGTCAACCGGAGAGGGGAGGAAGAGAACCTACGTGGCAGAGTAAGTCTCCGCATGGGGGAGGAGAAAAAAATGATGGTCCGCTCTGGAGTCGTGTGGATGTTTGCTTCAATGACACCCAAGAAAGGGCTATTCCCCGAGGAATGACTCTAAAAAAAGGGGTCCGGGGGCTAGAAATTACCTTATCATAGCTCCAGAACATTCACAGAAAAAAGGGAAAGGTAAGCTGAAAGAAGGAAAAATCCAACAACAACACGGAAGGGGAGAAAAGATACCCCCCTTAAAAAAAGTACCCTTTCATCTGAAAAAGCAGTGGGGAGTCGAAACAAAAAGGGTGCCGAACAGCTCGCGAGAGAAATCGCCCTTAACGGGGGCGTCACGACAAACAACCAAAACATCTGTCTGCGCAAAAAGGGGAGAGCCCTATCCTCTCCACTTCGAGGAAACGTGGTTTCAGCTCGGTTGGGGACCAACGGGAATCGAAGGGAATCTTCGGCGCCTAGAAGGAAGAAGAGTGATCGGCGTCTTCATACCAAAGGGGCCCCGGAAAAAAAAAAGGGTAAAACCTAGAAGAGAACCTGTCGGGGCTCACCGTTTCCAAGCCAAAACTGAAAAGTGCGCCACAGCAGTTAAAAGATTGCAACCTCCTCGAAGGGTAACAGAGGGGGGGGGGGGGCAAACGGGCCTCCTAGGAAGGGAGAAAGAGGCCCTCCTTGCGCTTGCGTTCAGAAAAAAAGGGGTGTGCAGCGTCACCGAGGTCGGACAAAAAACAAAAAAAAAGTTGTCCCGTGTAGTCCGGGCTCGCGGAAGAACACCCGCGACGTCAAAGAGAAAAAAAAGCGTTCTCGATATGACGAAATAAAAAAAAAAACCTTCGTAGCAACAAAAGCATCGCTCCTGCAAGAAAAAAGAAAAAAAAAACTCAACCAAGCAGGAAGGCGCATGTTACGCCGCAAAAGAGAAAGAAGCCCTCCTTCTTCATACTCGAAGGGGGGTGAGGGGGCCTTTCACGGCCAGAGGGAGAAGTAAAAGGCGAACCGGTGAGAAAAAAAGTCTCTCCGCAGGTTTGTTGACCTGCCTGGAAAAAAAAAGGAAAAGGGGGGAGAATGTTCTTCGGCACGTTCCAAAACAACGAGCGCGATTACCTCGTGTTGAATGAGAAAAGAAAGGTGAGAAACGTCGCTCTAGAAAAGAAAAAAAAAAAAAACACGGAGGTCAACCGTCAGTTTAATAGGGGAAGGGTTCCCGGCCCTCCGTCAACCGGAAAAACGGAAGGACCGTGAGACTCAAACCGGGCGGAGAAAAAGGAGAGTCAGCGACGGTCGTCAGAAAAAACAGTAAAAAAGAGGACGTGGCCACGTGCCGCGGAGGTGCTCAGAGGGGGCCGATTAGCGCTTTTGGGAAAGTCGGGTAGGGGGGGAGGGGGGGGGGGGGGGGGGGTGGGGGGGGGAGGGGGGGGGGGGGGGAGGGGGGGGGGGGGGGAAGGGGGGAGAGGGGGGGGGGCGGGGGGGGGGTGGGGCAGGAGGGGCTTTCTTCCTTCCTTGAGTTAAAACGAAAAACGAGATAGTTCTTACAAACGAAAATCGATAGGAGGAAGGGGGAAAAAAGAACAGGTAGTACCAAGGAAGATCTCCGATCAGAGCGGGAGGGAGATTCCTTATAAGCGAGTGGTGTTTTTTACCAAAAGAAGGGGGGGGGTTCAGGATCAAAAGGAAAAGGTAGTACGCCCTCGCCAGCAAGTTTAGGAAAGGGAAGACATTGGGGAAAGGGGAGGAGGAAAGGGGAAGAACCATGCGCCGAAAGGGGGAAGGGCGTGGTCCGCGGGAGAAGTCTTTTGTCCTCCAAGAGAAAGGGAAAGGTCCAGTGCCAAAACCGACCACCAGAGTCGGACGATTGCAAGGGCACTTTCCTCCTTCGGGGGCCGGTGAGCTTGATTTGGAGCGAACGGAAAAAAGAAGAACAAGCGGGAAAGGTTGCGTTGAAGACGAGTGCGTAGTCAGGAGGTGTCCTTGGACCCTCTGGGATCCAATGCACACGACAGAAGGGGATTGAGAAGGGGGTTCGAGGAAAAAGAAGTTCACAGTCGCGGGAATGTACTGCATTGGGATCAAACGGGAGGGAACGAAAAAAAGAGCCTATGAGGTGACGGGGAAAAAAAGGACACGCGGGTCTGAAAAACAATCGGGGGCTTAAGAAAAAAAACCAACGGAAGAAAAAAGGAATCGCTAAGGGGGGTCTCAAGTTGAATCAGGGGCCGGCGAGGGAAAATAGTAGGTCCTTCTTGCATCAGGGAAAGGGGGGGGAAACATCACGCGAGGGAAGAACCGTCCCTAGCTTAGCCTTCCAGAAAAGGGGGAAGAAAGAAAAGGAACTTGTACAGAAAGTGGGATAAAGAAAAAACTGATTATCGCGCACCAAAAGGCCATACGTTTAGCAAACATCCATAAAAACAACCAAGCAGAAAAGAACAATAGAGATGAACCCCTCGTCTTGAAGGTGCGAGATGAGGCTCACTCAGGGAAGGAAAGGGGATACAATAGCCAGCCTCACTTAAAATCCGCCAGGAGAGGGAGCTTCCTAAGGGCGTCTGCCTCGGGATTGGCCACCGCGGAAGAAAAAATCCTTACCGGGAAGATTCACTAAAGGAAGGGAACGCAGAGAAAGAAAATTCCCCACCGGGGAGGAGTGTCCTCAAGGCCCAAGACTTACGGGTTCACGGATAAGGACGAGGGGGGGGGGGGGGGCCGGTCTAGGGAAGGGCTCCGGGACTTTTTGGAGGGTAACTGGAAAAAAAAAGGCTTGGCGTTTCACGAGAAAAACGGATCCAACGAGGTTAGAGGAAAACGAAAAAAAAGGGGCAAGGGAGATCGAAACGCGACTGGGGGGTGGAGGAACAATCTCGCGGCTAAAGAGACTGCCAAAAAAATTTGAAAGAGAAGGTAGCGGTCGCAAGTTCAAGATACCTCACTTCAGAAAAGAGAGTCCCCCGCCAAGAAAGGGGAAGGGTCTTCTTTGAAAAGGTCGATCCAAAGCAACACATCAGCTAAGTGTAGAGAGCGAGACACTACTTCAACAAGCGGGGGGGGAAAACCTCCTCTGGTGGAAAGGGGTAAAGAGGAAGAGACCGTAACGGGGACATTGTGAGACAAAAGGAAGCAGGCCCCGATTACAACAACTCTTTCCTACTGTAAAAGAGGTCCTGGAAGAAAGAGGAAGGACGTCACAAAAAAAAGCCGAAGGCAAACAACTTGAGGAGAGAAACCGTCCGTTACAAACGTGTTGCTCAGAGTCCCAAAGGAGGTAAAAAAGAAAGCTTATCCGGAAAGGGGAAGAAAAGCTCTGATGGCGAGGGGGTAAACTCAGACCGGGAACATACGGAAGGAGGGGGCCCATCAAAAGGGGGAGCGAGGATCGTTTCCCTCCTCACTCAATCCATCGCAATCCGAAAGCACAGAGAAGAAAAAGACTCATAAGAAAATCCTCGTGGGAAATGGGCCACCGGAGCGGGTAAGGGGGAGAAAGAGAAAAGACCCCTTTCTCTTGACAGAGGAAAAAAAGATGAAAGGGGACACACTCCCTTTAGAGCGGAGATAACTCCAAGTATTCTTCTGGCGGAGTGGAACGCCAAGGAGGGGGTCCCAACATCGCTTACGGGGAACGAAAGGAGCTACTAGGAGGAAAAGGTCTTTCAGAATAAAAAAAAAAAAGGGTGTCCTCTCGCAGGTCAAATAAGGGAAAAAAAAGACAAAAGCGGAAGCGCGCAGGAAATGTCGGGAGCAGCCTGGGAGAAATAGCTCACCAAGGGGCGGGGGAAACACGGTAAAAAAAGATCAGCACGGGGAAAAAACGGAGGAAAGATTTCTCGGGACCGACTTCAGGGAGACCTGCAACGTGGACGGGAAGGTGCTTTTTCCTTTAGGAAGAAGGAGCTCTCCGCGAGGGGACGGGTCTCAATAAGGAAAAAGGGAAGAAAAAAAAGTCACTAAAAAAATCCCCCCGTTTTGGAAAAGCACCCCATGGTCACAGGAACGTTCCTTAGAGGAAAGAGCCGGTTAAAAGAGAAAAAAAGTTACCCCCCGGAAGTAACTCATTTGTAAAGATTAAATCTTTTCGCTTAAAAAGCTCATTGAAAAATCCAGAATTGGTTCCGCGGCTCTAACTGCATAGAGGGTGAGTTGATGAAGAAGGGAGCACAATGTGGGGAAAATCTCTTGGGTTCACAAAGCGATTTAACTGGGGGGGGCGCATAATTTTTTTATCACTGCGGGAGAGGAGCCCGAAAGAGAAATTCCTACTAAATAGAACCAAAAAGGGGGCGTTAAATCATGGAAATCCACGAGGAACTACTTTTTCCATGAAGAAATCCGATACAATCTTCAATGAAATGAGCAAAGGGAGTGCTCTGACCCGAAGGGGGAACCAAAATACAAAGGAAGGGGGGGGGGAAAAAACGGAAGGAGTATCTCTTTCCATGGGTCGTGTGAAAAACCCCTACTTTAGCCGTATGCCAGGAGCTGTTTCTTCCTCTTGCAGGGAAAAGTTTCGGGTTCTGGAGCGCCATGAACACGAAAGGGGACCGCGAAGAAGTAAAAACTATCAAGGAATGGACCTGTACGAGGGGGGCCTGTGGTTCAATCCACGTCCCAACAAAGAAAAGGATTAAAATAGAAACACCCTTGTCCCGAAACGGGGGGAGATTATCTGGGAAGGGGAAGGAGTAGTCGGGTCAGAAGGGACATAAAGCAGAAAAAAGGTCCTGGAAAGAGGTCTCCAGGCATCGGGGAAGCGACACTTCGTTTGAGGGACGGCCCAACAAAAAGGCTCTGCCTTTCTCTCGAGTCGTCCGTTTAAATACAAAGTCTTTTGAGAAGTGACCTGGGTAAGAAGGTCCTTCACGAAAAGAGGGGACGGGAGGCAAATAAGGGACAGAACTTCTTCCTACCCGTAAAAAGGGGTGCCCAATGAAACCTTCTCACACGCTTTTGTATTCATAAGGGAGTCAACCGAGTCCCACATTTAAAAAGCAGTTCCAGCATTAAGGAGTTCAACACAGAAGAAAGTGAAAAGATCCAGTCCAGCATCCAGATGTCTTCTAAGAAAGGGCACCCTTTCTCGGAAGGAAAATCTATTACGCCAGGTGGGAAAAAAAAAGATTTCCAGGACCTGGAAGACGTTCCACCAGTGGGAAAAGGGGCGGGAAGAAGGAGGGGCGCCGTCTATCACGTGCCCGTTAAAAAGGGGTAATACCCAACGCGTGCTAGTTGGGAAACTAATCCGAAAAAAAGTACACTTCGCGGCAAAAAGTGCCACTCCATCAACTAGAGAGGAGGTAGATACCGGGGAAGGACGGGGAAAAAATCCTTCTTCTTACGCTGAGGGTGGTTCTTGCCGCAAGGCGCTCACTTGACGCAAAACAAGGGGAAGTAGGTTAGAAAAGTTGTTGAACAAAAGGAAAAAAGCTCCGGGCCTCGTGCAAGAAATTCACATCTGAAGAGGGGAAAGCAAGAAGGATGATCTCGCCCAGGGGTGCAGTTCGCGGAAAAAAAAAGCAGAGAAAAAAGGAAAAAGGAGTCCTCAGGACAGTTCAAA
>Ga0179593_1348938_pt1 | contig 14066 bp, 13 predicted proteins | sample CZODoug2_1_08_16_FD_185931 | JGI IMG/M metagenome (GOLD analysis project Ga0179593, IMG submission 185931) | Vadose zone soil fungal communities from Angelo Coast Range Reserve, California, USA - CZODoug2_1_08_16fungal (PacBio error correction) | ecosystem: Environmental > Terrestrial > Soil >...
AGAAGGAAGCCAAACGAAATCTGAAAATCAGAAAGGGAGAGGGCCTCCAAGAAAGCGGACGACGCCAGCGAAGACATGAAGGGTTTACTCTGGGGTGTACACAAGGAAGGGTGGGTCAACGACCACGATAGTAGAAATCAAGGGTCGGCATCGAAATAAAAGAAAGGAACATAGAAAAAAATGCAGGCCGAAAGACCGCCAGGCACACGAAGTAAACCTTTCCAGGTGCCGCTAAGTACATTTTGAACCCAAGCGAACCCACTCGACTAGCTAACTGGGGAAGTGAAGAGAAAAACGGAGGGGGACGGTGCACCTAAGTTAAACCAAACCCCCACGCGCCAGAGTAGGCGATGGAAGAGAAATGTGAGGCCGCAAGGCGGAGCCTGCTTGCAGTAGAAACGGAAAAGGAGGGAAAACAAGTGAAGAAAGACGGCTCGCAGTCACCGCAAGTGAAAAAAGAGGGCATATAAAAAAAGATGACAAAATTTCAATGTATAAAAAGAGCGCGGGATCTCCCGGGCACAGGAAAGGAGGGACCATTGGTCTTCTAAAAGAGAGTGAAAAACCATATACGCGTACGGGGACGAGGAAGGCTGTGTGCGGGAGTCGAGTCTGTCGACCCAAAATATGGGGGAAGAAGGAGAACACGGTGTGAGGGGGGGAGAACGCAAGAGTCCAGAAAAGTCGGAGTAACGTCAAGATGCTACACAATAGCCAGGACGGGGGCTAAAAAATTCAAAAAGACAACTAATACCAAAGCTGGAGGCCAGAGACATCAGATTGGGCACATGACATCCTCAAAGAAAAGGAAAGAAACTTCGCACAAGGAGGGTTGAGTAGGGCGGGGACGGCTGTGCATCCTCCCGCACATCGCTACACTGCCCTTGCCAAAAAATTGCTGGAGGACGATTGGACGAGAGTTTAATTAGACAAAGGGGTGAAAGAAATCGTGAAGGAAGCTCTGTGGGGGGGACAGAACAACAAGGTACCAAGAGCGACGGAATTTCAACACTGGAATTCGCGGAAGGGGAGCGCCTGAGGTGGTGACGCAAGGAGGCGAGGTTCCAGGACAAGACCAGTTCCCGGTATTCATCGCCGGATGCCAGTAAACGACTGACAATCAGATAGGGGGGAGAAAAAAATAGGCTCACAAGACGCTGTTCAGGGGGGAGGTGGCGAGGGAAAACAACTCCCGTAGATGCTTAAGCTAAAGACAGTCACAGATCGAAAGGAAAATCAAAGATTGAAGACGCAAAGAGGGGGACGCGGCCGGGTGGCAGGATTGTGGGTTTTCTGGAGAGGAAGTCAACAATCAGAAAAAAAAACGGATTTTGGCTGCAATTAAGCCTCTCAAAAAAAAAAAAAAGGCGCAATCCAGATGGTCCGGTCACAAGAGGAGAAAAGGCCTTGGAGGAAGCTGACAACCGCGGACCGAGCTGCAAGGCGCAAGGAAGAAAAAGGGACCCCGTTGGCACCATACCAAAATAGCGTCTTGAGGCCACATGTAAGAAACGCTGAGAAAGGGGGGGCCCGGCGTTGTTGGAACGGGATCCGATATGCTCCGGCACGGGGAACGATGGGGATGTACGAAATCAAACTGCGAAACAACGTCAGGCGAAGGGAGAGGGGGATGGAATGAAACCGGAGCATTCGGGGGGACAGTCATTTGAGAGAGGGGGGCAAGGTCCCACATATGCGAAACGAGTGCAAAAGAAAAACGGAAATAAGGTTGGTAACTCCAGCCATCATCCTAACCTTGGTACGAGGGGGGGAATGAATTAGTGCGGAGGCTCGTAAAAACAGAGAGCCACTTTAAATAATGGGGGACGACCATCGTTTAGGTGAAGTGAAAGGCAATGGGCCAAGAAACCTGAATAGTCTCGGATCCCGGTTCTTGGCCGTATGAGAAGGGTCGGTGTTCGGGGGAATCGGAAAGGGGAAACGGTGAATAACGGGGGGGGGGGAACTGGATCAGACCTTTAGTCAATTCAGTGTATCAAAAGCATCAATAACCGGAGCCTTTGCTTGAGGTCTCGGGGGGGGGGGGATAGAACTCAAAGCGAGTGAACAGCAGTACTCCGCCGGGTCAAAGCGTTAACGGTTCCGTACGTCAATGGGGAAAGACGTCAAGAAGCTGACAAGTGGAACTTGAAGAGAGGGATTCAGCGATAAAGCCTAAACGCAGATGCAGTGGGCTTGGTAAGGGTTCCATCGGGGCGAAGAACTTTAATGGGCCGGGAAAGAACGAAAAGCTTGCTTCACTCGCGCCCAACTGATAAGTAGCAACGAGAAAGAATGTCAGAACGTCTTCTAAACAAGGCAGAAAGTACAAGCGCCTGACCATCCGCCGGTGGGGGACAACAAACGTAGGGGTCACAGGAACGGAGTTGGTAGAGGGGACGGTAGAGGTCCGGCGGCAGTGAAAAGATGGAAACACGGCGCTAATAAGGGTGGCAATGGACGGGAGGTGAGATGGTGGACGAGTCCTGGGGAGGGGCGGGGAGGCCGCCCATGATTGACGAGAGCACTGGATAACGGAGAAAACCAGAATGGTTCCCGACTCGAACACTAAAAAATTCAATCTACGACAGGGCAAGAGTTTCAATCCGGGGGACAGTAGGGCCTCACTCGAGGTCAAAGATCGGGTTGACTTTATTTGCAAAGGAGGAGCTATAAAAATGCCCACAGGGTATGAACAGCATAAAAGCAGGAGGTCTTGAAGAGAGGATGGGCGGCTGCAAGTGAATCATGGGAGATCTCCACACATGCTGCCGGGGGCCCGCGGTCCAAACCTTGACAAAAATCTCAGATGGCGCCAACCTGATCGACGACGAAGGATAAAAAATTCTCGAAACTGCACTTATGTCTCAGAATGTCTTCAAATTGGCCAGGAGATGATCCACTTGCACACATAAATGTCTCCCCAAAAAAAGTGTTACCGCGGACAGACACCAAAATGGATGGTCGCGCTAGAGACTTCCGGGAACCAATAACCTAAGAATTATAACCAACTGCGTTCTCAACAAGGTCAGGAAAAAAGGGGTTATAATCAGCTAACTACAAGAGGGGAGAAAGTGGGATGGCGTTTATGGTGAAAATAAGCGCCCACTCTTCGCTTTAGCAAAAGCAAGGAAAATGCGGTCAATAAAAACGAGTGGGTTAAGAGGGATATCAAAGGAAAAGGAAGAGAATAAGGCAGAAGTTTCGCGTCACTCTGAAATAAAAGGCTCCTCCAACTGACAACGCCGCAATGCAGAGGTAGGACCTGCCGTCCGACGAACCTGGAGACGAAAGAAAAGAATCGAGAACACTTGTTTGGGCGACAAATAAAGTTCAAGGAGGGTCACGACAACCGTTCTCCCACGGGAAGGTTTGGATCAGGACAGGAGCTTGCCAAAGGAAGACGTGTCCAGCGGCGTGAAGTCATCTGAGCCGAAACAAACAACGGGGAGAAGGAGAGAGGGAAGGTTCAGAATAACGCACAGGGGGGAGACACAAAAATCGGGGGGGAGGGAACATTGTGTGCCCGCTTTGGACACAAATAAAATAGTCCGGAGGGGACGGGCCAAACGGGGGAACTGAACTGATGGCGGGAACCGCAAGTTAGAGAAATATCAACCCCACACAATCTGCAGATGCGTATAGCGGCTCTGTCCGGGGGGGGGTCAGGTTTTTCGGGGCGAAGAAGTTGAGCGGGAGAGATCGACGGCAGAAAACGATGAGAATGAGGGAGAGGTTGTTGTAAAAAAAAAGAGATTGGTCAGGGACCGGGGAAGTTGCACTCGTCAGCTTAAAGAGAAGCTAGGTGTTTCATTGCCCAGTGGGAAACACAACCCAAGAATTCACAGTAAAGACCAAGCCTGCGGCAGATTTCAAGGGGCGCGAAGGATCAACCTTTGGGAAGGCTGATAAACGAAGGACGGTATAGAGGGAAGAGGGGGGGAGCAGGCCCTAGCGAACCCTACCCAAGGTGGGGGCTGTACGCTTTTGGGGGGGAAAACGATTTTTTGTGCTCAAGGTGAAGAATGTCGAAAAAGAAATTGCTTGAGGAATCCGCCGGTGGTAGTAGAATGAAGGGATAGATGGTTAGAGGGGGGAAAAAAAAGCTAGATGGGAATAGGATGTGGGAAAAAGGTTTGTGAGTCCAACGCGGAATGATCCACTTCATCAAGCTGCTGATTCAGCGAAAAGATCAAAATTGGCAGCACTAAAAAATCTGAAAACTACGATGGACAGGATGGACACTTCAAGGGGGGCGAGAAAAGACGTCAATAAGTCAGGAAGACAACCCGAAGGCCTTAATCTCTTGAGGGAGGGGACCGTGTAGCAACATAGCCTATTAAACAAAGGGGCCGCCAAGCGACGACATTGCATGGGGTACGCGTGTTAAGTGAAAAAATTCCGTTGTGGAGACATCCAAGCTAAAGTCAGAAATAGGTTCGAATAGACGAGGAAAGTCAATATCGGCACAATGCGGAAAGCCCGAAAGTGCACAGAGAGCTGTGCGCTGAAACTGGTCGTAGACAGGGACAAGACGGAGGAATCTAAAACAAACGTGAGGTAATTTGCACAACGGGTTCTCACACAAAGAGACGCGGATGTCGCGCTCGGACTTTCTCATGTCCGTCAGAAGATTCATCAAGGGGAGGGGAACCGCGTTCTACGTTTGCGCGCGAAGTAAGCGCTCGTCCATGGAACACGCATAAGGTGTCTCGACTCGGACACTTGAAATATCTCAAAGATCGGGAGGGGATCTGAAAAGGGAGGAAGAACGCTTAAGTCTTTGCGCGGCGCAAAAAGACTAAAAACTAAAAAAAATTCGGGGAAGTGCGGTACGCCACGCTGTTCATAAGGGATTCGCCGGAGGAAAAAAAGATTGAAGAATTCACCAAGGTGGGAATGGGGGCTCAAATTCAAAGTGGGAGGGCCTCACTGATCAAAGTTCGGAATGTGGCATCATCGGCCAGGAAAGGAGACTAAAGAAACCCCTTCTACCATACGAATACGAAAAAAAAGAATAAAGGATAAGGTTTAGTTGGCCCCGTGCCATTATCTGCAAGAAAACGTTTACCAGTGAGTATGGGGGAAAAGTGGGGGAGCCTGATCCGGCGGGAATAAAAATGCATCACGTATTACCATGTGGAAAGGGGAGGTTGATAAGGGGGGCAGCGGTACAGCTTTACGATGTTATTACGTCCGGAAAGATTGGGGGGCACACATCGTGAGGAGCTGATGGAAAGACAAAGAGCGCAAAGCCCGAGAGACTAAGATTGCGGCACAGTACGGAGAGCCTGAAGTGGTTCGAGTGCTCTCTTTCTACAATACCATCAGGTGGGGGAAGTCCTGTGCTCAAATTCAGGCTAAGGGAAACTAATTCCACAGAAATGGCGAAAAAGGTTTTGGGGGGTTGGCTGGCAAGACACGACGAGTTTAAAATTGGCGATGGTGGTGTCGCCAACTCAGTGATGATGAGAATCTGATTTCCAAAATTCGAAGATCGCGCGTGCAGAGAACGTGCCTCGGGAATCCCCAAGTTCTACAGGAAGTGTACAGCCGAACCCTCTGGGGGGAGGAGGAAGGGGTGGTTCTAGTCATGCTCAGCTACATCTATCAAAAAAAAAAAACGAGGAGAGGGGGTGGGAGAAAATGAAGCCGCTCAGAAAAAAAAAGCAATCTGAGGGTTCCGCGGCCCGGGGCAGTCTAAACCTGGGGGCGGGAACCGAAAGTTAGCTGCCCGCGCCAGCTCCGCGAAGGAGGAATCATGCGAAGTTCGGGGAGAAAACAAAAAAAGTCATAGCATCTCTTGAGGGAGACATCGGAATCGCCTTGACGTTATGGAGCAGGAGATGCAAAGGGAAAGGGATTAAATCTGAGAAAGTGCGGCAAAAAAAAATTATCGCTGGATCAGAAAAGGGGAAAGGAACCTTCTTTGGACAGGCGCTTTCGCGACCGTAGGAAGAGGGACTTCCAGAACGAAGGTGAAAAACCACTGGGGAAGAAAGGTGAATAAGCATCGTAAAAGCTGTGACGAATAAATCAGACAGCCTTGGACATCCGTTAATAGAGGGGGAGGGGAGGGTTGCCACAATCAAGAAAGAGGCTTGCAAAGGTCAGACAGAGGGGAGGGATCCTGTCCGTCATGAATGGAAAAGACCTGAAAAAATCGTCTCGCATAAAGTGCTTTTATGGGCCGGGGGAGGGTGATTAAGGGGCAGAACCCAGGCCGATGAAGTCGTTACCTTTGTCACACTGCCTGACTGATAAAGTTGACGCCAGCACCGGGAGGACTTTCTTTATCTGATGGGGGAAAAAAGAAGACTAATGCCAAGGATGAACCCGGCTCGACTGTAGGGGAGGCAGGTGGACGCCCTCGGCAAGAACCAAATGGACTAGCGGTTTCACGTAGAGCTCAAGAAGCGATCTGGTTGCGGGATTGGAAAGTGACATAGCGAAGGAAAAGAGTGCGTTGGAAAAGGGCAGGAAGATGGGACAACGGAAAGAGCACACGGGGCCACGTCAACGCGTCCGACGAAATGTCCCGAAATCGTCCTGCGGCAAGGGAAAGGTCTCAGGCGAAGGGACCCGAGGAAGAAATCCAAGGAGGGGTGCAACAAGGAAGGAAAAACTTGGGAGTTAGGGGTCGCGGGGGGCGTTAAATGTCTGTAGCACGGCAGGAAGAAAATCTTCGTGGGAAATTGCGGGGCGTTGGGCAGGTCCCAAAATGAGGGGCCGTCATTTCAGGGTACGAAAGAAAAGAGGTCGCAGGGTATCTTGCTGGCGTACGAAAAAATAGTCGACAATCTCCACTCGGCCACAGAAATGCTTGTCCGACGTTTTCAGCAGGTTTTAAAAAGTCATCAGCATCCGGCTGGGGGAAGGGGCCCGTAGCAAAACGAACGCGAGGGGCAGCAGGGTGCTTCAAGTGTTCCGATGAGGTACGGAGCATTTACTATGCCCGGGAAGTGAAAGCAGAACAAGAGATTGGGATTGAAATCTGGGATGGGGTACACTGAGGGGGATTAAAAAGAGGAAAGCAAGAACCTGCTGGACGTGATCATTGAAAAAAGGGTACAAAAACGGGTACCAATACGATTCGGAAGGGGTTTCTGGCAGCTAACCTCGCGAAAAGAAAGGCCGACTCTTCAGATTCATCAGCAAGGCGGCATTACAAGCAACCCAGAAAGCTGAGAGAACAATATAGTAAGACAACAGAACGGGGGCAGAGCGGACAAAAAAAAATGGGAGGGACTAAAAAAGGGACTGGAGCCCCCCTAAAGAAAACGAGAGGCTCAGATCGGAGGGTTTCTGAGCTCCCAACCTTCTGCCAAACGGTTGTGCCGCGGAACGAAGGAAGCGGGGCGGGGCGTGGGGATTGGGGGTTGCGGGGTAGTAAGGCCCAAGAGGTAGGAGGTAGACAGAGGCCAAGAAGGACGGGAAGAAGAGAGGGTGAGTGAGTCAATCAGGAACCGATCTCCACATTCCAGTATCGAGCTGAAAATAAGAGAAAAGACAGACTCCAAAACGAAAGCAGTCCTCAGATTAAGAAAAGGCAGATTGGGTGACTGGCTTGCAACTACAAAAACAGGGCGGCAAGACAGATAGGAAAGAGACCCTCGAATAACGAACGAAGGGAAATTTCTTTCAAAAGCAATGGCAAAAACCGTTCATACCGCAGGGGGGGGATACAGTGAGGGGGCTAGGGCCTAACGCGTTTTCTCAATCAGAGAGAAAAACAAAAAAAACACGAGGAGGATTCAGATAGTGAAGGGGAAGAAGAAGGGGGGATGCGCCAACCATCATTTATCTATCCAAAATCAGGAAGGGGTGTCCCGCGTTTTGAACAAATAATCGGGGAGGATTCGTGCGCAAAAAAAAGCGGGAGCGGAAGGGAGAGGCTTCATTCCGGGTGGACGGAGCGGCAGCCCCCATAGGAAGAGGAAGAGAGGAGACTTCAGGTGCGGTGTTGTGTAAGAGGAAATCTGCTGATTATCGAGAGCGAACGATGACCGACGGTGGGGAATCGTCAAACCGGATGAACCCAAGGGGGAGGACGCATAGGTCGGTGCTAAAACAGAAGAAAAAAGAGGGGTCTTCTTAACACAAAAAAGGAACGGGAAACTCCATCCAGGCAGAGGGGCAAGGGGGAGGAATGATAAACCCAAAGGGTTTACGATGAAGAATTCGGTATTAGGGGTGTGTTCACCAGGGACGAGCGAAAGCAAAGGTGGGAGGGAGTTTGGGCGGGGAAAGAATTAGGGGGGCTACTGAGTTGAAGGAAGGAAGGATGGGAATACTTGATGAATCAGACGAGGCTATACGGACGGGGGATGAGCTTTCGGTTGGAACCTAAAGAGCGGGGGGGGTAGTTGTAACTTTTTGGCGACAGGAACCTCGGAAATGATCACTGGATAAGTGACTCCCATCGATACAAAAAACAAAAAAAAAAAAGACACAAGAGGGGGTTAAAATAAAGAAAAGAGACGATAAATTGCACATACATCCATAGCTCCACAGACTAAGTTTCTGTCACTTCCACGTGGGCATAGAATGGAAAAGCTCATAGGAAAGAAAGGAACGCAAAACCTACCTTGCGGTTTACGGCTGGGACTTCAAAGAATCCTTATGACTTTACCGCCATCGTATGAGGTTGTTACGAGGGGTTTCGGAAAAACTTGGATTAAGCAACGGAAAAAGCAGCAGAGAAAGCAAAGGGCTTAACCCTCAAATACTCAAATGAGGCAAATTCTCAGGGAAAAAGGAAGAGCTGGATGGTCCAAAAAAAACTTTCCGACCGACAGACATCTCTCGCAATAGAACGACAACAGGGAAGGGTTCCGTGGAAAAACTCTCTGCAGAACACCGGAGCGGTGTCGGCGGGTGTTACTTCTGCATGGGGTACCGCATGAGGGTATCCTGACTGGATGTGCTAAGGAGAACTGGAGAAAATTAATCAGAGGAGACGCCATTGAACAGCCACCAAGGAAAGATGGGGCTTACTGGACTGATGACAACTTCAGAGCCTCAAAGATCAAGGGTGATGGACTGAGTGGGGCAGTTCAAGACGCTGAAGGGACAAGTGTTTACTTCTCAGAGAGAGGACACCAGAACAGTAAAGGCTATGGGAAGAAGGCGGAGCACGGCTTATCGTGGGGGGATTCGAGTCTGTCGAGCCCAAAATATGAAGAACATCAAAATAAAGTCTCCACGGTTAGTCAAACTTAAAGGAAGAATTTGCAAAAAAGGAGGGCAAATTGGAAGTTCATCATCGAAGGCCGGGGGGAGAATCAAAAGGACAGAGAATCGCAAAAGTATGGAGGCGATACAATTCATTTTGGGTTGGTCCAATTCCAATGCCCGGAAAAAAGAACTCGGTTCGAACAAGGCTTCTTTGACGAGCTGGAGGAAGGTCCCGAACATCGAGGAAAACTTTTCCAAGGCGATTATGGCTTAAAGTGAAAAGGGGATGGTATACGGAAACAGAGAAATTGTTTTGGGGAGTGAAGAAGCGGGTTACGAGCGAAAGAACCCTGACCAAAAATCAATTTCTGGCACGTCGAGACCTATTCTGTTGCGAAGGCCGGCGATTTCACATACCATCGTTTAAGGGGGGAAGGTATCATCCGTGTTCAGGGGAAACGACGGTCTCAGAAAAGGCTGCGCATCAACGCTTACCTTGATGGGAGATGGGGGGGGTTCTGTAAATTGAGCTGAAAGGACGCATCATCTCAATATTCGCGTGGCAGAAAGGCCTCTTAATCTCCAAACTCTTCGGCCTACGTGCCTGTAACCCATCTGGGTGCGAGTGGGGTCTGAGGTCGGCTAAACCTGCAGCAAAAGAGAGCAAACACTCAACAACGATTAGGAGGTAAAAGAGAAGGAAGGGGGGGTAGACTGATACTTAAGAGCAAAAAATCTCAAGAAAAATGGCGACGTCAGGCGAACGCCTAATTCAATATCAAGGGAGAGAATCACTCCCGGAATATAGGACCCTCAGTCAGCCCGGGGGAAAACACCATCTCCAAGACCAAAGCGTCGGGAAGGAACTTTTCTTGAATGCTGTTGGAAGGAAAGATGAGTCTCCACACGGAACTAGGTAGAAAATCGGCCGCCTTTTCTCACCCAGAAAGGCGCCGGCCGAATTTCGAAAGGAGAAGGCGGGGAAAACATTGTCTTCGCAGGGGAGGTACCCCCAGATCTCCTTACACACTCCAAACTCGGCCAAGGAATACCTCATCTGGGGAGGGTTGAAACCAATACCTTTAAAAGTGGAGGGGAAAGAGGATGGGGCTTTAGTTAGAAAAAGGGAAAGACAGGCCAGCGTAATTCAGAGACAGGGGTTGCGGGTCCATCGTTTCGTGACATGGAGGGGAACTCGGAGTGAAAAAACTAAACCTAAGGAGAATCCGGATGGGATAGGCGGTGGTCTTTTGAAGTGTGGTGATTTAGCCGCACGGAAAAAGGGAAAAATCTCGTGAGTGATCACGAATGTGCTCAAGTCTTAAAGGAATTGGCACCCAATCTCCAACCGTGGGAAAGTAGGGGTCTTGAAGGGGGGGAGGTCGCCAAAAACGAAGGTGGCTACCGCTCTACATCCTCTTGGGAGGAGTCAACGGGGGGGGGGAGAAGCGCGACGTCGGGAAAAAGAAGGGGGACTTCAGAAGCGTGTAACTGGGAAAGAAATAGAATCCACGACTATTGGGGAGAAAATGGAAAAAATTCTTGAATTACGAGGGAAATGGCCAAGAAGTGGGGAGGTTCGGTCAGCGCCAAGTTTCTCGTCTCAAGCGTCCAAAGCATGAAAAATCGTACCCAGGAGACAAATTCAGAAGTAGAATCCGAGCGGGGGGGACTTCTAACGATGGGTGGACCAACGAATGAAAGGTTGTTTCGATGGTCGAGGATTCCGACAGTTTTATTCGGTGAGGAGGGGGAAGACGCTCCGTCTTCGGGGGCAATTGAGGCGTTAAGCAAGGGGGGGACGATCTTGTCAATTCGTGTGGGGCGGGGAAAGAAGAACCCTGAGGGGGGGGCTGAGGAGCGTGCGGGTAGACTCAAACACCAGTCCGTCGAAAGAGAAAGTCCACCTCAAAAAAGAAAGGGCTTAGATGTCGAAGCGTTTAATCAGGACTTTGATGTTGCACCGGGGCAGGGGTCCCAGACTAAAAGCGAGGTGTAAGGGGAGCTTTTCCTGGGTTATGAAGGGAGCTTTAGGGGGGCTTTATGCCACGTTTAATTGAACAACCAGAAACCGTAAAGATTGGCGATCTGGATGGTCTGCGGGAAAAGTGAGGGAATAAGAAGAATGCGGAAGGGGAGAATTCTGGTGAAGTCAGCAAACCTAAGAGGATTCAAAACATCGTCTTGGGAGGGAACAACGCGAAAAAAAGTGCGCCGTCGAACTGCAGAGAAACGGCTGATAGCAACATTAAAGAAGGAAATTCAGCCGAAGAAAGGAGCACAATAAGTCCAACCCCAATCCCTGGTGAAAGCGAAAGACACCTGTGTAGGGGCCTAGGAAGAACGACTGGAGAACGAAAATCTAACTAGAAGGAAAAAATACTCGTCAGGGGGGAGCCGAAATTGATAAGGCATCGAAGAAAATCTGAAGCATTTCAGGGACGGGAAGGGTTTAGATGAAGAAAGTCGTAAAACCGATGAAATGAAAAAAATAAAACCAATCGAGGTTATTGCTCCGCGCAAAAAAAACGTCATCGTGACTATAGAGAGGAAGCGTCTCTCTAAAACACTCCGGGAGAATCGCCAGATGCAATGTTCGGGAAAGCTCGATACGGAGCAGACAAGAAGCCCTCAGACAAAACTCTGGGCGGCAATACGAAAGGATGTCTTCCAACGAGGAAAAACCGTTTAAAAAAACTTCCTTTTTGGGGGAGAGAGAAAATGCTGCGTGCCTGCGGGCCAGGCTTCCTGAATTGACAGAGAGAGAAACACAAACAAGTGATGGGGGAAAAGATGAGAGGGAAAAGAATTTCACGCATCGGCTGGGAAAGAGGAATGCAAGCATCATGTAGATATAAAATGACCGGGGGGAGGACTGTGGCCCGCTTTGGAAACACGAAATGGACATCAGGGGGCCGCCACAAGACGGAGAGTTATCGTCTGTCGGGAGAAGCAAGGTATCGAGCAGAAGCCCAGCACAAATCGTCAGCTATAGCGTATCTTCCGGGGCGGGGGGTGGAGCGATCTGGAGCGAGGAAAGAAAGAGAGGGAATCCAAAAGATGAAGGGAGGGAGATGCGGTCACTTCAGAACACCTAGAGTGGGCTGGACCGATGAAATTGACAGAAGGAGGTCAGGTCTAACATACTTAGTGGGAGCTTGCCACTTTCCCCTCACCAATTCCAGTACACGCCGCCAAGAGTCACAAGTTCGGAGACTAGAAACAACGGGGAGTTGGGGAAAGGGAGGAAAGAAAAGTCTAAGATAGGTGTAGATGGGGGGGGAGCTCCGGCGCAGACCAGAAAATTTTGGTGTCTAGGAGGGAACCAGGGGGATGGGGGGGACTATTTTTAGGTCGAAGAAAGGAGGGGAACCGATGAATGAGGGAAGGGGGGGGTCAGGAATCCGCAGAGTAGATTAAGGTAGAAAGAGATTCTGCCAAAAGCGCGGATTGTCGTTTTTACCCGTTGTGATGACAGACTTCTACGCAGAAGAGGCTTGGATGCCTCTCCAGATATAAATGGGCAGAAGAGAAATCTGAAAGAATACGATTTTCTACTGGGGAAGGCAACTTGGGGAAGCGACGTAAAGGGAACTCATCCGTAAACTAAAAAGAGAGGACCAACAAGCAGAGGTGGCGTGCGGGGGGAGGTTCCAACTGAAAAGAAAAGCAGAATGAAAGACTCCATCTAAGAAGGGATTGCTTGGGAAAAATCCGACCATTCGGTGTAGCTCACACGCAACCGCTCAGCGGAATGGGGAGGTCAGCTACAAAAGGAAGGAGGAAACAAGGAGGGGAAAACCTCAATGTCAACGAAAGAGGAGGACTGTGGGGAGAAATGACGGACAACGACAGAAGGCAACTTTCCTGTGGCACCCCTAATTTCGTGCTACACACACGTACCTGGGGAAGGACTGCATGGGAAGAAGAAAGATTGAACATGGAGGAAGACTTTAAAAGGGGGAAGAGAAAGTGAAAAAAGAGCTCTGACATACACGCAAATGAAATAGGTGTCATTCCGATGACAATTGAAAAAAATATCCTAAAGGAAAGAAGGGGGGGAAAAGCTGTCGTGTCAAAGAAGAGAAGGGAAAGTGGTCCGACGGCCGAGGCACAGGAAGAGAAACCGTAAAGGCTATGCCTAAGGCAGGGAAAAAAGGGGGGAGTTCACGTACAAACGAGCTGGCGATGACAATATTGAAGAAAAAGAAGTAAAGGTCGAAAAAAGGGTGGAGATGGGGACAACTGAAGGAAAAAAATGTTTCAAAGGAGGAAAAGTGACACATCGCATCATCAGGCCAGGCCCTTTCGAGAATAAGACCGGAAAAGGACATAATACGCAAAACCCTGGATGGGAGGGAAACTTTTCAGGTGGCCCAAAACGCGAAAGAGGGGGGGCGCAACAAGGCCTGTTAAGTGAAGCCTAGGGAGGGGAAATTCAGGCGCACTCCCTCACGAGAGGTGAAACCGCACTAGGAGGGGGGAGGGACAGCTTTACGATATTGGCTTAAAGAAAATTGGTTTGGGGGGGGGGGGGCTCATCGTGAAAAGCCTGGGACACACGAAGCAAGAGCCTGGAAAAAGAGGTCACGAAAGTTCGGGCACTGAGCGCCCGGGAGATGAAGTGTGTCGCCAGGCTCAAGAAACCCAGGGGGGGTACTTTCGTAAGCATCGCCGGGAGGATAAAATACTTACACCGGCAAATGTCGGAAATCGATAAAAGGCTGCGCATCAACTAGCTTGAATGGGAGGGGCGATGGGGTGTTGGTCAGAACAAACGCAGAGACTTGAGGCTGGTCGGCGCGGGGGAATCAGCCATTCCATATAGAAGGAAGGGGGGCAAGCGGAACCATCTGATTCACGATTTTGTTTTTCTGAGCGGACCTTGC
>Ga0179593_1593153_pt1 | contig 14066 bp, 16 predicted proteins | sample CZODoug2_1_08_16_FD_185931 | JGI IMG/M metagenome (GOLD analysis project Ga0179593, IMG submission 185931) | Vadose zone soil fungal communities from Angelo Coast Range Reserve, California, USA - CZODoug2_1_08_16fungal (PacBio error correction) | ecosystem: Environmental > Terrestrial > Soil >...
ACAGGGGGGGAAAAAAGAGCGGCGTGATGTTTTCCAAAAAGGGGGCCTTCTGTGAAAAAAAGTTTACCAATATGGAGGAGAAGGAAAAAAGGAAGCACTTAAACCTGCAAGGCGGTCTCCTTCGTAAAGGAGTCGAACTCCCCCTGTCCAAAAGGGAGAGTTCTACTTTACCGGAGGTTGCGCCAAACCAGGTCGTTCCTAACCTCCGAAAAGAAAAACAGGCTTACGCTGAGCAAGTTCCCGTGGGCACAAGGGAAAAGAAAAAAAAAAGGGGTTCCCTTGGGAAGGGAGGCATTGGGGGTCCCGCCCAAAAAAAGAGGGGTCCCTAACATCTAGGGAGAAAAGAGTAGGCCTATTCTAGAAGACAGGTTGAAAGAAGGGGAAGGCACCATCCCTGGGCAGGGGCCCGTTAAAAAAAAAAGAGGGACGTGGCAGCAGAGCGGCCCGGGGGGAAAGGGGGACCCGTAAAGGGTCCACAACCCGCTTCTAAAGGTCCGGGCTGGGACCTAAACAAGAACCCAAAGCACAATGGTGGAAAAAGGAGAGAAGGTTACCGGGACCTTACCAAAAGGGGGACTTGAAAAAAAAAAAAAAAGGGGGGGCAGCGTCTGCTCTCTGGGGGGGGTGAAGACCCGCCGCGAAGAAAAAAAACTTCCCGAAGTGAACGCCACAGAAACATGCCTCGGGGGAAATTTGGTAACCCTATCCTCTTTAACCCCGATATCAGGGGGGGCACCACCAGTGGAAAAAAAGGTACTCGGGGGAAGGCCCTAGATGTCAAAAAAGGGGGATGGGTTTGTCGAAGAGTACCTTCCCGGGACGCGAGAAGGGGGGGGTGGTCAGCTTTTGATGAACGTCCCCAAGGAAAAGTGGTGAAGGGTCAAAAGGGAGGCGTCCCCGGGGGGTGGCTTCACTTTGGGGGGGGGGAATATGATCGACGGAGTCCCTTGAGACCCTTCCGGAAAAGGATGGTAGGTAAAAAGGCGAAAAGGACAGGGTTTTCTGGCGTTCCCAAAAAAAGAAAAGACATGGTCCTTTGAAGGGGAAGAAGGGGACGCCCATGGGAAAAAGGCTTCTCCCCGAAAGGAGCACGAAGGGGAAGGTAAAGAAGGCAAAGTCATCAACCAAGAGAAAAGAAAGAAGTAATAAACACAGAAGAACCTTTTTGGAAGAGGGGGTGGTCTCTTTGTTTAACAATTTCCCTGGGGAGGGGGAGAGGGGGGAAAGAACAGAACGGCCGACGGAAAGGGGGAAAAAAAAAAGGTTTTTTTGAATCGCGTACTGGGGGAAAAAGCGAGAGCTGAAACTTGGGGAAGAAGGCCGAATATACCGGGGAAAATCACACTGGCCGGAAGAGGAGGGAAGGCACTCGAAACCGGCGGGGGAGGGAAAGGAAGCTTCAGTTATTGAAGGAGATCCTTCCGATCTTGTAGAAAAGGGAAAAAAAAAAAAGAAAAAAAAAGTCATCTACTCGGGAGGGGGGGGAGGGGGGAGAGGGGAAGGCCTTCAACCTTTAGAAAAAGACGGGACTTTCACCGAAAAAGGGGGGGGGGGGGGAAAAAAAATCAGGCCCAGGAAGAGGGGAAACTTTCCTTGGGGGAAGGACGATCGTAAAGAGAAAAGGGGGGGGGTTGGTGCTGGGGGGGAAGAAAAGGGAGGGGGAAAGGGGGGAAACGGCTCACTTTCTTCCGGGAAGAGCAAGGGGGGGGGTTACAGGGAAGGAAAAGTCTGGACCTTCAAGGGGAACACTTCGAGAAAAATGAGTCCTGGTAACCTTCTAAAAGGGAAGGGGGGGGAAGGAAACCGAAAGGGACTCCGAGGGAAGGGAAAGCCTTTTATGGGGGAAGGCGGCCGCAAAAAAAAAAGGGGGGCCACATCAGGGTCAGGAAAGGGAAGGAACATTATCTGAAAGGGCTCTGGAGGAAGAAAAAGGGGGGGTCAGGAATGCCTTGGAGAAAAAAGGGAGAAGACCTCGGGAGGCTGCTACGAAAAAAACAGAAAAGGAAAAGTGGAACTTATTTTCCCGGTGGGAGGGGAGGAAAGTAGGACACTCAGGGTTGGTGGAATGGGGAAAGAAGGCTTCCACTCTGGGAAGGTTCTATCGTACGAACGCCGGTCTTCCTGTTGGATTGAAAAAAGGAAAAAGGGGAGTTGACATCTCTAATGGGATATCCAACCCCAAAGGAGAGGGGGAATGTTTCTTCTTCCTAAGGGAAAAGAAGAGCCAGCTTAAAAGTGGGGGGGGAGCCGATAGTATCAACGTTAGGGAGGAAGGTTATCCCTTCTTGGGAGTCAACCTGTTGGAAAAAAAGGGGCCCTTCCAGGGAGAAAAAGAAGGAAAAGAGAGAAAGCACCTCTTCCTTTTGGGGGGGGGTTCCGGGAACGGAAGGGAAGACTTGATCACTTCCCCCGTGGTAGAGGAAAGGCCCACTTTAAGGGAAAGAGCCGACGTGGTTTAGAAAATGGTGGAGGGGGGGGACCCCACAGAACACCCTTTTAGCGTACAAGAGAAAGGAAGAACTCTATTCTCAAGGAAAAAGGAGGCGGGTGTGCCGCCTAAGTGAGAAAAGGGAGAAGGGGGCGGACCGGCCCTCACAACGAAAGGCAAAAAGGGGGGGGGCGTCAAGTAATCCTCGCAAAAGCTGTGGGGACGGGAGGGGGGGAAGGCCAAGGTGAAACAACACGAAAACGGGGGGATATTCACGTTTACGCAAAGGAAAAACCTTTTTCTAATGAGTTTACTTGAAAGATAACGTGAAACTTCCAAAAGTGTAAGAAAAAGAGTTCGGGTCGGCGCCAAAAAAAAAGACTGGAGGGGAATGTTCTACAGGGGGGCCGTTTTACGCGCCCTTTCCGTTCGCTTAAAACCTCAGTGGGGAGGGTTTCGGCAACCCAAAAAAAAAAAAAGGTCTTCTATTTCTCAAGGGAGAGGAGGGTGAACGTCTACCACGTGGGAAAAACCCGGTCTTTTTCGGCGAAAAAGGGGACCCAGAAAAGCGCCGAATACCAGTTTGCCGTGCTGTGGGGAAGAGGGGTCCTTTCTAGAAAAAGGGAGCCCCGTGAACGGTTTGGGAAAGTCCTACAAAGGGGTCTCCAAAGAAAAGGGGCGGGACCCTAACTTGATATCAAGGGTTCTACAGGAAAGAAGCTTTTCTCGAGGATACAACTCCCTAGCCCCAGTTCTCGCAAGGGGGAAAGAAAAAACAACACATCACAAGATCATGTAGAAAACAAGTCCCGACGGGCCTTACTAGAGTGGGCCCAAAGGGGGTTTCTCCGAGGGGGAAGGACCTTTTCTCTTAACTGCCGAACCCTAACTGAGAAAAGCAAGTACCACTTTGGGAAAGGGGATCGCAAGTTAGTCTCCAGTAAACCGCCGGAAAGAGTGGCCTATTCCAGTGGAAGTCATTCACATCTACTGGGGTTAAAACCTAAAACCTTCCTCCTTTGGGGTGACTGGTCATCATTCTTAAACTACCGGATGTGCCCTTTTTGCATTCTCCCCTGGGGAACGACCTACAGAGGAGATTAAGTCCAAGTCGTGGTAAAGTCCCAGACCTTTTTTTAAAAGGGGGGGGGGTCAAACCAATTTAAATCTAACCGACTGAAAAGATCCGAGACGGTCCTGCCAGCAAGGTTCTTTTCCTGTAAAAGAAAACCCGGTGAAAGACTTTTCCCCGGTTCAAGCGTTCTTTGCGCAAAAAAACCACCGCAAATCTTTGACGCCAACGAACACCTGCCAGCCAAACACTGGGGGGAAAGAGGGCCACTTTCCGGCGGTGAAGGGGAGTGTGTCACCGGGAAAAAATAGGCCAAGAAGTTGCATGCCCCTTCCAATCCGGAAAGACCCCTCTTTCTCGCTTGGGGAAAAGAAAGGTCCTTAAAGGAAAGAAAAGGGGGGGGAAGAACCCTCCGACTCTTCTCACTCACCTTGGGGGGAAAGTCGTTTCCTTCTTCAGAAAAAAAAAATACGTTATTCCGTCCTCCTCCACGGAATAACCTGGGGCAAAAGAAAGGGGGACCCCGCTTTTCATCCTTCAAACAATCAACTTCTGCTTGAAAAAAGAACCCACCCTACCCCAGTATCCCATTTTCAGAAGGAAGCCAGACTCCCGTTTTCGAAAGGGAAGTGATCGGACGTTGCCTGAATTGGCGCCCCGCCAGACAAAAACGGGGAACCCCAACGCACACCACCAGCACCCCTACAAGGAAAAAAAAAGGGGGGGGTGAAAAGAACTCTTTCGGGTCATTAACTCTCTTTTGGGGGGGGGGGAGTCAAAGACTTCTTTGGAAAGAAGTTCTCATCTCTGAAAGGTGGCTTACTGGGGGGAAGGGGCCTTAACTTAGCTTTTTCAAAGGGGGAGAAAGAAACCACCTGGGACAGGGGTTATTTTCTCTAAAAAAAAGACGTGCCAGACCCATAAAAAGGACAGGCGATCAAATCGGGAAAAGAAAAAGAAAAAGGACAAACCGAAAAAACGTTCCAAACGTAAACTTTAATCTGACCAACCATTGGGGGTGCGTCCGGCATCAACCAACCTGTCCACAATGAAGGAAGAAAAAAAAAAAAAGAGAAGAAATACCCAGAAAAAGTAATGTCCTCCGCCAGTCCCTTTCTCTGGGGGGGGGGGGGAAGGTAACTTCGCCGGGAATTTTTCCCTGTGGGCCCCCTCCCTTTGGAAAAAAACGGCAAGTTCCGCGTTCTCTGAACTCTCCAACAGGGTTGTCCTTCAGGGACCCACCAGCGGGGAACACGACTCTGCAAAAAAATGCTTTTACAGGGGAAGGAAAGGGTGACGCAACAGAAAAGAGGCAATAAACTTCTTCGGAGCTCTTTTTGAAAAGGGGAAATGGGTATTTGCGAACTCCTGACAAAAACACAAAACCTTCCGAGCACTGATGCCTTTCCTTTCCAAAACTAATGGTTGGGGGGGGGTCCGGGTAACGGGGGAAAAAAAGTTCTCCGGCAATCGGTCTTGGGGGGGAAGAGGGAAGGGAAACAATGGTTTACGCAAGGATAGCAGAGCATCCCTCATAAAAGGGGGGGGAAGGGGAAGACCAAGTCTGCCGGACTACCTGAAGGAAGAAGACAACGGCAACCACGGCTTAATCGGTTGAAGTTAATAAAGGGAGGATTCTCAGTGCCCCCCTGGCCTCTTAGGGGGGGGACATTTCTTTCTTGAAGACCCCCCAGGTCCCCAAGGAGCCCGAGGACCACCATTGGGGAAGGTTGGGTCTCCACCCGGAGTCTTTAAAGAAAAGAAAACAGGGGAACTCGATCCGTCTGTTGAAGTTTCAATTGCCTTTTCCGAACCTTTGCTCCTGCAATCCTCGAGTATCTCCCCGAAGAAAGGGGGGGAGAAAGGTTTACTTTCCTTTCACAGAACCTCTTTCCATTAGGGGTTCCAGACCAAAAGAAAGAAATAGGGACGACGTCCACCATAGCCTTGTTACGCAGGGAAGAACCCCTTCTCCGGAAAAAAGGGGCAACAGTGGGTCCCCGGGGCAAGAGGGGAAAAATAGTCTACCAGTGGGCAAACAAACCGGGCGTTGACCTCAAAAAACTTAAGAAGAGGAAAAAACCAGAAAAAGAGACTCAATTCCCAACTAAGGTTCCTCCAAGTGACCGATTACAAAAAGCGGTTGGATAGGAAAAACTCCCTACGAGGGGAGAAAAACAGGCCGACCCTCAATCCGGTCCATACCAACTATGGGGGGGGGGATTACTCACAGGAGAAAAAACGTCTGTTATGTTTTCAGAAAGGGGTTCCCCCTTTCCCCAGCAAGGTCCCTTCCCGAGAAGGCAACGGGAAAAACTCGGAAGTCGGCTTAGGAAAAAAAAAAGAGCATTCCAAAGAAAGAGTGTGCCTGCCTAGCAGAACCCTCCCTCCCACGGGGGGGCCGCTCCACTTCTTAGAGAACGCCCCTCGACTCCTTGGAGAGGGGGTCGCAAAATCCCTGCCCCGACCAGAAAGAACCAACCCAAGGAAGCCCAACCGCTGGGAGTAAACCAAGGAAATTGCCCTTCCCACCACGAAAAATAAAAGAAAAAAGGGGAGCACCCTTCATATAAGAAATGCCTATCACTCGGGGGGGAATTTTACTTCCAAAAAAGGAAAACCTACTGCGTGTAGTTTAGGATTCTCGGAAAAAGGGAGAGGGAAAATCCCCAAAGGTCAATAATTGCTAGCCCACCAGAAAAAAAAAGGAAGCTTTCTCGAGAGGGGGGGAAGGGGGGGGGGGGTGGACCCTTTGAAAATTCCTCCCAGCCCGTTCCCTTCCAATGAAAAAAAGGACTCTCTTTTGGAAAACATGAGGGGGAAAATATCATCAACCACTTCATCCCCAAAGGAGAAAAAAACAACTACCTTCACAAAATCATTTACCACGAAAAAGGTCATCTTTCCAGTAAAAGGAAGAACTTTTTTTAGAAATTTGCGATGAAAATCGCACCCTAAAAGGAGTTCCTCGAAAGAGGCTTCTACCCGCCCAAGAGGAAAGGAGAGGGGACTTTTTTTTCCAGAAGGGGCTTCTCTGAAACCCTCCCCTCCTTGGGGCCTTTTTGAATATCTTCGAGGAGAGTATAACTCGGAAAGACCGACCCCGTGTGCAAAGGCACCCCCCCGAGGCCCCCAACGTGAGTAGGGAAGCTTGGAGATCCCCTTCAGGCTCTTTCTTGGGGGGGGGGGAAAAAAACTGGGAAAAGAAAACCCGTCCGACGTGCGGGTTGGGGGGGAGGGCCCTGCCCTTAGTACAGGGGAAGGGGGGGGTTCGTGGATGCAGAAATTAAAAAAGTGCTCGTTCTTTTAAAGGGGTTATCTGAGGGGGGGAAAAAAAAAGTTTCTTCCTCCAGGTCCAGGGGGCGGAACAGTTGTTGGTGGGGACCGCTTCCCTGACAGGGAAAAAAAAGCGGGGGACCCCGGATTGATTCAGCCTTGTCGGAAAGACTAGTTACTTTTCCGGGAGGGAAAAGGGGGAAAAGGGGGGGGGGGGGGAAATTCCCCCTGCAAGGAAAAGAATTCCCACGTAGAATGCATAATCCTTCCCGGAAAAAGGGGGAGAAAAAAGGGGGGGGGTTCCTGCGATGCCTGGGGGGGGACGTCCGGTTTTTCGCCCCGCGGGGAAGCTTTTTTTCGGAGGGGGGGGGGACGGGGGGGTCGTGCATGTAGACATCTCGGCCGGGGAGGAACTTGAGCTTTCATTACTTGTGAGAAAAGGCCCTGCCACAGCGGACAGAGAGGGGAGGAGGGGAAGAAGGACGAAATCCTGAGTAGGCCCGATGAAAAAGAAGGTGAGTCAATGTTCTGTGGGCTGGGGGGGACCCTTCCAACTAAAAGAAAAAAGAGGGAAGTCTGGAATAAAAATTGGGGGGTGTAATGCCCGATTGTGAGGGGGGTCGGCAAGGGGAACAATCTTAGGAGCCGGGCCGAAAACCGTGGTTTACTGGTACGGGGGGGAAAAGAAACCAACCGACCCGAGTCAACGGGTGGCATCGGCTCGAAATCGCTGGAAGTTTGGGGAGAAAGAGGGAAAAGGAAACCGTTTTTGCCAAAATAGGGACGAAACCGCGTGCCCGGACTGTGGTCCGCCTAGGAAAAAAAAAGGCAACCGGGATGGGGGCAAAATGGGGGCCTTCACGGGTGAACCATAAAAAAAAAGACAACCTGACAGAAAAAAGAAAGGGAACAAAGGTGACCCCCGCCCGAGCGGCGGGTCGAAGAAAAGGGGAAGAGAAATCTCGTCGAAAGGGGTAAAACAGCCGGGGGTGAATCGGGGAAAGGGGGGGTCCGGATGCAATACCGCCTCGGAGTCCTTACCTCTAGGGAAGGAAAGGGGACAAGTCACCTATCTCCGGGGGTTAAATAATTGACTTCATTCCGGTACCTTCCTGAGGGGAAGGTAAGAAGCTAGGGGCAACGAGTCCTATCAATCGCCGGAATTTTTCATAAAAGGAAGGGAAAAGAATTCCTTCTAACTTTACCCTCCATCTTTAGGGGTCCTTCTACAGGAAGGGGGGAAGAAAACCTTCAACCGGCCACCTTGACGAAGAAGTGAGGTAACTTTGTTAGAAAAGGGGAAGGGGACGGTGAAGGTCCCGGCCGGCATCGTGAGCTTTTTGGGGGGAAAAAAAAAAGGAGGGGGAAAAGTTAAGGGGGGACGCTACCACTGGGGAACTTCTTTTAAGATAGACGGGGGGGGAAAGAAAGGGGAGTCTAAGTTTTCACAGGCAGAAGTTCTCTTAAAGGGGAAAAGGGTGGAGAAGGGGGGGGAACTAACTTGGGGGGTTCTTGAGGGGTTTGGGTACAGATCTAATTTTTTTTTAAGGGAGTGCCTTACTCCCACGCAAATGGGGAAGGAAAAGGATAAGGGAATTCTGGGGCCTTTGGAGGGGCAATTCCTTATTCTCGAAGAAGGGGGGGGGGGGTGAAGCAACGGTCACTTCGAAACTTGATACCTGGAGTTTTTGGGAGGGGGTGGGGACCACCTTCCCAGCTGGGGGAGGTATTAACCCGCCTTGAAAGGAAAAATGCTGTATCAGAAAGTAACCCTATTTACTACTTAAGGGGGGGGCCCTCCTTCAAAAAAACCATCCAACCACCTACCAGGAGGACGGCCTTTCTCGGGGGGAAGGGAGTTACCGGGTGGCACAAACCGTTTCTTGTGCCAAGGGGGGGGGGGTTTCATCACTTAAAGATAGGGGAAAGGGGGAAGAAACCTGTTGAGGTTGTTTCTCTCTTAACCTGAAAGAAGCCCCGACGGTGGAGACCGGGGGCGTCAAACGCTTTCCCACTTGAGGGAAGAAAGGAAAAGAAAGTCCTCCGGAAAAAAGTTTTGCCGAGGGGAAGGGGGGTTTCTCCCCCGGAAGATAGTCTACCATTATCATAAGGAGTTCATCTACTCGGGGTTAAGGGGGGGGGTACTCGATGAGGCCCGAAAAAAAAGTCCGGGTTTTTCTTTCCCTACTTCCAGGGGACTCACCTATTGTGGGGGGGGGGAGCCTGAAGCGTGGCTTGCCGTGTTCCTGACGCGGAGTTGGTGGTTGTTTTGCAGGGAAAAAGGAAAAACGGCACGGAAGCGGAGGCGCCTTCCGCACCGGTGACCTTCCAAAAGAAAAAGGGGGGCTGCCGCAGCAGGCCACCTGGTAAAAAAAAGCGTCCCCCAAGAGGGAAAAAGAGTGTTGACCAGTAAAAGTCGAAACGGTCGGGGTGGGGGGGGGGACTCCTCTGCCAGAAAAGAAAGGGGGGGGGGGGGGGGGGGGGGGGTTCAGCCGGGAAAGTCAGATCTTCCAACGTTCACCGTCAGAGTTGTCTTTTTGAAAAAAAAGGGAAAGGGGAAAAAACCATCGCCGGGCTCGGGGGAACCTGAAATGTTCCCTTCCTTTAGGGACATTTTCCCTGCGAGAAAAAGAAGGTCAACAGGAGGAAGCACAAAGTTTGCCCCACCGCTGCGTTCAAAAAAGACCGTTTGAATTCGGAGGGAAGGAAAAAGGGTGGGTAAAAGACAGAGCCGAAACTCGGGAAAAGCCAGGTCGATCTGTTAAGGGAGGGAAGGGGCCTCCGCTGAAGGTGGTAAGGGGGATATCCAACCCACCCTGCCGCGTAACTGCTGGGAAAAACGTAGTCGGTCTGCTAGAAGCAAAAGAAAAAAAAAGAGCGGAAGAAACGGGCTAGAATCACGTGGTCCGACTCTGGGGGAAAAAAGAAAGGGTGGTCGTACCGGAGGAAAGAGTGAACTCTTGACGCCGGCTGAAAATGTCTTCCGAAAGCCAAGAAAAAAAAGTATGGGCCGCCCGGGGGGGGGGCAGGCCCTAACGACTCGTTGATCACGTTAAAAGTACACGCCCCCACTTGATTTGACCTGGAAAAGGAAAGAGGGAAGGGGGGGGGAATTTTTCTGTTGAAGGGGAACGTAACAGCTACGCCACCGGGGGGGCCCTTCCTGATTCGAAAAGGGAGAAAAAAAAAAAAAAAAAAAAAAGGACAGAAAAAAAAACCGGTGTGGCTCCCAAGATGTCTTAACACTTACGCCCTTGAAAAGCGCTGTCTCAATGAAAGAACAGAGAAAGGGGGGACGTGTCCCGTGCCGTCAACCGTTGGAAAGAGGGACTAAAAGGAAAGAAGAGATATCTTCCACCGGTGGGGGAAAGGGGAAAAAAAAGGGGGGGTACAAAAAGGTGGAGGATTTCGTTCCTTTACTCCAGCGCCTCTGCAGGGGGAAGGAAAAGTGTTACGACCCCATCTCGAAAAATCTTGTGCTCCACAAAAAAAAGAGAATCAGAAAGAAGTTCCTTTCGAAAAAAAAGAAGTGGAGGAATCGAGGGAAGGGCTGGGAAGTTCGAAGTTCATTTTTTGTAGGGGAAAAAAGAGGGGAGTCACCACTTCTGGCTAATTAGGGAAGGTGTTTTCTGTTGCCCTTCCTACAAAGGGGTTTACCTTGGATAAAAAAAAAGAAAGGTTCAGGCTTCTACGACCGGGAAAACGGGCCCCTTAACGCTTTCTTCTTTGGGGAAGCTTCTCATCCGGAGGAAGTGGAAAGGTTCCAACCTTTGGGGGACTAAAACAGAAAAAGACAATACCCCGCCGTCAAGGTTGATCTCTGACCGTCGCGTGTCCTACCCCACGTGTCAGAAAGGGGAATCTCAGAGAAAACTACTCTGGAAAATCATTTCGGAGCCAGGGGGTGGTTGGCTCTCCGACAAAAACAATCTCTTAGCCCTGTGTCAGAAGCGCCACTTTCCCGAAAGGCCGGACGGGAAGCCCCTTTTCACTAGTTTTCGAGCAACGGAGGGGAAGAGAAAAAAAACGGTTCGCGAAAGGGGGGCGTCAACGGAAAGGGTGGAAACTCTCTTTTCAAGGGGGAAAAAGTAAAAGAGCCTTTTGACAGTGCGCCGCCCGGGTGCTCCCATTCCTACCGGAAAGGGGGGAGGGGGTCGCCAGCAAAGCGACTGGGTGTAATTCATATCCTGTTGGATACTGAGGAAAGAAAATGCCCTTTTCCCTATCAAGAATTGAATTCTGAAACACCTGAGCCATTCCTCTTAGAAAAGAAGGTGAGTTTCGGCCAAAAAAAGGTTTTAGACTTTACTGTCCAAAAAACAAGGCAGAAACCCGAAAGAATTGTCATCAAGGAAAAAAAAGTGGTAATTACACCAAAGTGTCTAAAAAGAGGAAGGGGAGTCTGACAGGACTTGGTGGACTGCCCGTGGTGGGGCGCCGTCCAACAATAACACCAAGGCAGGGGGCGAACAAAAGAAGTGGAACCATCCCCCCTCACTTAGGGTTCAAGGATTAAACAACCACTTTCTTTTTGAGGGGTCTCCCTTCCGGCACCAAGAAAAAAGGAGGGGGGGGGACATTCTTTCAAAGGGGTACCCTTGCTACCCTACCAAAAAAACGTCTCAGTAATCGCTCGCTTTTAAGGGGGAGTAGAGAGGGGTCCTACCCATAAACGGTCTCTTCTCACCGATCACTTCCGGAGTTTCAAAACCCTAAGGGGGGGTTTCTCTACTGTTTTTTCCAGAGGGAAACCTTCCACTGCAGGAACCTTTTCCCTCGTATTGCTCTTTGGAAGGCCTTACAATCAAAGGAGGGGATGAAAAAAAAAACTTTCGTAATCACATGACCTCTATAACACCCATAACAAAAATGTTCCTTCAAAAGGGAAAGGATTGGGGAGCACCTTTGAGGGGAAGGGAAACCGAACCATCAAGAACCTACCAAACCAAAACGATTCCATCCCTTTTTAGAAGGAAAAAAAAGAGGGTCTTTTTGTAGGAAAGGGTGACTGCGGCCAAAGAATCCTTTTCTCCTGGAGGGTTTTCCCAGCACAAGGGAGAAGAATGTGCGTAACCAAAGCGGTTTTTCCGAAAAAACAGCCTTACAGGGGGAAAAAAAAAACGGCCCCCGAGGGCCAACTCTTGTGGCCAGGAGCGAAACCAGTGAGAGGGCCGGCTAAAGGGCGGAAAAGAAGATGGGAAGAGAGCCCCAATTGAACGACCAACAAAAGTGGTCCGCCCTTAAACCCGGCAACACGTGACCGGGGGGGGTCCTTCATCAAGAACACCAACGTGATATGTCCAACAAGGGACAGGAGTCTACCCACCCATAAAAAAAAACTACTGATTTTATGGTAGAGCCCGCCGAGGAGGGGTTACAACTGAACTTTCTCCGATATTTTCAGGGAAGAGGAGAAGGGATCGACACCCACCGTTCAGGGGGGGGGGGACACCCTCTTCACTTTCGCGGGAATACCAAAAACCATCTCCCATGCTGGACGGTAGTCGGAAAACGTTCCACCCACAGAGCTCCCTCAAAAGAGAGAAGTCTGGCCCCCAAAAGCAAGTTCCCCTGTCAAGTTTCGCCAACCTGTACCAAAAAAAGACGCAAAGAACTTTGGAAAAAAGGACGAACGCGCTTGGTGGGTTACTGGTCACACGGAGAAAGAAAAACCCCCCCGGGAAGGGGAAAAGAAGCCACCAACCGCCCTTGGGAAACTCCCCTTCCGGAAGGGGATGCTTTTTGCCGGTGGAAAATGGGTTTTCGACCGAAAAGGGAAAAAAGACCATCTGCTAACGTCAAGCAGCCCTCCAAGGGGTTTGAGAGGGAAAAAGGGAATTTCCGGAGGAACCTACCTTCCTTCCCAGTTCAACCAAAAAAGGAAGAGAAAATATTTTCATTTCCCACGGGGCAGTCTTCTGAGCCTCTGGGAGGAAGGGGTCTTCCCACCGCCTCCCGGTTTTCTCCACGGAGGATGAAAGTAAAGAAAAAACTCTAAATCTCGCCGTGGTTTTTACCGAGGGGGATTGGACTTTCTAAGAAGAGAGGCTTCTTTTCTGGACCTTCTCCTACCCTGGGGGGGGGGGAAGGAAATGTCCTGTTTTTGAAGGGAGGGGTCACCTTTCAGTCCTCCCATAAAAGGAGAAAACGAAGGTGAATGAGGAAAAAGAAAAGCTTACCACAGATGTGTTTCCCCGCTTTTCACTCTTTGAAGAAAAAATTTTTTTGGTAAGGGCACGGGGCGTGGTGTGAGCGATCAAACGAAAAGGGAAAGCCGAATGCCAACGGGTCGTCGGTATCTAAAGGTACACTTTTTGGAGGGGAAGGCCTCCATAAGAGGGGGGGCAACCGAACAGGGCCGCCCAGCGGAAGGGGGAAGAAAAAAAAAAGGGGAATACAAAAGGAATTTTTTTATTAGGGTCCTCCCGCAAAAAAAAAAAAAAAGCTGTTTATGCGTGCCCTGCCACAAAAAAAGGAAACCCGACTGCACGTTCAAAAGAGAAGAAGTCTGAATTATCCGCTACTGGATCACTGCTTTGGCGGGAAGGCCCCCGCCAAAACCCCCCAACTCCCCTCCCCCTCCCCAGACCCACAGACCTTCTCCCGGCGGTAAAAAAAAAGTCTACCCCCCCTCCCCGAACGGCTGTTCTCCCTCCCCCACAGGAGGAAAGTCACGAGACCCCCCCATCTCGTGTGGTTGAAAAACCAGATCCCTCCCAAAGAAAACACTCTTCCTCCAGGTCGGGGGGTTTATAGCTGCGAAAACGCCACAAAGTCTTAGGACCGTCCCGTCACCAAATAGCCTTCACAAAAAAGGGGAACTGCCTCCAAAACCTTTGGGAGAAAAAGGCGAGGTTCTGAGGGTTTCACGCTAACTTCGTGAGGCCGAAAAAGTGGAATTTCTCGATCTCACAGGCCATCCCCCTCGAGGTTTCCTACAGGACCCCTTGAAAAAAAAAGGGTACCTCTCACGGGGAAAGGGGGGGAAAGAACCCGGAAAGGCACTGGAAGGGAAGGAAAAGCTCCTCCCCCCGCCCCGAGGGGGGGAACCTTCCTCCTTTCCCTCAAAGAAAGAAGAAAGATACAACGGCAAGTGAAAAAAAACGACCTGCGGGGGGGGAACAAAACATATCGAATGGACTGAAAGGGGAAAGGGGGGAAAACATCACGTTTTCGGAGAAGGCTTCACTTACTACAGAAAGTTAACGTCTACCCAAAAAAAAAAAAAAAACTTCTACTTTTGGAAGGAATTTTGGGGCTACCACTAAAGCCCGGGAGGTGGATTCTTAC
>Ga0179593_1599417_pt1 | contig 14066 bp, 5 predicted proteins | sample CZODoug2_1_08_16_FD_185931 | JGI IMG/M metagenome (GOLD analysis project Ga0179593, IMG submission 185931) | Vadose zone soil fungal communities from Angelo Coast Range Reserve, California, USA - CZODoug2_1_08_16fungal (PacBio error correction) | ecosystem: Environmental > Terrestrial > Soil >...
CTGAAAACGAGGAGGCGACTCGCGGTGAATCTTTTCCTCATCCTGCAAAGAATAAGGAAAGTTGGCTTCGTTCTCATGTTCAAAAAAAAGCGTCCAACGAACGACGAATAGAAAGGTGCGAGAAGACACTATAAGGGTAGTCCGCTGACGCTGTAGCGAACGGGGAATGTTTTGAAACGATAGGACAAAAACCTCTGTAAAAGAATTTCTGGAAAAACGAAGGATTCGTAGGGTCGGCTGTATTGAAACGCAACGAGGGTCCGTGCAAAAAAAGATAGTATCGACCTCTGATCAAAAAGGAGGGGAGAGTCGGGTCTAAAAAGGAAAAAGGTGCGGTAAGGGAACTCTGTCATCGAGGCGACTATACGGAGAGACCAGGAAATCGCGTCGAACCCAGAAAAAAGAGCCTGAGGGGAAAGAAATCGGCAAGACTGGGAGATGTGGGGGGGAAAAAAAAGGAAGGAGATTCATCACCTGGTCAGAGTCGTCAACATTCGAGATCCAAGATACAAACTTGGGGCCAAATAAACGGATGGAGGAGAGGAAACGAAACTTAAGGGGGATCAATATCTCAACTAGCTTCGTCACCCAATCTCGATGAGTGTTACCCCCTGAGCCCCGCTCCCAAAGAAAAAAAAAGCGTCTGCGCAAAAACTGGAAAAGAAGAAAAAGGGGGGTCCAGGGGGGAAAGGAAGGATCCTCGATCGGGATGGACAAAAGTTGATAACAAGGCGGAGCCGTGTAGGATCGCTTGAAAGAGGATGCGAACGAATTTGAACGGGGAAAAAGAAGGAACACCAAAACCCCCCAACAGCCCCCCCCGCGCAATTATGGGACGTGTATCTCGACTGCGACATGCAGTCAGGCTGTGAAAGAAAGGAAAGTAGAGCAGTCTCATCGATCGGGAGGCGCGGGTACCCATACAAAGGAAAAAACGAGTAAGACACACAACCCACAGACTCGTCCCTGGGACACCGACCAGGTTCGGGAAAGTTGGGATTGCTTAGTAAGGCGAGCGTAAATTCCTATGGTAAGAAAGAGCAGGTCGTGCGTGGGGAGGCAACGAGTTTGTCGTACCTCGAAAAACTAAGGAGAAGATTACCCAAAAAATCTGACGCAGGAGACACCGGGAGAAAAAATCCTTCAAGGTCCTGTAGTCGACATCTATGCCGTCTCTAGACTTGGGCGTCTTCCTGTGCGGCCGTCGGTCAACCCCGGAAGAGGGAAATCTCCTTGGGAAAAAGAAGTACGGTGGCTCGAAGGTCTCAATCGCGGGCAGTATCATAGATTCCACGCTTGAAAACGCCCTTCAAAACCCAAAAACAAAAAAAAGAAAAAAAAACAAAACAACACTCCCCCAACCCCAAACCACCCCCCCCAAACGACCGATTGCTAAGTCCGCGGGGGTGTTTGGGGGAAGACATCTAGAAGGAAAACAGGCACGAGTTCAGAAATGCCCCCCAGACGGGTACCTCCGGGTGAGGGAAAACCTCCTTAGCGAAAAGAAAATTCCGCCATGCAAGAGATCGGCGTGGGGGAGGAAAGGGTTCCTTAGAAAGAAACAGAAGCGATTCAGTCCAGGGGCCTAAAGATTATCTTTGATTGTGACAGCCGACTGACGAGAGAGGGGGAAATTTACGAATTAGACCAGTTACTCTGATTCGTTGGGCGTCAGGGAGGGGGGACAATAAGAAGAAAGAAAAAACCACCTTTCCAACAGAAACCGAAGATTGTGGACGAGCTCGCTACGACCACGCAGTGTTAGGTCCCCGCAAAGATTGACGGACTATCGACTGAATCTCGGCTAAAAAACAAAGATTAGTAAATGGAAATAGAAAACCTCTCGGAGACCCAGACACTTTCGGTAGAGAGGAGAGCTGACGCGGCGAAAATCGGGCTTTAGGATGTTATGGTGACTGTATAAAAACCTTCTGCCTTTCCAAAAATCCCAAGCCCAAAGAAGAAATCGAATGGAAAGAAAAGGTTCGTAAGCCGCAACCTTGAGCTAAAAAAGACGGCTGTACTCCCTACCTCACAACACGCTGGGGGAAACCAGGCTATACGTCGCTCTGGGTTGTGCCTGATACTTCAAGGGAATAACGAATAGACCCATTGGTAAAGATGATTTATATGACGTGGAAAGGGCATCCTTATTTTCCAACCAGGGTTACCCGTCTTTTGCTGAAGACAGAAAAAGTATTGCATACGGTCCGGTAAAGGAAGAGGACTGGAAAGGACCTCGAATAGCAATGGAATCGTGATTCGTCATGTGCGAAATGCATCCTGATTACTACCGGGAGGTTTTGGGGAAAAGGAAACTCAAAAAAGAAAGGCGAGCTTGGGGGGACTCCTACCAAGCAAAGTCACGACCGTCATCGGGAAGAACACCTTATACTAGCCGGATGGATAAAAAAGGAGGGAATGGTTTACTGAGGGGAAAAGGATCCTTTACTCTATTTTCCGGGACCTGAGGAACCTCTACCAACCGACTACTGGTGGGGTAAGCAACTCGCGCTGGAGTAGACAGACGCTTCTAGAAATCCGGGGCCGAATACCTGGTCTTACGGGGAAGACACAAACAGGAGAGTAAATGGCGTGCATGCGACCACTCGGCAAGATACTTTTCTACCCACCGCGAGGATAAGGAGTCTTCAGAGGGAGAGGAGAGGCGGAGTCTTTCATCAACCGGACAACCAGAGTCCCTGAGTCAGGCAAAGACTCCCCAAGCAGGGCGCCGGGGGAAAACTCAAAAATTCTCACTTCCACAAGAAGAAGAAAATCAGCATCTCATCTAACTCGGCTCCGAGGTGAAAGGGATCAACTGAGGGAGAGAAGGGAGTTATTATAAATTACCAGGGGGGGGGTCTATTGTCCTCCACTTAGCGAAGACTACTGGCTGGAAACGCGCGGTGGATAGGTCACTGAAAATTGTACGAAATTTCAGCGAAATGGAGCCTCACTAGTGAAGAGGAGAAGAATACAGGCACTTCTCTCTTCTTTGGGTATCGTGACTTCCTAAGAAAAAAGGGACCGTGTGGGGGGAAGAATAATCCAGGGCCTAAATCCTGACCGAAAAGGTTTGTAACCTCTAGGAACTGACAGGATTCTTTACGAGCCCAAAGGGGGGCTCTTGCGCCAGGGGGGAAGACTTCAAAGCGGACCGGAAGATCAACTGACTTATGCCTCACAAGCCAGAGCAGCGCTCATAATGCTTATGCTCCGAGGGAGGACAGACCGTCCAGCCCCGGCGGGCGGGGAGAAAAAGAAAACCCGACTCGTGGGGAATGGCTAATCTCAAACCTACCTTGACATTATGATCAAGGATTGTTAAAAAAACCGCAATCAGTGGGGGAAAAGAACTCATCACTTCTTCTCTCCGACCGAGAGGAAATCAGCGCAACTCATGAAAGAATAATCGGTGCGGTCAGACTTAACGGAGGGCGTGTCAGATTATATTCATAAAGGGGGGGGAAAAGTATTTGTCTGGAAGAGAAAAGATTCAGGGCAGGCCAGAAATCACAAAAATCTAGTACAGAATCCTGGCATGCACTATCCGAAAATCTCGACACAACAACGGGAGGAGATGGGAGGAAGAGGGGTCGGGAAAGACTCAAGTTCGTACGAAGGGGGTGACTACTTTTGGTCCGCTGAGATCTCGTGAGAGGGCTACATTCATGTTAAACCAATAGGGAGGAAGCTAAACTCCAAGCACGACAACCCGAATAGAAAAAAGGGAGACGCAAGGAGGGGGGGAAGACAGGCTGTGAGAGGACGATCAACTGTATTAATCTCGAGCAGTGTTGGTTAACCAGGGGAAACTTAGTCGTTCAAAATGTAGGGACCAGGTCCTTAAGGGGAGGCTGCCGACGAAAGTGACTAGGGGGAAGGGGGAAGGGTGATATATCTACATAAGGATCACCCTCCCGTGAGGCGAGTCGGGAAGATCATCTCCAGCCTTTAGAACATAATGCTTGCTTTAACTCTGGAGGGCAGAGGAAGAAGTCTTATGTATACGAAAGGGTCGGATGGTAGTCGACCCCCTACTCCCAGAGGAACCATGATTTCTCCGATTGAGGGAAGTTTCGAGAGGGTTCAACGTAAATAGACGTGGAGGCGAAACTTGCTCTAGTCAGGGGAGCACGGAAACCAAGAAAATGGAAAGTTTCCCGAGGTACTTGAAGAGAGGATGTTTAGGCTAAAAAAACTCCTGGTGGCTCCATTAACGAAAAGGAGGGGGAGTCTCCACAAAAGGAAAAAGTTGCATTGCCAAGGACAGGTTGAAGACGCGCGTTCCCAATAAAAACCGAAAAACTGAAAAAAAAATACTGGGGACAAGCAAGGTTGTTCCTTACATAGAGACGATGGAAAGGGGAAGAAAAGGAAAGGAAGAGGGAAAAAAAAACGTGGAACTTTCGATGAGCTGGCCTCTGACCTTGATGAAATGCGGGGCCGAAGGGCGGAAAAGAAGGGGGACCAGGGGGTTATCTTGTAACTGAGAGGGGGAGGAAAGGCTGTCCTGGGGTAAAAAAACTTCGAGTAACGCGGAATCACAGCTTATCTGTGCGAGGTCCGAAGGCCAGCCAACGTCGATCGAAAACGGGGTACAACAACGACCCCGCATAAGGGAAGGGGAGGTATCTACCCAAGGACAGGAGGAAAAGGGGATAAGCTTGTAGGGGGTGGGCTCCTCTTATGTCTTCAGGTTTGTATACCCTAGGGGCAGGCGATAAGAACTGACGTCTCGATGAAAAAGCAGGGAGACGTTAAAAAAGGATCAAATCTTTTCAAGGCCCGCGAGGAAATAATCGCGTAACGTTACGACGTCTGAAAAAACGCCACTTATCGCGGGGGGACTGGTCGGGGAAGGAATGAATCAAAAGTCAATGTCCTCCTGAGCACATCCTAAGGGAAGACAAAAAAAAGCGAATCTCGTAGCGGGCGGGATGGGGGCCGGGAAAAAAAGGGTTCCGGAAGCCTTCCCCTTAAACAGGACTCGCCCGCCCACTTGACGGAAAGAGGGTGCCAGCCGGAAAGAAAAGGGAGAGACAGTAAAAAGAAGAAAGAACTGTGGGTTTGGGGGGCCTTATCGGCCCTCAGAGAAGTCAGGGCCTTCAGTACAGGCGCATCGAGAAGGTCGAGAGACGTACGGCGTCGCGAGAGGTTGCTGGGATGTAACAGGAAACGCAGAATGCAACTGGGGAAGGATGGATGGTGCAAACTCCAGGAGGCGAATCAAAGAAACAAAAATAGACCTAACACCCATCAACCGGGGGGACAGAGGGAACCCCCGCGTCCAAAGCGCTACTAAAAAAGGAGGATGTAGGAGTTCCCCGCGGAAAAAAACGAATATCACTACGGAATCGCTTCACAACAAAAGGATATTACGTCGGACTCATCTTCGTGAGAAAAAATAAAAATTGACCATGTACGAGCGGGTCGTAGCGGAGAAAAGGGAAGAAACTGGCGTGGGGTGGGGTAATATGGTGCCTGATGCCCCACGTGAAGAGCCAAACATCCCAATATCTCCCAGCACGCAGATTGCTGTCGGTCTACTGGGTGATAAAAAAAATCCTTACTAAAGGGAATGGCTAACCGACTACGAGAGGGAGAAAAGACTGGGGGGAAGGCTATGACTTGGTCAGGGGAAAAGACTATACGCACTGGAACACAGCTGTAGGCGGGAGACTGTGGGCGGCACTTTCGAGGATGAACATCACAAAAGGGAGAAGGGCGGGCAAGATGGGGGGGGGGAGTCAAAAAAGGGGAACGGGCGGAACTAAAGGCTCTGCTTCCCAACCCCCAGAGAAAAACAAGAGAAAAAAACGGAAATCCCTTTGGCAGAATTGCCTCAGAGGACCGTCGAGAGTTTCAACAGGCACGTCAACGCTAACCAGCATGGCCACGAAAGTGGTTCGGCTGGCACGAACGTCAAGACAATCCTCTTACTGGCAGCGGGGAAAAAAGAGACCGGAATGGCCGAGGTAGGGTGTAAAGGGGGAAGGAGAGCCGCCCACCATAGATAGGCCAGTAATTGACCGAAAGGGTACCCTATTCCTACACAACGAAGGGGGAACTAAATAACAGGGAGGACGAGTCCTTAAAGTTCCCATTATAACCTGGTCAGGCGGCACGAAGAGAATTGGGAGTGCTCTGGCGTCTTCCCACGAAAGGATTAAACTGGGCGAACCCTCGCCTCGACTTCAAGGAGGGGAAAGGGGGTAAGAGAAAGAAAAACGTTCAGAGGACCGGCTGGCCGAGGGGAAAGTCACAAGATCCCCAGCTCGACCGGGGAAGGGATCCCGCAAGAGGAAGGTAAAAAAGGCCGCCTTTTCATAGGCACAAAAAAGGAAAAGTCTCCGCTTGAAAAAAGAAACCGAGCCTTGCGGGGGATATATTTCTGACCTGATGCCTCCAATAGGGCGACGTCTTTGACTACGCAGAAATTAACAACTAGGACGACGAGAAAGGGTGGTGAAAAGGGGAAAAGGATCGTTCAGTCTAAAGAGGGAGAAGTTCTTATAGAAAGCCGTTATTGTACTCGGGACTGGAGAGCGGAAAAAAAAAAGTAATTGCCTGGGGGGGGGGGGGGAAGGGTATAGAGCCATGGACTGCCTAGACCCCCCTTTTGAACCTCTCGAAAGGGCCGACGATTCGTGACGAAGGCAGGAGTACGCCGTGAAATGGAAAAAAAACGATTCCGCATGGTCTTAGCCGAAAAGGATCGTCATAGGCCAGAGTCACAACAGCTCGGAAAACAGGAGGAGCGCCAGAGACCGACTCGCCAGGACGTGGAATCGAGAGGGGAAGAGACAGATCCGGCCACTTAACTCTTTGAAATGCGAGCAAACCAGACTACGGAACAGTATTTTGAAAGACCGGCAGGCAAGTGGGGAACCCTCACGAATCACCGGCGTAGGCGAAGAAAAAAAAAAGCACACAATACTCGACGAGTCCGAAAAGGGACGCGGGGCGATCCCCTCTATTCTTGGGCAGGGAAAAAGTCACACAACTTAGTTGATCAGGGGAAAACAACTCTCAGATCGCTAGGCGGCACCCCGAGAAAAAGGAGTAACGAAAGGAGAAGGGCATACCGTCTAACTAAAAACAGTAAAAAGAAATAGAGCGAGGGGAAAAAAACGAGGCCCGCAGAAGGGGGGGACGTGTGATCGAGGGGGGGGGTCCAAAAAAAAGAAGCTGGAGGCGAGGGGAGAGGAGGGGATTTATTCGCTCCCCTCCCTACAACAGGGAAGAAGGCTTAAAGGGGTCCACTCAGCCTCGTGATACGTGCTATTCAAGATTATCTCGCGAAAGAAGAAGGGTTATTCTGGATTAGGAGGTTCTTCAAGAGAGAAATGGAACCTGCTCGTATCGTGTTAGGGGGGGAGAATTCGCCATGGACGAGGGGCCTTACGTCTAGCAGGATCCCGACCCAGGGGAGGTATCGGGCTGATCCACCTGCCTCCCGGGAAGGAAAGATTTAGAGGGGGAAACGAGAGGACGGGGAGTCTAAGACATGCTGTCGCTAACCCCTTACTCCGCGGAAGAGAAAAGTATAGTACAATCTCTCCTCGGACTAAGGGGGGGGTCCAAAGGGAAGGGGGGAAGACGTCTCGTCACTGGGGGATCTAGTTGGAGGTAAGACGTTACTGCGCTCAAAGGACCGAGGACTGGCCAAGAGGATCTTACGAAAGGATTAAAAAGAAGGGGATCTCCATGAACGTCCCAGGACGTCCCCCTGGTCGCGTGATGTCCAAAAAAAAGGAGACTCGTTTCCAAAGACCATCAGGAGGGCAAGACTGGGGGGAAAATAACACTTCAGGAAATAGACTCTTAATGAAATCGAAGATGCTTACGGAGTGAACGAAGAGACGTTTCGAGTAGATTGCCGAACCGGGGAGGCGGAAGGGGGGAAAAGATTGGCCGGCCGAAGACGAAAAAACCAACTGATTCTTGTTGGACGGAAAGGATGCGGGTTTGCAATAACGCCGCATTGTCTTATCTTGAAGGCGATGCGCGGGGACGCCCCATATGAGTCAACGAGGTTCCACAAAAATGACCAGACTCGATGCGACCCCGACGTTCATGATTGGGGATCGTTGCTAAGATGATCGAAGAATAGGGATGCCTCTAGAAGAGGGGGGGGGTGTTGCAGACGGGTCACAGCCTTTACATGACGAAGGAAGAAAGAATCATGGACCAACGAAAAGGGGGACACCACGAACAAATGAGAGGTCGGCAAGGAGGAGCCTTATGCCAAAAGGAAGGGGGGAGAGGAGGTCGTGAAGGAGGTGCGGAATTGCGGCATCGGGATGTAAGGCCTTGAAACTGCAGAATCTTCTAAGGCGGCCAAACATGCGTACTGGGGAAAAAAAAGGAAATGCCTCCAGCCTCATAATGCTCGGCCGTGAGCAGCTCCAGTTAGCCAGGCGGCCTGCCCAAAAGGAATACATCGTCCCGGCCCGGGGTATCCCAAACCCAAAAAAAAAAGAAGGCCATTTAGGCAGGAGAGAAAACCGTTCGCAAAAATTAAAGAACAACGGATGTTGCCGTGCCGTCTCGGAAAGAGGAAGACTCCTGTCAGTCCTGCTGCCGACCGAAAAAAAGGGGAAAAGGATCAGCCGAGGAGAAAGGGGAGGGCGGGATGTAACGAGTAGACGAAAATTGAATTCTGGGCGTTTTTGGGGATGTTGGCGCTGAAAATTCCAACACCATCTCCTTGAAATCAACCAAGATGGTCGTCCGGCTCAGCAACGACAAAGGAGAAAAAAGAGGGGAAGTGAAGGAAAAAAAAAAGAGCCGAGGGATCGCGGTAAAAACCACTATTATTTATGTATCCCCGAAAATAAGTTCCCCGTCGATCCGTAGCCAGACCGTGGAAACCCCTACATCACGGTGGAATCTGGGGTCCGGAGCGAGCTGACGCCGGACGAAGGGTGTGGTTAAGATGGGAGGGGAACCGCGAACCAGTGCGGCAACATCCAAGAGCAAACGATCTGAAAAACTAGGGCGGCACTCGATTGCTTGCTACCGCTTCCTAGAGCTTCTCCCTGGCTCGTCTTTGTGTTCTCCTTAGGGGGGGTTCTTCTTCTATCTCGCGGCCACCTCTCGCTATCGACAGAGGGGGAACGCCCTACCTAGCACGCGGGGGGGGGGTGGAGGGCGGACGAGAAAGAGGCGCTCTGGCCGAAAAAAAAGCACTTGAATCCCAACCCACAGTAAGTCAGGAGACTGGGGGCGACCGGATGTGATGGCATCAACCATGAGGGGGGACCCGTCTTGGGACCAAGGAAAGGGGTCAGCCGGTGGAGGGGGGGCATTCTCTTTAAGGGAAAAAAACGACTAGGACACACCAAAAACTCCTCTCCCTCAGAACTGGCGGCAAGGAGACGGGGGAGAAAATTCTCATGCGAAATGGGCCTTATGAAGAAGAGGAGGAAAGGGGGTCCAAAAAATAAGTACCCCAGAAGTCATTGGGCAAGACCGGGCCCTCCCGAAACCAGCGTCGAAGACGGATCGTGGAAATTATACTCTTCCTAACTGGCAGGAGAGCGGAGATTTTGAAGAAAAAGGGGGGCTGAAACAGCCTAGGGGGCCAGAGGTCGGTCCCCGTCTGCAGGTTAAGATGAACCCCGGTATCCCAACATCACGACTTGAAAAAATCCTAGAGAAAAGAAAACTTCTACCCCCGTCCCATGAGACTGGGGGACAGGTCCTTTTATCACATTAGGTGGCGGGTACGGGGGTGCCACAAAGGGGTAGACTTCTGGTGCTACATAAAGAGAATTCCCTATACAGGAAAAAGAAGAGCCGAGCTGGTTCAAGTCAGGGGAAAGGGGGGTCCCAATAATCAAAGCAGGCAGCTCCAAACAAGGGAAAAACAAAGATATCCACCACCGCTCAAGGAGCGTTCCATCTCCCGCGAACGAACACCGTTACTAAAAGCAGATTCCTAGCGATTCTGGTATTATATGACGAGGGGGTAAGGAAAAACACCTTGGCTATTAGGAGATGACTTGATTTTTTGGCACGCGGGGGAATAAACGGTATCACCAGAGGAACATGTACGAAAGGGGGGGAAAAAACACATAACGCAAGATTCTTTAAGAGAGAATTCCGAGTGCAATACCCACGGGGTTCCGTATAAATCGGCCAGCGCTAGCCTTATATATCCCAGGACTGACCTCTCCTTACCGTAAGGGGGGGGGAACCATCGAACAGGCAGAGGGGGTGAAATACTCCATGAGTAAAGCTTTCTATTCAAGTTTTCCGCTAAGCAGGACCTCTCCGCCTACCGAGGATCAGAGTCCAGATGAAAGGGAAACATCTAGCAAAAAAGGCGGCTCAAGGAGGAGAAGAAAAAACTACGCCCGCGGGGGAGGGGGCTAGTCGATACTTCAGTAGCGGACATCAGGTTTCCATAGCAAAGGACATGACGATAAGAATGAATTTTTGAACACCGGCAGGCAGAGAGGGGGTGAAAACCTCACGAATCCTTTGAAAGAAGAAAAACTGCTCTGAATCAAAGATCAAAACTGTACATCGGTCGGAGGACGAGCCACTTCCAGTCAATCCGTGAGGGAGGGAGAATTATCCCGAGTTGAAAAAGGAAAAAGGGTCTAGGAAAGGAAATAGGATAGAATTCTGTGAAGGATGAGACCAAGGACCACATGGCCTAGTCCAAAGTCAACAACAACAACAAGAGATAATCTGCTCAGTGCCAAGGCCAAGGGAGGGACTCGATATACGGGGGAAAAAGAATGCAATCTGTAGGTGATCATAAGAAGGGGAAACAATCATGGTAGGAACCCCCCGACACGACGCCTAATAGGCCTCGCACGAGACAGTTTCGTGATAGGGGTCGTCCTGTCCTTATTCAGGTAAAAGGAGGGGTAGGAGGAGGGAAAAAGGGAGGCCTGCTTTCATTCAAAGTACGTAGACTACTCCTTATCTGTCCTTGTACTCGTTCGTGGAAAACATCCTTGCGGAGGAGGCTGGAAACCTCTGAGATCACCGGGGAAAGACGGGTACAAACGGAAAAAAAGGGAGAGAGTGCTGTCGTCTCTGGTCGCGCCGATTATTCGTCGGCTCAAAGACAATGCGGCGGGAACCCATGACTCCCAGCGTAATCAGTATCGTCACTAATCGGGGATCCGAAGGAGGGGGTAAAAAAGGAAGGAATGGAGGTTCTATCGTCAACGTGGGACTTGGGGGCGGAAGACAGGGGTCCATAGGTACTTGGCCAGGGAAAAAAGGGGGGGGATATAGGGGGAGACTTCCTGTGAGGCGAACCTGGAAAGCGTTAAAAAACCTCTCGAGGCAGTGCCTCCATTTTATACCCGCGTATCCAAAAAGTCGTCTCACGACGAAAGGGGGAGCAATATACTCAAGGAGGCTCATTATATAAGACATAGGATCGGATCTGCTGGGGTTCGCACTGAACCGCTGTATCCGTGTCGAGTGGAAGCAACCAGGAGAGGCAGTTTTGGATATTCGAAAGTTAAAAAATCCTTCAGAGGGGGGGGATCTGGGCTTGACATGGGAAAGTAAGAAGGTGGCAAAAGCCCTCGGAGAGACAGTTAGAAAGAGTCTTTTAAGAGGGGAGGAGGGTTAGCAGGTAGCGGCAGCTGTGTCAGAACTAACGCGGCACCGCCACTTCGTATCAACGTCCCAAAAGGGACTTCGCTCAGGGTGGGAGTAGAGGGGGGAGAGAAGAAAGAGGGGTCTCCATTGAGGAGTTTTTTTACATACACTTGCCGGCGAAGTAACTACTACGATGACCCTCAAGGAGGGAAGAAAAAAGGTAGTAAACGGTAAAAGGGACACTATATTTTCAATTCCTTCTCTTCCGCGTGGGGAGGTATCGGTGGGCCAGGGGGTCCTCCAAATGATCGCCGGGTGGGACTGGTCTGACGTGGGGGACGAGAGACCTGGAGAAAGATCGTCCGAAAGGGAATAACCATTCCTAACAGCGAATGCGCAAACAAACAAAAACCTCCAAAGAAACAAAAAAAACAAAACCCAAACACCACCCACACCCCTCCAACACCCCCCACCCCCCCCCCAACCCCCCACCAAACCCCAGAAACCAACAGCACCGCCCCCCCCCCCCGCCCCCCCCACACCCCCAAAAAACCCCTCCCCCCCCCCCCCCCAAAAAAAACAGTGGTAGGAAGAAAAAGAAAACAACAGGCCACACCACCCCACAACCCCCCCGCCCAAACCCCCCCCCCAAAACACACACCACCCCCCCAATCGACACACAAGACCCAAAAAAAAAAAAAAACCAAGAAAACCCCCACCCCACCCACAAACACAAAAGGTGACTTCTCGTCGCGGGGGGGAGGGGGGCCGCGAGAAAAGAAAGCCGACAACGCCTTCCGCGGATACTTCTGACCATTCAGGGGAAGACCAAGAGGGTGGGTCCCATCGGAGAACGGTTCCAATTCTCACTGCCAGAGAGGAAAGCCTTCGGGGGGGGAAACGCTGCATCGCATAATAAAGGGGCAGTCTTCTTTTCCGCACTATGCTGTTCGGTAGCAGACGAGGGGCGGAAAGTAGACCTAAGAATGGAGGCGTGGGTTTCTTGTGTAGGAGGGGGGGGCCGCTTTTCGCAAGAAGAAAACGAATACCCAATTGTCCGTCGCCTCGTACGAAAAAAGACGGGACCGGTGGATGGGGGTTCACCCCCACACGAGAGGGTAAAGATAGACGGGAAGAAGAAAAAAACGGAGGAAGAGAGGGAAGCAATCCTCGTACAGATCTTCGGGCGGGGGAACTCCCTACCGACAGGTACAGAGGAGTAGGACTGACGACACTGACGAAAAGAAGTTGGGGAAGAATGCGTAACGTCAAGCCAAACATACCAATAAAACAAAAACGAATCAAGACGAATGCCGGTCTAACTTTCTTGAAAACCACGCTATCGACAGTAACCGGCAGGACGCAATCTTACACGAGACATCGGAGGGGAAAAGCAGATGCCGGCGAAGAAAGAGACGGGCCGAAACGGAAAAAAGACCCAGCTTTACTAGTGGAGGGGACTTTGGCAAACCCAGTTCGGCAGAAAATCTTATTACCGCGGGGAAAAAGGGGGGACTTCAAAAGGGAGTTCAGGACCTGGGGAGAACGAAGTCTGCTCGGTCCAAAAGCCGGAAGCATCTCGCTGCGAAAGGGATCAAGCATGTGTCTCGGCCGACGGAGTGAAAAGAAAGAGGGGGGGGGAACACCGCAAGGTCAGTCCAAATTCTAATTGGCGCGCGCCCGAAAAAGGGGAAGGTTCACTCGTGCCAGGAAAGGGGAATCGAAAGAAGAGAAGCTCCGGACTGAAAACCAGGCGATTTACTACAAGGTGCCGGGGGCCTTCCTCCGAGCCGGAGGGGTCCTTTGGTCGGGGGCCGGAAGGAAGATGGAAGGCACACGCACAGAGGGAAAAAAACGAAAAACTCAAATTGCAAAGGTCTAATCAACGTACACCGGGGATGGCCGGGATAACATTATGGGGGCAGGGGGAGGAGGGTCGTCTTGACAACCGTCCAGGGAACCAGCTCCTCTCTTAACCGGATAGAAGGAGTTCTCGCCGCGGCGGTTTAATCCATGACCGGAGGTCGAGGGGGAAAGGCCGGACAAGATCAAAAAAAAAGAAAGGGGACGCAGTCCCTCAGGCCGAAAAACTTACTCGGTTCGAGGGCATAGACCTAGAAGCTCCGCCGTTTCAAAAAGGGGGGGGAACGACTGAAGCAGATCAAGAATAAAGGGGGGGGGGGATAAAATAGGGGGGAAGAGTATTTCCAAGGCTAATACATTTGGCTTGGAACGACTAAGGGAACCATGGGGGGACGAAGAGGATACTTACTAATCTTTCAAGGGAGCAGTATGGAACACAGGGGGACATCCGGGCAAGGAAATCGGGACCTGGGTCCAAATGAAGGCTGCGAGAAGGTCAAGCTAAGGAAATGTAAACTAGAGAGCCCAGTTGAAGGGGGGACTACGTCTACATGGGATCATCTAAAGGCGAAATTGAGTATTCTTTACTATAATAGGGAGGGAGGTGGGGGGGGAGAGGTTCG